>Ga0207713_1000517_pt1 | contig 39121 bp, 27 predicted proteins | sample KBSS64metaG_FD_184404 | JGI IMG/M metagenome (GOLD analysis project Ga0207713, IMG submission 184404) | Switchgrass rhizosphere microbial communities from Kellogg Biological Station, Michigan, USA - KBS S6-4 metaG (SPAdes) (version 2) | ecosystem: Host-associated > Plants > Roots > Rhizosphere >... | reverse complement strand
TGATCACCCAGTCCATCCAGGAAACGGTGGGCGGCTACTTTGCGGCCAAGGACGGGCTGTCCGGCGCTGAGCTGGTGAAGACGCTGATGGACAATGCCGCTTTGGAAGCGGTCGCGCAGGGGCTTCATTTCGGTGAGCCACTGACTCAGGCGCAGTACAAGAATCTGACCCACAACATCATCTGGTATGAGCCCAAGGTGGTCAACGGGTACACGGTATTGAGCCCCCGGGTCTACCTGAGCCGGGCCACCCTGGAGGACGTGGCGAATAACAAGGCGACCACCGCCGTGGTGGCCTCCAGAGGCCAGCTGTCGATCGATGCGAGCAAGGTGAGCAACGTCGACGCGGCCATTCACGGCGGCTCGGTGTACATCCATTCGGCGGACAGTATCCATAACCAGAACACGGGCGGCGGCACGGGCGGTATTTCCGCAGGTAACGACGGGGATGTGGTGCTGGAGGCCAAGAATGATGTGAATAACCTGGGTGCGACGGTTGACGGTAAACACGTCACCCTCAAAGCCGGTGGAGACATCAATGTCACCGCCGCCATGACCTACGATACCGATGGCTCTCTGGTGTCCAGAAACGCCTCAGGTATCTACGGGAACGGCGACGACTCTTCCGTCACCCTGGATGCGGGAAAGAACATCAATCTGACCGGCGCCGAGGTGAGCGGCACCACTGTCAAGCTCAAGGCCGCCAAGGATCTTAACGTTCAGGATGTGCATGAGGTTGAGTCGTCCTATAACAACGAAACCACTCATACTTTGCTCAGCGTGGCCAATAAAACGTCCACGAGTGCAAGTGCGACGTCAAATGGATCAGAGCTGAAAGGCGATCATCTGGTTCTGGACGTTGGTGGCAATACCACCATTGTAGGAGGTAACGTCGACTTCAAAGACACCACCGGTAATGTCGCTGGCAACTTTAAGGTCGAGGCGGCGAAAAACCTCTCCGCCACCAAGGAGACGAGCTACACAGAAGGTATGGCCGCTCCGGCACGAGCCAGCGCCGCAGGCTTTGAGGCGACCAGCGTAACCGGTGCTGAAGGCACTGAAAACGATGCTCAGCCTCTTGCAGAGGGCGGCATGGCCGCCAGTAATGTCGGTGGGGTGACCGCAGGATTTGGGTATCAAAAAACACAAACCAGCCATACCAACCAAAGTACCATTTATACCAACAGCCAGCTTAATCTAGGCAGTGGCAAGTTGACTGTTGGGGGCGTCGCGGATATCGGGGGGGCGGATCTTAATACCTCGGATGCTACTAAAGACGCAAAATTAAACGTCAAGGCCAAATCCATTGAAACGACCAAGTATCAGAATGTCGTGACGGATGAGAATTCTTCTGAAAACAATAGCTTTGGCATCACCTATTTCGCAGGCTCTACTGTACTAGACGTTTCCAATGAAAACGGCAAGGTCGCAACCTCTGCCGCTAAAGGCAAGTCCGTTTCTCCACTGCTGGCGGCTTCGATCGTCGGTGATGCCACTCAAATTGCATTTGGGGCGATCGGATCTGCTGGTAACAACTTTGGCTATAGTCGTTCGACGAGCAAAAGCCTTCAGCACACTGTGTCTGACAATATCACTCATGTCGGCGGAAACGTTTCGTTTGAATCAACGGAGGGGGATATCAACCTCAACGGTGTTCAGACAATGGACAATACGCATCAGATTGAGTTGAACTCGGCCGGCAAAGTCAATATGACTGCGGCTAAAACGGAGACCACCAAAGCGAGCTCCTCTGACCGTCTCTTTGCTGGCGTCAATGCCTCTGCGGGCGCTACTTTCGAACAGGCCGGTCTCGGGGGCTCGGCTGTCGCAGAATATGGACAAGAAAACGCTTCCGCGACGCGCACCGCTTACACCAACACCCATATCGGAGGCGATGTTGTTATCAAGAGCAAGGGCGACACCAACCTGACTGGGGCCAACGTTACAGGGCATGTGACGACCGACATTGGTGGAAAGCTGAAAATTACCAGCCAACAGGACACGCAAACCCTCAAGCACAATCAATCCAGCGGGGGAGCGGGATTAGGTGTCGCGATTTCCACAAATGGTACGGTTCCTGTAGCGAATGCTCACGGAGAGGGCGGAGATGACTGGGATAATTATTCGGTTGTCAGCAGGCAGTCAGGCATTACCGGAGATCCATCCTCCGTTGTCAAAGTCAAGGGCGATATCAACCTGTTGGGCGGCAAGATTGATGGTGGCAGCCACGTAGTGACCGGAGGCGATGTGAACGCCGTAGCGCTCGTGGATTCACACGAAAAAGACGGCGGCTATGGGGGCGCCGGCGGTGGTCTCAACGCCTTTGGTGCAATTACGGCTTCAGCTCAGGGTGGACAGGTTTCGCAAGTTCACTACGTGGCGGTCAATAACGCGACCATTGACGGTCCAATCAGCAAGATGGACAGCTCCGGCGCGATCCTTGCCGATGGAGCAGGGCCGTTGATTCATGGGGGGCTCAACACCGACGCCAACCGTGAAGTGGTGGTGCTCAAAAACCAAATCATCGCCGCCGACGATATAAAAGTCGAAGTGGCACCAATAGGTATTGGCAAGAAGGGAGGGGACGAGACAGACTCGCCACCATCGAAGCCGCCGAAGCCACCCGAGGAGGTAACGCCACCGCCACCGCCACCGCCACCACCACCGCCGCCGCCACCTCCACCGCCGCCGCCGCCACCGGAGCCGATACCGCCTCCGCCGCCACCGAAGCCGGTACCGCCGAAGCCGCAGGGGGACACCGGCGATGGAGGGCGAGTGGGTAACTCGTTGGAGTACCACGCTATCCGTCGTGCTCTGAACACAATTAACGCGCATGATTTTGACGCAAGCACTTTGCAGAAGAATCCGCTTAAACTGGCGGTCACCTTGAGTCCAGGTAAGACTGAAACCATCGTCATTTCGAAACCAAGTGATTTGATGCAATTAGAAGGTCGACCGATATACATGGGGCAAACCTCTCAAGGCATCGGACGCGGGGGAAATGCACTACAATACGCCCACGTTGTGCCTCTGGGCGATGGTCAGTACACCGTTAGGTTCAAAAGCAGGCCGCCAAGCCGACGCTGACACGTTGTTAATTGAGTGACGCTAACCCTGCAGCCGGTCACGGCTGCAGGGTTATGTGTTACTAACGGAGGTCAAGACGCTTAGAAACACCAATCCGCCTTTCTGATTTTACTTGTGCACGCAACGCACCTGACGTCTCAACGCACTTAGTGCGTGCTGCACTTCTCCCGGTTGGGGAGACTGTTCCAGTATCAAAAGCCAACCGATGGGCGCGCTCATCAGATTGACTGCCTCTTCATGCCCCCTTTTCTCCTGCACCGTTCTCAACATGGCTCTCCCCTAAATGGTGCCCGCGAGCTTTCGTGTACCTGCCGTTTGGGTGGTTGGGCGACTCTCAGCCCCAGGCCAATGGCCGACCCATGCGCTCATACCACCCTGCTTTTTTAGACGGGCCGTAGAACAGTGGTGGCTGATGCGGTCGAAGGCGATCCATACCCCAGGTCAAGTAGAGCCATTTTCCATGTGCCCAGATGCAGGTTCTATCACCGCACCAAACCGTGTTTGACTCGGGAACATCGAACTCACGACTCAGTGTTTGGAATATCAGGTCGCATGCAGGATCAGGACGACAGCCTGTCGGCGATCCGCGCGGGCGAGGCCGTGGTACCGGCCTGCGAGCTGAGCGATGCACCCCAGCACATCCGTGAACGGCAACGGATGTTGGGCAAGAAAAACGATGGAAATCCTCAAAGAAGCCGTGGGGATCGCCCGGTCGCGTCAATGGCTTGCGCACCCACCCTTGTTGTCGGGGAACGCCGTGACGCGGGTCAGCGAATGTCTCGGGGTGGCGCGCTCGCCATTAACGGTTCGAATCAAGCAATCGGTATCGCCCACGACGCGGCGACGCAGGCCTGTGAGTGACGCTGAGTGGGTGGGTGAACCCCGCAACAGGTCAGCCGTTGCCCAGCGATGGCTGCCGATGTCGCACTGACCGGTGGCGCGCTGGGGCTACTGTGTCACCGCGCACACCCCAGGTATGGGGTGAGGTGGCTACGAGCATGAGTTCGACCCTGACACCCAGAAGCTGAACCTGTCGCTCAACAGCGTACCGGCGCTCGATTTTAAGTGGCACGGCGACACGCCACGCAGACACTCGAATCGCTGAGCCAGGGCCTCAGCCAGCATCTGACGCAGGCGCTGGGGCTGCGCGCGGCCTCAAACCTGAGAAAAAGATGACCGCGTGGTCCAGCAAGGGGGCAGTGCCGGGGCCAGTCTGGATTTCTGAGATGTGTGTAGACGGGGGACATGAACCGTTGTGGGACTGTCTGGCTGGGGGAGGCGTCGCCTGTTTTCCCAGTCAGCCGTGCCTGCCGCACGGCGTCGGCCTCTGCCCGCCAGGGTGAGCATCCGGGGGGCAGGGCCTGGGATAAGGCCCAGGCCAAGCGACTGCGCTTCAGGCCAGCATTCAGCTCCCCTCCGGCGCTGCGTGACAGACCCGCCTCTCAATGCGGTGAAGCCGTCAAGCGTCTTCACCCGCGCAGGGTTCTACCCTCTGGCCGCCCCCCGAAACAGTGTGATGCGATCAACAGGCTTCTGGCTGGATCGTCCATCAGGCTGAACCAACGGTCTGCACCGTTGAGTCCATTTCCTAACACCGCCCCAGTGTTCCCCCTGGGCCACTATGCTGCGCTCTACTTGACCAGGCTCAGTTCGCTGCCATCGGCAAAGCGATAGGTGGACGGATACCAGGAAAACACCAGCTTGGTCGCATCGGCCTTTTTCAGGATTTGATCAGCGGCATTCTTGCTGTTGTATTCAAGGTTCCATACCTTGGCCTGCAGTGCTCCCGGTTCAATGGCCATTTCAGATTGTACGGTTGAGCGCTTGAGCTCAATGCCATGGCCATCGCCGATCACGAGGGTGCCTTCGATGCCGGTCACTTTCAGGCTGCCGTTATTTTTGTAGGTCGTTCCGAGCTCCCAACCTTCTGCAGATTTATTTTTGACGTATTTGAGCGAAGTCACCGCCGGGGTGATCACGCTACGCATTTGCTTGAGCAGTTGCAGGTGCGCGGTCTCCTCGCTCGTTGGCGTTGGCGTTGGCGCCGGCGCTGTAGCCGGTGTCGGTGCCGCCTCGGTTTTGGGGTGCTCACTTTGCCATTTGGCCTGCAGCTGGATGGCTTCGCCAATGGTAATCATCCCGGCCGCGTTTTTACCGGCCGCGCCTTCTTGCTCGACCCGCTCGGTATAGGCCGTAAACAGATCCTGCTCTTGATGAGTGAGCTGCTGGAAGTGCTCTTGCAGCTTTTTGTCCTGCCTCCAGTCCTTGGACATCGTGAAGGTATAGTCTTTGGGTGAACAGGCCGTCAGCAGGAGCGTGCAGGCCAGACAGGCGCTGATGGCAGCAGCGCTGAAGATTTTCGATCGCATGGGGGTCCCCTCGTTAAGTACAGGAAGGCCTGAGTGCAAACTTAGGCTTTAGAGAATTTCTGCTTTCTCCCTAACAGTGTCTGTAGGGATTTTCCGAATGTTGTTGTCACGCCAAAATGGCCAGTCCTGACGACGCGATCAGGCGAGAATGAGCCGTCATCCTCCGGGTGGCGCGCGACACGCAATGGAGTGGTTGCAGATCCTGGGTTGGGGCGATAGATGGCCGCAATGTAGGGGCCGGCGATGGTTTGTAGGACTGAAGGCCTGCGCGACGTCAGGTCAAAACGATCAAAAAACAGGACGACTGGGGGCGAGAGGCAACCTGTCACGGGGGCGGTCGCCGATCTTTTACGCATTGAAGGAATTCCCTACAGACGCCGTGGATTGAAAGATCGAAATTTTGCCTGACGGTTTTGCTCTACGGTGCAGCGCCATGACGCCAGAGATGCGCGTGCATTTGCCGTGGTCGCAATCCGCCTATGCAGACGCCGGCAGGGGGCTGTATTTGAGGCCTGCACAGGCCTTGGGATGGACATGAACTCGAGCGTCTCGCCACCCGCAACCGACTCGGTTTCAGGACGGTTCAAACGCGCCACTTCTGGCTGACACCCGCGACCCCATGGAGAGATGACGTGAATAACTTGACCTTGATTGCCAACTTGCTCCGCAGGCAGCACCAGACTCAATTGGCCTTGGCGGCGGCGATTGAAGAGCTCAATCACTGGGTGGAGCAGCGCGGCTCCGTCGAGGTCGCCGAAAACGTGCGCAACGCCATGTTCGTCGTGGATAAAAACCTTGACCCCTTCCGTCGAGGGATTGCCGCCCTGATTGTGGCCGCCGCGCAGGAAAACGCGGCGCTCAAGGCTCGCGGATCCGAGCGCCAGTGACCCGATCGGTCGCCTTCGTCTAAACGGCTTTTACCACGGAGTGCTCAAGGGTTCGGGCGGCGGGGCGGCAGGTGCTTGCTCCAGCTCAGCCCCAGACCGGGCTCTTGCGTTTCATCGGCACGCAGCGCATTTATCAGGGCCACCAGCCAGTCAATGTGATCATAGCGCTCGGTCGGCTCCAGCAAGGCAGCCGGTACGAGGGGCTCGGTCACCGCCCTTGCCGGCAAGTCGTTGCTCTGCACTTGCAGTCGTTCGATCTGCTGATCCAGGTCTTGGCTAAAGGCCGCACACCGCTCTTGAGCCAGTTGTACCAGCACCCCCAGATTGCGGCTTTGACCTTGTTGCCGATCAAGCTCGACGGCGTGAAGCAACTCGCTCACGCCCGCCAGCCGCTGATGGGTATCGCGCAGCAGGCGGACAGTTTCGTCAAGGAGCGCAGCGGTAGCAGCGAGGGAAAGCATGTAAGTGTCTCAACTTTATTGGGTCGCGAAAGTGCAACGTTAAATAGAAAATCGATTAAAAATAAAAATAAAGTGTACAGCCAGGTCGTGGCGCCTGGTCTTTCAAAAAGATCAGGGGCGGTTGCAAATATCATGGGCGCAAGGTTTATCAGCCCAAGTCGCGGACCTGAGGTTTTTTAGTCCAGACAGCGCGCAGTAATCGTTAGCCGCGCAACTAGATTCACATAATCGACCCGCATATGATGGCCTTATCTGCATTAAAAAGGCTGTAAGGATTTCCCTCTTTTTATGCGCACTCATGTGCGATCCAGTGCCGAGGCTCTCGCTGATCGTAGAAACAAAACAGCGGTACAACATCGCGTCATGCCCCCGCACAGCTTGGTCACCTGCAGATTCAATCCTTGCCCAGTGTTCGCGTGAGCCTGGTCGGTCGTTTCAGAGCATCCTGCCTGGCTGGTAGGCCAAGAGTGAGGGATTCCCCTACAGGCAAAACCCTACTAAAGATCTAGGCTATAAGTTATATGCCCGCTGCCGGCAACTGACCAGGCGGGGCGTGCCCCGCCGACTGGGAGTTGCGAGCAATGTTCAGGCACCGATGGCTGCCCGACGCTTTTTTTCATGACTTCCCTATAACGGGGCACTGCTTAGCGCTTGACGTCCCAGGCAACTCATCCCGTGGAGCGATACTTTCACTTGACAGTTAGCAACCGCCGAAAAACTGGCTAATGGAGTGGACGAAATGTGCGATGTGAGTTTGCGTAAAAACGCTGTATTGACGCGACGCTGTCGACATTAAAATTAAACCCGCCTTTAACACCAATATGTATCACCACACACACCCACCTCCTCGTTCTGAGAAACGATGCAGTACCCAGCGGCGCATAAGATTAATCGATTCAGTTAACTATAAGAATGCCAGGGCAACTTACGGATTACGTTGGGAGGGAGAGTCATTGGCTAGAATATTAATCGCAGACGACCATGCCGTGGTGCGAATGGCAGTTCGCCTGATTGTGGAAAAAGCGGGTCATGAGGTGGTGGGCGAGGCCGGCAACGGCCTGGAAGTGGTGGCGCTGGCTCGCAGTCTGATTCCGGATCTGGTCATTCTGGATATTGACCTGCCCAAGCTCGATGGCTTTGGGGTATTGCAACGCTTGCGCGACGAGTCCGAGCGGATCAAGGTGATCGTCTTTTCCTACCTGGACTTGAGTCGGTACGCCATTCGCTGTTCCAGAGCCGGTGCGTATGCATTTGTTTCCAAGGACGGCAATCTCAACGAATTGATGAGCGCCGTGCAGATTGTGCTGGCCGGCTACACGCTTTTTCCGACCACGGACTTCTCCTCAGTCGATACGTCCTCGCGCCTGGCGACCGAGGAAGCCCTGATGAAGTCCTTGTCCGATCGGGAGTTGGCGGTCTTGCGCCAACTGGCTCGCGGGCGACGCGTCAAGGACATCGCCGAGGAACTGATGCTGAGCGAAAAGACGGCCAGTACCTACAAGGCGCGTCTGATCATCAAGCTGCAGGTGGCCAACTTTCTTGAACTGGTTGAGCTGGCCAAACGCAATAAGGTGATTTAAGGCTGGGCACCCTTTTCGGTGAACCGAATGCGGGCGCCCCGCGCTAAACCGGCTCATCGACCTCAAAGCTGCGCGGGCTGCAGGAGGGCCATAACGGCGACAGTGCTTGAACAAACAGCTCAGGCGACAGCGGTTTGCTCAGGCAGGCGAGCAAAGGCAATCCACGGCGCAAAGCGACCCTTTGCAGGTTGTCGAGCGTGGAGGGGTGATCCACTCCGCTGATCAAAATGGCGTAGCGAATGGCGCCCAGGCGATAAAGGGTCTCGGTCAGGTCAACCCCCAGACCATCCGACAGGTGCTGGTCGCACACCAGTACATCAAAGGTTCGTCCTTCCTTGATGATGGCAAGGGCCTCGGTACTGTCCAGGGCCAGCCGCATGCAAAAAAATCCTAACCGATTCAGTTGCATGGCAATGCCGATCAATTGGAAGGGATGATCCTCGACCAGCAGAACGCTGGGCCAGGTCGATTGACGCCGCTCATTCATCATCCCAACTCCTCTGGATATGGCATCGATACAGGGACTGCACGGGCTTGTTTGCCCGCTGCAACTGAACACGGTGTTGAGCGCTTGTCGCGCATTTTGCCGATCATTGCTCAAAGGCCGTTTTGTCATGCTTGCCTGTGCAGGAGCAAGGCAAGACGCTAAAAAAAACCCGCAGCTTTATAAAAAAGTGCGGGGGGAAAGTGCTGGCTAAGGGAAACGATTGCAGCATGGGGAGGGGTATGCGCAAAACGTTTCCTTGGCACAACCGACCGAAGCCAGAATCGCGCTGCTAGCACCACTCAAACCTTAAGCCTTTGTGGGGGGCGTGACTGTAGGCAAATCCCTCAATTAGAGAGGGCGGCAGTGGGCTGGCGCTCGCCCCTGAGTGTGGTCGGATCGACTGACGTGCCGGGGCGCCGACAGGACGCCTGCGTGAAAAACAAGGGCTTCAGGCCAGGCGTCAACGCCTGGGCGGTGTCGTTGAGACAGGGGCTGACGGCGCACCGAGCTTGTCCGTCAGTCCGGCAGGTGTTCGGGGGGTCCAAGGGCGGCGGCCTGGTGCATTACAGGCGTATCCCGGCGGTGATCATGCCCGCGCTATTGCCCAGCAATACCAGCTCGACGGCAAGCGGACCATAATGGGCCCCCAGTGACGGGATAATGACCGGGGCAATGCCAAAGTGGTTGAGCGGAATCTTGTCCTTGTAATCACCGCGATAACCTTGCAGCAGACCGCCGGTGAGTTTTAAGTAAACGGGGTAGCTGGCATTGTCCAGGCGCAGACCGGCATAGGCGTAATACGAGCGCTGACTGAAGGAGTTGTCAAAGCTTGCCGCTCCCCACACCAGGCCCGACGCTTGATTGCGCTCAATTCCGATCAGGTCCTGATGGTTGTCGTGCCTGGGGTCTGGGGAGAAATGGCGGGTATACACACTGGTTTGCAGGTACCAGAACCCGGTGTCTTGATTGGCCGAGGTGCCAGCCAGTACGGGGAGGGGCAATAAGGACAGTAACAGAGGGTAGAACAGTCGATTTTTCATAAGAGGTATCGATTGGGTGGTGGGTGAGGTGTTTCAGGGGCCGCCTTGTCACTGTCCAGGTGCCCGCGTCAGCGCTTTTCGCAACCCGTGAAAACATAAAAAAGAACAGGCCGTGAAAAAGCGAAAAAGCACTGTTGCGGCGGTGACGAAATCATGACACCCCTTATTCAAATAAGGTCGTCCGAAAACAGACTGAACCGTCCTGGCCAGGCTGTTCGGTTGGACGTGGAACAGCCTTTGAGGCACTTGGAAAGAACGTAAATCTGGCAAGCGCGCCGACGTAAACACAGCTCAAACCCCGGCTATTGACACCGTTGAGCATCGCGGCCTGTGGGCGAACGGCAATGATCGGTTCCCGATCAGCGTCGGCCGCTACGCAGGCTCGGCGCCTGCGCTTGTTCGTTCACGCTTACCAGCGAACCAAGGGTTTGGCGCAAGGTCGGGTTCGTATACGCCTGACCATTGAGTTCAGTAGAGCGAGCGCGTCCGTGGCGTCAAACCACTGAGGTGCGGTGGGGGTGCTGGGTGGGGCCACGGGCGGCGTCTCGACATACGTGCGTCCCGTTATATGACTGACCTCCCTTGCACCCCGAACGTCCTGCACCTGGGTATGTTCTATGAGCATCGGCTTGCTCCTGCGGCGTGGCGATGTCATCAGGTGTCCGCCGCCAGAGGCGGGATGTCCGGTTGAAGAAACGTGAGAAAGCCGGATCAGAATGGCGCGCAGGCGCCGGGTGCGTCTGGCACCCAACCCCCAGGACGCCAGGCGCAGCGGTGGGGCCGTTGGTTTTCGTCCACCCGTGGCATGCTTGATGTGAGCATCGTGTTGAAGGGCTTTTATCGAGTTCATTGCAACCGCCTCCTTAAAGGCCGCCTGCCTGCTCTAAGGTCCGCTCAGGATCTGAGCGGCAGGCTCAGGTACGTTCAATGCGTATCGTTCGCCCGACACCCTCCATACAATGGGTTGGGATACTGGCGAGCACCGTGTTGTACCGGCAATCATCGATGCCTATGTCCGAGCGCTTCGCTGTTCAACTACAGGAGGGTCAGCCCACCGTACTGAACACTGTTTCGGAACGTCATCGGCTATTGCCTCTTTGCTTAAATATGGCGCGAGCCTGCTCGAGTAAATATGCCTCGCCCTCATTCTTTGCTCTCATACACACCCACTCAAGAGCAGACCCGCGTGTAAAATTTGGCGGATGTGTTAGATGCTGTCTGTAGGGATTTTCTTCACTTTGATGTCGGGCAATCGAGGGACTGTCGGGTCGCACGAGGGCGGTGAGGAAGGCGTGGTCAATACACCGCCGCCAGACACTCTGCGCGCAGCGTTACAACCACAGGGAGGGGGATACCACTAGTTGCCAGTTGCGTGCTCAAGTCGTCGAGGCTAATGGAGGGGTACTTAACGGCAAAGCGGCGGCTGCCGACGACAGATCGGTCGGTGGCCCAAGGCCTGAAACGTACCAGAGCCTGGGGAAGGGCGCCTTTCTCATGAGCCTGCTCATGGCCGTGATCGAAGCGGCAAGTCCCATCAAAGGTGATGAGCAACGTGCGGCAAATAAATCCTTCAACAGGACACCCTCTCCTGGATTCTATTGTTGATGGCGGATGCCGCATTATTGTTCAGTGCTTTTTCGTTTTCTTTTTCTTTTTTTTCTTAATGTTTATTTTAAAAAAAACTGTTTCGCCTGGGTGGGCCTTGCAGGGTGTTTCTGTTAATTCAGAAAAACCGATCATGCTGTCATGTGGGAGGGCGTTCAAGGCCAATGTCCTTGGCAATAAATTGTTTTAAATCGCCAGCGCTAACCAGAGCGCGGGTGTGCGCCAAGCATAAATGCATTCAGGGTGTTTTTATAACGGCGATTTAAATTTTCTGCTGTTCTTTACGACACAGCTTGAAACAGCTCTAAAATCGTACTCTTATTGAACCTCGATACGCGATCACCCATGATTATTGAGCGATATGCACGGCGCGCACCTGGTAAGGGGGCGCGTTGTGCGCACTTCCGGCGATAAATAATAGACATGATCCCTAAGGCCTTCGACCACTAAGAAGCGGCCGTCAGAATGCTGCGTGCAGTTCGGTACGGCAGGCCTCAGCGCTCAGTATTTGTCGGGTGTTTATCCTGGAAGTTTAATTTCTGGTTGTCCCGCTATTGGCAGCGTCACCGCGACGGTCGTGCCGGGATAAACAGTACTTAATTATTATTTAATCAGGGCATATACGATGTTTGGCAAAAGCTATCAATCGCTACTTGAGTCCGCACAAGACACCTTTAATGAAGCCAGGCGTAATCCGAAAGTACGGGCGTTGGTGAATGAAATAAAAAAGAACTATCGCGACAATCATAAAACCTGGACCCGCGAGGCGCTTGACAAGCGACGCCTGCTCGAGGATCGACTGGAAAAAGACGCCTACCTGCGCTACAGCAATGACAAGCCCGCCGGCGTCAGTGGTCTGAGTGAGGCGCAGCAGCGCGAGTTCGTGATCTACGTGAAGGCACTCGCTGCGCGGGCGCTGGCCGTCGACGTGCTGGTACAGGGCAACGAGAAAACAGCCCTGTCGGAGCAACCGCAAAGCGTACTGGACAACGCCGAGGCGTTTCGCGTACTGCCCAAGGACTTCGCCCAGCGCCATGCGGCTCGCGCGAAAGTCGGCGCGCGGTTGACGGTCAATGTGAGCAAGGAGCATTTCAGCCAATTGCTCCAGGCGCTGACCCAGCTGTTCAATGATGACAACCGAAACTGGCTGCATCAGGCCAAGATCATCGGGCCGAAAAAACTCGGCACCCTGACCGACCAGGCAGTGATTTATCTGTCCAATCCCGGGGTGGAGCATGCTCGTACAATCGGTCGCCAACTGGGCGAGCTGCTGCCGGCGACCGCCTTTATTGAACATACCCCGGTCGGCATGTACCGGGTGGCCAAAGGGATCGCCTATTCGGAGACCGCCGAAGGCGAGTCGAGCAGTCACGGCCAGTCGCGCGCCAAACTGATTGCAGCCGCCGGTGCCCAGGCCTTGCTCACGGACACCACGATTGACAAAACGCTGCCGCGGCTACTGCAGACACGTGGCTACGATGTGCGTGACCCGGCCTTGCTGGCCCAGGCCGTCCTGGATCGCCAACTCAAGGGCAGCCTGGTGCCGATGAGTGGCGGCACAGAACCGCGTGAAGGCAGTGGCGACATCCAGCAGTTCATCTCCGATCCTGTCCAGTTCGCCCAAACCCATGTGCTCAGCGCAGAGGCCTTGACCAAGGCCGGCCGCCTGCCGTCGCAGGGAGCGGCGCAACTGGTGAAAGTGGCCCCCGACGTGTATGAGATCGAATACACCGACCGACCTGGCGCCGGTGCCAGCGTGCCGGCCTATTTTCTGGGCTACAACGGTGCCAATCAGGCCAATGCCGCCCCGGCCTATGTGGACATTGCCAAAGAGGCAGCCGTCGGCTCCTTCCTGTTCACCGGCTCCTTGTCGGGCTGCTCGCTCATCGTCACCGAGCTCGATGCCCAGACCTACCGGGTCTACCACGATGGCCGCGTTAACAGTTCCTTGCTCTACGACCACGTGGTCATGGCCATTGACTACAAGGATTATCAGGTTGCCGGCAAGGCTGAAGGCTTCGCTGCCGCCTACATGCAGTACATCGACAATCAATGGCAGATGGTGTTTCAGCCGCAGGAATACCTGCGCGAGGGCCAGGTGGTCTGGCCAAAACTGCGCGAAGGTGCGCAGCCGCTCACGATCCAGTCGCCCGATCCTAAACGGCTGGAAAACAATCAGGCCCAGTTTGCCGCCTACCGTGAACAGGTTCATCAACGCCTGAAGAAGATGGCGGCCCTGTTCGGCGTGTCCGTCGAAGGCGTGGCGGACGGGGTGTATACCGGGGGAGAGTTTTCGCCTCTTCACCCGGCCATTGCCGCCTGGACCCGGGTGCGTCACCAGATTGCCGCCAAGATCAGCGCCGATATCGATCAACTGGTTCTCAAGCGCGACGAGCTGTTGGCCGCACGGCGCAATGCCAGCCGATCGGACTTGATCGAGCAGCAGCTCAAGCAGATCTCTCTCACCAAGGCCTTTTACCAGGCGCAGTACCACCCGCTGCTCAGTGAAGCCCGCTCCGTGGATCAAACCTGGTTGTGGCAACAGATCAAGGCCAAAGACGGCATGGCCGTTGCGGTACGCACCGATGACAGCGCCATTCAGGGGGGCGATGATGAGCCCGCCAGCACCGTGGCCGAGCGTTACGCGGTCTCTGAGGCGTACCAGCGCGGCAGCGCCCGAAGTGCGGCGTTTTTTGATGGGCTGCGCAATTACCAGGACATCACCATTCCCGGCGTCAGCGACACCACCTCGGTGCTGGAGATGAAACGTCTCTTTCTCGAAGGCTCACTGACCCCCATGCAAAAAGGCGCCTTGAGTGGCCGCATCGCCGAAGCCAGCCAGGCCGAGTACATCGACAAGGTCCTGGCGCAAACGGCCGTCTTCAGCGAAGACTTCCAGGGGGCCGGCAGCACGTTCAACCGTCTGGTACCCCAGGACTTCTATCTGTCGCTGGTCGGCGACAAGGCCGGTGGTCGTTGTTACCCGCTGGTGCGGGCGATGGCCGTGGCGCTCGCCGACAATGGCGAGGAGGGGGCCAACCATCTGGTGGAGAAGCTGTTCCTGGCCGCCGCCGATCCAGACGCCGGTAGCTCGACACTGCTCAAAAACAGCCTGATCGCCCTACACTCCAATGTGGAGGCGGTTCAGGCCTCAACCGTACTGGGCTTGTTCAAACTGCCCGATGTGGTCTCGCGCCTGACCACGGCCAGCCGTACAACCCTCTTTGCGCTCAATACGCAACGTCACTCGATGATGGTGGGCTGCGTGGTGGGTGGCGAAGGCCGTCGTTATTATTTCTACGACCCGAACGTGGGGATTTTTGCCTTCGACACTCCGCAAAACCTGACGCGTGCGCTCAACCAGCACCTGGTCAAACGCAAGCTGGCCGCGTTTTATGGCGCACTGGGCAGCGCGACAGCCCCCAACTTCGATCTGGTGCAAATCGATGCGGCGCAAATGGCCCAGGTGCCGCTGAACCGTCACCTGAGGGTGGCTGATCTGAGCCGTTCGGCCGAGCTGGCCGATGTGCTCGACACACAGCGCCAGATGGAGCGCGTGGTGGATGCTCAGGAGCGGGTCGCCACGGACGCGCTGCTGCGCACCACCCTGGCCACTTTCGATGCCGAACAATGGGGGAGCAAATACCATGAAGCCAGTACCCGACTGGCCTTGCAAGCCGGTCTGGATCAGCACTGGATGCCAGTGATTGCCAACACCCGTCAGCAGGCCGACGGGCGCTACGAAGTGCAGTTCATCAACCGTGAGCAACTGCAGGAAACGCGCTGGGTGAGCACCGAGGATGCGACCTTTGCCGGCTTTCGCGACTTTATCGACGAACACACCTCGACCCTGGGCGAGCATTTTTCCCTTGAGCGCGGCCAGCTACGCGCGCGCACGGCCAGCACCGACGCCTCGCCGGTGGACGGCTTGAACTCAGGCTTTGCAGTCCAGGCCCTGATCCGCTGGTTTACCGACAAAGCCCGTCAGGACACGGCCAGCGGCACGGCTTCACCTGAACTGGCGCTGGCCTTGAAAGTGCACTGCTACCTCAACGTGGCCCAGATGATCCATGGCGGCATTCAGGATGTGACCAAGGTCATTGCCTTGGTTCGCACCGCCTTGCGCGGCGAAGCGCTTGCCGCTGAAACCTCACTCAAAACGTTTGTCTCCTCGTTGGGCCACACCCTCAGCGAAGGGGCCGGTGTGGTGTTGGGCGGGGCGCTGGTCATTCTGGATGCCTACGAGCTGGCGCATGCCGAAAACGAAGGACAGAAAGCTCTTTACGGCACGCAGCTGGCTTTTGACGCGGCCAGTTTTGTGGTCAGCGCCGCGGGTATCGGGGCTGGACTGCTCGGTGCCGTGGCGGTGGGCGCGGTTCTGAGCGGGGCCGGGGTCATCCTGGGCGGAATGGCGATTGGCATTACGGGCCTGACGCTGGCGTTTATTCAGGTGGCCGAGGATGTCAAGGCCGTAGGGCGCTATTTTGCAGCCCTTGACGCCGCCTATAAAGGCAATGGCTACCGTTACGACGACAAGCAAAAGATACTGGTGCCGCTGCCCGGTGCGGTCATCAAGACCTTGAATCTGCGCCAGAGTCAGCTTGAGTTCGACAGCCAATACCTCTATCGCACGCATCACGGCAGAACGGGGTCGGGGCACCTCAACTACTTCTTCTGGGGGGGCGATTTCCCTACCCTGGTTCGTGATCGCAACCAGGCGATCGAGGTGCGCAGCGGCATTGGTTATGAACGCCTGCATGCGCTCTCCCACAGCGACACCAAGACGATCATTCTGCCTGGTACTGTAAAATCCTATATCAGTTACGGGTACATCCATTTCCCGGGGGCCACGGGCCGTCATGATCCGGGCTTTGATGTCATCCGTCGACTCGAGCAGGACTATCGGTTCGACTACGACTTCTACATTTTCCCCTCTGAGTACACGATCAGCCGCCTTCATCAGGAGTATGTGGCCACCCCGATCCAGGTCCTGCTCGATCAGCACAACCGCCACCTGCTGGTGCCTGAGTTGCCCAAGGAAATCCAGGGCTACCTGCATTACGAGATCCAGGGAGCAGGGGGCGAGTACCTCGTTGCGCTCAACAAAGGGGTGACGGTCAAACTGACAGACGCGCACGCAAGTGCACCGTCGCGCTGGATCATTGACAGCTCGGCGCTGGACAATGACCAGGTCTCTGTCACCCGCAACCGTCTGATGATCGGTGGCATCGCGGTGTCCCTCGATTTGCCGGCCAATGCCCGCATTCTGGTCATTGGCCATAAGGGGGAAGTGCGTGAAGTCGATTTTGCCCGTCTGAGCACTCAGGTCGTGGGCGAAGATGCCAGCAAGTGGCCAGTGCCCGGCCAATCCATCGAGCAACATCTGCACGAACTGGCCCAGACTCATCAGCTGAACGCCCACTTTGTGGTGGTGGAAAACTACACCCATGGCACACGCCAGGTCGGTCGAGGCTTTTATGAGGTGGCCAAGGATCGGATGCTGTTTACCGACACCACTCAGGAGCAGGCCAAGCAAGCCACGCTGGGAGCGGTCATTGACGACCAGGCGTATTTCTACGACGCCGACAACGCGGCCGTGTGGCGAGTGACGATTGCCTCCGGCCAAGTCAACGCGCAGTTCGAACCCTGGTTCAACCAGACAGCCGGCAGGATCAGTCGACTGTGGCAAGAAGGCAATACGATCTATCTGGTGCGCACGCACCTGCTCGCCGACGGCAGCGAAGCCGAGCTGGGCTACCGCATCCAGGACGACAAGATGGAACTGGTCAGTGTCATGGGCAATGATGCCCTGTTGCGTTTCTCGGCACGGACCCGTCCGCGCAGCCATCAGGTCGAGACCCTGCTCGAGGGGTACGGGATCAACGGCACGCCGCGGGCAACCCCGGGGTATACGCTGCGCTCGCCGCTGATCAAGCCGGTCAATGCGCCGCTGGTGACCGTGTATGGCAACGATGCGCACGGCATTGCCCACCGTTACTGGATTCGCACCCAGGATGGCAAGGTGATCAAACCGAATCTGCAGCCGCCAACGGATCGGGCCTTGCGTTTCCAGGCGCATGAGCAGACCCGCAGTGCCTGGCCGATTCCAACCGACCTGATGCTGGTGGGGAACCTGCCTCGTGCCAATGCCAAGGAGGTCTTCTTCTTCTACAGCAAGGAACAAAACGCTCTGTTCCGTCAGGAAGGGGGTGGTCAAGCGGTGCTTGATGCCAACCGGCCGAGCGCCTTGCGCATCCCCACGGTGCCCCTGGTCAGTGTGGTCGATATCAACGGCAGCGTGCTGGTCGTGACCGTAGATGGCCTTGTGGCCCAGTTGGATGCTCAGGGGCGCTTCAACTACGAAGCGGTCAACGAGCACTGGCTTAAAGGACGCCCCACCTGGTGGCAGGACCTGGAGGCGGTCAATGGCAAGGATGCCACCCTGGCCGTGTTCGGCCTCAAGAGCGCGGATGGCAAGAGTGTGCTGCCCACCTGGTACAGCAACGGCCAGGTGGTGGTCGCGTCACTGGCCCTGCAAAACAAAACGCTGCAATGGCTGGGGCTTGAAGATAATGGCGCCGCGGCACGGCTTTTCGAGCCTCGCAGCGGCAAGCTGTACCGTCAGCCGGTCATGAGCCCCCACGCTCTGGCCGCCGCGTTTGACGCCGATGGGGTGCTCAAATCCTCGGCGCAGCCGCCGGTCGCCCGCGCGCTGGCACCCGAGCTGTTCCTGCAAGAAGCCGAGCAGGTTGAGACCGGTCTGCGCCTGGCCACCGTCAAGGGCGAGATTCTGTTGCGCACCCACAACGGTGATCTGCATCTGATCGCCGTCAGCAAGCTCTGGCAGAAGAACAACCTCAGCAACCTGGCGCCGGCCCTGGCCAAGCTCACCGCCCATTGGAAAACCAAAGGAACAGTGATCTTGCAAGGCTCGTTGGTTCAGGGGTCGCTGGTGCAAGGCTGGTTCGATGTTGCCAGCGGCGAGGTGTTCTGGCGCCATGCGATTGCGGCGGCGGACAGCTTACGCTTTCTGGGCACCGAGCCCGGTCAAAAGGCCGCGTATGTGTTTAGCCCGACCGATGAAACCTTGTACCGCGTTCACGTCGGCGGCAGTGTCGTGATAGGCCGCTTTGCCAATGTTGAGCGGGTGGGCGCCTCGCTGCTGTTGCAAGGCGCAGGCGCGCGCAACGGCGATCTGTCAGCACCGATCATGACCGGTGTTAACCAGGTGATCCTGCATGGCGGCGGCGGTAACGATACCTACCGCCTGAGCAAGGACATGTGGCAGCACTACCCCACGATCGTCATTGACAATGAAGATCCGCGCCATGCCCTGGACCGGCTGATCCTGACGGTGGGCAACCCGGACCTGTACCTGGTCAGTCGATCCAACAATGACCTGATGCTGACGTATCCTCAGACGCAAAACGTGCTGGTGGTGCGCAACGTCTTCAGCAGTCCGTCGGCGGCTCATCGACACCTGCAAATCGAGATCGAGGGCACCCAACTGTCGGTCAGCGTTGATCAACTGGTCGCGGAGTTCACCACCGTCAGCCCATCCAGCAATGTGCTCTTCGCGCTCTCGTCAGTCCCTAAACCGTCGACGGCAAAGCGCTGAAATCCGCCGGCGGTAGAGCAGGCCTTGACGGCACTGGCGGTCGTCGAGGCACCTCGCCGCATTAACGGCCTCTGGATATAAAGAAAAACAAGCAGAAGGGGTGCAATGCCTCTTCTGCTTTTTTGTATCCCTGCCCAACACGGTCTGGCGCCGCTCTGTGCGGTGGATCCTTTGACACATAACAGACCCTGTGTGGAGCAGGGCACGTCCGAGACCGTGATCACAGATATTTTCCGATCGCATTTGATGTTTTTGAGCCTGGTTGACGGTATCAAAGCCGGTTAGCCCGTTCGGGTTGGAAGGCGATGGACGTTGATTGAAACGCTCTCGCCGCGCCGCTTAACAACCCCCCAAACGCGCGCACGCCCTTTAAAACCGTTTCAAATAAAATTCATTGATAGAAAATGTTGATTATTGACTGGAGAAGGGAGGGGTTGTGGTTTTTGATGGGCGCATGTGGCGCCAAGCCTTGCAGTTAACAGGGTCAAGGTCAGGTCGCTGAGTTCAACGCCATCGGGTAAGGAGCACACGACAACACGTGCAGGGCGTGCCCCATTAAAGCCATACAGCGCAGGGGAGAGATTTTTTGCGAAGCGGCTGGTCAGGCGCCGCACAAATCTTAAAGCGAGGCTAAACTGCAAGCGTACAACGCTGGAACGCCATCTGGATGGCGATCAAGCAGTCCGGCGTGACCCCTGATTTTACCCCGAATGCACTTCAGGTGTCGGGGAGGCACTGCGCAAGCAGGTCTGAATCAGGGACCAGGAGCAATCTTTGCCTACCTATTGTTTGACGCTGGGCTCAATGCCGGATCATTGAGCTCAATAAGACGCTGTGAACTAACGGCGCGGGAAAATGTTGTCTATTGATCCTCAAGTAAAGCGTGTTGTTTATGATAACTAATGATGCGCGGCGTCTGTGCGCACTTTCGATGGACGAAAAGAAAACAGTCTTCTAATGGAATAAAAACTGACGACTGGTTTGCAACCTTGGCAAAAACGTCCTTGCGAATCGGCCCTTAAGGGCTTTTATTTATAATGCGGATGTTAGGCCGCACTTCCTTGGAGAACGTCATGAACTCAACCCACACAATCGAACAGGAGTTCGCGGGTCGACCTCTCACGGATGAGGAACTGGCGGTACAACTGGACAACTGCCTGCAGCATCGCGACCCTGAACTGTTGAGCCAGATAGCGCGCTCGGTGGTTCAGTCTCACTTTCCACACCTATCCCATGAACCGCCGCAGGAAAAAAGCCTGTTCCGGATGCCGATTTCCCTTGCTTGGCAGCGGGTGGCGACGTCGCTTTCTGGCGATATCAGAATGCGTTTGGATAGCTGTCTGGATCTGTTGCGGCAACGCAAAGATGCCAGGCGTCATTGAGGGGGCGGCGCAGAGTGGATAGGAAAAGTGATGTAACGTCCATCGCTGCACAGCAGGGTGCAATCGACAGTAGTCTCTCCAAAACGTCAACGGCTGTGCATTGTCCCGGGGGTCATTACACCGTGTTGCAAGAATACGAATATTGTAAATTCAAGCAAGTAATCGTAGAGCCCCATCAAAGTCTTTCATTGCAAAATACGGTCATCGCTCTGAATACTGGACCGTGGTATCAGAAACGGTACTGGCGCAAATGGGCGGTGTGCTCAAACACCTGATGCCGACGAAGCTGCTGATATTAAAGCCGCCTGCATGCACCGCCTGACCAATCTGGCTGGCCTGCATGGATGTTGATAATAGAGGTTCCGTGAGGCGAGTATGTTGACCAGGACGACATAAGCACTTCGCTGAAGGGACAAACTGTCATTAGTTAGATGGCATGATCGTATTGGTCACCCTTCTTGAAAAAATGCGCAAACGTAGAGGAAGACACCTCGCCAGACGTTACCCACCCCGGCAATACAGGCCGCCCGCCAGTCTTGAGTGCTACGTTGATGGATGGGTTTTACCGAGTAAGATCCTCTTCGCCTGAGTCCTTCTGGATAGAAAACATCTAGCCAGTCGCCTTGACTCAGGCAGGGATCCAGTGAGGCGGTAACCGTTGATCAATCGCGCTTGCCCGCTGCGTCGACATCTGCATCAACGCGTCTTGAGAGAGGTATACCGATCATCCCGTTCATAGGTGCCGACGTGCTAAAACTCATGATCGCCGCTGCCCGCTTACCACTGCCTAATGACCGGCGAACACCCGTTGGGCGTTCAAGGTCCACGGCCTTATTTGATGTTCAACCGCATTATTATCCATGGGCGCAGCGCCGTCTTCGAGAGATCGCGTCATTGCCGTCCAGCACTGGAGGCGCAATCCCTGATCTTGGCGATAGCCGGCCCTTGGCGCGTCGCACAGTTCCGCATTCCGGTCGGCAGCGTGCAGTTCAAAACATTGGCGACGGGTGTGGGTGGCAAGGCATTTGCTAATGGGCACGTGTCCTGATTTCAGACTTCGTCTTTCTTCTGCGACTTGAATGTTCTATAAAATATCCCACTGCCACGGTGTCCTGCCAAGGTGCACTTGGCGAACTTCATACTTTAGCCAGCGCTTTTATTTATTGCGAAGCTTGCATGCCACAACATTGTTCATGCTGATGAACACGCGGGTGTGCACCTTATAACTTCAATAACAGTGGCCGCCCTTAAACGTCTGCGGCTGCGCTAATCGCGTATTAAACGCGCCCTTAATGCTGTGCGGCGTTTTTACCGGTCAGCACACTCAAACGTTTAATACTCCCGCATGTTCAATGCCACAGGAGAACCGGCAAGCTTGCCAGGCCATCAGTTTTATCACGTGAAGTATCCACCTGAACCATGCGCCATGCATGCGCAGATCATCATCGACAGACCGATCTAAAACAACAAAGGAACTCTATATGACAACGTTTGACGAAGCCCTCAGCAGAGTCTCTGGCTTGCTGATGCGCGATTCTGAAGTCAATGACTATATTAAGCGGCCAGCCTTAAATTGCGAAAATGCATCCAACCGTGTGACCACCATTTTGCAGGCAAATAATATCCCCTATGAGGTGAGGGGGCTGATCACCTGGCAAAATGCTGAGGAGGGTAGCAGTGGCAATCATTTTGTGGTGATCGCCAAGATCGACGAGCAGCGCGTCATGGTCGACATAACGGCCGGTCAGTTTTACGCCCAACGTGTCGGTGACCCCATTATCGATACGCCTAAAAATTGGGAAGAAAAATTTCTCTCTCTCCCCAGACTCCGCCGTTCACTCATTAAATATCAGGATTTTGCGACGCATGCGTCCGCCAAAAATGCCTTAGCCGTCATCAATGAGCCGCTGATGACAGATGCGGCATGGACAGTGCTAGGTGATGGGCCCGCGTGGGCCAGGGAGTATCTGGACTATCCGCGTTGGGGGAGTCAGTACGCAGACTTTCAGTTGTCGATTTCACCGATGACCCCGCGCTCTCTTCGCCCAACGGAGGAGAAAAGAATTGCCATACAGGCTGATCTGGCCCGCCTTTATAAAAAAGAGGTCACGCCGTTCAAGGCTGTCAAAGAAGAAATCAACAACGGCGTGCGCAGTATCCCGGACGCGCTGGACGATCGACAGCGCTTGATCGCAAAAGCCGGTACACCGGACGGTCCTTCGTATACACGTATTCTTGATGAGCTCGATCGCTATCACGCCCAAGCCTCGGGCCTCACTCTCTTGGAAAAGATGGGAAAATTGAGCGACCTGGCTCAACTGGCTGATGAGTATGTGGCGACTCATCCCCGTAACCTGAATAAACGCTCGCCCAAGTTATACGAATTTGCCAAGCATGTGCGAGCCTATGCCATCGGCTTGCGCCTGCGGGAAAATGCACTGGGCAGCCTCGATGTATCCCAAGGGTGGCGGCGCCCCTTGTTAAGTACGTTGAGCAAACTGGGGCGTAATGTTACAGAGCCGCCCGCAGGGCTGGATTTTCTACGACAACTGATTGTTCAACTGGAAGGTGACGACGTCAGTTTTAATGCGGCCATGGCGCTGTTTGGCAAAAACCCAAGGATCTCCGAATGGGTGCAGTTGCAGCCAGGCAAACCACTGACAAATATTCGATCCCAGGTACCGCTGCACCTCGATGAAGCTGGACGCGTCAAGATTGTCCTGGTCGGGCATGGCGTGAACGTCGATGGGCGAACGTTGTTTGGAGGGAAAACCGTCGACGAACTCAAAGCCAGCCTGACGGTACTGATGGCGCAGGCCTCGCGGGACAAGATTAAAGGTATCCACCTTGATCTGGTCGGCTGCGAGCTGCTCAATGAGCAGCAACCCTTGGCGGCCAGCTTGCCCGGCCAGCTGGGAGAGTGGTTGCTCAGCACTGGGGATGACCTGCAGATAAGTCGGGACCATTTGTCACTGAGCGCGCGCAAGTATGCGGTACGCGTCACGGAAAGTGGCAAGAAAGAAATCCTGACGCCGGAATGGGGCTGGATCAACAAGGAGCAAGCGCGACTGAAGGATGTTGTCCATAAGGTGGAACTGGTGTGGGATGCCAAGCTCGGTGCCTTCGCTCGCAAGCCGCTGCCGGTGAGCGACTTGATGGAAGTCGGCAGAGAAATCGAGCGAGTGGTGCATTATCCAGGGCTTAGTGACGATGACCGGGCAGGGTTGGTCAGTCTGCATCAAAGCGTTGGCGACCAGGTTCGCAAGCAGGTATTGGATATCGATCCCCCTGATGCGGAACACCGGAAAACGATCGAACAGTTAGCCATCAAAAACGTTCGTAGCGCGATGCTTTCCGGACAGTGGATCGAATCCATACACGCCGTGATGCAACAGCAGAAACTGTCCAATGAGTGGATACCGACACTGCAAAGTCGGAAAAACGAAAGCGGTGCTTTCGAACTCCTGTTTATCCGCCGGACCGCGAAAGCCAATGATACGGAATTCTCACGCTGGATTGCCATCAAGGACAACGCCGCTTTTCCTCAGATCAATGCTGAAATCAATGACTTGATCAAAACTGTCCGACGGGGACTGACATGGCGTAAGACTGAAGGATTATGGATCCGGCCGAATGTGACGGAAGTGGATGCCGTTCACACCCTCAATGCCGCGTTCATGTTGAAAACCTTGATCGAGATGCGCTCCAAAAATGGCGAGCTGACGCAAATGAGCGATGCACTCAAAGTGCAAGTCTATGCCCAGTTGTCTCAAAATGGCCTGCAATTGATCACCGATGGCGCCAAGATGGGCGAGCTGGTTCGCTCAGCGCTTGGCACGCAATTGAGCTTGGTGCCCAAGGCAATGACCCTCATCGCCAGAGTGGGAGGCGTAGCAGGTCTGCTGTTTGATGCCATCAATATCGGCGCCATTGTCGTGGAATTGAATCAGACGACAGACGCGGCTGCGCGTGCAGCCATTGAGACCAAACTGTCCTTGTCTGTTATCGGCTGTGGGGCGAACATCGCCGGCCTGATTGCTGGCCTGGTGGGTGCTAGCACCGTGGCAGGTGTGTTAGGGGCTTTGGCAGCCCCTTTGACGGGGCTGGCCATTGGTGTGCCCATTCTGGTCGACAACTATGAGCGGCTGCGACAAGGATTTGATCGCGCCTCGACCTACATGGATGCGATCTTGAGCAGCGTCTCTACACCCGGCCTGAGGCAGGAGGGTGACGTCTGGCAATTTCAACCGGGGGCGGTCGTCAATACGATCAATTTTATAGAAGGTAAAACGCAATATGGCTCGGTGTTAATCAACGGGACCAAGGGGGGAAGCGGACATACCGTATCGGGGGGATGGGATCATTATTTCGCCCGACCTAACCCGGATCCAGATAAACTGCTGGATGTATATACCGGTCTGGGCGCACAAAAAGTCCAATCCTTCGATGCCCGCCAGGCACGTGTCGTGTTGCTGCCAAGCGGGGTTGATCGCACGATCAGGATGGATTATGAGCAGTTGACTGGCCGAAGAACCGCTCATGCCCCGGCGCTGCGTCGTTTGCGCGAGTACTATGGCGATCAATTCGTGTGGGGCATGTACGCTGTTCCAACAGATTGGGGTATTTACAGGATCAGCGTGGATTTGCAAACCACCAGCGTCCAGACAATCCTCGATGACGCCCAACGGACGCTGATCGTGCCGACCATTGTCGACGAAAGCGAACGTCAGCACCTCAGCTATCACATCACGGGGGGCGGCAGTGCGTGTGTCGTGGTCCTGCCTGCCATTGCGATCCCGATCAGTCTCAAGAGTTACGAGAGCCCGCAACCAAACGCCTCCATGGCCTACGAGTGGGTGTTTGATATTGATTATGCCGTTAAAGAGCACTCCATCGTCGAAGACAAACTTGTGCCAGGTGAACTCAAGAGCGGAGTGTTTGCCGGCATGCAGCTGCAGCACAATGCGTTCTCGATCGGCGGCCAAACAGTGCAGTTTGATGGCAATGTCACCAACCTGATGCTGGTCACGACTATTGGCAATGTCGCCACGATGCAAATACCTGTGCAACTGGGTGCGGACCCGTACCGAGGCGCACCCAGCCTGTTGATGTCAGCATTACCCTCGGCTCAGGGGCTAGGGCTGCTGCAACGTTATTTTTCGACACCGACGACCGAATCTTTGCTAACAGATGGCTTGATTACCGCGAATATCGATCTTGGCGGCATTCTCGGCCCGAAAGTCGGTGTCCTGGACATCGCCAAGGGTGAGTTTATGTATGCTGGCGGCCGAGTGTCAGTCGCTGCGCAGGTGCCGGAAAAGTAAGCGTCCGGCTGAGTTACCTATCCGATCCTCAGCAATAAGGCCGATGGTGTCCACCTAATACGTGGATACCATCACTCTTATTGTCAGGCATGGCCCTGCACCCGGGACGCTTGTCCCAAACCATTCAAAGCCCAACGCTCTGCGGTTCATTCGCTGATCGTCATCAAGCTTGACACACGCCTGTGACGGCATTCATTCGTCGCGCACCATTGCTTCGTCCTGACAACTCAAGCACGTCAATAGCGTGAATAGCGTCACGTTCCCGGCACCGGTACACGCCGGTGTTGCCCGGCTGTCACGAGTCACGCAAGGGGCCGAAGCGGCCAGGTGCATCGGGTGCTACAGTAAGTCGTCAATGCACGTCTAGCGCTTCGTTGACGGATGGGATTTTAACGCCACCTCAGTACGGTTTCGCCCGTCGTTCAGCGCGCAAGATTCTTCTTCGCTTGAGTCATTCTGGATCATCGGCCAAGCATGTCTTTAGCCCTGTCGAGGTCGATCTGCCGGGCTGCCAGGTTGGGCCACCCCCGCAGGCGAGGTGAACCCAGGCAGTCAAGGCCAGGCAGGGAGGCGTGACTGAGTGCCGTCATCGACGGGGTAGAGCGCATGTTTGTCACCATCAAGGCTCGTGTGTACGCCGATGCGACGGGGGTCTACACGGAGCTTCCCGCCCTGTTGACGCCAACCGGTGTACTGACATCGTTGCTCGACTATTGCCTCTGGCGCAGTCATGACCGCAGCCTGATGTGGATGACGAAGGTGGCACGCTCGGTTCGGATGTTCCTTGAGTACAGCCAAGCCAACCCTGCTGAGTTCGACACGCGTCACCTGTTTCAGACCTTCGCCCAGCGTCTTTACACCGGCACCTTTGATCGGGAGTCCGGCCTCGATCCGAGTGGCTTATGTTGGGCGCCGCGTTCACCCCGGGATGCTTCGCACATCATTACTCACCTGTCCGACTTTTTCAGCTGGCTCAGTGAGACTCGCCCCGAGGCCGCCAAGGTCAATCCACGCTACGGAGCAAGCGCCTTTGATCGACAGACCGAGGCGCTCGCCTACCAATACCGGCGCAGCCAGGCTTTTCTGGGGCATACCTGGGCGGTGAAAGCACCGAGCACTCAGGCCGGTGGTTATACGCGAAGCCAGCGCTTGCCCCTTGTCGAAAAGGGCGAGCCACCCGCATTCCCCGAACAGCACTTCGAAGACCTGTTACTCAAGGGTTTTTGCTGCGCCGGACGCTACGATTATCGTGGCATGCTCATCACCCTGTTGTTGCATGGGGCGGGCTTTCGAGAATCGGAGCCCTTTCACCTTTACATCCCCGATGTATTTGTCGACCCTGCCAGCCCGTGCGAGGCCGGGGTTCATATTCACCATCCCCACCACGGACTCGCCCCCTGCGACTGGTATGACGAGCGCGGGCGTCGCTGCCAAGGCAATCGGGCGCAATACCTGGCCCGCCAATTCGCGATGGCTCCGCGCACGGAGCTGTTGGGTCGACAGCATGCCGGCTGGAAGGGCGGCACACACGATGGCCCCTACTTCAAGCAGGCCTACTGGTTCAAGCCCGAGTACGGCGAGTGGTTTTTAAACCTGTGGTATCGCTACCTGGAGCAGGTGGCGTGCGTCGAGCGCCATCATCCCTTCGCCTTTATCAACCTGGCCCGCGAACCAGTCGGTGCCATGTATACCCTCACTCAATACAACAAGGCCCATGCCCTGGCCTGCACCCGCATCGGCCTGACGGTCAGCAAGGCGCTGGGCACCACGCCCCATGGGCATCGTCACGCCTACGCCCGTCGCCTGTGCAGCGCCGGTGTCGATAAACACCTCATTCGTCGATTCATGCATCACGCCTCACTGCAGAGCCAGGACATCTACACCCAGTCGAGCACCCGGGAGATCCGGGACGCTCTGCAGGCGGCGGCAGTGCGGCTGCGCGACAATCATCCAGATACGCCACCTTCTGCTGGCTCCTGGCTGACGTCTCTCAAGCCAGACTGAGGGGGCCCACGTTCATGGCCGAACACAAACGCGTCACCCGCAAAACCGATATGACCCTGGGGTGGGTCGAGCGAACCTACCCCCAGCTCGCGCCCTGGCGTGTCCTGGCGATCGAGTGGATCCAGGGGGAAGCGCGGGGCATTGACGATAAGCTCAAGGCCTTGACGGTCTTTTTTGAGCGGTACTTGATCCAGCAGGGATTGCCGCTTGCGCCGGCAACGCTGTTGGCGCGCGATACGCTGCTGCCTGATTTTTTCCAAACCGCCTGTCCGGACTCGGTCAAAGGCATCAAGTACAACAACCATGTCTGCACCTTCATTGATTTCGTTCTCAGGCACACCTGCAGCCAAACCGCTGCCAGTGGGCAGGTCACCGTTCGTCCTGAATTTCGTAACCCGGTGCAGCGGAGGTCCCGTCGCAGCCTGCCGGCGTGTGATGAGAGTGTCTACTCGCCATTGCCCTATGGTTACCTGCAAGAGCTGCGCAAATTGCTCGTGGCCGGGCCGCACTTTCGCGACTGGCACTGGGCCGCCCATGCGCTGGGAGCCGAAATCGGCAGCCGCGGGTTCAGTGCGCCGGATTGGTTCGAGGTGAGTGAAGAGCAGATCGACAAAAACGATCCGGACTGTATGTGGCGTGAGCGTCCCATGAGCAACAGAACGCGCCTGGAGATGTGGAGCCCGGTTCGCTGGGTAGCCTTGGCCGTGAAGCTCATCCTGCCTTTGCGCACCTATCAGGTGCGCATGCTCGACTCGGGCGAAGCCGATACCTGGCGTTATGAGGGGGGCGCCTGGATCCTTAATCCTCATCGGCTCGCCCAGGGCAACCTGCGCCGGCCCTTGCAACTGGGGGTATTCAGGCGCTGCGATCCGCTCCATCATGGTGAAAACACGGGCGCCGTACTCTACATCAACACCAATAAGACCGCTGACATCGCCAGGACAACCTCCGAGAACGGTTATGTACTGCCTTGGCCGGCCGGCGGCGCGATTGAACAGGATGTCTTCTACTGGTTGGAGAAGCTGCGCAACTGGCAGCAGAAATACAACCCGGTCTCGCGGCGCACCCCCTGGTCGCAGTTGGACGGGCGGCACATCACAGCCAAAAGCAGCCTGCAGCTGGCCGGCTATCCTGACACCTGTTTCCTGTTTCGTATGCCTGAGGCCCCCGCGCCTGAGCGTCACCTTCCGCTCAAGGAAATGACGTTGTTCAGAGGCTGGTTTGGCCTGCTGCAGGCGCTGGAGTCTCGGCTTGAAGAGCGGGGGGAGGCCCACCGAAACGGTCAGCCTATTCGACTGTGTGCTCCGCCAGCCACCCCAGGAGGGGCTGTGCAGAACACCCTTTTTCCCCTGCACAGCCTGCGTGTTTCACTGATCACTGCGCTGGCCCTGGAAGGGCAGGTACCGTTTCCCATCTTGCAGAAACTGGCAGGCCACAGCCGTCTGCTCATGACGTTGTATTACACCAAGCCTGGGGCGTCGCACATTCGCGACGTACTGACCGATGCCGCTAAACGGCTGGAAGAAAACAAGGAAGCCAGTATCCAGAGCTTCCTGCTCGACACAGACCACGCCCAGTTGGTAAAGCAGGCCATCTGTAACGGTGTTTCAGGCCTTGCCACGGCCGTCGCGCCTCATCCGGCGGCGCGTAATCCGGTAGGCTGGATGCTGATGCACCATGGTCTGTGCCTGGTGGGCGGAAACACCAGCGAGATCGAGGGGCAGAGCAGTGTGGGGGGCTGTTACAACGGTGGGGCGTTGATGACCAAGGGCACCGCAGCGACCCCGCCCAAGTACGGCCCCGTTCCAGGCGGCAGCCGAAACTGCGTACGGTGTCGCTGGTTTGTAACCGAACCCCATCATGTGCCGGCTCTGGTCGCTCACTTCAATACGCTGGCCTATCATTTCGACGAGGCGCGCAATGCGTGCCTGTCCCACGAGCAGACTCTCCAAGGTCTCAAAAAGCAAAAGCTGGAGGCCGAAGAAGCAGGCCATCCGTTTGCCGGTATGCAGGCCTACCAGCAAGCCACGCGGATGTGGGAACTGGCGATCAAACGCTTCAGTGACCTGGCGGAAGACCTCGTCGCCTGCTGGCGCCTCATTGAGCGCTGCAAGCAGGCCCTCAAGGCCGCTCCCGGGGACGGCCGCGGCCAGTTGGTGGCGGCCGGCACAATCGCCGATGTGCACATCGCCTTTGAGGAAACAGAATCGGAATTACTCCAGCTTAACGGGGTATGCGAAAGCGTTGAGGTCTATCCGGATCTGGAGCCGAGCAAGGCGGTTTTTCGCCGCAGTCAGTTACTGGATGCGGTTCTCTACCGCGAACGGATGCCCCCCATATTCATGCTCCTGGGTGAACAGGAACAATTGCTCGCCGGCAACGCATTCATACGCCGCCTTGCCGAGCAGATGAGTCCGACCAATCCCGCGCTGGGACAACGCGAGGTGATTCGTTTGATGGACGCAGGTGTGAGCCTCAGCCAGTACTTCGACATCGATCTTTCCTTGCTGCTACCCCACCCAGCCGGCGGCCAGGCGTTGTTTGCCGGTCCCCCACCGCTCACGGAGGCTGAATGATGAATGGCAAAACGGACGTTCATCCCGATCTTGTTCTGCAGACCTTACTCGCCAAGAGCGGGCGCTCAAGCCGACGCGCCAACCTGATGAAAATACATGAGCTCTGTCGAATGGAGCAGGAAACGGGGTCCTGCGATTTCTCATTGCCAAACATGGGGCGGCTCGCTGAGGCTGCGGGCATTTTGAAGGGGCGCATTCTCTACAATGCGCAGTCCGCCGATTACAAGGTGCTCCTCCAGACTTGGGAGGCCTATGCCGGACCTGCGTCTCCCAAGTCGCCAAGTCCGTTGGCAAGCCACCAGTACCTGAGGCGTATCGAAGATCCGGCTCTGCGCTCCATCGTTCAGGCCATTATCGCCGAGCGCGACAAGCTCAAGGCACAACTGAGCGTTCTGAAAGCCAATACGCAGGTGATTGTCGACCGACGTCCGCAGGGTGCCACCCTTGCGGTTTCGCCAGGATCACCGCCGGTGGCGGTACTCGCCTTGTCCGCACAATTGACCTTGTCTGAGCGCGAAGCCTTGCAAAAGTCCATATCACCGGAATATTTGGAAGAGCGGGGTTTACAGGAAGGGAGTCATGGCGAAATCGTCAATCATCAGGGGAGGGTATTGTTTGAGGTGGGTTTTGCACGTGCCATTCGCAAGGTGCTGCTCGATTGATTGTCAGTTTTGACAGGATTTGTCGGCGATGGGCAGGCCAGTCGATGGCTCGGGAAGCTTATGCAGGTCGTCTATCGGCTAGCTACACATCAAACCCATTGCGTGAGCCAACGCTGCATTGGACGTAGAAGAATCTTCTTTCAACCAAGACATGGCGAATAAGCCCATCGATGTTGAAGTTTGCTGGGAAAACAAGATGCATCCTTTTAATCCTCTGTGATGGCTCGCTGAACAAGGAGAGCCCGTCCACAAAGAGTTAATCGGGCACTTTTGAGCGAATAACTCGGGTCTCTTGGGGGCTACTGATGGGGGCGCGCGCGTACAATTTTCCGGAAGCCCCCGAGTGGAGAACCTATAGAGAGATCACAGCTAAGGCTCTAAAAGCTACGATCCTTGATGGCGCCCGAAGCACAATCGATGTACGCGAGGGTAGAATCTCTTCGGGCCCCCTATTTCGTAATCTCAGACTCACACGCTGTTCAGGTAGAACGCGTACAGGCCAATTCCAATACCAGTCAGGAAGATGGCGATGCCGAGTACCTTCACAAAGGGACTGCCTTTTTGCTCAGCGTGGTCGATCCAGCGGCACGCAGTGTCACCGAGAAGCCCAAGCGCGCACAGGAAAGGGTAAAAAAAGTAAGCAGTAGGCGTATCGAAACCAATTGCTGCTTGGTAAAAAATCTCGCATGCAATTGCAAGGACGGTGAGTGCAATTGCGTTGCCGACCCGAGCCTTCCGAGTCAAATCCTCACGAGCTCCGCTCTGCTGGATAAACAGCGCAACGAAGAATGGAAGGATCGGTAGAACTGGCTCCAGGTGATGCTTCAACCACCAGGTTGCGGCCAACGCGCCCGCAGTGCCCAGGAGGTAAATCAAACCAGGAACGAAAAGCTGTTGTACGCGATGTTGAAACAGCTGAGGTTGAGAAGCTTGAGTAGTCATCTATGAACTCACTTGGCAATTGATGGGAGGGGGACGTATTAGTTTTGGGTTGAGTGGAGCACTGCAATCATCCATCCAACACGTAAAACGCAAGCGCTACTGATCACCGGCACTGATCGCGGGGCCGTATTTGATTCGGTTGTAAATTGTCGCTGGGTGTCTTTCGGCTGGTAGCTCCGACTGTTTGGCTGCTTCGGAGGCCATGGGGCCATCGATGAGCACGATTCGGTCAAGCTCTGTAAGGAATTGGTCTGCTGCACTCAACCAATGGATCAGACCTGTTTCATGCCGGAACACATGCGGGGAATGCTTGAGGATGGCCTCTGTGGTTTCACGGCACTCGTGAATTCGGTAAAGGACTCCTCCATTGAAGTGCTCTACATGCATGACGATCCTGTAAAGGTGGTCGCGTAAGTGCTGCGCCTCGAACGAGAGTTGATCGTTGCTCTTCCTCTCGGCAACGAGCTTGCCGTAGACGCGCCTTAGAAATACTGAAAGCACAGCGACGGCTAAAAGCAGAACGATTTCTAGAGCGGTCATTACCCTCAACTCCCTACTGGACGTTTTCTAAACGGCAGGATCTTAGCCGTCGCCGCCGGGAGCGATCGGGGCGTAGCTGGCCAGTCCTCCAACTCAGATAGCGCAGCTTTCAAAGCGGGGGCTCGGCGCTCTCTTACTGACAGAGCCATAGCGTCAAGCTCGTCGAACAAAGCCCTGGCCGATCCTTGATGATCCTTGTCGCTGTAGGCCAGCATGAAATTTCTGACGATCTCGGTTAACAGGATCCCAGGATTGGAAATGCCTTGAAGAGTCGTTTCACTGATGAAAATTCCGAGTTCTGATGGACCGGTCTCTTCAAAAAACAGATGCCCAAGCTCGGTATAAATTGTGCCGAGAGAGCGTTCAAAATCGCTTTGGTCGTTCGGGCACGAACCGATAGAGAAACAACCACTGCTGTTGGTCATTTGCTGCAGTGCATGCATGGCCGCGGTGACAGGCCGCTGTGTAGGAAAGATCTCACTCATAGGCATTGCTTCCTTGTAACTTGAGGATGCTGTCGATCGTCTGCGTGATGCTGCTGCACCGGCGACAATGTTCATTCTGAATATCGATCCCCGCTACGTTGTGATCTTTTAGCCCCCGAATTGGGGGCTAATGATGAGCAGGGGAGGTGGGCGACATCAGGCTCAAGATAAACGTCGCAAGGAAAACGCAAGACCGGGCTAACAAGGAGCTTCCTTAGGGTTTTTTGGCGACAATCTTCGGAAGCAAATCGGGGCGTGAAACTTTCAAACCTTCAAAGATTTCGTTGATCTGACCTGCTAACTCGATCTGATCGAGCGCCTTTGAGCTTTGAACTGAGTGAGGGATAACCATCTGGCTTCCCCCAGCAGTCAGCCAATCGAACGCGACAAGGTTCAGGACTGGCCAACTTGGTTGGGGCGAGGCCCAACCTTTGGACTCACGTAGGTAGTGTAAAAAAACGAACGGCAGGGGGGTCAGCGCCTTTTCTCGATGTTCTGGCTTTGCGAGATCAATGAAGCGCGTGCATTTGATGTACATAGCCAATGGAGACTCAGGTGCTCCGCGCAGCAGCTCCTGTAGCCAGCGGCTGTACTGCTGATCCCTGGCGTCAACAGATCGAAATGCGCGAGGATGTACCTTCGAGGAGTGTCTTAGGCCGCCTTCTGCGCTGTAACTGTGAATCCAGATTTCGCTTTTTTTCTTGCTGTTCACTTATTTCCCTCCACGTATCTAGCCCTGATCGTAAAACCTACGATCTTGGTACCCGGTGTCGGTAGCTTGATTCAAACCGCTAATCGAATGGCGGTCCTTTGACCCCCATTGAGGGGGCAAACACGCGAGCTAATGGGGTGAGCGAGCCTTCATCATCATGTTCATGAACGTTTGAAGCCCACTTAAACCTAAATTAGCCAATGGTTCGCCTTATGATCAAATACCCGATAACTGCATCCAAACCGCTAGGCGTACTTTCCGTATTAGGTTTACTGCTAATCTCGGTATTAAATTCTGAAGCGTCAGCTAACCAACCACCAGTGAGCATTCACGGAAATCCGGCGAATATTCAGATGGGCAGGTTTGAGAACTGGGTCGCTCCTGTTCAAGCGCTCTTTAGAGATCCTGAAGGGGGGGCGATACAAGATACTTTATCGATCTTAGGCGGGCCAACATACGGTAAGGTCAGCGCCTTAGGGGGGTCGCTATATTACACACCACCCCATGGGTTTACAGGTACTGACACGATTGTTATACAAGCATATGACTCGGCTGGCGCCCCTTCAGGCCCGGTAACATACAACATTAATATTAATGGCTCACTAAACCCCGCAGGGCACCCGGTAACAAGTAATACATATATTTACACGGTTCAAGGCCAGCAAGGATGGGGCGCTGCATTGTGCGCTAACATCCCTGGTACTCCAGTCGGTGCTATTTACACTCAGCCTACTGTTGGCTCTGCTTCGTATTGGTCAAATCTGTTGATTTATAATCCGAGTGGATCATTTATAGGATCAACAGGTTTTACCTATGCGTGCACTAGAGAAGACTATCCGTTCCTTGTTTCAGCAAACATGGGATATGTGAGTGTTTATGTGGGCGCTCAAGCTTCAATAAACACACAAGAAGACACCCCCAAATCTGTGGATCTTGGGTTATATCCAGAGATTACATATCAGATTACCGAGCAGCCAGCGAATGGAAGCGCTTATGTGAATGGTAGTTCCATAGTGTTCACACCGAGCGCAAATTGGAATGGTTCAACCGCGCTGAAATATAATGCAGTGTATGCAGGCGGGGGGGTGTCACTGCCGTACTCTATACCAATCGGTGTTTCACCTGTTAATGATGCACCTCTGGCAATTGACCAAAGTATGACACTGCCTGAGGATTCATCTGCAACGATTACCCTTCCAGTGACTGATGTTGATCTCGGCTTCGAAGGTGATAGTCATACTTGGCAAATCGTTACACCTCCAAATGCCGCTCATGGTACTGCAACAATTTCAGGTAACAAATTAACCTTTACTCCAGCACCTAACTGGTTTGGTTCCACTTCGCTAACGTATAGAATCCGCGATAGAGCTGGCGCATTGTCAAATGTGGCGACGGTGGCTATTACAGTTATCAACGTTAATGATGTGCCCGTAGTGCAAAATGTTTCCTTGAGTACAGATGAAGATACACCTGGTACTTTAAAATTGACTGCTTTAGATATTGATAGCTCACCGCCGTTCACTTTTCAGATAGTAGGACAATCGCCGTCGCAGCAAGGTACTGGCAGAATTGATGGAGACATCTTTACATTCACTCCATACAAGGACTGGAATGGAACGACGTCGTTAACATATAGAGCGATGGATAAAGAAGGCGGCTGGTCTCTCCCCGCATCGGTTCAGATTACCGTCAACCCCATTAATGATGTTCCAGCACTCAGGTTCCCGCTCAAGATCGAAACGAGGGAAAATGTCCCAGTGAAAGTTAAGTCCGTCGTAACGAAACAATAAGCACCTAACCCCACCGTCACACTCAGACAGTGGGTTTTTTTTGTGACAAGTGAATCATGTCACTTGCGTTTTTTTTGATGATGTCATTCTAGGTTTGAGACACATCGCAACTGTCCCAACAACTCGAAAAGGTACTCAAGGATATGAACGCAAGAAAGGAAAAGACTCTGCACATTGCGGTGCTCCCGCTAGGCGAGCCAATGGAAGAGGATTTGCTGGTACCAGGAATCTACCAAGCCCAGGTCGAAGCTGGGCTAAACTCGGCGGATTCAGCCCAGGCCGCGCTTAACGCGTTCAATGATCGGTTCGAAATCGCCAACAAAGAGGGTTTCGCTTTCTTTGTTTTTGATCCCGATGAAGGCCGGATTATTTCCCCGTCTGGACGTCAAGTACTCAAAGGCAGGTTGATCGAGCAGTTCTACGTTGCTTGCACCTTCATGACGGGGTTGATTCCCACCTGGCTATTCGACAAGTTCCGCTTGAGCCTTATCGAAACTGCAAAGCCACCCGCCAAAACATCCAAACCTGAAATTTTACGCTCACTGAATGGCGACCCCATCCTCATTCGAAGCTGAAGTCAGTGTTGGAGATCTCATCCTCATCTTCTTGGTCTGGCACCGAATGTGAGGGGACGAAATCGGGTCTACGGCATCTGACAGGCTGATCCCGGAATCGTCCCCAAGCTTCGTCCCACCCTTGAGAGTGATCCGCTTCTACCAGAGTGACCTCGAGGCAGTCTGCCTCCGGGAGGGCAAGCATGTAGGCCTCTGCGACAGCTTGGGGAACCTCCATGTCGGTTTTCCCGACCAGGTGACGCTGCGGGATGATCTGCAGTTTTTTGGCGAATTTTATCGGATCGATTGAGCCCTTTAGGGGGGGCATCTGGTGAAGTCTGCTCCAAGTTGTGGGCGTAAGATTTCCCCCCAATGTCTGAACCCGAATCACATCTGTTCTGGTAGCTGCCAATAGTAATGCTACGGCTCCGCCACCCCCATAGCCCACCAGTTCGAATGTTTGGTTGTGATGGATACCTTTAAGGAACTCCAGCGCTTCCTGGTAGCTGGTGATGACGCTTGAGCTGAAGCGTCTTTCGGACAATTCCGGTTGAACGCAACGTTCGCTCCATACGTATTGACAGGGCCTTGCCAAATACGCAGATGGAGCTGGATCGTTAAGGGCCAGTTTGACCAGCATCAGTGCTTTTGGGGTAGGGTTCGTTGATCCCTGTGACTCTGATGCCTTGCTACCGTCGTCTTCGATATAAACGCGCAGCGTCGTTGATTCTTCAGCATCTTTTTTGACAGCTGCCAACAGAGGGAAGGGGGTAGTTTGCAGGACTGTTGCACGGCCACCTGCCGCGGTGATTTCAGTTGAGAAGTTTTTGATGGATGAGGTACAGCCTCCCATCAATGCAACACTCAGCCACACGACTGCAAACTTCGCTTTGAACATCATTACGACTCCAATCCCGTTCTTGATCAATGCTCCAATGTTCGCGACCTTTCTCCAGGGCCACCGGTCCAAACGTCCCCCTCCAAGGGGGCAATTCCGACCGTGGCTGTGAACATCTTCCTCCTAGGATCGGTGCTGGGTTTCCATGCTTTGGTGTCTGTGATGACAAGTGAAGAACTGTTAGCGTCTAGTGATTCAAATTACATGAATGACGATCATCTGGTCTTTTTCAAAGAGTTACTTCAATCGCAAATTCAGGAGTGTCTTGAGAGAGTGAGCGGGGGGAAGCAGGGGTTATCTGCATTGGAGAAACCTGCCGATGATGTTGATCAGGCATCGGTCGAGGAGGAGCGGCAAAAGATGCTTCGAATGCTTGAGCGAGATCGCATGAATCTTCCGAAATTACGTCGCGCAATTGAGCGAATTGAGGATCGCAGCTTTGGTTATTGCGAGGAGACCGGGGAGCCTATTGGAATTAAGCGTTTGCTCGCTCGACCTGCCACCACATTGTGCATTGAAGCCAAGCAAAGACAGGAGCTGCGCGAGAAACATTTGAGAGTGGCGTAGATCGGGAGGTCGGGGACCCAAAATTTCCAGGCCCCCAAGTGTTCAGTTGCAGCCATCTTTCAGGCTTTTACCCGCTCTGAATGTCGGTTTGTTGACCGCTGGGATGGTAATCGCTTCACCCGTGCTTGGATTACGACCTCCTCGTTCAGCGCGGGCTTTCACCTGGAAGGAACCGAACCCGACCAGCGTTACTGTTTCCCCAGCCTTCAAGGCACTGGTAATGGAAGCAGTCATTCCGTCCAGCGCACGACCAGCCGCTGCTTTGGACAGATCCGCGCTTTGTGCGATTGCATCGATCAATTCAGCTTTATTCATTAATGCTTCCTCTGATTGAGTTCCCCGACATGGGTTGCTCGGCTATTTGCTCCTTTGAGTGTATCGAGCGAAATGCTTTTGAGAGGGAGGTTTGCCCCCGCCGCGGGGGGCAATTGCCTGATGGATGCGGGGACCTGGCTCTTACTCTTCCAGCACCTAATTTTGGATATCTCGATATGACCTTCAAAGCCCTTTTCGGAACGGCATGTGTGTCGGTGGTGATCTCGTTGTCTGCCGCTGCAGGCGCTTTCCATTATTGGAAATCGACCTCACCGTTCATTGCGGAGAACCAAGCACAATTCAATGAGATGGTGGCCAAAAGTATCAAGCTAAATCGGGCAGAACAGTACGCTGCTGAGGTCAACAAAAAGCTGGCCAAGTACGAGGACTTGGCGGTAAACGATGCTCCGGACGGACGCCGGATCTATGGGAAGCTCGATGCGCGCTTTACGCTTGTAGAATTCTCGGACTTCGAGTGCCCTTACTGCAAGCGCTACCATGAGACCCCGAAAAAGTTAGTCGATCAGGCGCCAGACCACGTGAAGTGGGAATGGCGGCATATGCCTCTCGATTTCCATAATCCCGCGGCTACACGCGAAGCTGTGATGACAGAATGCGCCGCGGAACAACGTGGCGCCGCAGGCTTCTGGGTGGCTGCAGAGGAAATGTTCAACAAGACGCGCGGTAACGGTCAGGGAATCGCTGACGTGGATGAATTTGCTGCGGGGATTGGTCTCGACACCGACAAATTCCAGGACTGCCTGAAAAGTGGAAGGTATGACCAGCGGATCCAGGCAGATATGAAGCTTGCCGAGAAGTACAAGGTCACGGGTACACCTGCAACATTGATCGTCGACAGCCTGACTGGCGAGGAAAAACTTGTTCCGGGCGCTTTGCCGATTCAAAAGCTCATCGCGACCATCTCGGGAATGATCGAGGCGCACGAGCAACGTAATTCCAAACCAGCCGTGGAGGCGGCGGACAGTGATTCTGCTGTAGCGTCAGATCCTGCTGTGGGATCGAAGCTTCCTTCTGGCCAGAACCAGTAAAGGAAACCTGAGGCAAATGGTAAAAAAGCCCGTCTGAAGAGACGGGCTTTTTTGTTCAACCTGTCGCGTCCTGAATAAGGTTTACACCTTCTGACCAATCTTCAGGAGGATTCAATGGATACCGGAAAAAGGCGGAGCCAGCGCGATTACACGCTAGCTTTTAAATTGTCAGTCGTAGATCAAGTCGA
>Ga0207713_1000515_pt1 | contig 39243 bp, 26 predicted proteins | sample KBSS64metaG_FD_184404 | JGI IMG/M metagenome (GOLD analysis project Ga0207713, IMG submission 184404) | Switchgrass rhizosphere microbial communities from Kellogg Biological Station, Michigan, USA - KBS S6-4 metaG (SPAdes) (version 2) | ecosystem: Host-associated > Plants > Roots > Rhizosphere >... | reverse complement strand
CGGCGCCGGCCAGGGTCGCGCGCAGCAGGGTGCTGGCCTCGTTGGCGCTGATGTTGCCCTGCACCGGCACCGAGACCGGTTCGCCATCCTCCTCGAAATGCCACAGGCTCTTGCCGAAATAGGAATGCGTCAGGCAGTTGTGTCGGCTCAGATCTTCAACCCGCTGCGGCTGCGGATGCTCCTGCAGATAGGCAGGTGCGGCGCAGACTACCGAGCGGCACACCGTCAGGCGCCGGGCGATCAGGTTGGGGTCGAGGTCGTTGCTGGTGCGGATCGCCAGGTCGATGCGCTCGTCCACCAGGTTCACGGTGCGATCGAGCATTTGCAGGTCGATGTTCACCCCCGGATACGCCTTGACGAACGCCGCCATGGCATCGGCCAGTTGCGCCTGACCGAACGAGGTGCTGACGCTGATTCGCAGCAATCCTCGCGGGGCATCGGCAGGTTCGCTGACAGCGGCCTGCATGTCGCCGGACAGATCCAGCATCTGCCGGCAGCGCGGCAGGATTTCGTTGCCGGCGGCGGTCAGGCTCAACTTGCGCGTGGTGCGGTGCATCAGGCGCGCGCCGACCCAGTCTTCCAGTTCCGCCAGATAGCGCGACACCACCGGCCGTGACAGGTCCAGGTGATCGGCCGCCGCCGACTGGCTGCCCAGATCCACTACCGTGACGAATACCCGCATTGCTTGGAGACGATCCATGATTTGCCCGCTTTCAGAAACAAACTATGTCCAAGCATCGCATTTTTTGTAACGAGTCTGGCAACTAAGCTTTGTCCCCATCGCCAAGCACGGCATACGAACAGCGGAGCAACCCATGATCGGCTTCACCACCCTCAAGCGCGTTTTACTGGCCACCGCCACCCTCGGCTTTGCTGCCCACGCAGCGGCTGCGAATCTGAGCCTCGACGTCTACAACCCAGGCACCAACGCTATCTTCCCGGTGACCTCGGTGCTGGTCAGCGGTGAGAAGGACGCGATTCTGGTCGACGCCCAGTTCGGCAAGTCCCAGGCCGAGCAAGTGGTGGAAAAGATCCGCGCCAGCGGCAAGCAACTGACCACCATCTACATCAGCCACGGTGACCCGGATTACTACTTCGGTCTCGACACCCTGACCAAGGCCTTCCCGAATGCCAAGGTGCTGGCCTCGCAGCCGACCGTTGATCACATCAAGCAAACCGTCGACGGCAAACTGGCTTTCTGGGGCCCGAAAATGGGCGCCGACGTGCCGGCCAAAACCATCGTGCCGGGCGTGCTCAAGGGCGACAGCCTGATGCTCGAAGGGCAGAAATTGCAGGTGGTCGGCCTGGACGGCAAACAACCGGATCGCAGCTTCGTGTGGATTCCGTCGTTGAAGGCTGTGGTGGGTGGTGTGGTTGTCGCCGAGAACATTCACGTGTGGATGGCCGACACCCAGACCGCGCAATCCCACGCCGACTGGCTGCAAACCCTGCACTCGATCGAAACCCTGAAACCGAAAACCGTGGTGCCGGGTCACTACCTGGGTGACAGCGCCCGTTCGCTGGCAGCGGTGAAATTCACTGCCGACTACATCAAGGCATTCGATGCCGAAACGGCCAAGGCCAAGGACTCTGCCGCGCTGATCGCCGCGATGAAAAAACGCTACCCGACACTGGGCGAAGAAAGCTCGCTGGAGCTCAGCGCCAAAGTCGCCAAGGGCGAAATGCAGTGGTAACCCGATTCTGAAAAACGCAGCACTCTCAAGCCAACTGGAGAATGTCATGAGCAAGATCGCAATCATTGGTGCCACCGGCCGTGCCGGCAGCCAACTGCTGGAAGAAGCCCTGCGTCGCGGCCACAGCGTCACCGCCATCGCTCGGGATACCTCGAAGATCGGCGCCCGCTTCGGTGTGGTCAGCAAGAATGTCGACGTGCTGGATGCCGCCGCATTGCAGGACGCGGTAGCCGGCCACGATGTGGTCATCAGCGCTGCGCATTTCGCCACGGTGCCGGCCAGCGCGCTGATCGGTCCGGTGAAACAGGCCGGGGTGAAACGTCTGCTGGTGGTCGGCGGTGCCGGCTCGCTGTTGCTGCCGGACGGCACCCGCGTGATCGACAGCGCTGGCTTCCCGGCCGAGTACAAGGCAGAGGCCAGCGCTGGCGCGGCGTTTCTTGAGGCCTTGCGTCAGGAGAAGGAACTGGACTGGACGTTCCTGTCGCCGTCGGCGCTGTTTGTCGAAGGCGAGCGCACCGGTAAATTCCGCGTGGGCAAGGATGACTTGCTGGTGAGTGCTGAAGGGCAGAGCTCGATCAGCTTTGCCGATTACGCGATTGCGATGATCGACGAAGTGGAAACGCCGAAGCATTCGCGTCAGCGGTTTACTGTCGGTTATTGAGGGGTTGGGTGGTTTTCGGGATTTGTGTCTGATCCGAGAACTACCCCTCACCCTAACCCTCTCCCGGAGGGAGAGGGGACTGATCGTGGGATGCTTGTGAACTCCGCCGACTTGAACGGGGTGTATTGAATCCATAATCGCCCAGATTTTTCAGGTCGATGTATTACGTAAGACACTTCGGTCAGTTCCCTCTCCCCCTGGGAGAGGGTTAGGGTGAGGGCAAGGCGTCACCGCGTATGAGCCTGCTCCACCAACCACCCCATCAATTCCTGCAATTTCGCCGACGGCTCCGACGCCGGCGCCACGATGTAATAGCCCAATCCCGTCTTCACCTTCAGATCGAACGGCATCACCAGTCGCCCGGCGTTCAAGTCGTCGCCGATCAGTGACCAGTCGCCGATCGCCACCCCCGTCCCGTGGGACGCCATCGACATCGCCTGATCCAGCGTCTCGAAATGCTGACCGCTGGCGATATTGCTCAAGTGCAGTTCGGCGGCTTTGAGCCAGAGCGTCCAGTCGTCATCCGTATGAGTCGGGTGCAGCAGCAGATGCTGTTGCAGATCTGCCGGTGTATGCAGGGCCGGCCATCCGTTGAGCAGTGTCGGCGAACAGACCGGCGTCAGTTGTTCATCGAACAGATGCAGGGTCGCAGGCGAATCGTGGGGCGCGCTGCCGTAGATCACCGCCGCGTCGAACTGCTCGCGATGAAAGTCCACCCCGTGTTGCAACGACGCCGTGAGTTTCACCGGCACGTCCGGGCGCTCGCGCTGCCATTGCAGCAGGCGTGGCAACAACCAGCGCATCACGCAGCTCGGCGCCTTGAGTTGCAGGGTCTCGCGCTTGGCGCCGATCTGCTCCACCGAGTCGCCGATCAGGCTGAACACCTGCTGTACCCGTGGCAGCCATTCGCGACCTTCGGCCGTCAGTTCCAGACCGCGGGCCAGGCGAATGAACAGCTCATAACCCAGATGTTCCTCAAGCCCCGCGATCTGCCGGCTCACCGCGCCCTGGGTGATGTGCAACTGCTCGGCGGCCCGGGTGAAGTTGCAGCACTGCGCGGTGATCAGAAACGTATGCAGGGCGGGCAGGGGAGGCAGTCGTTTCATGTGGATCCAAGGTATGACGTGAGGACATGGCTAGTATGAGCTTTTATCGATTGTTGCGGCTACGGGTCGCCCGTTTCAATGAGGCCAATCACCGGTTCCTTTACAGCCCGGTGCCTCAACGAACAAGAAGGGCAAAAGACATGGCGACGTGTGGCGAAGTACTGGTCAAGTTACTCGAAGATTATGGGGTCGAGCAGGTGTTCGGCATCCCCGGGGTGCATACCGTGGAGCTGTATCGCGGGCTGGCCCGTTCGAGCATCAACCACGTCACGCCGCGCCATGAACAGGGCGCCGGCTTCATGGCCGACGGCTACGCCCGCACCAGCGGCAAACCGGGTGTGTGCTTCATCATTACCGGCCCGGGCATGACCAACATCACCACCGCCATGGGCCAGGCGTACGCCGATTCGATCCCGATGCTGGTGATCTCCAGCGTGCAGTCGCGCAGCCAGCTGGGCGGCGGTCGCGGCAAGCTGCATGAACTGCCGAACCAGAGCGCACTGGTCGGTGGCGTGGCGGCGTTCTCCCACACCCTGATGTCGGCGTCCGAACTGCCGGGCGTATTGGCCCGTGCGTTTGCGCTGTTCCAGGCCGGGCGTCCGCGTCCGGTGCACATCGAGATTCCACTGGACGTGCTGGTCGAAGAAGCCGACGAGTTGCTGGCCAGCGTGCCGGTCAACATCGACCGCGCCGGTGCAGCGCCGGCCGCCGTGAGCCGCATGACCGAACTGCTGGCCGGCGCCCGGCGTCCGTTGATCCTTGCCGGTGGCGGCGCCATCGACGCGGCTGCTGAACTCACCGAATTGGCTGAGCTGCTCGATGCGCCGGTGGCCCTGACCATCAACGCCAAAGGCATGCTGCCGTCCTGCCATCCGCTGCTGATCGGTTCGACCCAGAGCCTGGTCGCGACCCGTGCTCTGGTGGCCGATGCCGACGTGATCCTGGCGATCGGCACCGAACTGGCGGAAACCGACTACGACGTGACCTTTGCCGGCGGTTTCGAAATCCCCGGCAAGTTGCTGCGCGTGGACATCGATCCCGACCAGACCGTGCGCAACTACCCGCCTCACGTGGCGCTGGTGGCCGACTCGCGCAACGCTGCACAAGCGCTGCTCAGTGCGCTGTCGCACAAACCGCTGGCCGAGCGCCGCAACGACTGGGGGCAGGTACGCGCCGCGCGTCTGCGTGAAGACCTGGCCGCGACCTGGGACGCTCCGACCCTGGCCCAGACCCGTTTCCTCGAAACCGTGCTGCACGAATTGCCGAACGCAGTGTTCGTCGGTGACTCCACACAACCGGTGTACACCGGCAACCTGACGTTCAACCCGGAGCGTCCGCGCCGCTGGTTCAACTCGTCCACCGGTTACGGCACCCTCGGTTACGCCTTGCCGGCGGCGATTGGCGCGTGGCTTGGCGGCAACCTCGAACACGGCGCGCGTCCGCCGGTGGTGTGCCTGATCGGCGACGGCGGTCTGCAATTCACCCTGCCGGAACTGGCCAGCGCTGTGGAGGCGCGCACGCCGGTGATCATCCTGCTGTGGAATAACCAGGGTTACGAAGAGATCAAGAAATACATGGTCAACCGTGCCATCGAGCCGGTGGGTGTTGACATCTACACCCCGGACTTCATCGGTGTGGCCAAGGCCCTGGGTTGCGCGGCCGAGGCGATCAGTTCCGCCGAACACCTGCGCAGTGCATTGCGCGCCGCCACCGATCGTCAGGGCCCGACCCTGATCGAGATCGACCAGACCCAATGGATGAAGGCGGTGGCCCAATGATGAATTTCCCGACCACACTCGACGGCCTGTACATCAACGGCCAATGGTCCGCCGGCCGCGAACACCTGCGCGTCATCAATCCGGCCACCGAAGCGCTGTTGACCACGGTCAATGGCGGTGACGAAAGCGCCGTCCACCAGGCGGTAACGGCAGCGACCGAAGCCTTCAAGGCCTGGTCGAAAACCACCGGCGCCGAGCGCGCCTCGATACTGCGCAACATCGCCAATGGCGTGCGCAACGGCCGCGAACATTTGATGAACTTGCAGTCGAGCAACAACGGCAAACCGCAGTTCGAGGCGGGCATCGATGTCGACGACGTGATCGCCACGTTCGAGTACTACGCCGAACTCGCCGAAGGCCTCGACGCCAAACTCGACAGCAACGTGCCGCTGCCCAGCGACGATTTCAGCGCACGTCTGCGCCGCGAGCCGTGCGGTGTGGTCGGGCTGATCGTGCCGTGGAATTTCCCGATGGTCACCACCGCGTGGAAACTCGCGCCAGCTCTCGCCGCCGGTTGCTGCGTGGTGCTCAAACCGTCTGAAGTCACGCCGCTGCCGGAGCTGGAACTGGCGACCATCATCGCCGAATCCGGTCTGCCCAAAGGCGTGTTCAACCTGGTGTGTGGCACCGGTCTGGCGGTCGGTGCGCCGCTGTCGGCGGACCCGCGCATCGCCAAGGTTTCCTTCACCGGCAGCAACGCCGTCGGTGTGCAAGTAATGCAGCGTGCCGCGGAAACCGTGAAGGGCGTGAGCCTGGAACTGGGCGGCAAATCCTCGCTGCTGATTCTGGAAGATGCCGACCTGGATCTGGCGGTGGAGCTGGCCTGCGGTGGTGGTTTCTTCAACGCCGGGCAGATGTGCTCGGCCACCAGCCGGGTACTGGTCGCCGATGAACTGGCCGATGAATTCCTGATTCGTCTGAAGGCCCGCGCGGAAAAAATCCGTGTGGCCGATCCGTTCGATCCTGAAGTCGAGATGGGCGCGCTGGTCAATCAGGCGCAGTACCAACGCGTACTCGGCCACATTGACCGTGGCCTCAGTGCCGGGGCCAAGCTGATCTGTGGCGGCAACCGTCCTGCCGATCTGCCGCGCGGCTATTTCTTGCAGCCGACAATCTTCACCGAAGTGCCCCTCGACAGTGCGCTGTGGTGTGAAGAGATTTTCGGCCCGGTGATCTGCGTGCGCAGTTTTGCTACGGAAGCCGAGGCGATTGCCCTGGCCAACGACAGTCAGTTCGGGCTGGTCGCCAGCGTGGTCACGCGCAATGCCGAGACCGCGGATCGGGTCGCCAACGCCTTGCAGGCGGGGTTGGTGTGGCTCAACGCGCCTCAGGTGATCTTCCCGCAGACGGCGTGGGGCGGCTACAAACAGAGCAGCATCGGCCGCGAATTGGGGCCGTGGGGTCTGGCGGCATTTCAGGAAATCAAGCACGTGATCCGCGCGCTCTGAATGCCCGAAAAAGGTCAGCGCATGCCTCGCAACGAGGCATGCGCCGGCGTCATGGCTTCAATGAGTTTTTATCGATAGTCAGGTGTTTTGCACGACCTCAGGATGAACCCGCTGATCACGTTCAAGCCCTTTGAAATCGGGGGGTTGGGCGGTTCCGATCACGCACGGCAAGGGTTGCGGTCAATCTCATACTTACAAAAATAATGGGAGTCCTAAATGGGCGAGCACGATCTGAACAGGCGTCAATTCATCAAAACCGTCGGCGTGGCCTCGGTGGCTGCGGCGGCCATGAGCATGCCCTTCATCCGGGCCAGTGCCAGCGACACCCGTTTTGCCGGCAAGACCCTGCGCCTGTTGACCTGGTCCGATGACACGGGCCTGGCCGCACTGCGCAATATCGCGGCAACGTTCGAAGCCAAGACTGGCGCCAAAGTGATTGCCGACCGCACTGGCAGCACCTCGGAAATGGTCGCCAAACTCAAGGCCGGCGGTGATCGTCCGCAGTACGACATCATCACTCTGGCTGGCGTTGGCGCCGAAGGTCTGGCCGCTGCCGGGCTGCTGGAAAAACCCGACCTCAACCGCATTCCCAACCTGATCGATGTCCCGGAAAAATACCGCACCGGGGCCAACGGTCACGGCATCGGTTACCTGTTGTGGTGCAACAGTCTGGTCTACAGCACCCGCACTCAGAAGGAAGCGCCGGACAGTTACGCCGCGCTGTGGGACGCCGATCTGGCACCGAACATTTTCCTGCCACCGCCGAACTGGACCGAGGCGATGGACCTGATCATCATTGCCGCCAAACTGGCCGGTGGTGACGAGCACAACATCGAGCCGGGCTTCAAGAAACTCGCGGAGCTGAAAGACCGCGTGGTGACCCTGGGCGAAAACCCCAACCAGATCGCCGAGCTGTTCCGCACCGGCTCCCTGGACATGGGCGGCCTCTACGCCCCGGCGTTTTTCCCCAAGCAGATCCGCGACCCGAACTATGGCCTGGGCGCCACGTTCGGCATGAAAGAAGGTTTCTACACCGACCTGATGCTCTCGGTGATGCCGAAGAACCGTCCGGGCGACACCGACCTGGCCTACGCCTTCATCGATCACTCCCTCGACCCGCTGGTACAGGGCAAGATGGCCGAAGACATCTTCAACGGTCCGGTCAACGCCAAGGCGATCATCTCCGCCGAAGCACGCAAGAGCCCGTTCATCCTCACGCCGGAGCAGATCGCGGAGAAGGCGATCATGCACGACAACGCCTTCCTGGCGACCGTGCATGACCAGTGGATTCGTCGCTACACGGAAATCTTTTCTTCCTGACGCCGACCTTCCGGGGCACCGCATGATCGGGGTGCCCGGGAGATTCGTTTTCCATTGACGAGATCATTGCTATGGAACATCAATCCCTGACCCAACCGGTCGGCACGGGTGACGTGCGCCCGGCGCGCGGTGTTTCGCCGACGGCGCGGGCGTGGTTTTTCCTCACGCCGTCGATGCTGTTTCTCGGCGTGCTGATCGCCGCCAGCCTTTTGGTGTTGCGCATGAGCGTCGGCACCAAAGGCGCGGAGTGGTCCGGCTTCAGCCTGGCCAGTTACGCCCAGTTGCTCGAACCCTACTACCTCAAATCGTTGCTGCTGACCTTGCGTCTGGCGCTGATCAGCGCGGTGATCGCGGTGGTGCTGGCGATCCCGGTGGCGTACACCATGTCACGCCTGACGTCGCCGTTCGTGCGGCGGATTTTTCTGGCGGCGGTGCTGTTGCCGCTGCTGGTCAACCTGCTGCTGCAGAGCTACGGCTGGCTGGTGATCCTCGGTCCCGGCGGCATGCTCAACCAGACCCTGATGGGCCTCGGTCTGATCAAGCGTCCGATCATGCTGCTGTACAACCAGAACGGTGTGCTGATGGGCCTGGTGCAGACCGCGTTTCCGCTCGCTGTGCTGCCGATTGCCAGCGCCATGCGCGGTGTCGCCCGCAGCTACGAAGAAGCTGCCGCGACGCTGGGCGCCAGTCGTTTTCAGGTATTCCGTCAGGTGGTGCTGCCGATGAGTCTGCCGGGGATCATCACCGGCGCGACCCTGGTGTTCGCCTACAACGCCAGCAGCTTCGTGGTGCCGCTTCTGCTCGGCGGTCGGCGCGTGCCGATGCTCGCGGTGATGGTGCATGACCAGATCGCCCCGCTGATGAACTGGCCCGCCGCGTCCGCCGCCGGGGTGGTGCTGATCGTCACTACGCTCGCCATCATGACCTTGTCCGAATACATCACCGGCCGCCGTCGCCGTCTGCTGGAGGCTTCGCAATGAGTGCCCTGATCAAGAAGCGTCAGTCGCTGTTGCCGGGCGACACCGGCAAGTTCGCCGGCATCCTGTCCGGGATCATTTTGTTCCTGGCCGTGTTGCCGATCCTGACCATGATCGTGATGTCGTTCAGCGGCGCGTCGAACCTCGACTTTCCGCCGAGCAGCTACAGCCTGCAGTGGTACAAGGCGGCGTGGCACACCTTCGTCTCGCCCGATGCCAGCGATGTGCTGAGCCTCGGCCAGGCCATGGGCACCAGCTTGCTGGTGTCGTGCCTGACGATGATTTTCGCCACGCTGATCGCGGTGCCGGCGGCTTACGCGCTGACTCGCTGCGAGTTCCGTGGCAAGGGCGTGGCGCTGCAATTGATGTCGCTGCCGCTGGTGTTCCCGATGGTGGTGCTGGGGCTGGCCTTGCTGCTGGTATTCGACAGCCTGCCGTTCCACATGACCACCTCGCGGCTGGTGATCGCCCACGTGATTCTGGCGCTGCCGTTCGTGGTGAAGAACTGCACGGCTGCGATGCTTTCGATCGGCAGCGAAGTCGAAGAGGCCGCGCAGATGCTCGGCGCTTCGCCGCTGCGGGCCATCGTCGATGTGGTGGTGCCGCTGATGAAATCGGGGATTCTGGCGGGGATGCTGCTGGCGTTCATCGTCTCGTTCAACGAATTCACCGTGACCTATTTTCTCTACACCATCGACGTCATGACCGTGCCGATCTGGATGTACAGCCGCACCGTGTCATCGCTCGACCCTACCGTGTTCTCGTTTGCCGTGCTGATCGTGCTGATCGACTTCGTCCTGATCTGGGCGCTGGAGAAGCTGGTCGGTGAGGGTGGCGTTTCGTTTTGATTTCTTGAGGTGATTTATGTCTGGTCTGATTCTGGAAAACGTCGAGAAACACTACGGCTCGGCCTGTGCGGTAAAAGACGTCAACCTGCATTTGCCCGAGGGCAAACTGGTGTGTTTCCTTGGCCCGTCGGGCTGCGGCAAAACCACGTTGCTGCGCATGATCGCCGGGCTGGAAACGCTCACTGGCGGCGAGATCCGCCTGGACGGCGAGGACATCGGCCACACCCCGGCGCACCTGCGCAACTTCGGCATGGTGTTTCAGTCGCTGGCGCTGTTTCCGCACATGACCGTGGGCGAGAACATCGCCTATCCACTGAAACTGCGCGGTGTGAGCAAGGCTGATCAACAGGCACGGGTGGTGGAGTTGCTTGAGTTGATCCAGCTGCAACCGATGATTGATCGCCCGGTGGCCAAACTCTCTGGCGGCCAGCGTCAGCGGGTGGCGATTGCCCGGGCGATTGCCTCGCATCCGAAAATCCTGTTGCTCGACGAACCGCTGTCGGCGCTGGATGCCAAGTTGCGCGAGTCGATGCAGGTGGAAATCCGCCAGCTGCAACAACGCCTGAACATCACCACCATCATGGTGACCCACGATCAGCGCGAGGCCATGACCATGGCCGATATCGTGGTGGTGCTGGGCGAGCATCGGGTGCAGCAGGTGGGGACGCCGATTGAAATCTATCGGCATCCGGCCAACGAATTCGTCGCGGATTTTATCGGCTCGGGGAATATTTTTCCGGCCACCGCGCTGGGCGATGGCAAGGTTGTGCTGCCGGGCGGCGATGCCCTGCAAGTGCCGATCTGCAGCAGCATCGTGGTCGGGCAGAAGGTGATAATGCTGATCCGCCCCGAAGACCTGCAACTGTCACCGCCGCAGGCCACGGCGGGCAATCGTCTGCTGGGCAAGGTGACGTTCGTGCGGGATATTGGCGCGACGATCGAGACTACGGTGGAGTGTTCCGGCGTGACCTTCACGGCGCTGAGCACGCCGTGTCAGGGCTTCGGGCTGGGGATCGGGCATCCGGTGTCGGTGACATTGCCGAGTGAGGCGTGTCGGGTACTCGGCGCCTGATCAGACACTCAATCGCAGGCGCGCCAGATCCCGCAACGGCGGCGCGCCAAACAACCGGCTGTACTCGCGGCTGAACTGCGAAGGGCTTTCATACCCCACCCGATACCCCGCCGCCGAAGCCTCCAGCCCCTCAGCCAGCATCAACCGCCGCGCCTCTTGCAGGCGAAGCTGCTTCTGATACTGCAACGGGCTCATCGCCGTCATCGCCTTGAAACGGTGATGCAGGGTCGAGACGCTGAGGTTCACTTCCTTCGCCAGATCATCGATGCGCAGCGGCTGTTCGAAGTTGCCGTTGAGCCATTTGATCGCCTGGCTGATGCGGTGGCTCTGGCTGTTGGCGATGGCGATTTCGTACAGCCGATGGCCCTGAGGACTGCGCAGCAGACGATAGAGAATCTCCCGACGGATCAGCGGCGCGAGCATGGCGATGTCTTTCGGCGCGTCGAGCAGGCGTGCCAGACGCAGCACCGCATCAAGCATCGCACTGTCGATTTTCTCCACGTACAGACCACGTCCGGTCGGCCGGGTCGGTACGCCCATCGGGCCGGCGTCGGCGATCAGCGCGGTGATTTCCGCAGGATCGATATCCAGGCGCACGGCGAGGATCGGCTCTTCGGGCGAGACATTCACCACCCGACCGCTCAACGGCATCGAAACTGACACCACCAGGTAATTCAGCGGATCGTAATTGAAGAATTCGTCCGCCAGCCGTACCTCTTTGCGACCCTGGGCCATGATGCACAGCGCCGGTTGCGCGAGCACCGGGGCGAAATCATGGGACTGGGTGTGGCGCGACATGAACAGCGAGCCGACGGCAGTGGCATAACTGCCATCTTCGGACGTGTTGCGGCGGATGATGGCCGCCAGTTCCGCGCGCTGCTTTTCCATGTCGGCATCGGGCGGCGCCTGAAAACGATCGAATGACGTCATGCACAGCCTCCTCGGCAAGGGATGGAATGGGAGCAGAGCATAAGTTTGTGCAAGCGCGAGCGGTAGACACATCCTGTCAAATGCTTGCCTGATCCTGCATGGGTTTGTTGGCTCGTCCAGCCATAGCAGGACGCAGGTCGGCAGAATTGCCCGAAACCGGTGTGACAGGACGGTGACAGCAATTCACGACTTGTTACAGGTCTGCAAGACAGTCTCGCAGGATTGTGCAACGCGACGGCAGGAATCGACTAACGGTGAGCCGTGCCCGGTCCTTAACCTTGGATCCTGTCGCAGCCCGTTCCCGGCTGCCACGCGACTCCCTGGGAGGGTTGAACATGTCCAAGCAGATTCCCGTCAGTCATATGGCCTTCGTTCGAGCGCGTGCCGGACGCTCGGCGGAACTCGGCATGCGCTTGAGCGCCCTGATCGAGCCATCCCGCGCCGCCCCCGGTTGCCTGAGCTTCGCCTTGCAGCATTCGCAGTGTGATCCGGATTTGTGGCTGGTTTCCGGTTTCTGGAGCAACCAGCAATCGATGACCGCTTATTTCAGCAGCCCGTCGATGGAAATCTTTGCCGAGCTGGTGCAGGACCTGGTGGTCAACAGCCTGGATTTCCACACGTTCAAGGAAGTCTCGGCTGCACAGGCCGTAGGGCAATGCACTGCGCCGATACACAAACTCGCCGGTTGAATGTTTAATGTCCGGCTTATCTGACTGAGCCAGGACCTGCGATATGGCACGTAAAGAGTTCGAACACTTCGAAGCGGTTTCCGCTGTCGTCCCCGTCGAGTTGGGCGGCAACAAGGGTTATCACGCGGCGATTGCCGTCAAGGCCCTGGTCGACGGCGGCGCACCGCGCTTTCACAAACTGCTGAACGATCAGGTTTTTCCCGGCGCCATCGCCGCCGATGAAGCCGCGATCAATGAGCTGGACAAGCTCAAGGGCGTCACCGACGACGCCGAGCTGATCTGGTAAGCGCTTACTTCGTCGCCCCCGGGCGCCACATCTTGAATAACGCCTCCGGCCCCAGCTGGAAATAGTCCGCCGGCCCGCCGCCCCGCAGTATCGGTTCGGCGGCGGCGGTGTCGTAGATCCCGTCCTTCAACAGCCATTTGGCAATGTGCACGGCAACCACTTCGCCGAGCACCAGCCAGCTCGGCACGGTCTCGCCGTCGGCGCGCTGCAACTGAATGATCTGGGTGACCTTGCATTCGAAGGACACCGGGCTTTCGGCCACGCGCGGCACGGCAATCACTTTCGACGCCACCGGCGTCAGCCCCGCCAGTTCGAACTCGTTGACCTCCGGCCCGACCATCGCGCAGCTCTGGTTCATCTGCTCGGCCAGCGGGCGGGTGGCGAGGTTCCAGACGAATTCGCCGGTCTGCTCGATGTTGTTCAGGCTGTCTTTGCGACCGACGCTGGAGAACCCGATGATCGGCGGAATGTAGTTGAACGCGTTGAAAAAGCTGTAGGGCGCCAGGTTCAGCCGGCCCTCGGCATCCTGCGAAGAAATCCAGCCGATGGGACGCGGGCCGACGATGGCGTTGAACGGATCGTGCGGCAGGCCGTGGCCGTTGGCCGGTTCGTAGAAATGGATGTCATCGGGCATGGCGGGTGTTCCTGGAAACGGCTGTCAGAGAGCGGCCATAGTGCAAGGACGGGCGGCTGATTTCCAGCCCTCCAGACATGACTAAGCCCGGCCGAAGCCGGGCTGTGGTGTGTGTATTTGATGATCAGCCGATGGCTTCGGCAGTTCCGGTTTTATCAAAGCCGTCAGCGGCGATGGCGTTGGCGGTACCGGTCTTATCGAAACCGTCAGCAGCGATGGCGTTGGCAGTGCCGGTTTTATCGAAACCGTCAGCGGCAACGGCTTTGCCGACGTTGGTCTTGTCGAAGCCGTCGGCAGCGTAGGTGCCGGTGTGGCTGGTTTCGATGGCAGCGCTGGCGCCGGAAATGAAGTCGGCGGATTTGGTTTTGTCCGAACCGTCGGCGGCAAAGGTGTTGGCGGCCAGTACGGACAGGGTCAGGGCGAGGATCAGTTTGGTTTTCATGGTCGTTCTCCAGATTCGGAATTCGTTGGCGATGTGTTTCGCATGGGGTTCATGCTACGCCAACTAAATTGATTAAAAAGCGCAAAATAATGCTAAAAACAATCGATTAACTTGATATTAAGGGCGGCGCATTCAATTCGCTTTCGTCGTCGGAGCGAGCGTCGCGCAGGTAATCGATCAGGTAGGTGCAGGATGCGGCAGGGGCATTAACCGGTGATTAACCGCCGTTTTTTGCGTGCATGACAGATTTTTCATGGATTCCCGACCGGTTTTTCACCCGCGCAACGCCAGTCTGCCCTCGGCCATAAAGCCAAAAACCGGCCGTCACACACTGGAGCGTTGCCCGCGATGAATAAACTGCCTCAAATCACCCTGGCCTTCTGGGTCATGAAAATCTGCGCGACGACCCTGGGGGAAACCGCGGGGGATTTGTTGTCGATGACCCTTAACGTCGGCTACGCCATCAGCTCGCTGATCCTGATCAGCGTGTTTGTCCTGACCCTGATCACGCAATTGATGTCCAAGACCTACAAGCCGCTGCTGTACTGGATCGTGATCCTGTCGACCAGCACAGCCGGCACCACCATGTCCGACTTCATGGACCGCACGCTGGAACTGGGTTACGCCACCGGTTCCATGATTCTGATCGCGATCCTGCTGGCGATCTTCGCGGCATGGCGCCTGAGCGGCGACTCGCTCAACGTCACCAAGGTGCAGAGTTTTCGCGGCGAGATGTTCTACTGGATGGCGATTCTGTTCTCCAACACCCTGGGCACCGCGCTCGGCGATTACCTGGCGGACGACTCCGGCCTGGGCTTTGCCGGTGGCGCGCTGTTGATCGGTTCGGCGATTGGCGTGGTCGTGCTGCTCAAGTACTTCACGAAGATTTCGTCGGTGGCGCTGTTCTGGGTGGCGTTCGTGCTGACCCGGCCGTTTGGCGCAACCCTGGGCGACTTGATGACCAAGTCCCATGAGAAGGGCGGTCTGGACTTCGGCACCATCGGTTCGTCGGCGGTACTGGCGGGGATTCTGCTGGTGATGATCGTCGGGGCGTCGTATGCGCAGAAGCGCTATGGCAGCAAACAGGGCGTTGCCGAATTGTCCTGATCGGGAAATCGGACAGGAAAGAAAACGCGCGAAGGTCTTGCACCTTCGCGCGTTTTTTTGTGATCAGTCAGTGACGATGCGCGAATGTTTCTGCGTGTCTTTCATGGTGATGTACACCAGCAGGGACACCGCGATGCACGCGGTCACGTACCAGTAATAACCGGTTTCCATGCCGATGCTCTTGAACCACAGCGCGATGTATTCGGCGGTGCCGCCGAAGATCGACACGGTCAGTGCGTATGGCAGGCCGACGCCCAGGGCGCGGATTTCGGTCGGGAACAGCTCGGCCTTTACCACGGCGTTGATCGAGGTGTAGCCGCTGACGATGATCAGCGCCGCCATGATCAGGAAGAACGCACCCCACCAGGTCTGGATGGTGTGCAGGGTCATCAGGATCGGCACGGTGAAGATCGTCCCGAGCACGCCGAAGGCGATCAGGATCGGGCGACGCCCGATTTTATCGGACAGGCCGCCGATGATCGGTTGCAGGCACATGAACAGGAACAGCGTGGCGGCGGAAATGGTGGTGGAGTCGGAGATGCTCATGCCGACGGTGTTCACCAGGTATTTCTGCATGTAGGTGGTGTAGGTGTAGAACGCCAGCGTACCGCCCATGGTCAGGCCGACCACGGTCAGCAGTTCCTTCGGATGACGAAGCAAGGTGCGCATGGCGCTTTCCTTGGACTTCTCTTTCTTGGTGAACGACTCGGTTTCTTCCATGCCACGACGCAGGTACAGCGCCACGATTGCGCACAGCGCACCGATGGCGAACGGAATACGCCAGCCCCACGCGTAAAGCTCTTCGGTGGTCAGGAACTGTTGCAGCACGATCAGCACGCCCAGCGCGATGAGCTGGCCGGAAATCAAAGTCACGTACTGGAAGCTGGAGAAGAAGCCGCGACGGTCCTTGGTCGCCATCTCCGACAGGTAAGTCGCCGAGGTGCCGTATTCGCCACCGACCGACAGGCCTTGCAGCAGGCGGGCGAACACCAGCAGGATCGGCGCGCCGACACCGATGGTTTCATAGCCCGGGCTCAGGGCGATGATCAGCGAGCCGAAGCACATCAGGTAAACCGAGGCCATCAGGGCTTTTTTGCGTCCGACCTTGTCGGCGTACAGCCCCATCAGCCAGCCACCGATCGGGCGCATCAGGAAGCCCACGGCGAAGATCGCGGCGGTGTTGAGCAGTTGGGCGGTGGTGTCGCCTTTGGGGAAGAAGGCTTTGGCGAAATACAGCGAGAAGGCGGCATAGACGTACCAGTCGTACCACTCGACCATGTTGCCGACGGAACCGCTGAAGATCGACTTGATGCGACTGGCGGTGGTTCGTTCTTTGGCCGGCACGGCAGCCGACCCAAGAGGCAGGGCGTTGGAGTTATCCATTGAAGGATCCTTCGTTTAATTGTTTTTGTGGAGCGCGTTGGAACGCAGCCTGCGAGGGCTATAGCAGGAGCTGTGCCAACGGGGGGAGGGCCGGTTTAGAGGGGTTGGGGAGATGGGGTGAGCGGAAATCCGCTTATTGATGAGTGTTTGTGAGCGGAAAGTTGCTTATTGGGGCGCAGATCAAGAGTCCCTCACCCTAACCCTCTCCCGGAGGGAGAGGGGACTGACGGAGTTGTACTTTCGGGATACATCGACCTGAATTACCGAGTGGAACTCAGGTTTTGAAAACCATGAAGATCTGCTCCCTTTCCCCCTCGCCCCCATGGGGAGAGGGCTGGGGTGAGGGGATGGATTTCAGCCACACAGAAATTCCCAACCCTGACTCACTCAGCCAAAAACATCTCCCGACTCAACCCATGCCGCTGCATCTTTTCATTGAAGGTGCGGCGTGGCAGTTGCAGTTCTTCAAGCACGGCTTTCACATCCCCCTTGTGCCGTGTCAAAGCAGCCCGCAAACACTGCGCCTCAAACGCCTCTTGCTGCGCCGCCAGCGACTGGCCCGGATCGATACCCTGCACCGGTTCATCCAGCCCCAGCACCTGCCGCTCGGCCACGTTCGCCAACTCGCGCACATTGCCCGGCCAGTCGTGACTGAGCAGGTGGCTCAACTGCGCGCCACTGAGTGGCGGAAAAGTCCGGCCCAAACGCTGGGCGGCGCTCTGGGCGAAGGATTCGAACAACAGCGGAATGTCTTCGCGACGATCACGCAGCGGTGGCAATCGCAGCTCTGCGACGTTCAGCCGATACGCCAGGTCCTCGCGAAAACGCCCGGCCCGCGCTTCATCCAGCAAGTCGGGTTTGGTCGCTGCGACGATCCGCAAGTCCACCCGAATGCTCTGGTTCGACCCCAGCCGCTCCAGTTTCTGTTCCTGCAACACCCGCAGCAGTTTCACCTGCTGGGCCAGCGGCATGCTTTCGATTTCATCGAGAAACAGCGTGCCGCCATCGGCGTATTCCAGCTTGCCGATGCGCTTGCCCGAGGCGCCGGTGAACGCGCCGCTCTCATGCCCGAACAACTCGGCTTCGAACAACTGCTCGGGGATCGCCGCGCAGTTCAGCGCCACGAACGGCTTGTCGGCGCGTGGGCCGAAGTCGTGCAGGCAGCGGGCGACCAGCTCCTTGCCGCTGCCGGTTTCGCCACGGATCAGCACATTGACCGGCAGCGTCGCCAGATCAAGTACCTGCCGGCGCAAGGTCTGCAAGCCACGGGACACGCCGAGCAGTGTCGCATCCAGTCTGGCGCGGTTGTCGGCCTGCTCGTGCAGGGCACGGTTTTCCAGCACCAGCCGACGCTTGTCGAGCGCCCGGCGCAGGCTGCCGAGCAGAGTCTCGGGGCTGAACGGTTTTTCCAGAAAATCGTAGGCGCCGTCGCGCATCGCTTCGACCGCCATCGGCACATCACCGTGGCCGGTCAGCAGAATCACCGGCAGATCGGCATCCCGGCGCTGCACTTCGGCCAGCAGTTCAAGACCGCTGAGGCCGGGCATGCGCACGTCGCTGACAATCACCCCGGCAAAATGCGCCGGCAGCGCCTCCAGGCATTCCTCGGCGCGGCTGAACAGCTGCACCTCGAACCCGGACAGGCTCAGCCATTGCTCGACGGCACTGCGAATGCTGCTTTCGTCATCCACCACCATCACGGAATTGAGCATCAGATGTGCGCCTCCAGATCGATCGGCAAGGTCAGGCTGAACACTGCGCCATTGTCACCATTTTCGACGCACAGGCGCCCGCCGGATTCATGGACGATGGCGAAGGATACCGCCAGTCCCAGGCCCAGTCCGTCACCCACCGGTTTGGTGGTGAAGAACGGATCGAACACCTGACCCAGATGTTCGTCGGCGATGCCGCCGCCGTTGTCGATGACGCTCAGGCGCCACAGTTGCTCGTCGGCTTCCAGGCGGATTTCCAGACGCTTGCACGGCTTGCCCTGCATGGCATCGAGGGCATTGCGCAGCAGATTGATCAGCACCTGCTCCAGGCGGATCGCATCGCCGCGCACCCAGGCCGGACGGGTCAGGTGCAGCACCAGACTGACCTGCTCATCGCGAAGACGCGCATCGAGCAATTGCAGGGCCTGATCGACCACCGTCGCCAGATCCAGCCGTTCGCGCAAACCGCTGGGGCTCTTGCGGGCGAAGGTTTTCAAGTGGCCGGTGAGGGCGGCCATGCGCGTGAGCATGTCATCCACCGGTTTGAGTGCCTTGTAGGCGTCATCGACCCGGCCATGATCGAGCAGCAGGCGCAGGGTCGCCAGTTGCATGCGCTGGGCGGTCAACGGCTGATTGATTTCGTGGGCCAGCGCGGCGGACATCTGCCCCAGTGCCGCCAGTTTCGCTGATTGCACCAGACCGTCCTGGGCGGTGCGCAAGTCGCGGGTGCGTTCCTCGACCAGTTGCTCAAGCTCTTCGCGGCTGCGCTGGCGCATCTTCGCCAGACGCCAGCGCTGGTTGAGGAACAGCAACAGGAACACCAGCGCCAGCCATACCCCGGCAGCGGCGAGCCCGGCATTGCGCTGATCCTCGAAGGACAGTTGCGGACGGCGCAGCAGATGCAGGGTCCAGCCTTCGGCGGTCAGCGGCAGCGATTCCCACAGGTAATCCGCCGTGCCTTGCGGGCCTTCGACGCGGCGCAGATCACTGTTGTCGTCGAAGCTGCGCAGCGCCAGATGCGTCAGCGGCACCAGCGACTGTTTGTCGTATTGGCGGGTGGCCTTGATCTCGCGGTAATCGGCCGGGCTCAGCGGGTGCAGCAGGCGATAGCGCCAGCCGGGCTGGTTGGCGATGAAGATGATCCCGCGTGCATCGCTGACCAACAGGGTGTCGCTGCCCTGGCTCCATTCGCGTTCGAGTTCGGGGAATTCGAGCTTGACCACCATCGCCCCGAGGAACTCGCCGTTGTCGCCGAGCACGGCGCTGGACAGGAAGTAACCGGGAATCCCGCTGGTCACGCCGACCGCGTAGAAACGCCCGGTGCCCTGAGTGCGGGTCTGACTGAAATAGGGGCGAAAGCCGTAGTTGTGGCCGACGTAACTGCTGGGCAGACGCCAGTTGCTGGCCGCCACCGCCAGGCCGGTGTGGTCGAGCAATTCAAGGGTCGAGGATTGTGCAGCGCCGTTGATCTTTTCCAGCTTCAGATTGAGCGCCGTTTGCTGTTCGGTGCTCACAGGACCGGCCAGCGCCGCGCGCAATTGCGGGTCCAGCGCCAGCACGGCGGGCAGGGCGCGATAGCGGTCGATCAGGGTATGCAGCGAGTTGGCGTACAGCGCCAGTTGCTGATTGGCCCGCGCGGCGTCTTCTTCCAGCGCCTGGCGCTCGGCGTGGCGGATCGCAAGCGTCGCGGCGAGGGCGGCGCCAGCGATGATCAGCAGGGTATACAACGACAGACGCAAGGTACGGGAAGTCGGCAGCATGCTGGGTCAAAGGGGTGGCAGGACGGGCGGGCACGATAGCATGTGCCCGCTCGGTACGGCGTATTGTCGAAGCGACTCAGACGTACGTTTCGCTCATCCTGCGTTGCAATTGCGGCTGCATTTTTGTCCTGGGTTTGGGGATCGGCTTTTTCAGTGGCCGATGACTGTCTTGCTGTGCCGATTGGAGCAGTTCGGCCAAGCGTGCCGTTACCCCGTCTGCTTCGCTCGGGGAGTCGACAAGCTGGCGCGCGGTACTCAATACCTGATCAATGGCGTCAAACGGATCGAGCCCGGTTTTGAGCAGTTTCATGACTTCGCGTTGTTGATCGCCCATCAGGTCATCCAGCTGACGATAGAACATTTCCTGAAGCCGTTGCGGATAAGAACCGAGATTGTCAGCTGCAGCCTTGATCCTCTGCTGGAGTTCACCGGCACCGTTGATCAGGTTCTTCGTCCCTTCCACAACATTGGCTGCGGTATCGGCGACAGCTGTCACTCCCGCGGCGATTTCCCGGGTGCGAAGGGTTTCCACGGCCTTCAGGCTTTTTTTGAAAAAGTGGTAACGCAACAGCGGAAAAGCGATGGCCCCGACGAGCGTGCCCACGGCTGTGCCGATCAGGTTGCCAATACCCGGTAAAGCGGTGCCTAAAACCGCGCCGACACCCGCACCTTTTGCCGCGCCGTAGAGGGCAGATTTGATCCCGTGCCGGGACTTCATGAATGTGCCAAAAGTGATGCTTTCGCGCAGTTCGTTGATGTCGGCGTCTTCGGGAACAAGGCCGTCGAATTCTCTCGCAAGGTAGTCCAACTGACCTGCTGCGGTTGCCGCTTTGTCGAGCACGCCGATAAAGCCTTTCGCCACATCAAAAAGCACCTTCACATTGCCCGTTTTGTCGACATGGATAATCGGATTGTTCCCCACGAACGCATAGAGATTCAGTCCGTCGACAGTGCCCGCCCGATCGGCACTGACCCAGCGCCCCAGCCAATCGGCGTAGTAGCGGGCGCCGTAGTAATACAGCCGGGTGACATCCATTTCCTTGCCCGAGTAACGGACGGTCTTGTAATCGAGCTCCACGGCGGAGTGCCTGGTATAAACGGCTGTGCCGCCGAATGGCAGATAGCGCTCGTCGGTGATCAATCGCGCCTGTGCATCGAGTTCCCTGACAGCCGAACCCAGGTGATCCGGCAGCGTGAATCGCAGCTGGTCGGCACCGATTTTTGCCGGATCCTTCTTCCAGTGCAGGCAGCGCGCTGCGCCAGATCCGATATCGAGCGTGATGACGTGCAACTCCTCGCCGTTGTCCTTGGTGCGGATCTCCAGCCCCGGCAAATAGCGCACTTCATGAAAGTGACTGACTTTCGTTGTGTGGGTGTCGTGGCGTTTGTAGACCCGCTGGCCCCGGCTGTAGCGGTAATACTCTTCATCGTTGGCGCTGCTGCCGTTGCGATCGACGAGCGTCACCTTGTCCAGTTCGCCATGGGCGTTCCAGTGCATCGGCACGCCGGGTTGCAGGGCCCGCAGGTTGCCGGCAGGATCGAACCGTTGGCTGAAATCCGGCGGCGGATCGCCGGGTTTCCAGCGCACGCCGCGATTGCTGGCGGGGTCGATGCACATCTCGAAGGTGTGGCTGGTGCCGTCGCGCACGTGGATGGTTTTGACAAGATTGTCGCCGTGGTCGTAATCGTAGTGCTCGACGTAATTGCGTCGGTCATCGGGATTGGTCGACTGGGGCAAACCGAGCCTGTCCGAGGGCGTGGCGTCGCTGTAGCCGGTGGCGCTAATCAGTCGGTACAGCGTGTCGTAATCGAACTCCTGATGGCCATCGACCCGCTGGTTGCTGAAGTAGGTCGGCGTGTAGGCGTGATCGAGAATGCGGACGATATTGCCCACCCGGTCGTATTCATACTTGAAGTCCTGAAGCACCGGTCCCGAGCCCTTCTGCGCGCGGTGACAGTGCAGGCGCCCATCGGCGGCGCGGTAGTGCCAGTGGCTGGTCACACCGTTGCCGGCCTGTTGTTCGATGAGCTGTCCGGAGGCGTTGTACTGCGCATCCTGCAACACGGTTTGCCAGGTGGTCTGTCCGTTGATCTGCAATTGCACGCGATTGAGTTGACCGGCCACGTCGTATGTCGACTGTTGCTGGTGTCCCCCGGCATCGGTCTGCGTCAACACCGCGCCCAGCGGGCTATAACGGCGACCGCTGACGAACGCGTTGCCATCGTGAAAGGTGCGGGTCTCGCGCAGTGCCTGACCGGACAGTCCAAAGCTGCGAACATCCACGGAACCCGACGGATCTTCCCGCCGGATCAGTTGCCCGCGCAGGTTGTGTCCGGGATCGGCCGAGCGATCAGCGTAGGTGAAGGTCTCGATATCCGGCGTGCCGTTCTCTTCAACGGTCAACGGGCGCAATTGGTTGTCGTAGGTCGTAAGCCAGTGATTGCCCCGTGCATCCCAGCGCCGAGTTTCTTCTCCCGACCGACCGGGCAGAACCAGGCTTGTGCCGGCATCGACACTCTGGACCCTTAGTGGCTGGCCACTCAGCGCAAAAACGGTCACCTGACTGGCAATGGACAGACGCGGATCGCGTTCAGTCACGGTTCGTCCGCCAACATCATGGTGTTGACGGGTAATGAGTGCCTGCGCGTCCTCGCCCGCCACCTTGCGCAGGTAGGCAATTTGTCTGATGGCCTGACCTTGAGGGTGAGTGGCCGACACTGATGGTGTGTACGAGTCAATGGATGGGTTCATTTGAGTTCACGCTGCAGCTTTTTGGCTGGCCCGGTGGTGTCGAACCGTGTCAGCCAGACCATGGAGCATGTCAGTGATGTGCCTTGTCTGCCGATCCAGGTCATCCAGGTCAATCCCGCCGATACTGGTCGTGGAGAGTGCATTGGCAAATCCATGAATCGTGGCATTGCTCGATTCGATCTCATCAACGAGCCCAAGAATCTGGCGTTCGAACTCCAGCATCTTCGCGCCTGATTTGTCCGAGAGCGCGCCCATGGTTTCATCCACAATCTCTGGCAATCCCAGCAGCACAGCAACGCCGGTGCCGATAGCGCTGACCGCTTCGGAAGGCATGGAGGTCAGCGCCGACTTCAAGATATACCCGGAAGCCTGAGTCGCAGCTTCCTTGGAAAACTTCAGCTGGGATTTCTGGCTGTCCGGTTTCATGTTCTGGTATTTGGCTTTCAGATATTCAAACGGCTCCATCTGCTTGTATTCGGCTTTTTGAATGATCTTTTTCGCCGTCAGTTTGCTGGTTTTCAAGTTGACCGGCGCGCTCATGCCCGTTCGTTCGGCCACATAGTCGATCAGGCCGCTGACCGCAATTTTTGCGCCGATGCCCAAGCCGGCCCCCACCACATTTCCCACGCCGGGCGCTACGGCTCCCAGGGCCTGGGCGCCGATCCCGACGCCGACTCCCACGCCATAGCTGATGCCCTTGCCGATGATCAGCGTCAGGGTTCTGCGGGTTGCGGCAAGCGCCACATCAAGACCGGAACCCATTCTGTCGAGTTGTTTTGCAGCGTCGCTTGCGCGCTCCTTGGTGAGCCCGAGTATTTCAATGTGACGCGTCACCTGTTGGCTCATCTGGTCTTTCATGTGACGCGTTGCGATGGCCTGCCTGTTTTTGGAGTAGCTGGCGTTTTGCGAGGCAATGATCCGGTCTACGCCTGCATTGATATCTGCCACGGTGGGCCATTTGACTTTGGCTTCGCCGTTGACGTCGACGTGATTGACCGGGTTGTTCCCCACGAACGCGTACAGATTAGGCCCGTCTACAGGGCCTGCCGGATCGGCGCTGACCCAGCGCCCCAGCCAGCAGGCGTAGTAACGGGCGCCGTAGTAATACAACCGGGTGACATCCATTTCCTTGCCCGAGTAACGGAGGAACCGGTAATCCACTTCGATCAGCGCACGCGCCGCCATCCAGGCCGTGGCACCGAATGACAAGTAGCCTTCCCGGCTGATTATCTGCGCCTGTCGATCCAGTTCCAGCGAGACCGACCCCAGATGATCTGCGAGGGTATAGCGCAGTTGATCGGCATCGATCCGCGGCGGTTTTCCGGCCTTCCAGTGCAGGCAGACCGCGTTGCCGCTGGCCAGCGACAGGTTGATCAGGTGCAGCTCCTCACCGTTGTCCCGGGTGCGAATCTCCAGCCCTGGCAAATAACGCACTTCATGGAAGTGGCTGACTTTTGTCGTGTGGGTGTCGTGTCGCTTGTAGACCCGCTCGCCCTGGCTGTAGCGGTAATACTCTTGGTCATTGGCACTGCCGCCATTGCGATCGACGAGGGTGACCTTGTCCAGTTCGCCGCGCCTGTTCCAGTGCATCAGGACGCCGGGTTGCAGGGCCTGCAGGTTGCCGGCACGGTCGAACAGCCGGCTGAAATCCGGTGGTGGATCACCGGGTTTGCAGCGCACGCCGCGATTGCTGGCGGAGTCGATGCACATCTCGAAGGTGTGGCTGGTGCCGTCGCGCACGTGGACGGTCTTGACGAGATTGTCGCCGTGGTCGTAATTGTAGTGCTCGATGTAATTGCGTCGGTCATCGGGGGCGGTCGGCTGCGGCCGTCCGAGGTTGTCCGAGGGCGCGGCATCGCTGTAACCGGTGGCGCGAATCAGCCGGTACAGGGTGTCGTAAGTTAACTCGCGGTGACCATTGATCCGCTGATTACGGAAATAGGTGGGCGTGTAGGCATGATCGAGAATGCAGGTGATGTTGCCCATCCGGTCGTATTTGTACTCGAAGTCCTGAAGCACCGGTCCTGAGCCCTTATGCGCGAAGTGGCGATGCAGGCGCCCGTCGGCGTGGTAATGCCAGTGACTGATCACGGCATTACCGGCCTGTTGTTCGATGATCTGCCCGGAGGCGTTGTACTGCGCATCCTGCAACACGGTTTGCCAAGTGCTCTGACCGTTGATTTGCAATTGCACCCGATTGAGTTGACCGGCCACGTCGTATGTCGACAGTTGCTGGTGTCCCCCGGCATCGGTCTGCGTCAACACCGTGCCCAGCGGGCCGTAGGCGCGACGGCTGACAAACGCTTTGCCATCGTGAAAGGTGCGGGTTTCACGCAATCCATGCCCCGTCATCCCGACGCTGTGAAACTCGACGGTACCGGACGCGTCGCTCTGTTCGATCAACTGTCCGCGCAGGTTGTACCCGGGATCGGCCGAGCAGTCGGCGTAGGTGAAGGTCTCGATATCCGGTGTGCCGTTTTCTCTGACGTTCAACGGTCGCAGTTGATGGTCGTAGGTCGTGAACCGGTGATTGTCCCGTGCATCCCAGCGCTGAAGTACTTCTCCCGACCGACCGGGCAATACCACGTTAGTGCCGGCATCGACACTCCGGACCTTGAGTGGCTGGCCACTCAGCGCAAAAACGGTTATCTGACCGGCAACGGACAGACGCGGATCCTGCTGCTCGATCGGGTGCCCGGCAACATCGTTGCGCAAGCGAGTGATCAGGGTGTCCACGGGACCGTCTGGGACTGTGCGTAGATAGGCAATCTGCCTGAGCGCCAGGCCCCGGCCATCATTGGCAGTGACCGAGGGCGTGCGCAGGTGAATGCTATTTGCCATTTCACGTGGTCCGGTTGCGGGACGGCGATTTAACATGAGCCTGGCTCAGCAAGTATTGATTGTCCGTGGTGCCCATCTCCTTGTAGTAGGCCAGTCCTCTTTTGGCGTGCGCGATATCCGCCATGACGGCTCTGGTTTGCTGCCGCAAACCGGCTCTGCTGATCGGTGCCAGCGTGTCTTTTGAGGTCGTCATGTTGACGTTGGGAAGCACATCCGCCGGATAGAGCACGTCGCTGCCTAATGCATCAAAGGCATTCTCGACCCATGTCGAGCGTTCCTGTAGAGCGGTTTGCCAACCGTTGAGCATGTCTTCGATCTTCTGGATCTTGACCGGGTCAAGGCGATTCTTGATGTCCTCAACCTCGATTGCCCGGGCAAACAACTCCAGAGCGGCGGGGATGATCGATATCCAAGAGCCCATTACTCTGCTCATCAGGAAGTAAGGGTTGATCACCGAGTTGAGCGCCGGATGCACGACCTCATCCTTGAAATCGCTCCAGTTGCGTATTTCCTTGACGGCACCCGTTATGCCGAGGTCGCTGTTAATCGCTGCCACGGACAGTTTCGAGGTCTGTGGGATCAGCGGGCCGATATGGAACGGCATCTTCCTCAACGGTACGTCTGCGATCGCTCCCGACACATCGCCCCCGATGTTGCCGCCGATCACTCCACCGGGTGTGGTGTAAGGCGTAGTGGTCGGGAACCCCGGCATGACCATGTCGATTTGTCCGCCGCCGATCAGGCCGGCCTCATAGCCGATTGCACCTTTCAGGCCTTCGACCGCCACGTTGGCCATCAGGCTTAGTGTGAAGCCTTTTTGCTTGATGATGTTGTGCAGCCTGTGGAGTGTGTATTCGGCATTCCCGGACACCTGGGAAACAAAACTGTTGTACAGCATGATGGTCGCCTCCGCCCTGGTGCCTCCCGCAGGATCCACGTAGCGCAGTGGGCTGTTCCCGACAAACGCATATCGATTCGGCCCGTCCTCATCTCCCGTCGGGTCAGTGCTGACCCAGCGTCCCAGCCAAGGCGCGTAATACCGCACCCCATAATGATAAAGCCCGCTGCGATCCATCTCCTTGCCCGAGTAGCGGATGAACTTGTAATCCGCCTCCACGAGTTTGTCTGCGACCATCCACGCGGTTGCACCGAAGGCGAAATAGCCTTCCTGGCTGATCAGTCGCGCGTTCTGGTCGAGCTCGGTCACGCTTGAGCCCAGATGATCCGGCAGGGAGTAACGCACCTGATCGGCGTCGATGCCGGGCGGTTTGCCGGCGACCCAATGCAGGCATGTCACTTCGCCGACGCCGGTGGCTACGGTGATCCGGTGCAGCTCTTCACCCGAGCTTTTGCTGCGGACCTCCAGATTGCCCACGTAGTGCACTTGCTCGACATGGCTGACCTTGCGAGTGTGGGTTTCGAGGCGTTTGTAGACCCTGGCGCCCTGGCTGTATTGATACAGCTCCTGGTCAGGTGGACCGCTGGCATGTTCCACCAGGGTCAGTGACTCCAGTTGATTGCGGCTGTTCCACCGCATGGGTTGACCCCGCTGCAGCGCTAGCTGATTGCCGGCACGGTCGAACAATGCGCGGAAGTCCGGAGCCGGATCGCCCGGTTTCCAGCGCACACCACGGTTGCTGCCCGGGTCGATGCACATCTCGAAGGTATGGGCACTGCCGTCGCGGACATGGGTGAGCAGGGTCAGGTTTTTGCCTTCGTCGTATTCGTAGGTCTCGACATAGTTGCGCCGGTCCCGTGGGTCGGTTGGCTGAGGCCGGCCCGGGTTGTCTCTGGGCGGGGCGTCGCTGTACCCGGTGGCGCGGATCAGCTGATAAGTCGTGTCATGGTCAAACGTGCGCTGGCCGTCGACCCGCTGGTTGCGGAAATATGTCGGTGTGTAGGTGTGGTCAACAATGCGGGTGGTGTTGCCCACCCGGTCGTATCCATACCCGAAATCCTGAATCGCCTGCCCTGAAGCCTTTTGCGCGTACTGTCGCAGCAGGCGTCCGTCGGTGTCCCGGTAGCACCAGCGGTTGGTCACGTCGTTGCCGAGCCGTTGTTCGGTGATCTGGCCGGCGGCGTTGTAATCCGCACCTTTCAAAACCGGCTGGAAGGCTTGTCCGTCGAGTTGCAGTTGTACCTGGACGAGTTGCCCGGCGATGTCGTAGGTCGACTGTTGCAGGTGCCCGCCGGCGTCAGTGGTTTGCAACAGTGCGCCGACGGCGCTGAAGACCCGACGGCTGGTGCAGGTTTTGCCGTCCTTGAAGGTGCGGGTTTCTTCCAGCGTCTGTCCGTGCATGCCGAAGCTGTCGAGGGCGAGCGTGCCTGATGGATCGCTCAGCGCCGTCATCTGTCCGCGCAGATTGTGTGTCGGGTCGGCCGAAGCGTCGAGGTAGTGGAAGGTTTCGAAGTTCGCTGCACCGTTTTCCGTGACGGCCCGCAGACGCAGTTGCGGGTCGTAGGTCATTTCCCGGTGATTGCGGTTAGCATCCCAATTCTGAAGAAGCTCGCCACCGACACCCTGCAGCACCGTGTTTTCGCCACCGTCAACGTTGATCGTCCTGATCGCCACGCCGTCCAGCCTGTGCACCGTTGTGGTATTGGGCGTGGGCAGACGCGGATCGCGCAGCGCGACCAGTCGGCCGGCAACGTCATATTGCTGTCGGGTAATGAGCGCCTGCACATCCTCTCCAGCCACCCTGCGCAGGTAATCGATGTGTCTGTAGGTCTCGCCGCGCGGTCCGTTGACGGCCACCGTCGGGGTGTGCCAGTGCACGCTGGCGTTCATGGCTTGACTTTCTTCGCAGGTTTGACGGGCTGTTTGGCGGGTTTCGCAGACTTGCTCGCCGGTGTGTCGTCGGTGTCATTGAAGTCGTAGCTGCATTTGAACCACGGGTGCAGGAGGTCGAACGCCAGGTGGCCCAGCGCATTGATCGTCTGTATCGGCCGCCCCAAGGCGTCGTAGAACATCCGGTCGTGATAGCCGTGCTCGCGCATCGCGCTGTCGTTGATACAGCGGTGGGTATTGAGGAAGTAGGCGCGGTAGACCCGGATGGTTTCGCCCTTGTGGTTGTATTCCACGCGACTCTGCACCCGCCAGCGCGAGCCCCGGGTGGCCGGCATTTCGATCGGTTTGCCATCGGCGCCGGTCACGAGGTCATCCTCAGGGGTGGCGACAAAGGCATCGCCCTGCGGGACGAGCTGTTTGCTTTGCAGCGCGCGGCCGAAGCCGTCGAAGTAGCGGATCGTCATTTGAATCTGTTGCTGCGGGTCGGTGGGGTAGCGGTCGGCAACCAGGTTGAGGCTGTGTACCGGCTGCTTGAGGGTGGTTCGGATGAACTTGAGCAGGGCCTGTTCGCTGGTGCTGCGTTTTTTCAGCTGGTTCAGCCAGCGCAGGGCCGAGGCGCGGATGTGGCCGTCGGGCAGAATCAGCCCCTTGGCGATCCATTCCTTTCTTTTGATGGGCAGCGTTTTGAGCGGGAGTACCGGCATCCAGCTTTGCAGGTCGGTGCGCACCACGCTGGCAGCGGATGCCAGGGCGGTTTTCGGATTGGCGAGGGCGTATTCGACACTCAGGTCAGGCTGAGGCGGGTAAGCGGAAAGGGGAGCGAAACCGGCCTGAGCGCCGTTTTCGGTGCCATAAGAACTGAGGGCGGTGGGTTGCCTGTCTGCGTCGTACAGCACTTCCTGAATGTTCTCGTTGGCATCCTTGACACTGCACGGCAGAAGGGTGTGCCAGTCGTATGCCATGATTGTGGCGCAGCCGTCCGGCAGGGTGAGGGTCTTGGTCACCAGATGGAGCGGGTCCCAGGCGATGTGCGTCACGCCATGGCTGGCGGTCTGCTGCACATCGGTGACGTGGAAAAATTGGCTGGCATCGGCGTAGGTGAAAAAACCGCTCAGGGATGACCACAGGTTTTTCAGTTTGTCCTCTTCCGAATCTTCGGGGAGAAACAGATTCATCGGCTCATAGCCGATCTTGATCAGCTCGTCCCGAATGACAATCGGGACGTCGTCGTAGGCAGACAGTGCTTTCTTGTCGAACACAGCCTGTTCCATCGGGCCTGCCAAAGGTGGGTAAAGCATTTTGCCGGCGGCCTCCAGATAGGTCTGCTGCGAAAGCGAGGTCAGTTCGCGCGCGGCTTTCCATGCGGCGCTGTCTTTATGCCGATCGAAATTTTCGAAACTGATGTCCGCTGCGCGCAAACCGCCCGGCAGAGAGCCTTTGGGCAGCCTCATCGCATTACCACGCTGGCGGCAGGGCAAACCGAGCAGCCAGTGGCCGTTACTGGTCAAGTGAGTGAATTCGGCGAGAGCTTCCGTCAGATAAAAGCATTGCTGTTGCTCATCGTGGCTGTCCAGCCAGGCGCGTCGTTGATCTTCCTGATCGAAGGGCGGTTCGTCATTCTCGGTGCGGCGACGAGCACAAGCGACGGTAAAACCTTGTGTCAGATGACCGTATTCGTCCCACGCCAGATTGACCCTGTGTTCAACGCGTGGATCGTCCATGAAGCGTTCGTATTGATGGCTGCGGTTTTCCAGTTCCAGCACCAGCAGACTGGAGGGATTTATGTTCACCTCTCGCACCAGATAGCGCGTTTCGCTCAGAGAGAACAGGCGCGCGGGGGCGGGGTCGTCTGCCTGGCAGACTTCGGTGCGAAGCAGGCGACCGGCAAGGGCGTAGGCGGTTTCGCGATCATCCTCGGCTTTGCGCCGCTTGCGAATGCGCTCTTTACGGCGTTTGGCATCGAACGCTGAAAAGACCGTGGGGCCCAGCGATGTGATTTCAGGGTCGAGTTCGCAGATACCTTTCAAAACGGGGTCAGTGCATTGACCGGTATGAAACCAGTGCGTCACCTTCATCGGCGCCGTATGGCCGTCTTCAGCCTTGCCAGGTTCCAGTTCACTGTCGATCTGACAGACCCGGCCGAAGCCACGGAATTCCCGTTCGATACCGTCGTAGGAACCTTCTTGATAGTCGAATGACTGCTTCAAGCGGTTGCCGGTGATTTCATCGAGTTGTTCCAGCCAGTGGAGCACCATCTGAGGAAACGGCAACCGGCTGACCGGATGCCTGCGAGCCATCAGTTCCCGGCGTTTTTCGTCCAGCCAGAATTGCGCACTGCTGCGATGTTGCAGCGTGGCGCTGTAGCCCATGTTGTTGTTGCAGCCGGTGAGCAGGTAGGGCCGTTTACTGACGAAGTGATACACCCAGTGCTGCGGTTTCATGTGGGGTTTGGTCAACAGCAGGCTGGCGCAGCCAATGCCTTGCAGATCGGCGAAGGTCACCTGGCAGAGGTTGTCGTAGCGAATGCCGGCAGGCCACGGGACACGCACGGGTGTCGGGGCCAGGCCGTTGCCACCCTGGTTGAACCAGATCTCGAAGTAATCCGAAAACAGGTAAATGAAGGCCGGGGCGCCGGAGCCGTCCAGGTCGGCGATGCGTACCCGGTCGGCATCGAATTTGCCATAGTCGAACAGCAAGTCGCTCAGTTTGAAACCTTCTCCAAACCGGCCATGTCCGAGGCTGGCCCAGCAGCGGATTTCATCGTGACGGATCCGGCACAGCTCCATGCCGCTGGCGCCCATGCCACTGAATGACACCAGTTCGCTGCGGGCATTGCCGAACAGCGGCAATCTGTCCGGGGTATGGGGCACATCCTGGCCGGGAGCAAATCCTTTTTCCCGCAGGTTGGCATACACCCGCACGCTGTTCGGGCCGATCAACGCCATGGAGTCCAGGCCATCGCCGCGCAGGTCGCCCAATTGTGCCAGTTGATGGAAAAACTCCACGGGGAACTGGTCGAACGATTTGAAAGGCGCCCAGCTGCCATCCGGCTTGAGCGTGTAACACCCGCTGCCACCGGGCTGCGCGACGACCCAGTCCAGACAGCCGTCACCGGTGAGGTCGGTAAGAATCTGCACCACCGGTTTGCTGCTGTCGGCGTTCGGAATCAGCGGCAGCAGGGTCCAGGGGCCGTAGACGATTTCGTCTGTGCCGGGCGTGCCGCGCAAGGGTTCGCGGAAATACCAGGCCCCGTCGTGCTGGCAGAGAAAACCGGGCAGGGCTTCACCGTAAAGATCGACACAATGGTAGGGCTGGCCGTCGTTGAGACCGGGCATGTGATCAAGTTGCAGAAAGGGTTTGGGGGTGGTGTCGAGTATCAGCGCCTCATAAAAATATTCGAGGGGCGGCATGTGTTTGACGTGACCTGTAGCGTCGTAACTCATGTAGTGCGCTGCTTTCAGATGATTGTATCGATGCGATGTGGATTCGTGCTCCAGTAACAGGCGATTGACCAGCGCCGGAGCGGGGCCGATGGCATTGAACAGCAGGAACTGTCGGCACAGGCGCCGAGTGCCGACTTCAAAGCCATGGCGATGCATTCGAAACGGATCGGAACGCACCGTCCAGGCATCTTCATTGGCGGGGTACGGTGGAACATCGTCATGCCCGGAGACGCGTTCGCCGTAGTCAATGATCAGTCGGAACAGCCAGTCGAGTAATTCGGGTTGAGCGTGATCAAGACAGTACAGATCGGCACTGGCGGTCTTGTTGCAATAACAGACCTGGCGCAGATAGCGTTGAGCACTGTAGTCAAAACGGGCGTCAGTGGTTTTGTCGTCGGTCTTGTACTGGTAAAAGATGTTTTCGCCCACGGGGTTCCTGACTTCCGTCAGCAACCACACAGCGATATGCGCCGGGGCTGCCGGGTCATGGATGCAGGAATCCAGGGTGTTGCCATAGCAATATTGCGTGCCATCGGCTCCAAAGACCACCCAGAACGGATGACCGCCATCGGTGGGCGTCCAGAGTTCGTAGCGGGTGAATGTCGTTTCCAGACGTGGAATGTAGAGCACCACTGAATAGGTTCTGGCGCTCTTGCCTTTACCGCGCGTACGCTTTTTTGCCTTGATCCTGCCGCGCGTTGTCCGTTCGGGCCGCAGGTCGGTTCCGTCAGCCTGCATGACATCGTCGGCTGCATATTTCGGCACGCCCTTGCTGGTCTTGCGCGAAATGGAAGCCACCGACAGATCCCAGCCAAGTCCGCATTTGCCGTTGCCCGCATTGCCGTCATAAACCAGCTGCAACTCGGGATTGAGCGTACGGGCGTTCAGGATCGGCAGTGGCAAGGTGTAAGACCGCTGCCCGGTCGCACCGATCTCTCCCCAACTGCGCCCGTTCGTAGCAATGGACGCTGTCTTGGCAATGGAAGGAGGAGTAACGAGCGCATCTGCATCAAGGGCCATGGCAACGCAACCTGTGAACGTTCAGATTGCACGCTAACAGAGGGGGTTGGCCGCGGCACCTGTCAGATCTGACAGGTGCCGACTGACGGCAGGCGAAAAAAAACCGGGCGGTCATCGCTGGCCGCCCGGTTTTTTACAAGCAGATGAAGTGCTTACTGCACTTCCACCGCCAGGCTTTCGCTGATCTTCTGTTGCCAGATCGCAGGACCGGTGATGTGCACCGATTCACCTTTGCTGTCCACCGCAACGGTGACCGGCATGTCCTTGACCTCGAACTCGTAGATCGCTTCCATGCCCAGTTCGGCGAACGCCAGAACCTTGGACTTCTTGATCGCTTGCGCCACCAGGTAAGCGGCACCGCCGACGGCCATCAGGTACACAGCCTTGTTGTCCTTGATCGCGTCGATGGCGGTCGGGCCGCGCTCGGACTTGCCGATCATGCCCAACAGGCCGGTCTGCTCAAGGATCTGACGGGTGAACTTGTCCATCCGCGTGGCGGTGGTCGGACCCGCCGGGCCAACCACTTCGTCACCGACCGGATCAACCGGGCCGACGTAGTAGATGAAGCGGCCCTTCAGATCAACCGGCAGGGTTTCACCCTTGTTCAGCATCTCGACCATGCGTTTGTGCGCAGCGTCGCGACCGGTGAGCATCTTGCCATTGAGCAGGACGGTTTCGCCCGGCTTCCAGCTCTGCACGTCTTCCGGGGTCAGGGTGTCGAGGTTGACGCGACGGGCCGACGGGCCGGCTTCCCAGACGATTTCCGGGTAGGCGTCCAGCGGTGGCGCTTCCAGCGAGGCCGGGCCGGAGCCGTCCAATACGAAGTGCGCGTGACGGGTGGCGGCGCAGTTCGGGATCATGCACACCGGCAAGGAAGCGGCGTGGGTCGGGTAGTCCATGATCTTCACGTCGAGGACGGTGGTCAGGCCACCGAGGCCCTGGGCGCCGATGCCCAGCTGGTTGACCTTCTCGAACAGCTCCAGACGCATTTCTTCGATGCGGTTCTGCGGGCCACGGGCCTTGAGCTCGTGAATGTCGATGGATTCCATCAACACTTCCTTGGCCATGACAGCGGCTTTCTCGGCGGTGCCGCCGATGCCGATGCCCAGCATGCCCGGCGGGCACCAGCCGGCGCCCATGGTCGGAACGGTCTTGAGTACCCAGTCGACGATCGAGTCGGACGGGTTGAGCATGGCCATTTTCGACTTGTTCTCGGAACCGCCGCCCTTGGCCGCTACGTCCACTTCCACTGTGTTACCCGGAACGATGGAGTAGTGGATGACCGCCGGGGTGTTGTCCTTGGTGTTTTTACGAGCGCCCGCCGGGTCGGCGAGGATCGAGGCACGCAGGACGTTTTCCGGCAGGTTGTAGGCGCGGCGCACGCCTTCGTTGATCATGTCGTCCAGGCTCATGGTCGCGCCATCCCAACGCACGTCCATGCCCACACGCACGAACACGGTCACGATGCCGGTGTCCTGGCAGATCGGCCGGTGGCCCGTGGCGCACATGCGCGAGTTGATCAGGATCTGCGCCATCGAGTCACGGGCCGCTGGCGATTCTTCGCGCAGGTAGGCTTCGTGCATCGCCTGGATGAAGTCCACGGGATGGTAGTAGGAAATGAACTGCAGGGCGTCGGCAACGCTCTGAATCAGGTCGTCTTGCTTGATCACGGTCATGAGTCGCGCTCCTCTAAAAGACGGGAACATTCAATAAGGTGCCTGCGGCTTGGTTGCATCGGTCGGTCGCAGACACCTTTCAAGGCACGCCGGGGCTGCTGGCGCGACGCTAAAAAGGCGCGGCAGTATACCGCGCCTCCCCGGTGGTGACACGCGCCGGTAGTCATTCGTTGGTCGCATGGTTGGGGGAAGATTTGGCATCGGTTTTCACTTTCATATCGCTGCCCTCACCCCAACCCTCTCCCGGAGGGAGAGGGAGCTGATTTGTGTAGAGCTTGAAATAGATGTCTGACGCGATATTTCAGGATGCCGACATTCGACAAAATATCACGGTCAGTCCCCTCTCCCTCCGGGAGAGGGTTAGGGTGAGGGCGCTCTTGGCGGTACGCGAAGGTCATGCCTTTGACGCCAAATACCCGGCCCGAAAATCAATGGTCATTTATCGCCTGCGCCACTAAAGTGGCAGCCGGTCTGTAGAGTAGGACACTCGGTCAGCCTCTTATCGCACGGTGAGTCAACGATTGACCCATAACGCCATTCAACGTCTTTTGCTCAAACGCTTCGCCCTCGCTGCAGCCACCTATGGATTGGCTTTGCTGCTGCTGTGGCTGGCGTATTTCACCGGACATTACGAAGATTCGCTGGCTGGCGTCGCCGTCGGCAGCGCCCTGGTGGTCATCAGCCAGGCAATCCTGTTCGCGGTATTTTTCTCAGGCTGCAATCTGCGCTTTTCCGACCCGAGCCTGACCGAAGCACAAGTGCTGCTCGGCCTTGGTTGGCAGACGTGGCTGATCGCGCATCTGGAAGAAGCGCGGGGCGAGTTCCTGGTCTTCTATGTCCTGATCCTGCTGTTCGGCCTGTTCCATCTGTCACAGCGGGCGTTCGTACGCTGCGCGATGCTGGTGTTCTTCAGCTTTTGCGCCATCACGCTGTGGGACGGTTACCACTTGCATCTGCACGATCCGGCGCTTTCCGCGTTGCAGGCTTGCATCCTGTTGATCGTGCTGGCGTGGCTGGTGATTTATGCGCGCTTCGTCCAGACCTCGCGCCAACGCATGCGTCAGCGCCGGTTCGCCTTGCAGGCGCATCAGGACACCCTGCGCGGGATGATGCGCCAGCTCGAAGACCTGGTGGCCACCGACGAACTGACCGGGCTGTTCAACCGTCGGCACTTCCTGCGCCTTGCCACCCGCGAGCTGAATGCGATGGAGGCCGACGTGGTGCATGGTCTGGCGCTGATCGACCTCGACCACTTCAAACGCATCAACGATATTCACGGCCACGCCGCTGGCGATCAGGTGTTGCAGGCTTTCGCCGGGGTGGCCGGGGCCTGTCTGCGCGACGGCGATGTGCTGGCGCGATATGGTGGTGAGGAATTCGTGGTGCTGCTGCCCGATTGCAACGCCGAGCGCCTGACCGCCTGTTGCGAACGGCTGCGCATCGCCTTCACCGACGTTGAACTGGTGGGCCTGAATGTGAAAAACCTGAGCCTGTCCGCCGGCATGACCCTGCTGGAACTGGGCGATGATCTGGACGATGCCTTGCAACGTGCCGATCAGGCGCTCTATCGGGCCAAGCGTGACGGACGCAATCGTTGCGCGGCGGCATGGGAGAACGTCGATGCCTGAACTGCGGGTCGGTGATCGACAGTGGTCGGTGGCGGCGGGCAGCAACCTGCTCGATGCCCTCAACCGGAACGGTGTGGCGGTGCCTTACAGCTGCCGCGCCGGCAGTTGCCATGCGTGTCTGGTGCAATGCGTGCAGGGCTTGCCCGCCGACAGTCGCCCGGATGCCCTGAGCGTCGAACAGCGTGATCAGGGCTGGCGGCTGGCCTGCCAGTGTCAGGTGATCGAAGACTTGCAGGTGCACACCTTCGATCCCGTCACCGATGGTCGCCCGGCCACGGTCGAAGCGCTGGACTGGCTCGGCGACAGCGTTTTGCGCCTGCGCCTGACACCCCAGCGGCCGCTGCGCTACAGCGCCGGCCAGCATCTGGTGCTGTGGGCCGGCCAGATTGCGCGGCCGTATTCGCTGGCGAGCCTGCCGGAAGAGGACCGCTTTCTTGAATTTCACCTCGATTGCCGCCAGCCCGGCGAATTCAGCGATGCCGCGCGCCGCTTGCAGATCGGTGATCCGATCCGTCTCGGTGAACTGCGCGGCGGCGCGCTGCATTACGACCCGGACTGGCACGACCGGCCGCTGTGGCTGCTGGCCGCCGGTACCGGACTCGGCCCGTTGTTCGGCGTGTTGCGCGAGGCCTTGCGTCATGATCATCGGGGCGCCATTCGCGTCATTCACCTGGCTCATGACGCTGACGGGCATTACCTGGCCAAACCCCTTGAAGCACTGGCCGCGCAGCGCCAAAACCTCAGCGTCGAACGGTGGACCGCGGCCGAGTTGCCGGGCGCTTTGGCGCAACTGCGCCTTGTCTCCCGACAAACCCTGGCCTTAGTCTGCGGCTCGACGGCCAGCGTCGACGCGTTTGCCAAGCGTCTGTTCCTGGCCGGACTGCCGCGCAATCAACTGCTGGCCGATGTCTTCCTGAGCCGTGGTTGAGCGCTGAATTCTCAGACGCGAGACCTGCCATGCCCGAAGCCATCCTGCTGCACCGCGAACGCGGTTTGCTGACCCTGCGCCTCAACCGCCCGGACAAGAAAAACGCCCTGACCCGCGCCATGTACAGCCAGTTGGCCGACGCGCTGAAACAGGCTGATAGCGACCCTGAAATCAACGCCGTGCTGATCACCGGCAGCGCCGAGTGTTTCACCGCCGGCAACGACATCGCCGATTTCATCCAGCAACCGCCGAGCGACCTCGACAGCCCGGTGTTTCACTTCATGCTCAATTTGCTGGAGTGCCGCAAACCGGTGATCGCCGCGGTGGCCGGGGCGGCGGTGGGTATTGGCACGACGCTGTTGCTGCATTGCGATCTGGTGTACGTGGCGCGGGATGCGCGGCTGCGCATGCCGTTCGTCAACCTCGGTTTGTGCCCGGAGTTCGGCTCCAGCCTGATCCTGCCGCGTTTGCTCGGGCAGGCCAAAGCGTCGGAGTTGTTGCTGCTGGGTGAGGGGGTTACCGGTGAGCAGGCGGCGCAATGGGGCATCGCAACCGAGGCGCTGGGCAGTGGCGAAGCCGCGTTGGCCAAGGCGCGGGAGATGGCGTTGCGGTTTGACGAGTTGCCGGCTGAAGCGGTGCGCATCAGCAAACAGTTGATGCGCGCGCCGGATCGCGAGTTGATTCGCAAGGTGATCGAGGAGGAGGGCGCGCTGTTCACTCAGCGGCTGAGGTCGCCGGAGGCGTTGGCGGCGTTGACGGGGTTCATCAAACGGCATTGAGATATCCGCCGACCGCACTCCGCGCACTGATCGTTCCCACGCGGAGCGTGGGAACGATCAAACTAGTAACGATCAGTCTGAAATGAAAAAGCCCCGTCATTCACATGGCGGGGCTTTTCGTTTTCAGCAACCGGTCACTCAGACCTGCGGGTCGCCCACGTGCAGGATCTTCATGCCGTTGGTGCCGCCGGTGGTGTGGTAGCTGTCGCCCTTGGTCAGGATGACCCAATCACCTTTCTCCACCACGCCGCGCTTGACCAGCTCGTCGATGGCTTTCTGGCTGACTTCGTTCGGGGCCAGCGAAGCCGGGTCGAACGGCACGGTGTACACGCCACGGAACATCGCTGCGCGAGCCTGGGCTTCGCGGTGCGGGGTGAAGCAGTAGATCGGCACCGACGAACGGATACGCGACATGATCAGCGGGGTGTAGCCGCTTTCGGTCAGCGCGATGATCGCTTTCACGCCCGGGAAGTGGTTGGCGGTGTACATGGTCGCGAGCGCGATGCTTTCGTCGCAGCGCTCGAATTCCTTGCCGATGCGGTGGCTGGAAGTCTTGCTGGTCGGGTGCTTTTCAGCGCCGACGCAGATGCGCGCCATCGCCTGCACGGCTTCCAGCGGATAAGCGCCGGCAGCGGATTCGGCAGACAGCATCACGGCGTCGGTGTAGTCGAGCACGGCGTTGGCCACGTCGGACACTTCGGCGCGGGTCGGCATCGGGTTCTGGATCATCGACTCCATCATCTGGGTCGCCACGATCACCGCCTTGTTGTGGCGGCGTGCGTGCAGAATGATTTTCTTCTGGATGCCCACCAGCTCGGCGTCGCCGATTTCCACACCGAGGTCACCACGGGCAACCATCACCGCGTCGGAAGCCTTGATCAGACCGTCGAGGGTTTCGTCGTCGGCCACGGCTTCGGCGCGTTCGATCTTCGCCACCAGCCAGGCGGTGCCGCCGGCTTCGTCGCGCAGTTGACGGGCGTAGTTCATGTCGGCGGCGTCACGCGGGAAGGACACGGCGAGGTAGTCGACTTCCATTTCAGCGGCGAGCTTGATGTCGGCCTTGTCTTTTTCAGTCAGGGCCGGCGCGGTCAGGCCGCCACCGCGACGGTTGATGCCTTTATGGTCGGACAGCGGGCCGCCGATGGTCACGACGCAGTTCAGTTCGGTGGCGGTGGCGGTCTCAACGCGCATCACCACACGGCCGTCGTCGAGCAGCAGCTCGTCGCCCACGCCGCAGTCCTTGACCAGGTCCGGGTAGTCGATGCCGACCACCTGCTGGTTGCCTTCGGTCAGCGGATGGCTGGTGGAGAAGGTGAACTTGTCACCGATCTTCAGCTCGATGCGCTTGTTGGCGAATTTGGCGATTCGGATTTTCGGGCCTTGCAGGTCACCCAGCAGGGCGACGAAGCGACCATGCTTGGCAGCGAGGTCACGCACCAGCTTCGCGCGAGCCTTGTGCTCGTCGGGGGTGCCGTGGGAGAAGTTCAGACGGGCGACGTCCAGGCCAGCCAGAATCAGCTGTTCGAGAACTTCCGGCGAGT
>Ga0207713_1000514_pt1 | contig 39386 bp, 26 predicted proteins | sample KBSS64metaG_FD_184404 | JGI IMG/M metagenome (GOLD analysis project Ga0207713, IMG submission 184404) | Switchgrass rhizosphere microbial communities from Kellogg Biological Station, Michigan, USA - KBS S6-4 metaG (SPAdes) (version 2) | ecosystem: Host-associated > Plants > Roots > Rhizosphere >... | reverse complement strand
GCGCCGGCGGACGCCAAGCCCGCGCAGCAGGGGCGCGCAGCCTGTACCGGCAGGCGCAGGCGCAGGAACTGGCGGCGCGCTACGCCGTGGCGGTCGCCAGCGCCGACGGTTTCGCCGAACGCCTGGTGCAGTTCTGGTCCAACCATTTCGCGGTCTCGGTCGACAAGCGCGCCGCCACGCTGTACGCCGCGCCGATGGAGCGCGAGGCGATCCGCCCGCATTGCATGGGCCGCTTCGCCGACCTGCTGCTGGCGGTGGAGCGGCACCCGGCGATGCTGCGCTACCTGGACAACACTGCCTCGATCGGTCCGGACTCGATGGCGGCGCAGCGCGCGCAGCGCCGCGCGGCGCGGCAGGACCCGGCGGCGCCGCCGCGGCGGCCGGGACTCAACGAGAACCTGGCGCGCGAGATCCTGGAATTGCACACCCTGGGCGTGGATGGCGGCTACACCCAGGCCGACGTGGCCGAGCTGGCGCGCGCGATCACCGGCTGGGGCGTGCCGGCGCCGCGCGAACTCGAGCGCGATGTCGCGCCGGCCGGCGCCTTCGTGTTCCGCGCCGCGGCGCATGCCGCCGGCAGCCGCCAGGTGCTGGGCCGGCGCTACGCCGAGGCCGGGTTGGCGCAGGGCGAGGCGATCCTGACCGCGCTGGCGCGGCATCCGGCCACCGCCCGGCATCTGTCGCTGAAACTGGCGCGGCATTTCGTCCGCGACGATCCGCCGCCGGCGCTGGTGCAACGCATGGCCGCGGCCTGGTTGCGCAGCGACGGCGATCTGCCCAGCGTGTACCGCGCGCTGATCGACAGCGACGAGGCGTGGAGCGCGGACGCGCGCAAGTTCAAGGCGCCGCAGGACTTCGTGCTGTCGGCGCTGCGCGCCGGCGGCGACTGGCCGCAGGCGCCGGCGCAGCAGCGCACCCTGCTGGACATGCTGGCGCGGATGGGGCAGCCGCCGTTCATGCCGCGCTCGCCGGCCGGCTATGCCGACGTGGCGGCGGAATGGAACGGGCCGGACGCGCTGTGGAAACGGGTGCAGGCGGCCGAGGCCCTGTCCGGCCTGTCCGCGCAGGCCGACCCGCTGGCACTGGCCGCGACCGTGTTCGCCGGCCGCCTGGACCCGGACACGACCAGCGCGTTGCGGCGCGCCGAATCGCCGCGCGATGGCGTGGCCTTGCTGCTGGCCAGCCCGGCCTTCCAATGGCGCGCCTGAGCGGCGCGTCGTGCCTCACCCATGCGGAGAACGTCCATGCATCTGACACGCCGCCGTTTCCTCGCCGCCAGTGGCGCGGCCACGCTGCTGAGCCTGTGGTCCGGTCCCGGCCTGGCCGCGCCGTCCGCGCACACGCGGCTGCTGGTGGTGCTGCTGCGCGGCGCGCTGGACGGCCTGCACGCGCTGGTGCCGCAGGGCGATGCGGACTATGCGCGGCTGCGCGGCGCGCTGGCGCCGCAGCAGACCCTGGCCCTGGATGGCAGCTTCGCCTTGCATCCGGCGCTGGGCTTCGCCCATGAGCTGTACGCGCGCCAGCAGTGGCTGCCGGTGGTGGCGGTGGCGCCGCCGTACCGGCAGCGCTCGCATTTCGAAGCGCAGGACTGCCTGGAGAACGGCACCGCGCGCCCCAGCGGCGCGTCCAGCGGCTGGCTCAACCGCTGCGCGGCGGCGTTGCATGGCGTCGAGGCGCTGTCGGTGAGCGCGGTGACGCCGCTGATCATGCGCGGCCCGGCCGCGGTCGCCGGTTGGTCGCCGCCATTGCCGAGCGCGGTCAATCCGATCCTGCTGCAGCGGCTGCAACCGCTGTACGCCGCCGATGCGCAGTTGGCCGCTGGCTTCGCCCGCGCGCTGCGCAGCCAGGACGTGCCGGTGGAGAGCGGCAAGGGCGGGCAACTGCCGCAGGCGATGCGCGCCGCCGCCAGCTTCATGGCCAAGGACGACGGCCCGCGCATCGGTTTCGTCGAGGATTCGGGCTGGGACACGCACGGCAACCAGGCCGCGGTGCTGCAGCGCAAGCTGGCCGAACTCGATGCCGGACTGCGCGCGTTCCATGACGGCGCCGGTGCCAGTTGGGAGCGCAGCGTGGTCGCGGTGGTGACCGAGTTCGGGCGGACCGCGGCGGTCAACGGCACCGGCGGCACCGACCATGGCACCGGCGGCGTCGCCTTCCTGGCCGGTGGCGCGGTGCGCGGCGGGCGCATCGCCGGCGACTGGCCCGGGCTGGCGCCGCGTGCCTTGAACGAGGGCCGCGACCTGCGCGCGACCACCGACCTGCGCAGCGTGTTCAAGCATCTGCTGGGCGCGCACCTGGGCGTGCCGGAAGCGGCGCTGGAAACGCAGGTGTTCCCCGGCAGCGCGGGGGTACGGGCGATGGAGGGGTTGCTGGCGTCGCGCTGAGGGCGTGCATGCCACGGATGGCCGCCGCTTGCGATGCGTGGTCGCAGGCGCTGGTGGGCAGCGCAAGGTTTTCGGCGTGGCGGCGCGGGCATCGCCACTTCAAGCACGGTGGTGAACAGCGTCCGGCCACCGCCGGCGGGTCGTCGGCGAATAGGGGCGCGGTGCCGGCGAGCGCTGCCGGCACCGCGCCGTCCGCGGCCGGTGGCCTAGTTCTGCGCCGGGTTGTTCTCGGCGAAGTACTCGTGGCTGTCGGCGTTCTTCACCGCGCGCGCCGGGTTGCTGGTGGCCAGGTTCTTGGCCGCGCTCTGGCCATAGGCGTAGTCGGAGGTGCCGGCGACCACGGTGAAGTGGCTCATCTCGTGGATCAGCGTGCCGGCCTTGGAATCGGTGCCGGTCAGCGGCGCGCTCCAGAACGCGTTGCACACGTAGATCTGGTACGGCTGGTTGGCGTAGACGTAGGCATAGGAGCTGTCGCTGCACCCGCAGTTGATGGTGACCTGGCCGTTGTTCTGGTCGATCGCCGCATCGATGTTGACGAAATTGGAGGTGGCGGTGCTGTAGCGGCTGGCGTTGTAGGCGCCGAACCAGGTGGTGTAGCGCGCGCCGGTGCTGCCGCCGTTGAGGTAGGTCTTGGCGTTCTGCGAATAGGTGCGCGCCGCGTTCACCGCGCTGCCGATGGTGCTGATCTGGCTGCTGCTGCAGGACGCGTAGTTGATGCCGTTGACCACCGCCTGCGGGCCGACCATCAGGTCGTTGCGCACCGCGCGGCCGCGGCCGTCCAGCCACACCGTCAGCGGCGCGCTGGACACCGTCTGCGGCTGGCCGTCGGCGCGCTGGATCCGCTCGCCATCGGCGAAGGCGGCGTACTGCAGCGAGGCATTCAGGTGGATCGTGTAGTTGCCGCTGCGCGACAGGTCGTAGGCGTCGGCCAGATCGATCTGCGCCTGCCGCGCCTCGCCCGGCTGCAGGGTCACGAAATCCTCGGCGCGCGGCGCGGCGCGCTTGACCAGGCGTCCGACGTAATCGACCGCGCGGCCGTCGCGCTGTACCTCGAACAGGCTGCCGTCCAGCTCGCCCAGCGGCAGTTCCCACTTGGGCACGCGCGCGGCGCGCGTGCCGGTATTGCGCACGGTGACCGCGAACTGGCCGCGCTGCTGCCCGTCGGCATCGGCCACCGGCGTCAGGTCGACCTGCAGCGGCGTGGGCGCACGCACCAACTGCGATTGCGCCGTGGCCGCCGAGATGATGCCGACCAGGCTGAAGCCGATTGCCGCCGAGATCAGGGATGTGCGTTTCATGCAGACGTCTCCGTTGAAAATGGGTGCCCATGCGTGGGCGTATGCAAACTAGCCCGGCGCTTCGCGGCTGGTGGCGGATTGCGCGTTTGTCTGCGATTTCGTCCAGCGAAGCGGGCGTTCGATCCCACAAACCGGTTCGCCGCGACGACGCATCGCGACGGCTGTGCGGCGAGGCACGCAGGCGCCGATGCGCTGCGGGGTTGCCGACGCGCGCCACGATGCTAGAGTCGGGCGCTCATCGCGCCGTGGGAGAGGGCGGACGTGCGAGTGCTGCGCCGGTTGATTGCGATCGTATGGCTTGGATTGGCCGCCACCGCCGTGGCGCAGCCGGCGCCGCGCACGATCGCGCTGGATGTGCAGGGGCCGACCTCGGCGCGCGACCGCTTCTACGATCTGTCGGTGGGGTCGGACTATCCGGGCACGCTGCTGCGCGAGGACAGCCTGGCGCAACTGCGTACCGCCCGCGACGAACTGGGCTTCCGCTACCTGCGTTTCCACGCGATCTTCCACGACGTGCTCGGCACCTACCGCGAGGTGGACGGGCGCCCGCACTACGACTGGCGCAGGATCGACCAGTTGTACGACCGCATGCTCGGCATGGGCATCCGCCCCTTCGTCGAACTGGGCTTCACCCCGGAGGCGATGAAGACGTCCGAGCAACGGATCTTCTATTGGCAGGGCAATACCTCGCATCCGAAGTTGGACAAGTGGACCGCGCTGGTGGACGCGTTCGTGCGCCATGTGCGACAGCGCTATGGCGAGGACGAAGTGCGGCGCTGGTATTTCGAGGTATGGAACGAACCGAACCTGGCCGGCTTCTGGGAGGGCGCCGACCAGCCGGCGTACTTCGCGCTGTACGCGGCCACGGCCAGGGCGATCAAGCGGATCGACCCGCAACTCCGGGTCGGCGGGCCCTCCACGGCGGGCGCGGCGTGGGTGCCGGAGTTCCTCGCGCACGCGCACGCCGGCGGCGTGCCGGTGGATTTCGTCACCACGCACACCTACGGCGTGGATGGCGGCTTCCTGGACGAGAAGGGCGAGAGCGACACCCGGCTGTCGCCGTCGCCGGATGCCATCAGCGGCGACGTGCGCCGCGTGCGCGCGCAGATCCAGGCCTCGGCGATGCCGGACCTGCCGTTGTATTTCACCGAGTGGAGCACCAGCTACACGCCGCGCGATCCGGTGCACGACGCCTATCTCGGCGCCGCCTACATCCTGAGCAAGCTCAAGGCGGTGGAAGGCCAGGCGCAGGGCATGAGCTACTGGACCTACAGCGACCTGTTCGAGGAGCCGGGGCCGCCGACGGCGCCGTTCCAGGGCGGTTTCGGCCTGCTCAATCCGCAGGGCATCCGCAAGCCGGCGTACTTCGCCTACAAATACCTCCATGCGCTGGGCGCGCGCCAGCTGCGCAACGCCGATGCGCAGAGTTATGCGACCTACGACGATGGCGTGCTGAAGCTGCTGGCGTGGGACTTCGTTACGCCGCGGCAGGACAAGAGCAACCGACCGTATTTCACCCAGTTGCTGCCGCCGGCCGCGCGCGCGCCGCTGCGCCTGCAGCTGCGTGGGCTGGCGCCGGGTGCGTATGCGGTGGCGATCCGTCGCACCGGCTTCGATGCCAACGATGCGTACAGCGCGTATCTGCGCATGGGCGCGCCGAAGACGCTGAGCGCGCAGCAACTGCGCGCGCTGCAGGACACGACCACCGATGCGCCGGAACTGCGGCGGGTGCGCGTGGGCAAGGACGGGCGCGCGCAGCTGGAGGTGGCGATGCGCGCCAACGATGTGGTGCTGGTGGAGTTGCGCCCGCGCTGAGCGGGGCGCTGACAAGAGCGCTGACTGGGTGCGAGCTGTTGTGGGAGCGACAGAAGGGCACCTCGAATAACCCCCAACGCTTGTCGATTGCGCCCAGCCTGCAGGTTCCGGCATTGAGGCATTCGGATGTCCTGACGTGGCAAAGGCCGAATTGGCGATGGCACTTGGTGGCGTTGCGGCCGCGTTTCCCATGGATGCCTTGGCGCCATGGCCACGTCGTCCTCCTGTCGCGGCTGAAGCCGCTCTACAACGGCGCGCGGTGCCCCTGTAGGAGCGGCTTCAGCCGCGACAGGAAAACGACACGCGCAGCGTGCAGCTTCCGGACCGAGGTTATTAGAGGTGCCCTGAAGTCGCTCCCACGGAGGTTCGTGGTAGTCGCGGTTGAAGCCGCTCCCGCAGGAAGGCGCACCGATGCGGCGCCTGACACGCCTCAGTGCGAGCGGTCGACCGCCAGGCGCGCCAGTGCCGCCAGCGCGTCGGCGCGCGTGTCGTGCTGGTGCAGCAGACTGTCGCGCATCGTCGCCGCCAGTTCGGCCAGCTTGGCCTTGGCACCGTCCATGCCGAGCAGCGCCGGATAGGTGGACTTGGCCTGGGCGACGTCCTTGCCGGCGGTCTTGCCGAGTTGTTCGGAACTGGCCTCGACGTCGAGGATGTCGTCGCGCACCTGAAATGCCAGGCCCAGCGCGGTGGCGAAGGCGTCCAGTTGCGCGAGCGCGGCGGCGTCGGCGCCGCCGGCCAGGGCACCCAGGCGCACGCTGGCGCGGATCAGTGCGCCGGTCTTCAAGGCATGCATGCGTTGCAGGTCGGCCAGCGGTTGCACCCTGCCGGTGGCGTCGATGTCCAGGGCCTGGCCGCCGCACATGCCGGCGGCGCCGGCGGCCTCGGCCAGGGTCTGCAGCCAGCGCACGCGCAAGGCCGGATCGGCGTCGGCCTCGGCCAACAGGCCGAACGCCAGGGACTGCAGGGCATCGCCGGCCAGGATCGCGGTGGCTTCGTCGAAGGCGATGTGCACGGTCGGGCGGCCGCGGCGCAAGGCGTCGTCGTCCATCGCCGGCAGGTCGTCGTGAACCAGCGAGTAGGCGTGGATCAGTTCCACCGCCAGGGCCGGCGCGTCCAGCCGCGCCTCGTCGATCCCGAACAGCGCGCCACTGGCATAGACCAGCAACGGCCGCATGCGCTTGCCGCCGCCGAGGGTGGCGTGGCGCATCGCCGCGTGCAGGCGCTGTGGCGCCGCGGTGGCGGCAGGCAAGCGCGCGTCCAGGCCGGTTTCCACGCGCTGGCGCCAGCGCGCGAACGCGGCGTCAGCCGCCATGGAGCGGGGCGGGATCGAAGGGTTCGGCGGCGTCCGGCTGCTCCGGGTCGCTGAGCAGGCGCACGCGCAATTCGGCTTGTTCCAGCGCCTGCTGGCACTGCCGGTACAGGCCGACGCCGCGCTCGTAGGCGCTCAGCGACTGTTCCAGGCTCAGGTCGCCGGTTTCCATCTTCTCCACCAGCACTTCCAGTTCCTCGAGCGATTGCTCGAAGCGGGCGACCGGGGAGGCATCGTCTAGGGACTTCTTGGGCATCGCGGAAGTGTGCGCGGCGTCGGCGGCAGGGTCAATGCGAGGCGGGTGACGATGGCGTGTCGGCTGCGTCCACCGCCAGGCGTGCACGCCGTGCCTGCAGCCAGGCGTGCAGCGGCGCGGCGACGAGGTCCGCGCCGGCGGCCTGCAAGCGCTCGGCGTCGAACAGCAGCGGCAGCCGCGCGCGCCGCCACGGCGGGACGGCGCGCTCCTGCAGCACGTGCTTGAGCGCCTGCGAATGCGCGCGGCCGGGCAACAGGATGCGTTCGCCGCCCTGGCGCCAGCGCACCAGCAGCGGCGCGTCGAATGCCAGCGGCACCTCGGCGAGCAGCCGCAGGCGGCGGCCGTCCGGCAGCGGCAGCGGCGCGCGGCCGTCCCAGTGCGCCTGCCAGTGCGTCGGCAGCGGCAACGGATCGCGTTCGGCGTACAGCGCATCGCGCCAGCAGCGCAGTGTCGCGCCATGCCAGGCGAACTGCGCGGACGCGTCGGCACGGGCATGCAGCAGGCTGTGCTCGATCGCCGCCAGGCCGGCGGCCGGCAGCGGCGGCAGCCCCGCCTGCGCGACCCAGCGGCGCACCACGCGCGCGCGGCGTGGCGCCGGCAGCGCGCGCAGCCGGGGCAGCGGCAGCGGCGGCGCGTCGTCGCTTGGCGCATCGCGCGCGGCTTGGTCGTCCTGGGTTGGCGGCGCAGCGACAGCGCCGCACGGCGGCGCGCTGCGCGGCCGTTGCGTTGGATCATCGGCGGCGTCGCGTCGCGCCTCACGTGCGGGCCGGCCATTCCGATCCGCCAGCGCGGCGGCATCGTCGCGCTGCCGCGCCGCGCCGCGCGGCAGCGGCATTGCGGCGTCCGAGGGGCCGAGCAGCGCCTCCAGTGCGGCTTGGTCGTCCTGCTCCAGCAGCGCGGCGGCCTCGCCGCACAGCTGCGCGCTGCGCGCCAGGGCGGCAGCGGCATGCGGCCAGCGCTGGCGCAGCAGCGGCAGCACGCGCAGACGCAGGAAGTTGCGGTCGAAGCCGGGATCGGCGTTGCTGGGGTCTTCGATCCATTGCAACGCGTGCCGCTGCGCATAGGCCTGCAATGCGTCGCGCGGCAATGCCAACAACGGCCGCCACAGCTTGCCGTGGGCGAAGCCGCGCAGCGGCTGCATCGCCGCCAGCCCGTCCGCGCCGGAGGCGCGCAGCGCGCGCAGCAGGAAGGTCTCGGCCTGGTCGTCGCGGTGCTGCGCCAGCGCCAGCCATTCGCCGGCCGCCAGCGCCTCGGCGAAGGCCGCGCGCCGCGCCTGCCGCGCCGCCGCCTCCAGGCCATGGCCGCCGTCGCGCGGCACCTGCACGCGCAGCACCTGCAACGGGATCGCCAGCGCCGCGCAGACCGCGGCGCACTGGTCTGCCCAGGCGTCGGCGTCGGGATGCAGGCCGTGGTGCACGTGCACCGCGCGCAGCCCGGCGCGACGGTAGCGCGGCTGCTGCGCCAGCGCATGCAGCAGCACGCTCGAATCCAGTCCGCCGCTGAGGCCGACCAGCACCGCGGCCGGCGCCGGATCGGGCAGGGCGGCGGTCACGGCGCAAGGCGGGGCGGGATCGGAACGGCGGTTCATCGCGTCACTTTAGAGGCTGGCGACGCGGCAGCGAAGCGGGGCGTATCGGCGACGTGTCCGTATCGCGCTTACGCACGGCGCGAGTGTGGCCGGCGCAGCGCGGGTCGACCCGTCCGCAATGCGACGCCGCGCCGCGGTACGGCTACTTCGTCGCTACCTCGGTCAATGACGTGCCGATGTCCACGTTCCATTGCGTGTGCCCGTCGCCGTTGCGCACGGCGCGATCATGGCCGGCGCAGTTCGCGTAGGCGGGGCCGCCATGCCACGCCGGCATGGCGGTCAGCGCGGTGGCGCAGCCACTTCGCGATTGCCGCGGTCGATGGAGTACCAGCGTCCGCCTTCCATCGGTGTGTGTCCGTCGCCATCAGGCGTGCCGCGGCGGCAGCCGTCGCAAACCTGCGCCACGCCGTGCTCGAACGGCCAGGCGAAGTCGTGGACCGGCGCGATCACCTCGCGCAGTTGCCGGTCGTAGAAGCCGATGCGGCCGTGGAAGATGCCGCGGGTCAGGCCTTCGGTGAAGTAGTCCGGGCCGTTGTCCCAGGTGATCACCGGCAGGCTGCTGCCGTCGGCGCGCACGTAGTAGAACTGCTGGCCGACGGTCAGCACCGCCACGCCGTCGGCGTCGAATGGCAGGCGTCGCGCGGTCTGTGCCGACAGCCGCAGACGGCCATCGGCGCCGACGCTGCAGCCAGGCACGATCGCGCGGTCGGAGTCCGGATCGGCGATCCGGCATGCGGTGTCGGCCTGCGCCCAGGCCGCCGGCGCCGCCGCGAGCGCGGCCAGCGCGACCAACGCCGCGGCCCGCCGCCTCGCCATCGCCGTGCGCCGCTGCCGCGCCCCCCTCATTTGGCGGTGGCGCTCGCCGCCTCGGCCACGAACGCGTCCGGCTTCGGCACCTGCACCGGCACGCCGTCGCCATTGCAGGTGCCGGCCTGGCACAAGCGCGCGCGCAGGGCGGGGGTGGCCTGCACGATCACGTGGTAGATCACGTTCTCCTCCAGGCTGCCGCGGAACGCGTCGCTGCCCGGGCCGCGCGCCCAGATGCCGACGTCGTCGCCGCCATGGGTCTCGGCCTTGGTCGGCACCAGCGCTTCCTGCATGAAGTCCGGCTGCTCGGTATCGACATGGGTCAGGTCCGGGCGGCCCTTGACCGGTTCGAAGCTGCTCGGCGCGTGCGGGAAGGTCTTGATCCCGGCCGGCTGCTGGTTGCTGGCGCCGGTGTAGCCGGGGCCGTTGGCGTAGCTGAGCGTGGCGTAGGGCTGGCCGTTGCCGTCCAGCGCCAGCTCGCCGGTGTTGGCGTCTTCGCCGCTGGTGCCGCGCACCTTGCCCAGGATCGGGTTGCCGCGCTGCGGGTAGCCGACGAAGTTCAGGGTGTGCGAATGGTCGGCGGTGACGATGATCAGCGTGTCCTCGGCCGAGGTCGCGTCCACCGCCGCCTGCACCGCCTGCGACAGCGCGATGGTCTCGTCCAGCGCGCGGTAGGCGTTGCCGGCGTGGTGGGCGTGGTCGATGCGGCCGCCTTCGACCATCAGCACGTAGCCCTGCTTGCCGCGCGAGAGGTTGGCGATCGCGGCGCGGGTCATTTCGGCCAGGCTCGGGTCGCCGGCTGCGCTGGTGTCGCGGTCGTGGTCGAACTGCATGTGGTCCGGCTCGAACAGGCCGAGCAGCGCCGGCGCGTTCTGCGCCGCTTCCAACTGTCCGCGGTTCCACACGTAGGCGCCCTGCGGATGGTGCTGGCGCCATTCGCCGACCAGGTCGCGGCCGTCCAGGCGCAGGCCGACCTTGTCGTCGTATTCCGGATCGCGCTGCTCGACCGTGGTGAACTGGCTGCGGCCGCCGGCCAGCATCACCTGCGGGCCGCGGCCGTAGCGCGCGCTCACCATCTGCTGGGCGATGTCGCGGCAGCCTTCGGCCACGGCCTTCTCGGGCAGGTCGGTGTCGCTTTCCCAATTGCGTTCGGGGGTGTGCGCGTAGGTCGCCGCGGGAGTGGCGTGGGTCAGCCGGGTGGTGGTGACGATGCCGGTGTTCAGGCCGGCGCTGTCGGCCAGTTCCAGCCAGCTCAGCAGGCGCTTGCCGAGGCTGTCGGCGCAGGCCTCGCGCTTGCCGGCGGAGACGCCGATCGCGCCCATGTGGGTCTTCACCCCGGTGGTGATCGAGGTCATGGTGCCGGCCGAGTCCGGGGTCTGCGAATCGGTGTTGTAGGTCTTGCTCAGCGCGGTGGCCGGGAACGCCTCCCACGACAGCTGGTTCTCCTCGCCGGAGGCGCCCTTGCGCTGGCCGTCGAGGATGCGCGCGGCGGCGACCGTGGTCAGGCTCATGCCGTCGCCCAGGAACAGGATCACGTTCTTGGCCTTGCCGCGCATCGCGCCGTTGTTGGCCGCCTTGGCCGCGCCGCTGCGGTACCACCAGTCCGGGGTTTCGCCGCCGGGATGGGCCACGGCCGGCACCTGGATCGGGGCGACGCTGGCCGCGGACGGGGCGCGCGGCGCGCTGGCGCAGGCCGCCAGCAGCAGGGTGGAGGCGGCGGCGAAGACGGGAACGAGATGGCGCATACGAGGAGCGGGCCCTGGGCACGAAGTCCCTGGCATTATGCCGGCTGCGACAAGGCACGCCGATGACACCGCGCCTTTCCAGCCATGGCGTCGTCGCTGCTGCCGGGGTGCGCTATCGTGCGGAACCCCCGATCTTTCTGGACAGCGTCGATGAAACTGGTGACGGCCTGGTTACGCATTCCGTTCTGGCAGCGCGTGGTCGCCGGCTTCGCGCTCGGCGCGCTGGCGGGCTGGGCGATGGGGCCGGCGGCGGAGACCTGGTTCGGGCCGCTCGGCGACCTGTACGTGACCCTGATCAAGATGATCGCGGTGCCGCTGGTGTTCTTCGCGGTGATCAACGCGATCTCCTCGCTGCACGGCCAGCAGTCGGTGGCCAAGCTGGGCGGGCGCACCTTCCTGTGGTTCGTCCTCACCGCCGCGCTGGCGGTCGGCGTCGGGCTGAGCGTGGGCACGCTGCTGCAGCCGGGCGCCGGCCATTTCGGCCTGAGCGTGGACAGCGCCTGGAAGCCGCGCGACGTGCCCAGCCCGATCCAGGTGTTGCTGGACGTGGTGCCGTCCAATCCGTTCTATGCGCTCACCGGCATCGGCACCAAGACCAATGCCGCCGGCGAGACCGTGCTGGCGGCCGGGCGCGGCTCGATCCTGCCGGTGATCTTCTTCGCCGGCCTGCTCGGCTTTGCGATGGTCAAGCTCGGCGAGCGCGTGGCCGAAGCGCGCAAGCTGACCGCGCAGATGAGCGACATCATGATCCAGGTCACCCGCTTCGTGCTGGAGATGACCCCGCTGGGCACCTTCGGCCTGATCGCCGGGCTGGTCGGCAGCTACGGCTTCGAGAAGCTGTTGCCGTTCGGCAACTTCGTGCTGGCGCTGTACCTGGCCTGCGCGATCCACATTCTCGTGGTCTACAGCGGCCTGCTGCTGGCGCACGGGCTGAACCCGTGGAAGTTCTTCCGCGGCGCCGCGCCGGGCATGCAGGTGGCCTTCGTCAGTTCGTCCAGCTTCGCGGCGATGCCGGTGGCGCTGCGCTCCATCACCCACAATCTCGGCGTCAACAAGGACTACGCCGCGTTCGCGGTGCCGCTGGGCGCCAGCATCAAGATGGACGGCTGCGGCGCGATCTTCCCGGCGCTGTGCGCGGTGTTCATCGCCCAGTACACCGGCGTGCCATTGACCGCCAACCAGTACTTCGTGGTGCTGATCGCCTCGGTGCTGGGCAGCTTCGGTACCGCCGGCGTGCCGGGGACCGCGGTGGTGATGGCGACCGTGGTGCTGAGCGCGGCCAACCTGCCGCTGGAGGTGATCGGCTACCTGTATGCGATCGACCGCGTGCTGGACATGATGCGCACCATGACCAACGTGACCGGGCAGATGCTGGTGCCGGTGCTGGTGGCCAAGGAGACCGGCCTGCTCGACCGCGGCGTGTACGAGGCCGCGTCGAGCAATGTCGGCCTGGAAGATCCGCCGCCCGACGGCTCCGGCCAACTGCGCTGATCGGCCGGTGCGTACGACTGCGACGCGCTTGCGCGAGCAACTGCGGCAGTTGCCCGGGTTGATGCCGGTCGACGGGGTGTTGGTGCAGCAGACGTTGGCCGCCGATCCGTTCGAGCAGCAGTACCTGGCGGTGCGGCAGCAGGAAGGCCGCGTCTACAGCGACGCGCAGGTACGCGCGTTGCCGCACCCCGGCGGGGAGCTCGCCAGCAGCCACGAGTGGCGGGTGCGCGCCGAATCGTGCCGGCGCCTGTTGCGCTACCTGCGGGCGCGCGGCGGCAGCGGGCCGTTGCTGGAACTGGGCTGCGGCAACGGCTGGCTGTCGCGGCGGCTGGCCGAGGGCCTGCGGCGCGAGGTCTGCGGGGTGGACGTCAACCGCACCGAGCTGGCGCAGGCCGCGCGCGTGTTCGCGGCCAATCCCCTGCTGAGTTTCGTGGCCGGCGACATCCGCACGCTGCCGCTGCCGGCGCAGCGCTTCGACGCGATCGTGCTACCGGCCTGCCTGCAGTATTTCGCCGATCCGCGCGCGCTGATCGCGCGCCTGCTCGGCCTGCTGCAGGACGACGGCGAACTGCACGTGATCGACAGTCCGTTCTACGCCGATGCGGCACAGGCGCAGGCCAGCGCCGCGCGCAGCCTGCGCTATTTCAGCGGGCTGGGCTGCGCGGAGCTGGCCAGCCAATACCACCAGCACACCGATGCCGCGCTCGACGGCATCGCGCTGCACAGGCTGTTCGATCCGCGCAGCCTGCGCGCCCGCCTCGGACGCGCGCTGCGCCTGGCGCAGCCGCATTTTCCGTGGCTGCGCATCCGCAAGCGCGACAACCCCGGGCTGGGCGCCGCCTAGGCCTTTTGCGGCCGCCGGGCCGCTGCGCGAGGCGATCGCGCGCATCCAGGTGGGGCTGTATCAGGGCTGGCCTTACCGCCGCGGCATGCGTCGCTGTGCTGAACCGTCGGTTTGCGCGCGCAGCGTTGCACCCGTCGCGGCGGCGACCGCGGCATCGGCGCGTGGCAGACTTGCCTGTCTTCCCTTCCTGGAGCCCAGCCGATGCCCGGCACGCAACGCGAACTGACCTTCCGCTTCCTGGCCGAACCAATCGACGTCAACTACGGCGGCAAGGTCCACGGCGGGGTGGTGATGAAGTGGATCGACCAGGTCGGCTACGCCGCCGCGGTGGGCTGGAGCGGACACTACAGCGTGACCGTGGCGGTGGGCGGCATCCGCTTCGTCTCGCCGATCCGCATCAGCGACATGGTCACCGTCGGCGCCAAGCTCGTCTACACCGGCAGCACCAGCATGCATTTCGCCATCGACGTGCGCGCCCGCGACCCGATGGGCGGCGAGTCGCGCCTGTGCACCCACTGCATCATCGTGTTCGTGGCCCTGGACGGGGTGGAAGGCAAGCCGACGCCGGTGCCGTCGTGGCAGCCGGACACGCCGGAGGATCACCGCATGGCCGAGTACGCGCTGAAGGTGATGGAGCTGAGCAAGGGGATCGAGGACACCATCTCGCACTACCAGGCCTGAGTTGGGGCAGCACATGAACGCACTCGGCTGTCTCGGATTCATCGTGCTGACCCTACCAGGGCTCGTTTCTTGCGGTTCTTCTCCAAGGATTGATGGCAGTTCCTATGCTGCGTTCCAGCGCAGTCATGCTGCCGTCATTTCAGCACTCTCTCCCCAAGATCGGATGCGATTCACCTTGGCGGAGTTGATCGTTCTCTCGCCCAAAGGCTGCCTCGCGACCAAGCCGATCCCCAACCAGCCAGTCCTTAACAAGGTCCTTGGTGGACAGGCCGACCTGAGTGCTTGCCGTAAAGAGCTGCACGGCCTCACTTTCAGGGACGTCATGAAACAAGCGTATCCCCACGGAGAGCCGGCAGGTGGTGGTGCTCAAGGTGCCGCCTGACAATTCATTCGAGCCGAAGCCGCTTCGCGGCTCGGCTTGATGATTCGGGCGTTCGGGCGCGCGCGGGATGCCGCAACGAAAAAGGCCGCTGTTCCCAGCGGCCTTTTTCGTTCGCCGGCATGCGCCCGCGGCTTACATCGCCACGCGTCGCGCCTGCAGGAACTTGGCGCTCCAGTAGCCGGTCGCCAGGGTGTCCACGCGCACGTCCTTGCCGCGGCTCGGCGCGTGCAGGAAGCGGCCTTCGCCGACATACAGGCCGACGTGGTCGACCCGGCCCTTGCGGCCGAAGAACACCAGGTCGCCCGGGGCCAGCGCGTCGCGGTCCTTGATCAGTTCGGCATTGGCCTCGCGCGCCATCTCGCGCGACACGCGCGGCAGCTCGATGCCCAGCGCGGTGCGGAACACGTAGCCGACCAGGCCGCTGCAATCGAAGCCTTCGGTGTCCTCGCCGCCCCAGCGGTAGGGCGTGCCGAGCAGCGCCATGGCGCGCTTGAGCACCGACTGGACCTTGTCGCCGCCCGGCACCACGCCCTCGCGCGGGACCGGCTGGGAGACGTCGTAGTTGGCCAGCAGGCGGCTGATGTCGCCGGCGAACATCGCCGAGCGGTCCATCAGCGGAATGGTGTCGTTCGCGGCCAGGTGCGGCAGCAGGGCGGCGAGGGTGGCGGTCGCGGCGGCGTCGGCCTTGCTGCGGGCCGGGGCCTGCGCGGCGGCGGTGGCCGGCTTGGCGGTCGCGGGCTGCGCGGCAGCCGGGGTGGGAATGCTGCTTGCCGGCGCCGGAGCGGCGGCGATTGCCTCGGGAACCACGGTGTCGGTGGGTGCCGACTGGGCGAAGGCTGGAACGGCCGAGAGGCAGAGCGAGGCGGTGCAGATGAGGCGGAAGGCGGTCCGGCGGGGGACGGTGGTCTTGCCTGGAGAGGTCTTGGCTTCGGTCGTCACGCTTCGATCACAAATTCAAACGATGGGCGATCATGCCTTGTAGACGGCAAGAGGAAGTTCAAATAACGTTAATATTTCGTAATTATGAATGTGAGCGCAACCACATTTCAGTGCAAGACCCGCTTTGCGCCGGTGTAGTGGTCGCGCCAATACGCCCCGTCCAGATAGTCCAGGCGGACCGTGCCGCCGGTGCTCGGGGCGTGCACGAAGCGGCCTTCGCCGACGTAGATGCCGACGTGGCTGACGTTGCCGGCGCTGCCGAAGAACACCAGATCGCCGGCGCTCAGGCGCTCCGGGTCGATCCGTGGGCCCTGCACCGCGGCCAGCTCGCGCGAGGTGCGCGGCAGCCGCAGGTCGAGCATGTCGCGGTAGACGTAGGCGACCAGGCCGCTGCAGTCGAAGCCGGACTCGGGGGTGTTGCCGCCATAGCGGTAGGGCGTGCCGACCAGGCCCAGCGCGCGCATCAGCACCGCGTTGGCCGCGGCCGGGTCGGCCGGCACCACCTGCGGCCAGCTGCGCACCGCCACCGGCGGCGGGCGCGACGGGCGCACCTCCTGGCGGCCGCAGGCGGCCAGCACGGCCGCGCAGAGCGTCAGGGCGGCCCAGGACCGGAGCCGGCGCGCGCGGGGTGAAACTGGCGTGTTGTGCATGGAGCCCGGATAATGCGCGACCTCAGATGGCCGCCATCATGGCGGCGCTCCCGTCGGCCGACAAGCCGTCCACCCCGTCTGCCACGGCAGCCATAGCGCAGAGTTGCATATGAAGATCGAAAAAGACCGCGTCGTCCGCTTCCACTACACCGTTTCCGAAGCCGGCCAGGCGCCGATCGAAAGCTCCAAGGACCGCGATCCGCTGGTGATCCTGATCGGCCACGGCAACATCATCCCGGGCCTGGAGAACGCGATGCTGGACAAGGCCGCCGGCGACAGCTTCGGCGTCGACGTGGCGGCCAAGGACGCCTACGGCGACTACCGCGAAGGCCTGACCCAGCGCGTGCCGAAGAAGCATTTCGGCGCGACCAAGCTGCAGCCGGGCAGCCAGGTGGTGCTGCAGACCAACTTCGGCCCGCGCGCGGTGACCGTGCAGAAGGTCGGCATGAGCGTGGTCGACGTCGATCTGAACCATCCGATGGCCGGCAAGGATCTGCACTTCGACGTGGAGATCGTCGACGTGCGCGAAGCCAGCACCGAGGAGATCGAGCACGGCCACGTGCACGGCGACGGCGGCCACCACCACTGAGTGCGTGCGATGCCGGTCCCGGCGGCGGGATCGGCCGCCGCCAATCGGGCGCAGGCACCGCCGCGCCCGCCGCTTGAGCGGCGCCGCCGGCCAGCGGCCGTGCCGCGCGCCGATGCGGTTCCGGCAAGCCTCGATGCCCCGCCCGCGCTTTGGCGCATCCGCCACGGCGATGGATAATCGCCGGTCCCCCGACCGGTGCCGCGCCTTGGCTTCCTCCGCTCCCGTGTTGCAGCCCGTCGCGCCCGCCGAGCGCATCGTCACGCTGGATGTGCTGCGCGGCTTCGCCTTGCTCGGCATCCTGCTGATGAACATCGAGGGCTTCGTCGGTCCGCTCGACGCGGCGATGACCGGGCTGGATCCCGCGCTGCGCGGCGCCGACCGTCTCGCCGACGCGGCGGTCTACCTGCTGGTGCAGGGCAAGTTCTACACCTTGTTCGCCTTGCTGTTCGGCATGGGCTTCGCGGTGATGGCACAGCGCGCGGACGCGGTGCGGCGCGAGTTCGGCGGCTTCTTCCTGCGCCGCAGCGCGGCGCTGCTGCTGATCGGCGTGCTGCACGCGACCCTGCTGTGGTCCGGCGACATCCTGGTCAGCTACGCGTTGCTGGCGTTCATGCTGCTGGCCTTCCGCGAGGCGCCGGTGCGCTGGCTGCCGTGGATGGCGCTGGTGGTCTACCTGGGCTCGCCGCTGCTGTCGCTGTTGAGCGGCGCGATCGGTTCGGTGGCGCAGTCCGATCCGCACGGCGCGGTGCAATGGCGACAGGACATGGCCGCGCAGGCGCAACGCGCGGCCGTGGCGCTGCAGCAGCAGCGCGAGGCGTTCGGCCATGGCAGCTACGCCGCGGCCACCGCGCAGCGGCTGCGCGATCTGGTGGATGCGCTGGGCCTGCTGGTGTTCAACGCGCCGACCATCTTCGGCATGTTCCTGCTCGGCGCCTGGTGCGTGCGCAGCGGCCTGGCGCAGCAGCCGCAGCGGCGCCCGCGCCTGCTGGCGGCGCTGCGCTGGGGCGTGCTGCCGGTGGGCGCGGCGCTGATGCTGGTGAGTTTCCTGATGGAGCCGTGGATGGATCCGGCGCGGCTGGATCTGCGCCTGGGCGCGGCGTTCGCGCTGGCCACGCTGGCCAGCGGCATGATGGCCCTGGGCTATGCGGCGTGGGTGCTGCGCTTCACCCCGGCGCTGCGCTGGCTGGCGCCGGCCGGGCGCATGGCCTTGAGCAACTACCTGCTGCAGTCGCTGGTGTGCACCACGCTCTTCTACGGTTACGGCCTGGGCTATTTCGAACGCCTGCCGCGGGCCTGGCAGATCCCGTTCGCGTGCGCGCTGTTCGCGCTGCAGGTGGCGCTGTCGCAGCTGTGGTTGCGGCACTTTCGCTTCGGCCCGGCGGAATGGCTGTGGCGCTCGGCCAGTTACCTGCGCTGGCAGCCGATGCGCCGTCGCGATGCGCCTGCCGACGTGGCGCGATGAGCGCGGCGTCCCGTGGTGTGATGCCGGGCACCGGCATCCGCCTGCCGCCGCGAGTGCCGCGATGGCGGGTGGCCGTTCGGCGCCGAAGTCCGGTGCGCGCGGCGACGTCCTCACGGGGGGCGCGCCACCGGCCATGGCATGCTCGCCCTCCGCATCCACCACGCGACAGGACATTCCGATGGCCCACCTGATGGGCGGGCAGCCGCCCGCGATCGATCGCACGCGAGACGGCCGGGAGCGGCGCCGGTGAGCGCCGCGCCCTACGACTACGACCTGCTGGTACTCGGCGGCGGTTCCGGCGGCCTGGCTGCCGCGTTCCGCGCCGCCGCACTCGGTGCGCGCGTGGCGATCCTGGAGCCCAATGCGCTGGGCGGCACCTGCGTCAACGTCGGCTGCGTGCCGAAGAAAGTGATGTGGCTGGCGGCCGACCTGGTCGGGCGCATCGATCTGGCGCGCGGCGTCGGCTTCGCGATTCCCGAGGCCACGCTGTCGTGGCCGGAACTGGTGGCGCATCGCCAGGGCTACATCGGCAACATCCATGGCAGCTACCGGCGGCGCCTGGACGCCGACGGCGTGGTGCTGATTCCGCAGCGCGGCCGCTTGCTGGATGCGAAGACCGTCGAATGCGGCGACGGCGTGCGGGTCAGCGCGCGCCATGTGCTGATCGCCACCGGCGCGCACCCGCTGCGCCCGTCCATCGAGGGCGCCGAGCTGGGCCTGGTCTCGGACGACTTCTTCAACCTGTGCGAGGCGCCGGCGCGGGTGGCGATCATCGGCGGCGGCTACATCGCGGTGGAACTGGCCGGCCTGCTGCAGGCGCTGGGCAGTCGCGTGGACCTGTACGTGCAGGGCGAACGCCTGCTGGAGCGCTTCGACGCCGAACTGGCGCGGCAGCTCGGCGAGAACCTGCGCCACCAGGGCGTGCGCCTGCATTTCGGCTATCGCGCCAGCGCCCTGCGCCGCGGCGAGGACGGCGTGCAGGTGGTCAGCGCGGACGGCCAGCCGGCCGCGGCGGTGGACCAGGTGTTCTTCGCGATCGGGCGCCGTCCGAACAGCCGCGGCATCGGCCTGGAGGAACTGGGCGTGCGCCTGGGCGACAAGAGCGAGGTACTGGTCGACGACTACCAGAACACCGACGTGCCGGGGCTGTACGCGATCGGCGACGTGGCCGGCAAGGTCGGCCTGACCCCGGTGGCGATCGCCGCCGGACGCAAGCTCATGGACCGCCTCTTCGGCGACCGGCCGCAGGCGCGGCTGGACTACGAGAACGTGCCCAGCGTGGTGTTCTCGCATCCGCCGCTGGGCCAGGTCGGGCTCGGCGAGGAGCAGGCGCGGGAACGCTACGGCGAGGCGGTGACGGTGTACCGCAGCAACTTCCGGCCGATGCTGCACGCATTGGCCGATTCGCCGCAGCGCAGCCTGTTCAAGCTGGTCTGCGCCGGCGCCGACGAACGGGTGGTGGGCTTCCATCTGCTCGGCGACGGCGCCGACGAGATCCTGCAGGGATTCGCGGTGGCGCTGAAGCTGGGCGTGACCAAGCGCCAACTGGAGGAGACCGTGGCGATCCATCCGACCTCGGCCGAGGAAGTGGTGCTGATGCGCTGAGGCGCTGGGATGCGCGACGTTGCAGCGGCGCTGCATACGCAGTGGCTGTGACGTCGGCACGGTGAGGGCGGTTCGACCGCCCATCGCCTTATCGGGTCTGCCTGCCACTCCTGCGCGCCGCGCTGCGATGGCGTTTGCATGGGAGAACGGTGGCCCGAAGGACCGGCTGAGTGGGGCGCAAGCCTCGTGCATCCAATCCACGAGACGCTTCGCGCCGGACCCCCAACCCAACCCCTCTCTCCCACGGGGACTCCCTTCGGTCGCCGGTGGGAGAGGGGCTAAGCGCAGCAACCCGGGGCGCGGTGCGCGCCCGCCGTAGAATGGTGGGCATGCACGATGCCCATTTTCGTTTTCGCTCCGGTGGCGGTCCGCGATGAGCGGGGCCGAACGCACCGCCGCCGCGCCGCTGGCGACGGCGCATGCCGACCTGGGCGGCGTGCTGCTCGCCGCCGGCGGCGCCATCGCGTTTTCCGGCAAGGCGATCATCGTCAAGCTCGGCTACCGCTACGGCGTGGACGCGGTGACGCTGCTGGCGCTGCGCATGCTGGTGGCGTTGCCGTGCTTCGCGGCGATGGCGCTGTGGGCGGCGCGGCGCGCGCCGCCGCTGCAGCGTGGCGATCTGTGGCGGATCTGCGTGCTCGGCTACTACCTGGCCAGCTACCTCGACTTCCTGGGGCTGGCCTACATCACCGCCACGCTGGAACGGCTGATCCTGTACCTGACCCCGACCCTGGTGCTGCTGATCGGGGTGCTGGCGTATCGCCGCCGCCCGCAGCGCCGCCAGGTGTGGGCGCTGGCGCTGAGCTATCTCGGCGTGCTGCTCGCCTTCGGCCACGACCTGCAGGTCGGCGGCGCGCGCACCGCCTGGGGCAGCGCGCTGGTGTTCGGCAGCGCGCTGGCCTACGCCGCGTATCTGGTCGGCAGCGGGCAGATGGTGGCGCGGATCGGCGCGGTGCGGCTGACCGCCTACGCCAGCCTGGTCGCCTGCGTGCTGTGCATCGCCCAGTTCCTGTTGCTGCGGCCGCTGCAGGCGCTGGCGTTGCCGCACCCGGTGTACTGGCTGTCGTTGCTCAACGGCACCGCGTGCACCGCGGTGCCGGTGCTGGCGACGATGCTGGCGGTGCGCCGGATCGGCTCGGGGCGGGCGTCGCAGATCGGCATGCTCGGTCCGGTGTCGACCATCGTGCTCAGCGTGCTGCTGCTCGGCGAGGCGATGGGCCCGTGGCAGATCGCCGGCACCGTGCTGGTGCTGGGCGGCGTGCTGATGGTGTCGCGCGCGCCGCGGGCGGCGCCGGCATGAGCGGGCGCGGTCCCTCCGCGGCGGCCGACACCGCGGCTGCGGCGCAGGCCAGGATCCTGGCGACGATCCGCGCGATCCCGCCCGGCCAGGTGCGCGGCTATGGCGAAGTGGCGATGCTGGCCGGCCTGCCGGGGCGAGCACGGCTGGTCGCGCGCCTTCTCGGCGGCAACCAGGACCCGGCGCTGCCCTGGCACCGGGTGTTGCGCAGCGACGGCCGCATCGCCTTCCCGGAGGGCTCGCGCGGCTTCCGCGAGCAATGCCAGCGGCTGCGCGCCGAAGGCGTGGCAGTGCAGGGCGGACGGGTGAAGCGCGCCCCAACGCCGGCGCGCGACCTCGACGCGGCGTTATGGGGTCCGCAATAGCGAGCGGCTATGATGCGGACAGTTGCCACGGACACGCTCATGTTCCCCAGACTTCCGCCCGTCACCAAAGCGTTGCTGATCGCCAACGTCGTGCTGTTCCTGCTGCAGCAGGACTTTCTGCTGGGCTACGAGACGTTCATGCCGTTCATGCTGTGGCCGATCGGCGCCTTCGACGCGTTTTCGCCGGCGCAGAATTTCCAGCCCTGGCAATTGCTGACCTACGGCTTCCTGCATGGCGGTTTTTCCCACCTGCTGTTCAACATGCTGGCGCTGTACATGTTCGGCGGACCGCTGGAGCTGACCTGGGGCAACAAGCGCTTCCTGACCTACTACCTGGTGTGCGTGGCCGGCGCCGGCCTGTGCCAGTTGCTGGTCGGCTGGTGGACGCTCAGCAACGGCGGCGCGCCGTATCCGACCCTGGGCGCCTCCGGCGGCATCTTCGGCCTGCTGCTGGCGTTCGGCATGCTGTTCCCAAACCAGCGGGTGATGCTGCTGTTCCCGCCGATCCCGATGAAGGCGCGCACCTTCGTGATCGTGTTCGGCGCGCTAGAACTGATCATGGGGTTCACCGGCTGGCAGCCGGGCGTGGCGCATTTCGCGCATCTGGGCGGCATGCTGTTCGGCTGGCTGATGATCCGCTACTGGCGCGGGCAGCCGCCGTTCGGCAAGCGCAAGCCGCCGCGGCCGCGGATCGTGCGCTGAGGGCACCTGCCGGAGAGGTGGTCTCCCGGTTCGGCCGGTTGGCGGTGTCTGCGTCGAGAGTTGCGCTGGGCGTAGCGGGTGCCGCTGCGCCGTGAGGAAGGGGCTGGCGTCGATGCCCTCGGTTCCCTGGCGCAGTGGCATCGTGATCGCTTCATCGTGCTGTCGCGGCTGAAGCCGCTCCTACAGAATGCATGAGCCGCCCCTGTAGAGCGGCTTCGGCCGCGACAGAAAACACGGCACGCGCCGGCGATCTCCTGTCGCGTAGATTCCAAAGCAAGGTTTCTCGCGGTGCCGGTTAGGCAGATGCGACGACGGCGCGGTTGCCCGCGCCGTCGTGCATGCACTGCGTGGCGAACGGCGCTTACGGCCAGACGTGGATCTGCTCGGCGTCGCTGCGCACCATCGGCTGCCCGGCCTTGCAGGTGAAGGTGGCGGCGAAGGACGGCAGGTTGGCCAGCGGGCCGTTGGCGCGCCAGCGGCCCGGCGCGTGCACGTCGGCGGTGACGCGCTGCACCGCTTCGTTCGGCGCCAGCTGCTGCGCCCACAGGTTGGCCCAGGCCTTGTAGAACGCCTGCTTGCCGGCATCGCCGGCCGCCGGTTGGGCGGCGGCGTAGGCCTGCCAGGCCAGCTCGACGCTGCCGATGTCGGTCAGGTCCTGTTCCTGGGTCAGCGGGCCGTTGACCTTGGCGCCCTTGACGCCCGGGAAGTCGTAGGCGCCGTACTGGGCCGCGGCGCGCGCGCCCAGCGCGTTCCACGCGCTCTTGTCCTCCGGCGTCCACCAGTTGCGCAGCTCGCCCTTGGCGTCGACCTGGCTGCCCTTGCTGTCGATCGCGCCCATCAGTTCGTGCGCGACCAGCGCGCCGTAGCTGCCGTACAGCGCGGCGGCATCGCCGCCGACGGCGAACACCGGCGGCTGCAGCACCGCGGCGGTGACGATCAGGCGGTTCTGCGCCAGGTCGTAGGTCAGCGCCGGTTGCTGCGGCAGCACGTCCCAGCGACGGTCGGCATTGCCCTTGCCGATGCGCTTCATTTCCTCGCGGTGGCGCCAGGTGGAGGCGATCAGCATGTTGCCGCCGAAGCTGCCGCGGCCCATCGGCTGCACGCTGTAGTCCAGGTCGCGGCGCGGCGCGCCGACTTCGATCTTCAGCGCGGCCAGCTTGGCCTGCGCCTCGGCGCGCGCCGGCTCGCTCAGCCAGGTGCTGCGCTTGAGCGCGGCGATCTGCGTGTCGCGCACCTGGTCGGCGATGCTCTCGGCCTGGCGGCGGGCATCGGCGGTGAGATAGCGGCCGACATACTCGCGGCCCAGCATCGGGCCGGCGGCGACGTTGATCGCGTCCAGCACCTGCGTCCAACGCTGCGGCTGCTGGGCCTGGCCGCCCAGCACGCGGCCACGGAACTCGAAGCTGGCGTCGCGGAAGCTCTTGGACAGGTACGGCGCCATCGCATCGCCCACGCGCCAGCGCAGGTAGGCCTTCCATTGCTCGGGCTTGATGCTGACGATCATGCCGTCGAGCTGCTGGAACATCTCCGGATCGGCCAGCGACACCAGGTCGTCGTTGACGCCCTGCGCCTTCAGGAACGCGTCCAGCTTGAGGTTGCGGTACTGCTTGTTCAGGTCCTTGGTGGAGATCGGCGCGTAGTTGTTGAACGGGTTGTTGATGCCGGCCAGCGACTTGGCGCTGCGCGCCAGCGCCGTCTCGATCTGCAGCACCGACTGCGCGTCGGCCTCGAGCCGGTCGGCCGGAGTGCCGGTCAGGGTCAGGATCTGCTTGACGTAAGTGCGGTAGCGGCCCATCAGCGCGACGGTGTCGGCGTCGGTGCGGGTGTAGAAGGCCGGGTCGGGCAGGCCCATGCCGCCCTGCATGAAGTAGCCGATGTGGCGGTCCAGCGCCTTGAGATCGACGTCGGCGCCGAAGTTGAACGCGACCGGGATGCCGATCTGGTGCAGCGCCGCGATCGAGGCCGGCACGTCCTTGGCCTTCTTGATTGCGTCGATGCGGCCGAGCAGCGGCGCGATCGGGGTCGAGCCGTCCTTCTCCACCGCCGCTTCGTCCAGGCCGCTGGCCCAGAAATCGCCCAGCGCCTTCTGCACGTCGTTCTGCGGCGCGCGCATCGCCGCGTCGAGCAGGTCGCGCTGCTGTTGCTGCGCGCGCTCGGACAGTTGCCCCAGCGCGGTCACCGCGCCGGACTGCGGCAGCGGGTTGCTCTTGAGCCAGTCGGCGTTGGCGTAGTCGTAGAAATCGGCGCAGGCGGGGCTGACCACGGGCGCCTTGGCGGCGGCACGCTTCTTCTTGGGCGCGGCATCGGCGGCGGAGGCGAGGGCGATCAGGCCGAGGGCGACGGCGAGGGCAAGCGGACGGGCATTGGGCATCGGGAGCGAATCCGGGTCGGGATTGAAGTCGGCGGAGTTTAACAAGCCGCGGTGCGCAGCTGTGACCACGCCGTGGCGATGCCGCGGCAACCGGTTCAGATGGTGGCGCCTGGCGATGCCGCCACTCCGCATTGGTGACGCGCCGCGCACCGCCGACCTCGGGTGCAGCGCTGCGTGCCGCGGCGGCTGGTTCTGGATGGGCGCCCGCCTCGTCGGCAGCCGCGGCACCAAAAGAAAAGGCCCGGACATGCCGGGCCTTTTCCTCGCAGCGACGCCGCGCTGTTACCAGATCACCACCTGCTTGTCGCCGCTGCGCACCATCGGCGAGCCGGCCTTGCACTGGAACGCCGCGGCGAACGCCGGCAGGTTCGACGGCGCGCCCATCGCGCGGAACTGCGCCGGGGCGTGCGGGTCGGTGGTCAGGCGCACCATCGCGTTCTGCGGGGTGTACTTGGTGCGCCACACGGTGGCCCAGTTGAGGAAGAAATTCTGGTCGCGGCTCATGCCGCCCACCTTCGGATCCTCCTTGCCCTCGGTGGCCTTCTTCATCGCGTCGTAGGCGGTGGTCAGGCCGCCCAGGTCGGCGATGTTCTCGCCCAGGGTCAGCTTGCCGTTGACCGGCTTGCCGTCCACCTTGTACTCGTCGAACTGCTTGACCAGCTTGCCGGTGAGCGCGGAGAACTTCTTGGCGTCGGCCGGGGTCCACCAGTTCTCGAAGTTGCCGGTCGGCCCGAAGCGCGCGCCCTGGTCGTCGTAGCCGTGGGTCATCTCGTGGCCGATCACCGCGCCGATGCCGCCGTAGTTGAACGCGTCGTCGGCGTTGGGGTCGAAGAACGGCGGCTGCAGGATCGCCGCCGGGAACACGATCTCGTTCTGCAGCGGGTTGTAGTAGGCGTTGACCGTCTGCGGGGTCATGCCCCACTCGGTCTTGTCCACCGGCTTGCCGATCTTGCTCAGGTTGTACTTGTAGTTGAACGCGGTGGCGGCGCGCACGTTGTCCAGGTAGCTGTCGCGCTGGGTGCTCAGGCCGCTGTAGTCGCGCCACTTGTCCGGGTAGCCGATCTTGGGCGTGAAGGTCTCCCACTTGGCGATCGCCTTGGCCTTGGTCTCGTCGCTCATCCAGGTCAGGTTCTCGATCCGCGCCTTCAGCGCCTGGCGCAGGTTGTCCACCAACTGCTGCATCTTGGCCTTGGCGTCGGGCGAGAACGCGACCTTGACGTACATCTGGCCCATCGCCTCGCCGGCGCCGTCCTCGATGCTGCCGAGCACGCGCTTCCAGCGCGGCTTCATCTCGGCCTGGCCGTTGAGTTCCTTGCCGTAGAAGGCGAAGTTCTCCTGCGCGAAGGCATCGCTGAGATACGGCGAGGCGCTATCGACGGTGTGGAAGCGCAGGTAGGCGCGCCACACCGCGGCATCGGTGTCGCCCAGCGCCTTGCTCACTTCCTGGTGGAAGGCGGGGATCGCCAGCGAGAACTTCTCCGGCACCGCCACGCCCTGCGACTCGAAGAACTTGGTCCAGGGGAAGTTCGGGGTCAGCTTGTCGGCCTCGGCCGGGGTGATCGGGTTGTAGGCCAGTTCGGCGTCGCGCGACATCTCCTCGCTCGACTTGGAGACCTTGGCCAGGCGCGTCTCCAGCGCCACCACGTCCTGCGCCTGCTTGGCCGCGTCGGCGGCCGGCACGCCGGACAGCTCCAGCACCTTGGCCACGTGCGCCTGGTAGGCCTGCAGCTTGTCCTTCTTGTCGGCGTCGAAATAGTAGCCGCGGTCCGGCAGGCCCAGGCCGGCCTGCATCGCGTAGGCCATGTTCATCGACGAATTCTTGAAATCGGCCTCGGCGCCGAAGCCGAACAGGCCGTTCTCGCCCTTGGCCGCGCTCTGGCGCAGGTACTCGGCCACCGCCGGGCCGTCCTTGAGGCCGTCGATCGCGGCCAGGTCGGCCTTCAGCGGTTCGATGCCCTGCGCATTGACCTTGGCTTCGTCCATGCCCGAGGCCCAGAAGTCGCCGACGATCTTGTCCACGCCCTGCGCATTGGCGGCGCTGGCGGCCTGCTCGGCGAGCTGGTGCTGCACGGCCACCGAGCGCTCGTCCAGGATCGAGAACGCGCCCCAGCTGCTGCGGTCCTTGGGGATCTCGTTGGCGGCCAGCCACTTGCCGTTGACGTAGCCGTTGAAGTCGTCGCAGGCGTTCTTGCCGGCGTCCAGGTCGTTGATGCCGAACGCGTTGTAGGCCGGCAGCTTGCTCGCGTCGAGCTTCAGTTCGGACGGCGCGGCGGCCGGCGCGGCGGCCTCGGTCTTGGCGGTGTCGGTGGCGGGCGCCGCCGCGTCGGGCTTGTTGCAGCCGCTCAGCGCGGCGCTCACGGCCAGGGTCAACAGCAGCATCTGGGGATTGCGAAAGGTCACAAGGAAACTCCAAGCCAGCGTGGATACGGGATGGCCCGGAGGCCGTGGCGAGACTGTACGCCGCTGCCTCGGGTTTCAGGGGTGTCGAAGGTCATGGGCCGGGGGCGATCGGTCGGCCCGTGGTCGGCCTGGGTCGCGGCGCTAGGCCGCCTGATGCAGCCTGTCGGGCGCCTCGTCGCCGGCGTCGGCGCGCGATGCCCCGCAACGTGGCGTCGGCGGTCGCGATCCGGCTACTCCCGGACTGCCCTATGATCCGCACGATGAAGCGCGACTCCTCCTGCGATGCGGTGATCGTCGGCGCCGGCCACAACGGCCTGGTCTGCGCCGCCTACCTGGCGCGTGCCGGCTGGAAGGTCACGGTGCTGGAACGGCGCGGCGTGGTCGGCGGCGCCGCGGTCACCGAAGAATTCCATCCCGGCTTCCGCAATTCGGTGGCGTCCTACACCGTGTCGCTGCTGCAGCCCAAGGTGATCGCCGATCTCGACCTGGCCGGGCACGGCCTGCGCATCGTGCCGCGCCGTTGCAACAACTTCGTGCCGTTGCCGGACGATCGCTACCTGCTGGCCGGCGCCGGCCTGACCCAGGCGCAGGTGGCGAAGTTCTCGGTCCGCGACGCCGAACGCCTGCCGGCCTACGAGGCGCAGCTGGAGCGGATCTCCGACGTGCTGCGCGCGCTGGCGTTGCAGGCGCCGCCGAACGTCACCGACGGCGGCTGGGTGCAGGCGCTGCCGGAACTGCTGCGCGCCGGCCGCCTGGGCCGCCGCCTGCATGCACTCGGCGCCGGCCTGCGCCAGGAGCTGCTCGATCTGTTCACGATCTCCGCCGCCGAGTACCTGGAGCGCTGGTTCGAGAGCGATCCGGTCAAGGCCTTGTTCGGTTTCGACGGCATCGTCGGCAACTACGCCAGTCCGTACACGCCCGGTTCGGCCTACGTGCTGCTGCATCACGTGTTCGGCGAGAGCAACGGGGTCAAGGGCGCCTGGGGCCATGCGCTGGGCGGCATGGGCGCGATCACCCAGGCGATGGCCGGCGCCGCGCGCGCCGCGGGCGCGCAGATCCGCACCGACGCCGGCGTGCGCGAGATCCTGGTCGAGGACGGGCGCGCGGTCGGCGTGCTCACCGAGCAGGGCGAACGCGTGTACGCGCGCCACGTGGTCGCCAACGTCAATCCCAAGCTGCTGTACGAACGCCTGCTCGACCCGGCGCACGTGCCGGCCGCGACCCGCGAACGCATGGCGCACTGGCGCTGCGGCTCGGGCACCTTCCGGATGAACGTGGCGCTGTCGCGGCTGCCGGACTTCCGCGCGCTGCCGGGCCCGGGCGACCACCTCACCGCCGGCATCATCCTGGCGCCTAGCCTGGACTACATGGACCGCGCCTACCGCGATGCGCGTGCGCACGGCTGGTCGCGCGAACCGGTTGTCGAACTGCTGATCCCCAGCACCCTGGACGCCACGTTGGCGCCGCCGGGACAGCACGTGGCCAGCCTGTTCTGCCAGCACGTGGCGCCACAGTTGCCCGATGGGCGCAGTTGGGACGCGCACCGCGACGAGGTCGCCGATCTGATGGTCGCCACCGTCGAGCGCTACGCGCCGGGCTTCGCCGCCTCGGTGCTGGGCCGGCAGGCGCTGACCCCGCTGGACCTGGAGCGGACGTTCGGCCTGGTCGGCGGCGACATCTTCCATGGCGCGCTGAGCCTCAACCAGTTGTTCAGCGCCCGGCCGATGCTCGGGCAGGCCAACTACAAGGGCGCGATCCCGGGGTTGTTCCTGTGCGGCTCCGGCACCCACCCGGGCGGCGGCGTGACCGGCGCGCCCGGACACAACGCGGCGATGGCGCTGCTGGGCGGTTGAGCGGCGTCCAACCATAGCGGCAGGACAAAAAAAGCCCTGGCATGGCGACCAGGGCGAGGGAAAGGCGCGGCGCGTGCGGCGCGCCGCGCGTGCCACGGCGGCGCGCCGCGGCGTTGTCTGCGCTACGGGTCAGGGCGCGCCGGCCTGCGCGGATGCGCCGGGCCGCGCCGCGGAAGCGCCCAGATGCGCATCGAAGAACGCCAGCATCTTGGTGTAGAGGTTGAGGTTGTTGTCTTCCTTGTAGAAGCCGTGGCCTTCGCCGGACTGCACGATCACGCCCTCGGGCGGATTGCCGGCTGCCTGCAGTGCCTTGGCCAGCGCTTCGGTGTGCTCCGGCGGGCAGCGATCGTCGCGGGCGCCGGCCGCGAGGTAGATCGGCAGCGTCAGCGCCTGCACGTGGTTGATCGGCGACATGCGCTCCTGCTCGGCGCTCGTGCTGCCGAAGGCGCGCAGCAGGTAGCGTCTGCCGCTCTCGCTCTTGCTGGTGTCGCTGAGTCGCAACTGGATCTTGGCGTCGTACATGCCCACGTAGCCGAACGCGCAGCGGAACAAGCCCGGCGCTCGCACCGGCGCCATCATCGACGCGTAGCCGCCGAAGCTGCCGCCGTAGATGCAGATCCGCGACGGATCGGCCAGGCCCTGCTGGATGGCGTACTGCGTGCCGTCGACGATGTCATTGATGATGCCGTCGTCCCACTGCCCGTAGGCGCGATCCATGAATGCCTTGCCGAAGCCGCCAGAGCCGCGGTAGTTGATCTGCAGCGTGGCGTAGCCGCGGCTGGCGAACAGCTGCGCTTCGGTATGGAAGCCCCAGGTGTCGCGCGGCCCCATGGGCCCGCCATGCACATTGACGATCAGCGGCAACTGCTTGGCCTGCGCTCCGGCTGGCACGGTGAGGTAGCCATGGATGCGCAGCCCGTCGCGGGAGGTGAACTGGATCGGCGTGATCGTGGCCATCTTCGCTGCGTCGATCCACGGCCGGCTCTTCATCAGGAAGCGGGCCTTGCCGGTTACGCGCTCGTACAGGTACAGCTCGCCCGGGTTCTGGTCGCTGCGCACACTGACCACGATGATGTCACCATTGCGGGTGGCGCTGGCGAAGTCGACGTACTGGCCGGGAAAGGCCGCGGCCAGGCTGGCGTACAGCGCTGCGTCCGGATGCGCCTCGTCGATCAGCTTGACCTGCGGCGCGCCGGCCTCGGTCACCACCGCCAGCGCGGTGTCTGAACCATCGGTGGCGTTGATGGTGCGCGCCACCTCGCTGGTGGTGTCCTGGAACAGGGAGACGAAGCGCCCGCTCTGCGGATCTAGGTAGCCGAACGCACCGGGCGCCTTGCCATCGTCGCGGGTGGCGTAGACGCGGCCGCTGGCGGTGGACCACGCGATGTCCAGGCGCGCGCCATCGGCCTTGCTGGCATTGATTAGCTCCCACTTGCCGTCCTTCAGCGCGTATACCTCGCTGTGGCTGTCGTAGCCCGTGTCCTCGTCCTTGTCGCTCTGGCAGGTGGCGAAGGCGGGCTGCTTTGCGGCGTCCAGGGCGATGGAGCAGTTCGCCTTGGGCGCGCGGCCCAACGATTTGCGCCGCCCGCTGAGGGTGTCGATCATCACCACCTCGGTGCCGGCACCTTCCGAGGAGCGCGGGTAGCGCACCTGCATGATCACGTTCTGGTCGTCGCCGCGCAGCGTGTCGAGTAGCGCGAAGGATTCGCGGCCCACGCTCTTGCCGCGCTGGGTGACGCTCTGCGTGCCGTATTCGATCAGGGTGCGCGGCTGGCTGCCGTCGGCGTCGACCGCGAACCATTCGCCGGTGCCCATCGGCCGTTCGAACGAACCGACCTTCTTGACCGCGGTGAACAGCAGCCGCTTGCGGCCGGTCCAGTAGAACGCGCCGACGCTCTTGCCGTCGGGCAGCACGTTGACCTTGATTGGCTTTAGGTCGCGCGTGCCGAGCACGGTCAGTACGTCCTGCTCGCCGCGGTCCACAGTCAGCGCCAGGTATTCGCCGTCGGGCGAAATCTTGACCGTGCTGTAGGTGGGGCGTTTGACGAAATCCGAAACGGGCGGGGGAGCGGCCTGAGCGGCACCGACGTGCAGGCAAAGCCCCAGCGCGCAGAAAGCAATGAATCGTTTCACGAGAATCCCTTTTGCGTGATTGCACATGGCGAGAGCCCGGATGCCGGGCTCTCGCTTACCTCCATTGCGGGTGATGCTGCTCAGCGGAAACGGTACTGGAACTCCGCCGCCACTTCGCGGCCGTACGGGCTGTAGGCGCGCCAGAAGTACGGATACGTGTTGTAGCCGCTATCCTTCGGGTGCGTCTTGTCGAACACGTTGTTGACGTAGAAGTTGACCATCAGCTTGTCGGTCAGCTTCTTACCCACATTCGCGTTCCAGATGAAATACGGCGCGACCCGGCCGGTCTCCTGCCAGTTCGGCAGGCTGCCGTAGCGGATCATGAATACCGCCGCCTGCCAATCGTTCTTCTGCCAGGTCGCGGTGGTGCGAATGCGGCTGCGGAAGTCGAAGTTGGTCAGGTCGTCGCGGTAGTCGAGCACCGGGTCGCCCTTGAACTCGGCCGACTTCTGCTCAAGGGTGTGCGAGTAGCCCAACTGGAAGCGGAAGTCGCCCAGTCGATCGGTGTCGAGGCGGTAATCCAGCGACGCGTCGATGCCCTTGGTGCCAAGGAATGCGCGGTTGATCGGGCCGCGGCGGATTTCGGTGATCTGGCCGTCGTTCGGCGTGCCCGGCGCGCTGAGGCGGCTCACCCGCGACAGCATGTCGTTGCAGAACGCCGAGCCCGGCGCACCCAGGGTGAACGGGTTGCGGTTGCGGGTCAGCCCGGTGACGCAGCCGGCTTCGCCGTCGAGGATATAGGTGGAGGTGATGTCGGCCACCACGTTCTTCAGGCGGATGTCGTAGTAGTCGGCGGTGACCGACAGGCCGTCGATCACGTCCCACACGAAGCCAGCGGTCCACGACGTACCGGTTTCCTCGGACAGGTTGGTGGTGCCCTGGCGCACGCCGAAGGCGGTGTAGTTCACCGTGGTGTCAGAGGTTGGGCATTGCGCCGCGGCGCGGCCGCTTTCCAGGCAGCGGCGGGTGTCGAAGATGCTGGAGAACGTACCGCTGCGATCGGCGAACACGTAGTGCAGGTCGGGCGCACGGAAGCTGGTGGAGTAGGAGCCGCGGAACAGCAGGTTGTCCAGCGGACGCCATTCCAGGCCAGCGTTCCAGGTCTTGGCGTCGTCCACCGCGGTGACATCGTCGTACTTGTCCAGGCGTCCGGCCAGGTGCGCCTTCAGCGAAGTGAGGATCGGAATCGACAGCTCCACGCCCAGCGCATAGCGGTCGCGCTTGCCGCCGCCGCCGGTGCCGGTGAGATTGTACGGGCGGTCGGCGCCGGTGTAGTCGGGCAGGATGCGGGGATCGGCGTTGAGCTTGTACTCCTGCTGCGAGGCTTCGACGATGCCAGCGAAGCCCAGCGCGCCGGCCGGCAGCTCGAACAGGTCGCCGGAGACGACGAAGCTGCCCTGATTGACGTGCGAGTTGGCGTCGGTCTTGACGGTGGTGCTCAGCGCCGCGAACTCGTCCGGGGTCAGTGCGCTGTAGTAGTGCTGCTGGTTCAGGCGATACACCGGATAGGAGACGCCGCCGACCACGCGGGTGCCCAGCTGCTGGCCAAGGAAGTAATCGTTGACCGCCGACGCCACCAGGCGCGGACGATCGACCTTCACCTTGTACTCGGCGCGCGAGAGGGTCAGGTCCCAGTCGAAGCGGTCGCCCCACTTGCCGCGCAGGCCGGCGGCGAAGTCGTAGGACTTCTCCTTGTTGCGCGCCATCAGGTGTTCGGCGCCGCCCGCCTCCTGCGGGGTGAACACGCGTTGGGCGTCGACCAGCGCGTTGAAACCGGGGTCGAACCAGAGTGCGCCGTTGGTACGTCCGCCCCAGAACTGGGTGCCCGAGCTGTACTTGGATTCGGAGGACCAGGCCTGCAGGCTGGCCCAGCCCTGCATTCCGCCCTCGAAATCGAAGGTGCCGTAGGCGTAGCCGGACAGGTCGTTGTTCTCGTTGCGGATGGTCTGGTAGGCCGGGTCCTTGAAGGTGCCGCAGGCCTGGCCGAGGTTGGTGATGGCGCCTGTGGCGCTGGCAGTGCGATAGTTCCAGCGCACCCACTCGTCGCCCAACTGTTCGCAGGCGCCGGCCGGCGGTGCGAAGTAGGAATTGGTGGTCGAGCCGGTGCGGCGGCGAACGCGCATGGTGCCGGTGGGCTGGATGCCGACGAAGGCCGGCGGGAAGGGATTGTCCAGCGCCGAATCCATGAAATCGCGCTGGTAGCCGAATAGCGGCTCGCCGGCGGTGTACTCGAAGGCGTAGGTCAGGCTCCAGCGGTCGCCGGTCTTGCCGCCGATCCACTGGAAATCGCCGACGTCGCCGCCGCCGCGGGTCAGGGTGCTACCGCGCAGTTTGACCAGATCGCCTTCGTAGTTGGTCTTGAGGATGACGTTGACCACGCCGGCGACCGCGTCCGAGCCGTAGATGGCCGACGCACCGCCAGCCAGGACCTCGATGCGGTCGACTGCAGCGGCGGGAATGTTGCCGAAGTTGGCGAAATTGCTCTGGCCGTTGTAGGGCAGCGGGTAGTCCGCTGCGCGGCGGCCGTTGATCAGCAGCAGCGTGCGGCCCGGGCCGAGGCCGCGCAGGTTGATGACGCTGGCGTTGGGCGTGAAGCCGCTCTGGAACAACTCGTTCTGGGTGGAGCCGGAGGCCTGGGTGAGCGTGCTCAGCGCATCGAAGACGGTGTTGAAGCCTTCGCGCTCGATCTGGGTGGCGGAGATGATGGTGACAGGCGAGGGGCCCTCGACTTCGGTGCGCTGGATGCGCGAGCCGGTTACGGTCACCTTCTCCAGCGTATGCGCCTTGGCGCCGCTGGTCTCGGTCAGCTGTTCGGTTTCGCTCTCCGCATTCTGTGCGAAGGCCGGGCTGCTCGGCAAAGCCAGAATGGCGGAGACAGCAACGACCAGAAGACTCCGCTTAGGAGTCGATGTATTGAATGGCATTGATTTTCCCCTGGAGCATGTCGCGTACATGGGCTCTCTCCCTGAACCGGTACGTTTAGAAATTGTGAAATCCGTGTCGGGCATGACCGTAGCATGAATAAAGGAAAAAGTAACGACTGAGTGGCGCTTTCTGACAAATTCCTGCATTGATTCTGGTGTAGAGGCGGGAACGAGGGCTGGTCGCTGCCAGCAACGCGCCCGCCACCGCTGCTGGCATCGAACGTGAATGGGCCGATGGAACGAGCGCCTGGCTTGGTCTCAGGTTGCCGAGTTCCGCCGCACTGCATGCGCCGCCCACGGGCCACGCGTCCGCCGCTGCAGTGCGTGCAGGGCATAATGAAGGGCTGGCTTACGCTCTGCGATCCGGACATCAGGCGCTTTCATGACCGAACAGGTTCAGTTCTATAACCAGGCGATCGCTGCGCTGAACCGACGCGACTGGGATCAGGCGCAGCGGCTTGCTCAGCATTTGCTCCGTTCGCTGCCAGAACACCCCGGGGTGCATTTCGTCGCTGGCGTGGCGGCGCTGGAGCTGAAGCAGATGCAGCCCGCCGCGATGCACCTGTATCAGGCGACGAGGTTGAATCCGCAGCGCGCGGACTACGCCGCGCAACTGGCCAAGGTGCTGGCGATAGGGCGCTTCATGCAGGAGGCGCAACACTTCGCAGACCAAGCCATGGCGCTGCGGCCGACCGATGCGCATACGCTGGATACCCTGGGCGTGGTCTATACCCAGGTCAACGAGCATGTGGCGGCGCTGCAGGCGTTCACGCAGGCGGTACGGCTCGCGCCGCAACAGGCCAGCTTTCGCTACAACCTCGGCACCTCGTTGCTTTTCTCCGGACGCCTGCAGGAGGCCGAGCAGGAATACCGGACATGCCTGGCCCTGCAGCCGCGGTATTGGAAGGTCTACCTGTCGCTGTCGCAGCTGCGTAAATGGACCGCAGACGACAACAACCTGTCCTTGCTGGAGCAGACACTGGCCTCGGCCGGAGACGAACCGGAGGCACTGTTGTATCTCAACCTGGCCCTGGCCAAGGAACACGAGGATATCGGCGACTATCGCGCCGCGTTCCGTGGCTACGTGCAAGGCAAGGCGGTGCAGAAACGGGCGCGTGGCTACACATCCAGTCGCGATCAACTGCTGTTCGACGCGCTGCACCGCGCATTCCATGCCGGCGACGAACCGACGCCTGGCTTCGATAGCGAGGAGCCGATCTTCGTGATCGGGATGCCACGCAGCGGCACCACCCTGGTCGACAGGATTCTGTCCAGCCACCCGCAAGTGCATTCGGCCGGCGAACTGCAGAATTTCTCCGTCGCGCTCAAGCGCATGGTGCGCACGCCATCCCCGGCGATCCTGGACGTGGACACGCTGACGCGGTTGCGAGGGCTGGATTGGCGCGGCCTGGGGCGCGCCTACGTGGAGTCCACGCGCCCCGGGACGGCCGCCAAACCGCGCTTTGTTGACAAGCTGCCGCACAATTTCCTGTACGTGGGGCACATCGCGCGAGCGCTGCCGAACGCGCGCATCATCTGTCTGCGGCGCGATCCGATGGATACCTGTCTGAGCAATTTCCGCCAATTGTTCGCGCTGTCCTCGCCGTACTACGACTATTCCTTCGACCTGATGGATGTCGGTCGCTACTACCTGATGTTCGATCGGTTGATGGCGCACTGGCGCGCACTGTTTCCGCAGCGTTTCATGGAAATCGACTACGAGGACCTGGTGCTGGAACAGGAACCGACCACGCGCAGGCTGCTGGAGTTCTGCGGATTGCAGTGGGACGACGCCTGCCTGCGTTTCGAACAGAACCAGGCGCCGGTGGCCACCGCCAGCGTGGTGCAGGTACGTACACCATTGACGCGTGCCTACATGGGGCGCTGGCAACGTTATGGCGAGGATCTTGCCGATCTGAAGCGCTTGCTCGACATGCAATGGCTTGACGCGCAGGCGCAAGACCGCCGCTGACACGCCACGGGCATTGCATGGAGGCGTGCAGGCGAACGCAAGCTCATGTCATTGCCGATCCGGTCGCTTGGTAATGGCGGCCGACGGGCGCTTGGCATTCGCGCGAGCGCCGCCGAGCGCGCGGCGCCCAAACAAAAAGCCCACCCTTGGGGGTGGGCTTTTTGATGTCGCGTGGCGCTCGGTTACTTGCCGAATGCGTAGCGCATTTCCAGGTAGTACGCACGACCGTACACATCGAAGTTGTAGTCGTTGTAAGGCGAGGTCTCGCTGCCGGGGTAGGACCTGTCGATCGGCGGCATCTTGTTGAACACGTTGGTGACCATCAGCGACAGCTCCATCCCCTCGAACGCCTTGTAAGTGACGCTAGCGTTGTGGGTGATGTGCGAAGGCAGCTTGCCCGCGCGCTGTGCCGCATAGCCCTTTGGGTCGACCGTCGACGCATAGTTCGGCGTCTTGTCGAACCAACTGGCGTACCACGTGGTCGAGAAGTCGCCGATTTCCCAGGTCAGGGCGGTGTCCGCCTTGCGCTTGGGGTCGGTGCTCCAGTATGGATCGTTGATCAGATCCACCGGCTTATCGCCAGCGTAGCGCGTGTACTTGTGGCGGATGTTGCCGGTGTAGCTCGTCACGGTGCTCAGGTCGCCCCAGCGGCCGAAATCGTAGCCATACCGGAAGGAGGCGGTCAGTGCTTCCAGCTTCTGGTTGGAGACGTTGATCTTCGGTGTGTAGATGGCGGTGAGCTGGCCGGCTTGATTGCGGGTGACTTGTGCTTCGGCAGCGGCGCACAGCGCGGAGTTGATGTCATCGATCCCGGCGCGGCAACGGTAGTCCTGCAGGCTCAGGCCATCGGCGCTCTGCTGGGTGACTTCATCGCTGATGTCCCAGTTCAGGTAGTCGACGGTCAGCGCCATGCGATCCACCGGCGACCAGACGAGACCGACACTCCAGACGTCGGCATTGATTGGCTTCAAGTCCAGGCTGCCGGACTGGGTACCCTGGAACTGGCGGTTGGAATAGGCGGCGGGGCAGTTTTCCGTGTTGCCCGGCAGGAAGCCGCGCTGTGCGCACTGGTAGTAATCGACAACGGAGCTGTAATAGCCGCTCTGGCCCTGGTACAGGTCCGACAGCGTCGGCGCGCGGAACGCGGTGCCGTACTTGCCGCGCAGCAGCAGCGAATCGATCGGGCGATACTCCAGCGCAACGCTGTAGGTCGGCTTGTCGATGGTGCGGCCGCTGGCCTTGAACGCGTCGTAGCGGCCGGCCAGGGTGACGGTCAGCGGCTCGAACACCGGCATGCGCAGCTCCGAGGTCAGCGCGTAGCGGTCACGATCGCCACCGCCGGCGACAGAACTCAGGCCCCAGACTTCGCCGTTCAGCAGGGCGGGATCCGGATTGTAGTCCCACTTCTGCTTGCCGTATTCGCCAACGACGGCCAGGCCGGCGTCGCCGCCGGGCAGACTGAACAGCTTCGCATTGGTCGCCTGCAGGCGGATCATCCCGTCGGACGTCTTGCTCTTGTTCGTCGCGTGCCCGGTGAAGCTCGCGAAATCCGCCTGCGAGATCGGCTGGTAGAACGCGGCGTAATCCGGGGTATAAACCGGATACGCGTTGTAGTACGGGTCAAGACCTTGCTGCGGACCCAGCACCCGGTTGATGAAGAACTGGTCGACCGGATTCTTGAAGCGGACGAAATTGCGTTCTTCCAGCTTGTACTGCGTATAGGTCACGCCGGCATCGTAGTCCCAGTTGGATTGGCCGAGCGTTCCCTGCGCGCCGAAGGTCACGCGCACCGATTCGCTCTTGTCGCGGTACATCGTGTCCTTGATGCCGTTGATGCCCATTTCCTCAGGCGCAAAAAAACGCTGCAGGTTGACCAGGTCGTCGATATTGGGGTCGTAGTAGTAGCCGAAGTCTGCGGAGGTACCCCACCAGATCAGGTCGGCGCCGGGAGAGTACTTGGTCTCTTCGTGGCTATAGAGCACGTCGCCGTAGAGTTGGACTTTGTCGTTGACGTCGAAGGTGCCGTGCACATAGGCCTGCCCCGACTTGAGGCTGTTGCTCAGGGTGCGGTAGCCCGGGATATCCGGCGAGCCGCAATAGTATTCGTCGCCGAAACCAACCCGGCGCTGCAATCCCATGGTCCCGCCGAACAGGCTGGTGACATTTCCGCAGTTGGCTGGATCCAGGAACTTGTAGCTGCTGCTCAGGCTGTTGACCAGAAACGCGCGGCCGACCAACTGGGGCGAGTAGCCCTGCGTGTTGTACTGTTTGGTCCGGTCGCGCTGGTAGCCCCAGATCGGATCCTTCTCTTCGTACTGCACGCCGCCCAGGATGGAGGTGCGGCCATCGGCGGAGGTCCAGCCGTCGGCGAAGGTCGCACGGAAGTTGCTGCCGCCGCCTTCGGAATAACCGCCGCCGCGGATGCTGAACACCGCGCCGTCCATCTTCTTCTTGAGAATGACGTTGATGACGCCGGCGATCGCGTCGGAGCCGTACAGCGAGGACTGGCCGCCCGGCAGGATCTCGATGCGGTCCACCAGATCGATCGGAATGCCGCTGATGTTGTTGAAGGTGTCGCTGCCGTTGTACAGCGCCGGATAGTTCGACATCGGACGACCGTCGATCAGGTACTTCACGTAGCCCGGCGGCAGGCCGAACAGGCTGACCGTCTTCGCGCTCTGGGTGAAGCTGTTGGAGGTCTGTCCGCCTTGCACGCCGCCAGTCGCGAACGAACTCTTCTGCAGCACATCCGCCACCGAGCTGAAGCCGCGGGCTTTGATGTCTTCGGCGGTGATGGTGGTGACCGGCGTGGCGGTCTCGATCTCGCTTTGCGGAATCAGCGAGCCGGTGACGGTGATCTTCTCCAGGTCCGTCGCCTTGTTGCCGGTGCCGTCCTGTGCGAAGGCGCTGAACGCGGCCGGCACGACCATGGCGGTGACCAGGGCCGCGCTCAGGCGGCTACGCTTGAAGCTGCTTGTCTGACGAACAGTCATCTCTGTCTATCCCCGAAAAACCATTAAGAAAGGCGAGGGGCCTCGTGCCGCGACATTGCCTTGAAATTGGATCGCATCCATGCGAACAACCCAAACGTAACATGAACTTAACGCCATTTGTACAGGGCTGTCACCTTTTTTGTCTAAGTGGCGTGGCTGCGTTGATTGTGCCGTCAACGTCGGTCAAAAATGAATTGCAGTGCGCTTTGAATCGTCCTTGGCGCTGCCTTGCACCATTTCAGGGCGTGATGTGTCGTATATCTGAATGGGTTCGTGTGCCAGGGTCTGTCATCAATTGAGCACAATGACCGAGGCAATCCAGTAGATCGCGCCGAGGAAGTTGCAGGCGGTCTTGTCGTATCGGGTGGCGATGGCCCGGTACTGCTTGAGTTTGGCGAAGAAGGTCTCGATCAGGTGTCGATCCCTGTACAACACCCGGTCGTAGTCACGCTGCACCTTGCGCGTTGGATGGGAGGGGATGACGATCTGCGTCCCCTGTCGCTGCATCGGCTCGATGACCCGTGCGCTGGC
>Ga0207713_1000513_pt1 | contig 39419 bp, 30 predicted proteins | sample KBSS64metaG_FD_184404 | JGI IMG/M metagenome (GOLD analysis project Ga0207713, IMG submission 184404) | Switchgrass rhizosphere microbial communities from Kellogg Biological Station, Michigan, USA - KBS S6-4 metaG (SPAdes) (version 2) | ecosystem: Host-associated > Plants > Roots > Rhizosphere >... | reverse complement strand
AAAGCGAAGTTTTAATGGCAGCTATGGTTTTAATGGTTTCTTTTATTTAATGTGATTTATACCTTATTTATTGCCGTGGTTTTTATGGTTTCTTTTCCGAATTGAACAAACAAATAACATTTGTTCGGGCAGCCCGAAGCACGTTAGCCTTCAGGATAACTCTTTTACAGCGCCCGCTGTGCAAGGGATCACAAGTTTTCGGCAAAGCGGGCGTCAGCGCGAAAAAAGATGATATATTGGCGATCTTTGCTGCTACCTCGCGTGATAGTTATGAAAGTCTCTTTCCAGATCAAGTTGTTTATTTCGCTGGTTGCCTTTTTCTCAGTGCTTTTCGCGCTGCTGGGCGGATATTATTATGCCGACGTCGGGAAACAGCTTTATCAGGAAATGAGTACGCGTGCCAAAATACAGGCTGAAGAGATTGCGCTTATTCCGACATTGCGTAATGAAGTTGAACAAAAGAATATCTCCGCCATCCATGATTTTATGCAGAAGATTTCTGCGCACAGTGACGCCAGCTTTATTGTGATTGGTGATAATAAAGGGCAGCATCTTTTTCACTCCGTCTTTGCCGACAGAGTGGGCACTACCCTGGTGGGCGGAGACAATGAAGCCGTATTGCAGGGTAAAAGCACCACCACCATCCGCAAAGGCGGGCTGGGCATTTCGCTGCGCAGTAAGGCCCCCATCTTTAACGCTGCCGGACAGGTGGTCGGCATTGTTTCGGTAGGCTATCTCACCAGCTACCTTGATACCATTACCGTCAGTAAGGTGGTCAATATTCTGATTGCCGCCGTGCTGCTGCTGATCGCTCTCTTTATCTTCTCCTGGTTCTTTACCCGCAGCATCAAGAAGCAGATCTTCTCCCTTGAGCCGCGAGAGATCGGCCTGCTGGTGCGCCAGCAGAAGGCGATGATGGAGTCTATTTATGAAGGGGTGATTGCCATTGACGATCGGCGGCGGATTGAAGTCATCAACCAGGCGGCGCGCAAGCTGCTGGGTCTGAGCCAGCCGGCCCGCGAGCTGCGCGGACAGCTGATAAGCCAGGTGATCGATCCGGTCCCGTTCTTCGACACGCAGACGATGCTGGCGAAAGATACCCATGACGAGATTTGCCGTTTTAACGATCTCACGGTAATTGCCAGCCGGGTGCACATCATGCTTGAGGGGTCGCTGCAGGGCTGGGTGATCACCTTCCGCGATCGCAACGAGATCGACTCGCTGAGCGCCCAGCTCAGCCAGGTAAAACGCTATGTCGATAACCTGCGCATTATGCGCCACGAGCAGTTAAACAGGATGACCACCCTCTCCGGCCTGCTGCATATGGGCCGCTATGAGGAAGCCATTGGCTATATTCAGGCGCAGTCGGAACATGCCCAGGAGCTGCTGGACTTTATCTCTTCGCGCTTCAGTTCCCCGACTCTGTGTGGCCTGCTGCTGGGGAAAGCCGCCCGCGCGCGGGAGAAAGGCGTAGAGCTGTGTTTCGACCCAGGCTGTCGGCTGGACAGACCGTTCCTGCCCCTTGGGGAGCAAGAGCTGATTTCGATTATTGGCAACCTGCTGGATAACGCCATCGAAGCAACACAGCGGTCGCCGCTTCCCCACGCGCCGGTAGAAGTGCTGATAAAGCTCAGCGAACAGGAGCTGATTATTGAAGTCGCCGACCAGGGCGTTGGCATTACACCGGAGATGCGTGACCGGATCTTTGAACGCGGCATCACCACCAAAACGCGCGGCGATCATGGGATTGGCCTGTATCTGATCGAAAGCTACGTCACACAGGCTGGCGGCGCGATAGAAGTTGCCGATAATACCCCGCGCGGCGCCATTTTCTCCTTGTTTATCCCGGCCACGGGAACCGCCCGGCAACTGGAAGACACCGACTATGCAACATGAACTTATCGACGTACTGATTGTTGAAGACGAGAACGAACTGGCGCAACTGCATGCGGAGCTGATAGGCAAACACCCGCGTCTGAGGCTGGTAGGCATTGCCTCGTCGCTGGCTGCGGCCCAGGCAGAGCTTGAAAGCAAACAGCCGCAGCTGATGCTGCTGGATAACTACCTGCCGGACGGTAAAGGCATCTCGCTTATCAATAACCCCATGCTGGCCCGCGCCAACTGCTCGGTGATTTTTATTACTGCCGCCAGCGATATGGACACCTGCAGCCAGGCGATTCGCAACGGCGCGTTCGACTACATCCTCAAACCCGTCTCCTGGAAGCGGCTCAGCCAGTCGCTGGAGCGGTTCGTGCAGTTTGCAGAACAGCAGCGGGTCTGGAAGATTGTCGACCAGCAGAACGTGGATTCGCTGTATCAGCTCCAGGCGAAAAACTACCGCCTGGACAACGGCAGTAAAGGCATTGAGGAAAATACGCTGGCGCGGGTGCAGACGCTGTTCAACGACAAGGCAACGCACTGCTTTACCGTGGATGAGGTGGTGAGCGAAACGGGATTAAGCAAAACCACCACCCGGCGCTATCTGGAGCACTGCGTAGAGGCGGGTTTTCTGACGGTGGAGATGCTGTACGGCAAGATTGGGCATCCGAGGAGGATGTACAAGCGTAGTGCGGTTTGATGAAACGTTCCCTCTCCCTGTGGGAGAGGGTTAGGGTGAGGGCAACAGTATTGTAGGCCCGGTAAGCTTGCGCCACCGGGCAAATCGCCGGGTGGCGCTGACGCTTACCCGGCCTACGTTCGAGAGAGGGGCTACCTTAATACATACCCATACAGCCGCTTAATCCCGTCGGCATCCTTCTCGCTGTAAACTCCCTGCAGCTCCGGCGAGAAGCCCGGCAGCAGGTTGACGCCCTCCTCCAGCGCCAGGAAGTAACGCTGTACCGCCCCGCCCCAGACTTCACCCGGCACCACGCACAGCACGCCCGGCGGATAGGGCAGCGCCCCTTCAGCAGCAATGCGCCCTGCGGCATCACGAATGCGAACCAGCTCCACCTCTCCGCGAATATAGGCCCGGTTTGCATCCTGCGGGTTCATTACCACCTCAGGCAGGCTCTCCTTGCGGAACATCGCCTTCTGCAGATCCTTCACGTCAAAGCTGACGTAGAGATCGTGCATCTCCTGGCACAGCTGGCGAAGGGTGTAATCCCGGTAGCGCACCGGGTATTTCTGGAAGATCGTCGGCAGCACGTCCGCCAGCGGCGTATCGTCTTCAATATGCTGTTCGAACTGGCCCAGCATCGCCACCAGCTGCGCCAGCTTCTCGCTGCTTTCGGCAGGCGTCAGCAGGAACAGGATCGAATTGAGGTCGCATTTCTCCGGCACGATGCCGTTTTCGCGCAGGTAGTGCGCCAGAATCGTCGCCGGGATCCCGAAATCCGTGTACTCCCCGGTTTCGGCATCGATACCCGGCGTGGTCAGCAGGAGCTTGCACGGGTCGACAAAATACTGCTCGCGGGCATAGCCCTCAAACCCGTGCCATTTGGCCCCCGGCTCAAAGCTGAAGAAGCGCAGCTCGCTGGCGATGGCGTGCGTCGGATGATCCTGCCACGGCCGCCCCGCCACCACCGGCGGGATAAACGGTTTGATCATATGACAGTTCGCAATGATCGCCTTGCGCGCCTCAATCCCCAGCTCGACGCACTCCGCCCACAGCCTGCGTCCGCTTTCCCCTTCGTGGATCTTGGCATTCACATCCAGCGCTGCGAACAGCGGATAAAACGGGCTGGTGGAGGCATGCAGCATAAACGCGTTGTTCAGCCGCTTGTGCGGGCAGAAGCGCGCCTGACCGCGAATGTGGTTATCCTTTTTATGGATCTGCGACGTTTGCGAGAACCCGGCCTGCTGTTTGTGCACCGACTGGGTCACGAAAATCCCCGGATCGTTCTCGTTCAGCTCCAGCAAGAGCGGGGACGTTTCCGCCATCATAGGAATAAACTGCTCGTAGCCCACCCAGGCGGAGTCAAAGAGGATGTAGTCGCACAGATGACCGATCTTGTCGATCACCTGGCGGGCGTTGTAGATCGTCCCGTCGTAGGTGCCAAGCTGAATGATCGCCAGGCGGAACGGACGCGCCTCGTCGGCCTTCTCCGGCGCCGTCTCGCGGATCAGCTCCCGCAGATACCCATCGTCAAAGCAGTGGTCGTCAATCCCGCCAATAAAGCCAAACGGGTTACGCGCGGCCTCAAGATAAACCGGCGTGGCGCCCGCCTGGATCAGCGCCCCGTGGTGGTTAGATTTGTGGTTATTGCGGTCGAACAGCACCAGGTCGCCGCGGGTCAGCAGCGCGTTGGTCACCACCTTGTTGGCCGCTGACGTGCCGTTCAGCACGAAGTAGGTTTTGTCCGCGTTGAACACTTTCGCCGCGAACTTTTGCGCGTGTTTGGCGGACCCTTCGTGGATCAGCAGATCGCCCAGCTTCACGTCGGCATTGCACATGTCGGCGCGAAACACGTTCTCACCGAAGAAATCATAGAACTGTCGCCCTGCCGGGTGTTTTTTGAAAAACGCCCCGTGCTGGTGGCCCGGACAGGCGAAAGTGCTGTTGCCCATCTCCACATACTGGCTCAGGGTGTCAAAAAAGGGCGGCAGCAGGTTCTCTTCGTAGCGGCTGGCAGCGCTCTCCAGTTCCAGAAACTCCTGAGCTTTACCCGAGATAACCGCGGTGGCGCCATCGGGTACGTCCGTTGGCTCCTGCGAGAAAATAAACACCGGTAGCTGAAAGCCCGTGCGTTTCAGCAGTGCAAGAATGCCGCTGCGACTTTCAGCTGTTGTGATGACCACGGCCGCCACATCGGTAAAATCAGTGCTGTCCAGCGTCACCTTTTCGCGGTGCGTAGACACGGTGGAAAGCAGCTCGCGGCTGACGGCAATTTTCATGGTTTTCATAGGCGCAGTTACCCTCACCGGGCGGTGAGACAGGGAGGAGAAAATTCGCGCAATAATGTCACCTTTTATTTTGAGGTGCAAGAAGGAATCAGTATGCACGAAATCAACCAAAGCTAAGGCCCGCGCAGCCCTGGCGTGCCATAATAATGCAATATCAATGATTAAATAACAGGAGTTAACTTTGGTTATCGGGCCATTTATTAACGCAGGCGCCGTATTGCTGGGCGGCGTACTCGGCGCCGTGCTGAGCCAGCGGCTGCCGGAGCGTATTCGCACCTCCATGCCCTCAATATTCGGCCTGGCATCGTTAGGGATCGGTATTCTTTTAGTCATCAAATGCGCCAACCTGCCGGTGATGGTGCTGGCCACCCTGCTCGGTGCGCTGATTGGCGAGTTCTGCTATCTGGAAAAAGGCATTAACAGCGCGGTGAGTAAAGCCAAAAACCTGATTGCACGACCGGGCGGCAAGGCGAAACACGGCACGCACGAGTCGTTTATTCAAAACTATGTCGCCATCATCATTCTGTTTTGCGCCAGCGGCACCGGGATTTTCGGTTCAATGCAGGAGGGGATGACGGGCGACCCAAGCATTTTGATTGCGAAGGCGTTTCTTGATTTCTTCACCGCCACTATTTTTGCCACCACGCTCGGCATTGCCGTTGCCGCGATTTGCGTGCCGATGCTGCTAATTCAGCTGGCACTCGCCACCTGCGCCACGTTGATTCTCCCGCTCACCACGCCGGCGATGATGGCAGACTTTACCGCCGTCGGCGGCCTGCTGCTGCTGGCTACCGGGCTGCGCATCTGTGGGATTAAGATGTTTGCCGTGGTGAACATGCTGCCCGCACTGCTGCTCGCCATGCCGCTCTCTGCGCTCTGGACGCACTTTTTTGCTTAAGGATACGGCGAAATGGTGAGAGATTGCGCAGTCTGTAACGAAAACAACATTTTTCGTTGACGCCACGGGGCAGATCGGGTTTAATGCGCCCCGTTGCCCGGATAGCTCAGTCGGTAGAGCAGGGGATTGAAAATCCCCGTGTCCTTGGTTCGATTCCGAGTCCGGGCACCACTATTTAAAGAACCCGCCCTCGTGGCGGGTTTTTGCATTTTAAATACCGATTAAAAAGATGGGACGCTCGACGCTCGCTTCCCACCTCTGCCTGCCACTTCCAGCCTGCTGATTCATCACTGCGTACATGCCCTTAAAGCGATATCCATCATAACTGCATGGGTTATAGACTACTTTTGCAATCCTGAAAGAGATGTATAACGAAAATTACAGCGCAATCAGGTTCCCCCGCAATGATGGTACTTATCATCACGGCTGAAATGCCGAGACTGCTTTCTCTATGCGACCTTTGACCCTTAGAAATTCCTCATGCCAGCGATATAAAGCAGCTGGTTCAGGCATTTCCTTGTGCAAACTGATGTTCGAATTGATCTCCTCGCTTAATTCAATCAACCTATCTTCCTGAATAAGTCGCGCCATTCCTTTTATTTTATGAACGAGGTGATTAACCTCGTCAATATTTTGATCGTGAAATATTTTATTGAAATAATCTTCATCTTCGTTATTCGTCTTATCAATCAAGATAAGCATTTGTTGAACATGTTCCTGGCCTCCTTTAAAGCGCCTTAATGCCTGAAATATTGCGGGAAGAGGAGGAAAATCCACTAACTCATCTGTCTCCTTAGAAGACATATCCCCTTTGACAGAATAAAATTGCATTAGCATCTGGTTTAATTGCTTTATTCCGATAGGCTTTACAAGACAGTCATTCATTCCCACTGCCAGACAATGCTGGTAAGTTTCTGGTCTGGCGTCAGCAGTGCAACCAATAACGGTAATATGTGCCAGTTCAGGCGTGTCACGAATTATTCTTGTAAGCTCAAGCCCATTCATTATCGGCATATTACAATCGGTTATGACTAAATCAGGGAGATGCTCCTGCATAAGACCGAGCGCCTCGCTTCCATTGCTCGCCTGCCTAAAATGAATCAGCCCCAGATACTCCAACTGCTGTTGCAATAAAATTCTATTGGCTTCCAGATCATCAACAATCATAACTTTCAGTATTTCCCTGCCTATTTCCCCTTCGGAAAAGTCAGAAACCGTCTGCAAATCACTTTTTGCCTCAGTTGCTATCAGAACAGGAAGTCGTAAAAAAACCGTCGTCCCGACCCCCTCTTCACTTTCAAGCTCAAGAGAGCCAGACATTTTTTCAACCAAATGTCGACATATCCAGAGCCCCAGGCCTGAGCCGCCGGGCTGAGCTCTTTCAGCGTCATGCACCTGGCTAAAGGGACGGAACAACCCTTGCTGGGCAGCAGCGGTCATACCAATCCCTGTGTCTGCAATATCAATCTGTAACTCACCTCGATCCAGAGTGTTGGCAGACCACAAGACATCCACGCTAACCCCTCCTCTTAGCGTGAACTTAATGGCATTGCTCATCAAATTCCCTACAACCTGGCGAATACGAAGCATGTCCGCGATGACATATTCTGGCATTTCATCATCGACCCAAAAACCGAACCGTAGTCCTTTTTCAGCCGCAACCGGCTGATATATGGCTGATAGTCTTTGGAGCTCTTCCTTAAGGTTGCATGTTTCCGGATGAATATCCATCTGATCGGATTCAATGCGGGCAGTATCAATAATATCATTTAGTAAACGTAACAACATTTGTGCAGAAGCAAACACTGTAGTAAGTGCATGACGACTTACTGGTTTACTACTTTTAATCTCAAGTTCAAGTAAACCAAGAATGGCGTTCATTGGTGTACGTAGCTCATGACTTACGGTCGCAAGAAACTTACTTTTAGCTCTATTTGCAGTATCTGCTTCAATACGAGCAGATACCAGCTGGCGTTCAACTTCCTTTCTGTGGCTAATATCCAGCCAGCCACCAAGAAGATTTTCATCCGCATCGCCTAAGGGAATAATCCATAAATATAGATCACGCTCAATTCCCCGGACAAGAATGTTCATATCACGTAACAAAGCTTCTCCTGTATGCTGAACGATATTACATAGTCGATCAATTTCTAAACTCAAGGGGGTATCCTTCGGCCACCCCTGTTCTGGAGAAAATTGCCAGTGATGCCCTTGTGAATCTGCAAAATGCTGGTTATATGTTTCCAGACTGCCACTTGCCGTTCGGATAAAAACAGCAAAAGGTAACCCATTGATTAATGTCTCTCTCAGCTTGAGCCGCCGTCGCAAGCCGATTGTTTGTCGCCATTTTTTCAAAAGCATATACCCGAGCCACATCCCCCCTACAAGCAGAATGATTGAACCGACTTCCAGAAATTTAATTATCAAGCCTGATTGGTGTCCATCCAGGGAATAAAGACTATTATCCTGGTAAACACTCCAGTCGCTGAGAAGATTCTCGGTTTCCTCCTGCGTCAAAGAACCGATAACTTTGTTAATAATGCCTAGCAGGATTGGTGATGTATCCTGGACGCCAAATGTAAGAGGAATTGCCGACTCGCTGGCTATTGTTGCAACTTTCAACGGTGGCTGAAGCGGCAGAGCCGCAAGGTAATTGGCTGTGAGTAAATCCGCCACTACAGCATCAACTTTTCCTTGTTGCAACCATGTCTGTAACGTCAACATGTTCGGTGACGAAACAAATTCAATTCTTTTATATACCACCTTGTCCAGAATGATAGATTCAGGATTGTTAACCGATAAATAACCGACTCTACGTCCTGCAAGATCGCTTATTGCGTTAATCTTGTCATTATCATTACGCACTAAAACAGACCACAGCATGCGCGCAAGCGGTGCAGAAAAACTCATATGTGATTTGTCTTTTCGCACGGTATTTGTTACAAGCAGGTCGACATTCCGGTCATGAAATTTTTCATAAGCCTCATCAGCGGTACTGACTGAAACAGGCCGGAAATTAATACCTGTTCGTTTACTAATAAGATCGAGATAACTTACTGCCAAGCCGCCAAACTTGGCGGTACCGGGCATGTTGAACATTACTGGGATCCAATCTTGCTGTGCTGAATAATAGACAACTGGGTTTTTCTCAATCCAGGTTCTTTCTTGTTGATTAAGACGAACCGTATCAGCAATATTGTAATGCGGTTTGAAACCCGACCACCGTATTTGAATATCCGCCGCAGCTCTGGTTGATATATTAAGAAGCGCCGAGTTAAGTAACTCAATGATTTTGCGTTTATCTTTCAAGGCAATAAAAGTATATTGGGGCTGATGAAAAGAGGTGAAATTCCTTATTTCAAGATTCAATAACTGCATGCGATCAATGATAAAATTAGTTGCAGTTGAATTTCCAACATATAAATCAGATTTTCCTGAAGAAACAGCAAGCATACCCTGTAACTGAGAGGGGAAAATGTTTATATGATCATTTTTATAATTTGATAGTAGCTCAGGAGTCAGAGGAACCGTTCGTGAAATAGCTATACGCTCCGGGTGACGCCGTGAATTTCCACGCCATTTTTTGGGACGTACCTCAACTAATAAATTGGTAAAAAACGGCCGGGATACTATCTGATCATCCTGAGGCTGTAATGGTGTACCCATAATCACATCAACTTCGTGATTCTTTAATGCACTTACCATTAAAGCGTAATCACAAAAGGAAATGACTTTAAACTTAACAGATAAAATTTCAGATATAATATTCAAGTAATCAGGAACAATCCCTCTGGCCACATGATCGCTAGTCTGGAAAATGAAGGGAATATTTCCCACACCGACAACACCAACATTGATAACAGGATGGTTTTTTTGGAATTCTGTTACGTCAGGCACCGGTTCAAACGGCTCAACAAAATTCTGCGCTGAACTGAGTACTTCCAGCGCAATCCCTTGCTTACATGTTTGTGCATTAGCAATTGGAGACTGTATCAGAAAGAAAAGCAATAAAGCAGAGGCAATAATAAAAAATATTTTTTCGTTTTTAAGCCAAGTTATGGATATGGGCATAATTAGTCAATTCCATTAATGATGTGACATTAAGCTTATCCATTATCCTTATTTTATATGCGCTCACAGTTTTATTGCTAATTGCCATTAAGTCTGCTATTTGTTTATTTGACAACCCACTTACCAAATATTTAAGCACTTCAATTTCTCTTGTTGACAACCGCATGGCCGAGTCGATTGGCTTATCTGGGTCAAGGCCCTTAGATATCATACCAATTACATCTGGAGAAAAAAAAGAATAACCTCGAAGAACATTTTTCGAGGCAAAAAGGATATCACCAATATCTTTATCTTTACTAATAAACCCATCAGCACCTAATTTCATAGCTCGATAAGCATAGACAGTTTCATTTTTCGCAGAGAGAAAAAGAATCTTTCCTGACACATTCATGCTGCGCAATTTTTTTAATAACGTGAAACCGTCGTAATGCGGAAGCGAAATATCAATAAGGAACAAGTCAATAACGTTAGAACGAGCAATTTCAAGTGCTTCATCACCACAACCGGCTTCAAATATCTCGATAAACTGTGGATCCTCAGACAATAAAGAACCCACCGCCATACGAATAGCAGGATGGTCATCAATAATGATTGCTGTACTCATCAGCACCTCCCCATCATTAGATATGCTGCCACCATTAATTTTGACAATGCAAGTATGGCGTAACGCATAGTTTTATTCAAGGAAAGCTCCCCCAAATTAGCACGTTAGCCGCTCAATGCTTGATCGGTTTCACTTTCCCCATAAATGTCATTCGCTAAATCATCAGGCCAGTTTTGCATGGGCCCGCAGTCGTAGCTATGTGAACCTAACGATAGGGTATAGTGAGAATCATTTTTCTCATCCTGTGATTTCCCCCAAAGTACGAACATTTTTTTGTTATCTTGCTTAATAAATGTATGTGAAAGCGCATCAAACTTAGCAGGCTGATATTTTGCATAAGAAAATTCTTTTGTTACTGGATTTTCTGAGATAAAAGCGTCCCATTCGTTATTGTTTTTATTCAAAATACCAATCATTACTGAAGCATCATCCAATGCGACAACCTGAACTTCAATTTTTTTACCACAGACCTGGTGGCTTTCAGCTTTTATATTACCAAGCATAGGTGCATCAATAGCGTAAGCTACAACTGAAAATGCACTAAAGGCAACAAGCGTAGTTAACTTAAATCTCATCATAAAATACTCATCTCACTCATAAAATTAGCGTGCTTTATTTTTTTATGCTTTACCAGCAAAGAATATTTCAAGAATAACTCAGTGGTTGTTCTCACCCCAAGTTTAAACATTGCATTTCTTTTATGTCTGCTAATTGTTTGAACGGAAAGGCCAACCTTTTTTGATAAAAAGCGAGGAGCTATTCCACCTGCCAAAAAGGACAAAACTAATGACTCAAGATAGGTAAATTCTATCATCTGAACGCTTTCATCTCTTCGCCTTTTAACAGAACGCAATATCGTTTTTTTAACGACACCAAAACTCGCGCGAGATGAAACAAAAAAAACACGATCAGATTCATAAATCTTATCAAGCAGCCGGATGACTGATTCCCTTGCAAATATAATAGCGCAATCATGAACTGGAATTGTCATCATGACATTACATACTTCAGCAATACTTTCACCGGAAAAAATATACACCGAAAGAAATGAAGTGCCTTTCCTCTTTAAAAAATCAACAACATGATTACGGAGAGAACTATCGAAAACAGAAGTTACTCCTGATTCAAAAAAAGCGTCCTGACAATATGAAATTTTTTATTATTCTGGGAAATTCCACAGGAACCCTCTCACACATTAGAGTTATTGTAAACGTGCGCTATGCTTAGTGCTGTCACCGCGGTCATCATATAAAATATAATTCAATATTTTCCCTTGAAGTGATCCCACCATTTTAGGCACCACTATCCGATAATCATGAGTAGAATAGGGCGCTGTCATCATATCCATTTCCTGCTCAGCGAAATATTTCTTCTCACCTACATCAACATTCATCTGGCCAAATGATGCAAAATACGGAGTATCATTTTGACAGTGTATAATTTGCACCCCATTTTGGTCACGAACAGTAAACTTCAGTTTCTTCAATGCCGCTTGAGGATCGTCGGTGAGCGTTTTTGGGCGATAGAATATCTTTAACTGCGTGTTAATTGCCAGTTCAATATGCGCCCCCTCCTCTTTTTTAGAAACTGGCGGGATCTCATAGATATTCAACCAATAAACTGACTCTCTATCCTGAGGAAGGCGATCGCCTCTATTTATTACCTTTATTCCTTTAATACCAGCAGGCTCCATGCGAAAAACTGACGGAACAGGAATAAATGGGGCATTTGCCTGATCGGATGTACTTGAGGTGTCACCATTATCAGCCCATGTTTGCACAATAATGGGATACTTATTAGTATTTGCGAGCATCAACGTCCGCTCGTTTTTATCATCTTTGAAAACTAATCGCGTACTTGATGCCACTATGCCAGCCTGCGCATGGTTAACAAATGTGATAACACCAAGCAACATCAGCATGCACACAATAGACTGTAACGCCTGAAAGCAAAATCGCATTATTTTTTTATAGTGGAAATCAATAACCATTACTGCACCTTCACGAGTACATAAGCCGTAGCATCAACTTTTCCGGCTTTTGGCGTCTGACCTGGGATGGCTTCAAGAATAGCCGTATAGGTACTTTCGTAAGTGGTATAACCCCCACTCTCTCCAACCGAGTCGGCATTGCTGAGGACAGGATACCAGCCTGAATTATCCGAACTGGCACAAGTGCTATCGCAAGGTGCCCAACCGGTAAAATAGCGGGTTGCTCCCGCACTATCCTCAAGTCTAATTCCGACGCCGGTAGCGACTGAAGAATCGGTGCCATAGCCATCAGACAGCAAATAACTCACGCCACCAGAGCCGTTAACTAAATTAATTTTTTGTGCCGCAACATAAGCAGGCATAGAAGTTTGGATAGCTATTGATGTTTGACCATGCTGAACACCCGATTCCACACCATCCTGACATTTTATTTGAACGTTAAAACTGCCGGTTCTGTTGCCCCCTGCGGTCAGTTCGGCTGGTGAAATTTTCGCAAATGTAACCAGAGGCGTTGTACTCACAACACCACAGGTATTGTTGTTAGTTAAAGTAGATACGGGACCCAAATTCATCCCAAGCGCGTAGTAGCGCATCAACCCCCAGCTAGTCCAGTCCATGTTGGCGTCATGCCCAAGTTCTTCCAGCTCAACGCCTGGGCCGCTAAAGGCAACATAACCATTCGGCTGTGGACAAGTATAATTACCTGTATATCCAACCGCTGAAGGCCCTGGGCATCCAAATGAGTTTGTTGCTGGAGTGGGATCATATTTATCCGTTTTAATTAATTCAGCTCGAACAGGGCTGAAATCCCTGCCTCGAATCTGAATTTTATTCCCAACAGTAGCATAATGGGTAATAGGTACCTTCTGCCATATTCGGGTAAATTCCACACCAGATTCAACGTTGGTTAATTTTAGCGCGGTATAACGGAAAAATGTCTGAAAATAGTTGTCACCAAAATTAGTAAAACCACCGACATTACTGTCTCCATTGGTCGCAAATGCCTGATATATATTATTTGCATCTGCTAAATCACACTCAAACATTACCGTGTCAGGATTTGTTAAACCAACCGATGGAAAAAGGTTGACGACAGACGTTGCCAGAACAGTTCCTACTGGTTGTAAATCATCGCTGGTCAAGTTTATATTACCCAGACGCAGCGATGTACCATAAAGATCGCCTCCGCTATCGCTAAATTCTTTACGTACACACGTTGCTGACGCGTTAAATGTTGTAATAATCAGCATCAGTGAAAGCACAAGCAGTACCCTGGTTTTCAGCGCCACGCTGTTGCTACTTATAATTGATTGAAAAAAGCGTTTCATTTTTTTTCCTGCAATTTGATCAATTAGCCAGACACACGGCGGTGGTTTTAATTAATGTCTGTTTTTTGTCCGGATTACCCAGATCGTAATTCACATAACACTGCTGATCATCGTCCCATTTAATGGTTAATTTGCCAGTCACTCCAGAGGCACGAAGATAAGCCTGCCCTGCCTGACCCATCATGCCAACCAGCTTTCCTTTGTCGTAAACATCCGCCCCCATAGGAATGATTTGTCCGTTAGGCAGCGTTGTTTGCAACAAGACCGGATAACCCATTAGGGTACGGAATTTCAGTTTTACGGCTGCCCCAGCGGAAGGCGCAACCCGGCGCTCACCATCCTGCAGCTCGGCATAAGGAGAGATATTGGTCGGATCTAAACTCACGGTGTTATAACGATAAGGCATCAACGTCGGCACTAATGCGTATCCAGAGCTATCGATGGTTGCAGCCTGGCCGTCCATTATTCGCGCCCCTTCAGCCCCTTTGGCTTCGATCAGGCCAAACGTATCGCTGAGGTAAGGCCCGAAAGTGATACCGCCACTGTGTACAGCAAAAGAACCATGAGCAGTAGCGGAGGCCTGCGTGTAATCACGACTTTTTGAACCACTCACCCCAAGCTGGGTGTAAGCAAAGCGCTGCTCCAGGCTTCCACCAATCGTGTTTTCATCCCCAATCTCCTGGCGCGCAATATCCGCGCTGTAGGAGAGATCGTGATTCTCACCCGCCGTGCCGGAAATGGAAGTCTGATAGGTGCTTCCTCCCTCATGGCTATGTGCGAGCGAAGAGGTCATAAACGGTGAGTTAGTACCTCCACCTAGCGGGAAGGATATGGTTAGCTGGGTCAAGGTTTCTTTCGATGTTTGTGAAGTCCCTTGCTTAGCAACCCATGTATTTTCGTCGTCGGAATCCCATGAGCCCTGCGACGCTTGCTGGTAACGAGTCGTACGCTGTCGGGACACGTTTAGCCCTAAAGATACGTTTCCCCAGAGCATGGTGCTATAACCAAGCTGCAGTTGGGTATCGCGGGATCGACCATCGCGGTAATCCTGTGAAGAGCCAGACAAAAACAGAGAGCCTAAGCCTTTCAAGCTTTGGTTCAATGAAATTTCATAGCGAGAACGTTGCAAATAGCTTGGTGACTGCCAGTGAGCGCCACCATTTCTTACCGCAAAGACATCGCTAAGCTCACGATAACCTTTGGTTGAGTAGCGGTAGCCTGCGATACCCAGCGTTGTACCGGTGGGTTGGAAAGTTCGGCTATAAGCAGCTCTGGCCATCCAACCAGCCTGCACGCCGGCATTATCAAAATGCGCGTGAGAATAGGTCGCATCAAGACTAAAGGCTCCGAGGAAGTTTGTTAAAACTCCGCCCATCATGGCAGCCGTATAGCCGTTGGCTACTCGAAGTCCTGAGTTACCGGTGACAGTGTTACTGATGCCGTACTGGTAAGTCACTTCACCAAAAACATCTTTACTGCCAACGTCGCGGACGCGTCCCATAGAAACGTTATAGCGACTCGTTCCCGGGCGCAACGACTCAGGAACAGACGCATAAGGTACATCGAAGGTGCTCTCTGAACCATCCGCCTCTTTAACAATAACGGTCAGATCTCCGCCATAGGTCGTCGCGGAAAGATCATTAATCTCGAAAGATCCCGGAGGGACGGTGCTTTCATAAATTGCTCGTCCTTTTTGATAAACCGTAACACGAGCATTCGTCTTCGCAATGCCACGTATGGTCGGTGCATAACCGCGCATGGAATCAGGAAGCATTCGCTCATCAGTGCTAAGTGAAGCACCCCGAAAACCAAGACTCGAGAATAACTGCCCCGGCGTGAAGGTTTCACCTAACGTCAGTTCACTACCGATAAAAGGTAATGCGCGCTGCAAATAGGTCCGGCTTCGCTCCCACTTACTACCATTATCATCATGACGCCACGTGCCCTGCTGACGGAAACGCCACATTCCGGCGTTAATTCCCCCCGACAGACCTATATACGATGAGTCCATTCGCATATTGCCCGCGTCAGCACTCGTCTGTACGTGATATTGGTTTGCATTATAGTTAACAAACCCTATTGATTCGCCTTCATCCAGGTTAGCAGGATCGACATAGCCTCGCGGCAGCGTTACAACCAGCTTTTGAGGAATGGACAAATCTAAACGTAAATGACTGAAGTCAAAATCACTCTGGCTACCAGGTAAAAAATCTGTGACAAAAACACACTGAGATTGATCCGTGAGTTTTGCCAATACTTCCGGTTTAATACCAAAACGTTGAAGCTGTTTTTTTGTCAGACAGCCTTCAGATTTCTGATTGTGATCGTCGAATTTAATTTCCATACGACCAATCGGACGCGAATTAATATAGACATCAACCTGATAATTACCCGGTTCCACATTATTGGCAGTGTTAAACTGGGATAGTGATTTTATATTTAAATTACTGCCACGAAGGAGTGAATCATCAAAGGTATATTCTTCATTATTTCTAAACGGTGCAGTCGCTGCGCTCACAGCAGAGGCCACCGGAGATAAAGCCAGTAAAAGTGTCAATGGGCATGACAGCCAATAGCAAAGTTTCACAACGCCACCCGTTCGACTATAATTAAATCGAAAACTCTAAAATCAAGAAAAATTAAATTGTAAAATCGGCTGAATGATCAGCACCATAATCATCGACTATCTTAAGAGTTAGAGGTGATGTTCTCTTTCCTTTAGGTAATTCAATTTTCTGTATTGACTTCGGCGCAACAACGGCTCCGTTTGCGAACGACAACTTATTTCCGTTCACTGTCATTTCCGCACGACGAAGATTAACAAAATATCCAGTTGGATTTTCAATGGTAACTGAGTTTAACCCATCAGCCTTAACCTTAATCTCATGGCCTAAATCATTAACATTGCCGTTCAAATGATCGGGACGATAAAAAACTTTTACTCTGTTATCTAAAACCAGAACTACTTTATTGGCTCCCTGCTCACTCGTCTTCAACGAAGGGATTTGCACAAAATTAAAATAAAATAAAGACTCGCGATCCTCAGGCAGTTTCGGCCCTACGTATTTCATCCGAATTATCTGCCCCCCCTGTGGTTCAATGCGAAACATCTGAGGAGTCAGAACGAATGAATTGTCTGCATTCCCTGGCGTTGAATTCTTCTCTCCTTTATCAATCCATGCCTGCACAATATTTGGATAAGAATCTCTATTACTTAATTGCACAATCTTTTCATGTCCACCGGCAGGATAAATAATTCGTGTACCTGTCATTACTACACTGGCATGAGCCGTAGCGATTAATGTGGCCATTGTCAGAAAAGAAAAGGACAAATGCTTGATGATCTTCATGGATTACCTGCAAATGAATCTCTGACAGCCGGAAGGCCGTCAGAGCTTACTAATAAAAAAATACAGAATTAAGGATAGCTAATAGCGTACTGAGCAGAGGCCATAACCGTACCAGCGGTCGCACCACCCTCTTCAGAAATATACTGAACAGCCAGATCCTGAGTTGCTGACGTTTGGCCTTGTGCCAGGGTAATACCGGGAACTTCAGTCATACCATTAGCGAGATTAACAGGCTTTGAGTCACTACCCAGCAGTTGAACTTCAACATTTGTTGCTGTACCGGAGTTACCCATATTGCCAGCAGTAGTAACATCAGTACCTGCAAAAGTCGTACTAATTTTAGTATCAGCAACAGCAGCGGTACAGTTGGTCAAATTAATGCTAAAGTTAGTTTTACCTGTAACGGAATTTACATTTTTCAAAGCACTCGCTGCCGCAGTAGGCATAAGAACAACTGGCTGGCTGGATGTGCCGTTTACATCAACGCTGCAGGTCTGGTCAGCAACTTCCCCCTGGAATCGAACAGTATTGTCAGACATTTGAGCGAAAACCATACCCGGTAATGCTACCAGTGCCAATGCCAGTAAAGACTTCTTCATTATTGAACTCCAAAAATATTATTAGCTACTATTATGTACATCGATACTTTTTTCGTTTAAGGCTCAAATATGTTGTTCTTCATTATGAACAGGCATTCTGAAGCACGTATCGAATGTGGAGCGTATTTTGAATAGTTCAGAAAAATTCGAAATCAGATACGGCTAATCATCCGTAAGTACGGTCTTTTTATTCTAGGGAAATTTCTTAATGCAGTTAGTACATCGTACGACATGTATTGTCATTCGTAGAGAGGTTTGCAGATTGTTAACGCATAGGGGGTTGCAGAAACATAAAATTAACCATTTTTACTTAATCTGCAATAATGATGAGATACCTGTGTGTAATATTAGTTCCCGATAAAGATGAAATTAGAGAGTCTCTATATTCTGGACGAGCATTACGATGCCGGGAACCTGGCCAAAAGAAGGGGTTCAGCTTTTCTCTTCAACAACCAGGATTCCCCTTCTTCAGTATCTTACCCACTACAATTGTCACGCTCGCAGTAGTGCCTCAATAGACAGGCGGTAACCCTCCCGTTACTCGCCCCGAGTTGAAATAATTGCGTGGCATACCAGCAGTAAGGGGGTAACAAATAATCCTTATCAAAACATCGCCAAGCGGGCAACTGAATGTTTGTTTCAGGCAGCCTTAGGGATCGTTCCCACCCGCGTCCAGCAGTTTGTTTTTAAAGATAAACAAACACGCCTCGTTGAAGTTCTCCGCTCCCAGGCGTTCCGAGAGCGCCGTTCGTTTGCGATAGAGACTTTTCACCGACGTATTCAGCTCATCGGCAATGGCTTCCATCGACATCCCTGCCCGCAGCAGCCGCAGCATGATCGCTTCGTGCGTGCTAAGCCGTAAGTTAAGCAGCCACTTCGTGGTCAGACGCCTGCCCTTCATATTGAGCACCAGGTTAAACAGCGATGCCATATCCGGCGCGGTGAGCGGCGTGTTCATAAACAGCTTCATGCTGAGCAGATTCTCCTCGCGGTGTCGCATATCAAGCATAACGCAGCAGATTGTTTTTTTCGTTCTGGCCGGATGGCGTATCAGGTAATCATATAAACGGAGCGGAGAACGACTATCAATCAATACAGAATATTCATCTGCACCGTTATCAAATATGTTTCTGTCAATCGAGTCGAGCAGGATAATATCCGGGAAAAATATCCGCATCCCCCTGACAAGGTAGCGATCCTGAGTCACTAAAACAATTGAAGTTGCCACTAACCATCCCTTTTAGATTAAAGCAAGCACGATCCCTCGCAAAGAAGGCCGCCTTCGTTTTATAGCGCTGTTATATTAACGATAAATGTATTCTGGCTTTGGACATCCCTCAATACAGACATTGATGAGTAAGACTTCCTGTAGACTATCATTCAATGGCTGCCATTAATTATAAATAAAAAACAATCGCAGAAAAGTCACTTCTCTAAACATTAAGAGTTTTTGTCATGAAACTTCCCAAACATGCACCAGAAAGTACTTTAATTGAGGCAGGTAAACCACATTAAAAATATATACAAAGCTGTCACAATATAAATAAAATACAAATATATCAATCATTTACAAATAAACAATCATTTCAATAAAACCGCCAAAAACCACTCGATACAGAATTATCTCAAAACAACACAGCCCCATTTCAACATATTTATCCGGCAACATATCAGGTGTACATTAGCTTTCACCCAGTCCACTGAGATAAGGATCCATAATTACCTTTAGGTAAGTACCCCGTAACATCACTGCATTCAGATTTAATGTTCTCATTTATGGCCTTTAACCCCTGAGTTTAAAGGCGGCCGTGTTATGCAATGGATTCATGATAAACAAATGGCAAATAGATATGGAAAGTTCACTTCGCTTCAATACGTTATTCTTTTATCGCGCCCCAACATTATTGTTTCTGTTATTCCTCTTTCCTGTTCTGTCTCAGGCGACTGAATCCGTTTATGAGCAACAGATTCAACAGGCGCGTAACGGTAATTACACGCCGTTTCTCGATTATCTTCAGCGTTATCAGCAGCAGCATGCCCTGACGCCTGAACAAGTTGCGGACTGGTTACAGGTTGCAGCCTGGGCGGGTCATGATAACGAGGTTATTCAGGTCTGGCAGCGTTACGGCATTTATATGCCGCTGCCCGCCCGCGGCGTTGCTGCCGTCGCGCAGTCCAGGCGAAATCAAAAAGCGTGGCAGCCGGCCCTGGCGCTCTGGAAAGAGGCGCGTTGCCTTGCGCCGGATAACGACGATTATCGTATCGGCTACATCAAAACTCTCGCCGATGCCCGCATGGACACGCTTGCCCTGCAGGAAGCCCGACGGCTGGTGGCGGAAAATCCCTCTCAGGTGCATCTCCAGACGCTCTCGTATGTCTGGTTACGCCAGGGAAAAAGCTGGGATCGGCTGCTGGCAGACACCCGCGCGCTGAATGTCGCACCTGAGAATAAAGCGCTCCTCAGCGAACTGATCGACGCGCTAACGGATAGCCGGGTGAACACCCCCGCGCTCCAGCTTTCACAAAGCGTGACGCTGTCTCCCGCGGAGCGTCGCCGTCTGGAGCGTAATGCCGCCGCCGAACGGGTTCGCCTTGCCGATGTACCTGGCAGAACGGAAAAGGAGCGCCTGCAGCTTGCGCAATCTGCGCTGAATCGTTACGACGCTCTGCTTGCTCGCTGGCAAAACGAGCCGCAGGCGGCGGAAGACGTCGTCCTTGCGCGTATCGACAGGCTTGGCGCGCTGTACGCCCATGCTGATTACCCACAGGTGATTAGCGAATATCAGGATCTTACGGCAGCCCAGCATCCGGTGCCGGACTGGGCAATCGGCTGGGTCATCTCCGCGTATCTGCAGGAGAAAAACGCGGCCGCCGCCTTCGCGCTTCTGCAACGCTATCCGCAATACGCTTCCGACCCGCAGGACGAGGAGCACGCGCTTTTCTACGCCTGGCTGGATACGGGAGATTATCAGTCCGCCCGCCAGTACGTTGAGCGCCAGACCCACAACGTCCCCTGGACCCGTTACGATTTCGGCTCCCCTACCCCTCAGCCGAACGACAGGTGGCTTACCGGGCAGTCGCTCCGCTTTAACTATTTGCTGGCGACGAACGCCCTGCCGGAAGCCGAAACGCTGGCGCACCGTCTGGCGACGACGGCGCCGGGCAATCAGGGGTTACAGATTGACTACGCCACCCTGCTTCAGGCGCGGGGCCTGCCGCGCGCGGCCGAGCAAAAGCTGAAAACGGCGGAGGCGCTGGAGCCGTCCAATGCAGGGCTGGAGCAGCAGCAGGCCTACGTCGCGATGGACCTGCAGGAGTGGCGACAGATGGATTTACTGGCCGACGACGTGCTGGCTCGCGCGCCCAACGATCGCAGCGCCAGGCGTCTCGACAGGCTCAGAACGGTCCACCACATGTCCGAACTGCGCCTCAACGCGAGCAAGGGTTTGCACTCCGATAGCCCCGTCAGCGGGACGCACGACCTGAGCTGGGACGCCACGCTCTATGGCCCTCCCGTAGCGGACAGCTGGCGGCTGTTTGCAGGCACCCGCTACGCGCAGAGTAATTTCGATGAGGGCAAAGGCACCAGCCGTCACCTTTTGGGCGGCGTCGAATGGCGGCCACGCGACCTCCAGCTCGAAGCCGAGCTTTCCAGCAACCGCTATCACGGTGAAAACAAGCCGGGCGCTCGCCTCGCAACAACGTATTTTGTGACCGATAGCTGGCAGGTCAGCGGCAGCCTGGAACGCCTGTCGCGCACCACGCCCCTTCGGGCGTTACGCAACGGAATTAGCGCCAACCGGGGTGAAGGTGGGGTGCGCTGGTATCAAAACGAGCGGCGCGAGTATCAGTTCAGCGCCGCCCTCAGCCGCTTCTCCGACCATAACCGTCGCCAGGAATACACCCTCACGGGCAAGGAGCGTCTCTGGCAGACACCGTCCCTGACGCTGGATCTCGAGCCGGGGATCGCCGCCAGCAAAAACAGCCTGCGGGACACGCTCTACTACAACCCGGCGCGGGATCTTTCCGTGACGGCGGCCCTGGCCGTTGACCATGAGATGTACCGCCATTACGACACCCTCTGGAGCCAGCAGTTTGTGGCGGGAGGCGGCAGCTACTGGCAGAAAAATCAGTCCGCTGGCGCCATCGCCCTGCTGGGTTACGGACAGCGCGTCCAGTGGAACAACGTCATTGATACCGGCGTGATGCTGAACTGGGATAAACGCCCTTACGACGGCAAACGCGAGAGCAACCTCTCCGTCACGTTTGACGCGACTTTACGCTTTTAAGGATGAATATGCTGAACACACGTTTTTCCGTGAGCCTGATACTCCTCGGCTGGCTCTGCCTCAGCGCGAGCGTCTGCGCGAAGGCGATCTCGTTCATTGCGCCCAAAGATCGGCCGCAGCTGGAGGCGAGTAAACCCTGGCCGGAGAACCAGTTTCTGGTCCTGGCCTACCACGACGTCGAAGACGATGCAGCCGATCAGCGCTACCTCTCCGTTCGCACCAGCGCGTTAAACGAGCAGATAAGCTGGCTTCTGCACAACGGCTATCACGCCATCAGCGTGCAGGACATTCTTGACGCGCATGACGGGAAAAAAACGCTGCCGCCAAAAGCCGTTCTGCTCAGCTTTGACGACGGCTACAGCAGTTTTTACACCCGCGTCTGGCCGCTGCTTCAGGCGTGGAACGTTCCTGCGCTGTGGGCGCCGGTGGGCAGCTGGGTGGATACGCCGGCAAATCAAAAAGTTAACTTCGGCGGCCTGATGACGCCCCGGGATCGCTTCGCGACGTGGGACATGGTGCGCGAGCTCAGCCAGTCCCCGCTGATTGAGATCGGATCGCATACCTGGGCCTCGCATTACGGCATTCCGGCCAACCCGCAGGGCAGCCGGGAACCGGCCATCGCCAACCGCTTTTATGACAAAACCACGGGCCGCTATGAAACCGATCGGCAGTTCAGCCAGCGGATCGGCGATGACGTTCGCAAAGTGACTGAAAAAATCACGCAGGTGACGGGCAAAGCGCCGCGCGCCTGGGTCTGGCCCTACGGCGCCGCCAGCGGTACGTCGCTCGCAATCGCCAGACAGCAGGGTTATCAGCTGGCCTTCACCCTTGAGGACGGGCTGGGGAACGTGCAGGATCTGGGCAATATCCCCCGCCTGCTGATCGCCGGAAATCCCTCGCTCAAGGCGTTTGCCAGTACGGTCAGCCAGGTTCAGGAGCGCGATCCGGTGCGCGTCATGCACGTCGATCTCGACTACGTTTACGATCCCGATCCTGCCCAGCAGACCCAAAACATCAACAGGCTGATCCAGCGGGTCTACGACATGAAGATCAGCCATGTTTTCCTGCAGGCGTTTGCCGACCCGCAGGGCGACGGCAGGATCAAGGCGCTCTATTTCCCCAACCGTCGGCTGCCGGTCCGGGCCGATCTCTTTAATTTTGTCGCCTGGCAGCTGCAAACCCGCGCGGGGGTTAAAGTCTTCGCGTGGATGCCGGTGCTCTCGTTCGATCTCGATCCTTCCCTGCCGCGCGTGCAGCGCCGGGATCGTCAAACAGGCCAGCTGCAAGAAGCCACCGAGCCCTATATTCGGCTTTCCCCGTGGGACCCGCAGGTGCGCCAGCAGGTGACGGACATCTATGAAGACCTGGCCCGCTATGCCAGCTTCAACGGGATTTTGTTCCATGACGATGCGGCGCTGACGGACGTGGACGATGCCGGTCAGAACACCACGCGCCAGAAAAGCCAGACGCTTATCGGGTTTACCCACGCCCTGAGCCTGGCGGTGAAGCATATCCGTGGCCCGCAGATAAAAACCGCGCGCAATATGTTCGCCTTACCCATTCTGCAGCCCGAAAGCGAAGCGTGGTTTGCGCAGAATCTTGATGATTTTCTGGCGGAGTATGACTGGACGGTGCCGATGGCCATGCCGCTGATGGAGTCCGTTCCGGCAGACGAGAGCGATGCCTGGCTGACGCGTCTGGTTAACGCGGTCGCCGCACGCCCCGGCGCGCTTGATAAAACCATTTTCGAGCTGCAGGCCAGGGACTGGGACCAGAAACCGCAGCGCGCCGTGCCCGACAGCCAGCTTGCGCAGTGGATGCGCGTGCTCCAGCTGAACGGCGTCAAAAACTACGGTTACTACCCCGACGACTTCCTTAACAATCAACCTGATATCTCACGCATCAGGCCTGAATTTTCTTCGTACTGGTACCCTGACAATGACTGATCGCATTATCGCCTTCTCTATTTTATGTCTGGTATTCGGGTTGCCGTTAGGCGTGGCCGCCCTCTTTACCGGCGAACTGATTCTGGATTTTGTGTTCTTCTGGCCGCTGTTCATGTCGGTGCTCTGGATAACCGGCGGCCTCTATTTCTGGTATCAGCTTGAACGCCACTGGTCGTGGGATAAAGACACGCCCGCCCCGACGCTCGCGGGTGAGCCGCTCATCTCCATTCTTATCCCCTGCTTCAACGAGGGACGAAATGCCCGGGAGACCATCAGCGCCGCGCTGGATCAGCGGTATGAAAATATAGAAGTTATCGCCATCAACGACGGTTCGTCTGACAACACGGCAGAGGTATTGCAGGCGCTGGCGCAGGAACAGCCGCGCCTGCGGGTGATTAACCTCGCGGAGAACCAGGGGAAAGCGCTGGCGCTCAAGGCCGGGGCGGCGGCGGCCCGGGGCGATCTGCTGGTCTGCATTGACGGCGACGCCCTGCTCGATCGCGACACCGCCGCTTATCTGGTGGCACCGCTGATTCAGTACCCCCACGTTGGGGCGGTCACCGGCAATCCGCGCATTCGCACGCGCTCCACGCTGATTGGCCGCATTCAGGTGGGCGAGTTCTCCTCCATCATTGGGCTCATCAAGCGAACGCAGCGGATCTATGGCCGGGTCTTTACCGTCTCAGGCGTCATCGCCGCCTTTCGCCGACAGGCGCTGGCGGACGTCGGGTACTGGAGTCCGGACATGATCACCGAAGACATCGACATCAGCTGGAAGCTCCAGCTGCGCCACTGGGATATCTTTTTCGAGCCGCGGGCGCTGTGCTGGATTTTGATGCCGGAGACGCTGAGGGGCCTGTGGAAACAGCGTCTGCGCTGGGCCCAGGGGGGCGCGGAGGTGTTTCTGGTCAACCTTCGCAGGATTGTGCGCTGGGAGCATCACCGCATGTGGCCGCTGTTTCTGGAGTACGCGCTGTCAACGCTGTGGGCCTTCGCGTATGCGATGACGGTGCTGCTGTTCCTCCTCAGCCATGTCGCGCCAGTTCCCGCCAGGCTGACCGTGGAGAGCCTTTTTCCACCGGAGTTTACCGGGCTGATGCTGGGCGTGATGTGCCTGCTGCAGTTCCTGGTCAGCTTGTACATCGAGCGGCGCTATGAACGAAAAGTGGCCAGCTCGCTTTTCTGGGTGATCTGGTTCCCGATGGTGTACTGGATGATTGGCCTCTTCACCACCCTCGTCGCATTTCCAAAAGTCATGCTTAAACGCCAGCGCGCCCGCGCGCGCTGGATCAGTCCGGACCGGGGAAAAGGGAGCATTTAATGAACGAAAATACCTTAATTTTGACCGAGCATCGGCTCTTGCCGCGTCTTTTCGATGCCGCGTTGACGCTGGTGGCGTGGGGAGGATTTCTGTTTTTCCTGTATGCCCGGCTCTGGATGCAGCTAACCGATGAGAGCGACCACCGCTGGAGCGTGATTATTGCGTCCTTTAATACGGTGTTGCTCTACTTGCTGTTTGCCGCGCTCAACGGCTGGCTGCTGATTTTGTGGTATCAGTACAACCGCCGCCGCGCGCACGTGAGACGGCGTCAGCCGGGCTATTTTCACCAGGAGGAGCTGGCCCGCAGCTTTAATGTTTCACCGCAGATCATCTCCGAGATGAGCCAGTACAACCTGCTGACGGTGTACCACGATCAGATTGGCCGCATCATCGATCTGAAGATCAACGAGCAGCAGGAAGAGGAAGAGCAGTAACAAAAAGCCCCCGCAGGAGACCCTGCGGGCTGAGGGATCCACAGTATTTTGTAGCACGGAAAATAACGTGAGCCGTATGTTCCCCCTCACCCCAGCCCTCTCCCTCAAGGGAGAGGGGGCCGTCCGTGCAGGCATTATTTTGTAGGCGATCCTCAGCCCTGCGGGGGGATTTTTATAGCGAGTCCTTCACCACAATCAGCGGCTCGATATCGCTCTCTTTCTTCACCACCAGCGAGTCATCGCCGCGCAGGCAGGTTCCGCCGTAGTTCCCGCCCACGGTGAAGGTGCAGACCTGTATGTACTTGCCGTCGACCTTCGGCAGGCACCACAGCTGCTGGTAGATGTTTTTGCGGTCAACAAACTTGCCGCTGGATTTATCCAGCAGTTCGTCCTGAGCGCTGATGAGATCGATATTGCTGCCGCAGCGGCCGGCAATCGGCTTGACCGCATAGCCGGTCTGCTTCAGCAGATCGTTAACCTCAAAATCGGTGTCGAGCAGGTAACGGTGATTCGGGAATAGCTGCCACAGTACCGGGAGAATCGCCTTGTTGCCGGGAATAACGGTCCACAGCGGTTCGAAGACCAGCACCTCCGGGCGCAGCAGGACGTCAATCAGGCGCACCTCGCCTTCGGGATGTCCGGTGCGGATCGGCACGGCGGCGTATTCGGTTTCGCTGACCTCGCGGATCTGCTCTATCGCCGTTTCCCACGCCCAGGTTTTCCACACGCAGTTGACGTGGCGGCCTTCGTCGTCAATCAGCTGCCCGGCGGCATCCCAACTGAGCGCCTCCAGCCCGTGCAGGATTTTGGTTTCGAAACCGGCCTGCATCAGCGAACGCTGGATAAAGAGCGCGTGATAGTCCTCTTCGACATCGTTGTCCTGCATGATGTGGACAAACGGCCGCGCGTGGCTGTGCTTCCAGGCGCCGGTCAGCTCTTCCAGCAGCCCTTCCGCCGGGTTATGCCCGTTTCCGCGATAGCCGTTTTTCACCCACTCTTCGAGAATCAGCCCGCCCTCGGTATGACAGGAGGCGGAGTCGGCGTTGTACTCGTAGACCTTAATGCCGCGCTCATCCATGCAGAAATCCATACGACCGGTGATCATATGGTGGCGACGCCACTGCCAGGAGAGCCGCAGGCGCGGCCAGAGGATTTTCGGGATGTCGAAAAGCGCCAGCAGGCTGTCGTCTTTCAGCACCTTGTCCGTCGCGTGCAGGTACATCAGGTGCAGTTCGTTGGTGGCCTTGATCAGCTCCTGCTCGGCGCTTTCGGTAATGGTGAAGTACTGGCAGGGATCTTTGTTGATCACATGGCCGTTGGCGCGGATATACGCCTGCTGCAGCGCGTCATTTTCGTTAAGCCATTTTCCGTCGAACTGACGCTTGTTTTTCAGCCGCGCGCCGCTGATTTTCAGCAGTTCGCCGTCGATTTCCGGCTGGGGAATGCTGTGTTCCGCGTCGTCGGTCTGGATCATCCAGCCGAGGATCTCCGTGTCGTTGAAGGTGTCATGGATCGTATAACACCCGTTCTCCACGCTCAGACGCAGCTCGCGCGTCCACTGCTGCCCGAGCGGCAGCGGGGAGTGAATCACGTTCTGCTCCGCAATTCGCACCTTATCGTCGAGAAGCTGGGTGATCACCGCCACGTGGCCGGTCTCGTGAAACTCGCCGCCCTTTTGCCAGATCAGCAGCGCCCCGGCGCGCGGCGCGCGTTTCGAACCGTTGGCAAAAGCCTGAAGGGGCAGAATGTTATCGTTCACCACCTGACGCAAAAAACGCAGGGAGAAGATTTCCCACGCCATGCCGACGTCGGTAAATACGAAGCCATAGTTGAGAAACAGGAAACGGCGGGCAAACTCAACGCACTGCCACTTGTGGCCCATGTATTCGTTGCCGATATAGCTGCGGAAATCCGCATCTTGCGGGTAGCTGCGCGGGTCCAGACTGCCGTAATTTGAAGAGTAAATCGCCACGCCACCGGGCGCATAGCCTAACAATGTCCCGAATGGCGCATCACTGCTTAACTTTCCTTTACGCATGTATCCAACCTAAAACAGGCAGGCGGCAATTTTTTATGGGTTGTCGTCGTCTGCACGTTGTAATTAACCTGACAGAGGTGGATTTATCATACACCTGCATGGACAATTATTCGTCGCAACAATGACTAAAATTCACAACATCGGTGGGCGAAGCGGGTGTTGGGATAGCGTTGTGCCGCCGGTCATGCCGGGTGGCGGCTGCGCCTTACCCGGCCTACAACACACAACCCCTGTAGGTCGGGTAAGCGAAGCGCCACCCGACACGTTTAAGGCTCAAATCTTAAACAGCCAGCACGCCGAGAAATGCCCTGGCGCAATCTCCTGCATGGCTGGCTCCTGCGCCTGGCAAACCGGCATGGCGTGCGGGCAGCGGCTGCAGAACTTACAGCCCGGCAGCGCGGACGTGGGGCCTGGGATGTCGCCGCGCAGAGTGGCGTCTTCGAGATTGCGGATGCGCGGATCGGGCTGGGGAACCGCCGCCAGCAGCGCGCGGGTGTAAGGATGCGCCGGACGCTGATACAGTTCATTCGCCGGGGCCACCTCCACCAGTTTACCCAGATACATCACCCCAATGCGGCTGGAGATATGGCGCACCATGGAAAGATCGTGGGCGATGAACAGGTAGGTTAGCCCCAGCTCCTGCTGCAGATCCTGCAAAATATTCACCACCTGCGCCTGCACCGAAACATCCAGCGCCGAGAGCGGCTCATCGCACAGCACAAATTCAGGATGCACGGACAACGCGCGGGCGATACTGATCCGCTGACGCTGCCCGCCGCTGAACTCATGCGGGAACCGTTCAAGGTGTTCGTGCTTCAGCCCCACTTTGTAGAGCAGCGTTTCCGTACGTTCCCGCTGTTCTTCGCGGCTGTAGCCGTGGATCTGCATCGGTTCGGCCACCAGCTGTCGCACCGTCATTCCGGGGTTGAGCGAGGAGTAAGGATCCTGAAAAATCGCCTGCATCCGTTTACGCAGCGGCTTAAGCTCTCTTTCGCGGGCGTGAGCGATCGCCTGCCCGGCAAAGTGGATCTCTCCAGAGGTAATATCGAAAAGGCGCAGGATGGCGCGCCCAAGGGTGGATTTTCCGCAGCCGGACTCCCCCACCAGGCCAAACGTTTCGCCGGGCTGGATATCAAAGCTCACGCCGTCAACCGCCTTCACGGCCGCGCCTTTACGCAGCAAACCGCCGCTAAGCGGATAGTGCTTGCGCAGATCGCGAACGCTCACTAATGGCGCATGTTGTTCACTCATGCCTTAATCTCCTTATCGGCCCATAGCCAGCAGGCGGCGCGATGGCCCTCTCCGGCGGCGTAAAAGGCGGGCTGTCGTTCACACTGGGGCATGCGCTTCGGGCAGCGTTCCGCGAACGGACATCCCGGCGGCGGGTTAAGCAGGCCGGGCGGCGAACCTTCAATCGGCGATAAACGCTGATTCACCTCATCCGGACGCGGCAGCGAGGCCAGCAGCCCCTGGGTGTAAGGATGCGCAGGGCGATAAAAAATGTCCTCCACGCTCCCCTCCTCCATCACCAGCCCGCCGTACATCACCACCACGCGGCTGCAGACCTGCGCCACCACGCCGAGATCGTGGGTGATCAGCAAAATCGCGGTCCGGGTCTGCTGTTGCAGACTTTTCAGCAGGCGCAGGATCTGCGCCTGAATGGTCACGTCCAGCGCGGTGGTCGGTTCATCGGCAATAAGTAGCTTCGGGTTGCAGGAGAGCGCAATGGCGATCATCACCCGCTGGCGCATCCCGCCGCTGAACTCGTGGGGATACTGGTCGTATCGACGTTCGGCCTCGGCAATGCCTACCTGTTCCAGCATGGCGATGGCTGCCGCTTTGGCCGCTTTTTTGGTCAGCCCTTTGTTGCGCATCAGGATCTCAGCCATCTGCTTGCCGATGGTCAGCACCGGGTTCAGGGCGGTCATCGGATCCTGAAAAATCATCGCGATCTCGTTGCCGCGAATGGCGCGCATCTGCGCGGGCGTTTTCTGCGCCAGGTCCTCATTCTGGAAGCGAATGCTGCCGCCGGTTATCCGTCCGTTGCTCCCCAGAAGCTGGATAATCGACTTACAGGTGACGCTTTTCCCGCAGCCCGACTCGCCGACGATACCGACGAGTTCGCCCGGCTGAACCTGAAAGCTCACGCCACGCACCGCGTGAACCTCGCCCTCGCGGGTGCGGAACGTGGTTTGCAGGTTCTCAAGCGCTAATAAGTTACTCATCGCGATTCGCTCCTGGCTCAAAGGCGGTACGGAACACATCGCCCAGCACGTTAAAGCTGAACACCGTCAGCAGGATCAGAATGCCGGGGAACATCGCCAGCCACGACGCTTCGCCAATGTAAGACTGCGCGTTGTTAAGCATGCTTCCCCACGACGCCGCGGGCGCCTGCACGCCCAGCCCTAAGAAGCTGAGCGTTGACTCCATCAGGATGGCCGAGGCGATATTGAGCGTGGCCGCCACGATAATGGTCGGCAGCACGCCGGGAATGATGTGGCGCGCGATAATGCGCAGCGGATGCTCTCCCGACGCGCGGGCATATAGCACGTACTCGCGCTCTTTCACCGACAGGGTTTCAGCACGCACCAGACGCGACATGTTCATCCACGTCAGCAGGCTGATAATCAGAATGATGTTATCCACGCCCGGCTTGAGGTAAGCATTTACTACCAGCAGCAGGAAGAAGGCCGGAATGGCCATCAGGATATCCACGGCGCGCATCATCAGGTTATCCAGCCAGCCGCCAAAATAGCCGCTCACCGTTCCCACCACCGTGCCGATAAGCGTGGAAAAGAGCATCGCCAGAAAACCGACCATCAGGGAGATCTGGCCGCCATACAGCGCGCGGGTGAAGTAGTCGCGGCCGTATTCGTCGGTGCCGAACCAGTGCGCGGCATCCGGCGGCAACGTGCGCGCGCCGAGCGACATCCGATCCGGATCGTACGGGCTTAACCCCGCACAGAGCGCGGCGACGACGAAAATAAAAAGCACAAACAGAGAGAACTGCGCCGGACGGTTGCGGCGCAGCTGGTGACGAACCTGCTGCCAGCGTCTGCTCATCCGGGCTACCTCAGCGTACGAATGCGGGGATCGGCGAAGCGATAAAGCACGTCGGCGATCAGGTTACCGACGATCAGCATCATCGACGAGAGCATGATGATCGCCATGATCAGCGGGTAGTCCAGCGAGGCGATCGACTGGATCCCGAGCAGCCCCATCCCCGGCCAGGAGAAGACGCTCTCGGTTACATAAGCTCCCACAATCAGCTCGCCGAACGACAGGCCGAACAGGGTAATCACCGGCAGGAGCACGTTTTTCAGCACGTGTCGGAACAGAATGCTGGAACGCGTGGCGCCGTAGGCAAGCTGGGTCTGCACGTAGTCGGCCGAGAGCTGCGAGATGGTGTTGGAGCGGATGTAGCGCACGTAGCTGGAGAGGTTGTAGAACGTGAGGGCAATACACGGCAACACGCCGTGACGCAGCAGATCCAGCCCGTTGTCCTCCATGCCGATGGTGCGCATCCCCATGCTGGGGAACCAGTTAAGCTGCACGGCAAAAACGGTGATGAGCAAGATGCCGAACCAGAATATCGGAACAGAAATGCCGATATAGGCGAATAAATTGAGCAGATGATCCAGCCAGCGGTGCTTAAATGCCCCCGCCAGCAGGCCCAGCGGGATCGCCAGCACGATAGCCATCAGCAGCGACGCCCCCATCAGCCCAAGCGTGGCCGGAATGCGTTCGCCGATCATCTCCAGCACCGGGCGGTGGTAAATCAGCGAATAGCCGAGATCGCCCTGCAGGACGTTTTTCAGCCACAGGACGTACTGCGTGACCAGCGGCTTATCCAGCCCCAGGCTCTGGCGAATACGCTCGATATCTTCCGGGGCCATGCGCGGCGTAATGTACGCCGCCACCGGATCGCCGGGCGCGAGCTTGACCAGCAGAAACGCCACCAGTGAAATAAAGAACAGCATCGGCAGCAGTTGCAGCAGCCGACGCGTGAGGAGTGTGTTCACGACATGCCCTTACCAAGGCCCCGACCTGACGGCCGGGGCAATCACTTATTTCTGATAGATTTTTGACAGATCCTGGAACAGATAGACCGGTTTCGGCTCTGCCTCCTGGGTGCCGCCGAAACGCTTGTCCACCGCGACGGTCGCATTGGTGTAGGCAATCGGGTAGTACGTCATGTCGTTCGCCACGGTCTGCTGAATTTGCTTATAGATATCGGCACGTTTCGCGGCGTCGGTTTCCACTGCGCCTTTATCCCACAGGGCATCAAACTGCGGATTTTTGTAGTGCGCGTAGTTGTAGGCTTCGTTGCTCATGAACAGCGATTTATAACCGTCCGGCTCTGAGCCCATGATGTAGCCGCCCAGGTTCAGCTCCCACGCGGTGTTGTTCATATCGAGGCTGCGCTGAGACATGGCGTTGGAGTCCAGCGGCATCAGCTCCACGTTCACCCCAATGCCCTTCAGCGCCTGCTGAATATAGAGCGCCATGCTCTCCTGGGTTTTGTTGGTGTTCACATACGCCAGGCGCAGCTTGAGGTTGTCCGGCGCGCCGGACGTCTTCAGCAGGTCTTTGGCTTTTTGCAGATCGAATTTGTACTGTTCAACGTCATCCGTCTTGTAAAGCGTATCTGGCGTCAGGAACGACGTTGCCGGTTTAGCGTAGTCCAGCGAGGTAAACGCGGTCTGGGTGAGCTCGTCTTTGTTGATGGCATACGCGATGGCCTGGCGCAGCGCTTTGCTCTTCATCACCGGCACGTTTTGGTTGAACGTCATATAGGCCAGACGGCCTTCCGGATAGACCACGAAGTCAAACTTACCGGTATTTTTCAGGCGGTTCACATCCTGCGGGTCAACCATTTTAAGGTTGATTTCACCGTTTTGCAGCGCAAGGTTAGCGGCGTTGCTGTCTTTAGCGAAACGGTAGGTGACCGAATCAAGCTTCGCTTTGCCGTTCCAGTAATCGTCAAAACGGGTCAGGGCGTAATACTGCCCGGCGCGGTACTCTTTAAATTTGAACGGCCCGGAACCGACCGGCGCATCGTTTTTGGTGCTCTTTTCCAGGTCGCCTTCACCGGCGAACACGTGCTGCGGAATCGGGTAGATCTGTACCAGCGTTCCGGTAAAGGCCGCGCTGACCTGCGGCAATGTGAACTTAACGGTGCGCTCATCCACCTTGCTCACCTGTACCGGCTTGTCGCCGTAGGTGAACATGCTGCGGAAGAAGCTGTGCTGTTTGGCATCCAGCAGCTTGTTGAAGGTGAAGACCACGTCGTCCGCCGTCAGCGGCTGGCCATCCTGCCATTTCAGGTTGGGTTTTAACGTCAGGGTATAGCTCAGGTTGTCGGCGGAAGGCGTCAGGCTTTCCGCCAGGCCCCACTCAATGTTGCCGTTATTAAAGCTGTACAGCGGGGCATAGAGCGCCTGCATGATCGTTAACGTCGTACGGTCGCTGGCATAGAGCGGATTAACGGCTAACGGGTCGCCGGAGGTAATTCCAATAATTAGCGAACCGCCCTCTTTTGGCGCGTCGTTTTTTGCCGCAACCGCACTGTTTGTCTCTTTATTTTTCGCATCATCACAGCCAGCCAGGCCTAACGCGAGCGAAACCACCACCGCCGATAACAGAAGCTTGCGCATCTCACTAACTCCTTGCCTTATAAAGTGTTTATTACTGCATCTTTTATTTATGTTAAAGCATCATATTCAGCTTTATTGGTTTACGCATTAATTATGAAAATGCGATTTTCGATTAAGCTTATGCCGGATTTGATATATATAAGCGCCGGAAGGAATAGCGGCAGATCGATTACGCTCAGTTCGTTAAACGCTTCACAAATCTCCTGCTACACTGCCTCAACACATCACTCAAAAGGCAGGCCAACATGTCAGACAACACGTATCAGCCACCAAAAGTGTGGGAATGGAAAAAGAACGGCGGCGGCGCGTTCGCCAACATCAACCGCCCGATTTCCGGCGCGACCCATGAGAAGGATTTGCCCGTGGGCTCCCACCCGCTGCAGCTTTACTCTCTCGGGACACCGAACGGCCAGAAAGTGACGATCATGCTCGAAGAGCTGCTGGCGCTGGGCGTGACGGGCGCCGAATATGACGCCTGGTTGATCCGCATCGGCGAGGGCGATCAGTTCTCCAGCGGGTTTGTAGACGTGAACCCGAACTCGAAAATACCGGCGCTTCGCGACCACTCCACGAACCCGCCAACGCGCGTGTTTGAATCCGGCAATATCCTGCTCTACCTGGCAGAGAAATTCGGTCACTTCCTGCCGAAAGATCCGGCGGGACGCACCGAGACCCTGAACTGGCTGTTCTGGCTGCAGGGCGCGGCGCCGTTCCTCGGCGGCGGTTTTGGCCACTTCTACAACTATGCCCCGGTGAAAATTGAGTACGCGATTGACCGCTTCACCATGGAAGCCAAGCGCCTGTTCGACGTGCTGGATAAACAGCTGGCGCGCGGCCGCTACGTGGCGGGTGAGGAGTACACCATCGCGGATATCGCCATCTGGCCGTGGTTCGGCTGCGTGGCGCTGGGCAGCGTGTATAACGCCGCCGAGTTCCTCGACGCCGGGAAGTACACTAACGTCCAGCGCTGGGCGAAAGACGTGGCGAATCGCCATGCCGTTAAGCGCGGCCGTATCGTTAACCGCACCAGCGGCGAGCTGAACGAGCAGCTCCACGAGCGCCACGCGGCGAGCGACTTCGATACCAATACGGAAGATAAGCGTCAGGCGTAATGTTCCGCCGGGCGGATCCCCGCCCGGCAACTGAGATCCCTGCCCAGGGCATGATTAGCTTAAAGGTTGAGCCGGTATTGCTGGCACTATCTGGACGTTTTTCTCGCGTCTGAGAGTGAGAAATGACGTCTCAACCGACAGCAGTCACAAAGGATCTGTTATGAAACTTATTAAAACAACGCTGGTTATCAGCGCCCTCATTTTTTCCACCTCGGGAATGGCCATCGACAAAACCGCCGCTGGCGCCGTAGCAGGCGCGGCCATTGGTGCGGCCACGGGCAAAGATCTGAAATCGACCGTTGGCGGCGCCGTCGTGGGCGCAGGCACCGGTGCCATGTTCAAAAACGGCGACAAAGGTAAAGCCGCGCGTAAGGGTGGCGCGGTAGGTGCTGCCGTGGGCGCAGGTGCCGCGGCGGTTACCGGCAAGAGCGTGCTGAAAGGTGCGGCCGTTGGTGCGGGCACGGGCGCGCTGATTGGTGAAGCGACGCACTGATTAATACAGCCGGGCAGCGCTCTTCGAGCCCGGCCTCGTTGTTATGCAGTAATCCCTCCGCACAAGGTCTCAAATTTTTGCGATCCGCTTTCAGAAATCACATCTTCCCCACTGCCACAACCCTGTGAACAGTTGCCTGTCGTAGCCTGAAGATTACAATGCATTTGCTTATCGTAAACTACAGGCTACAATAATGGCTAAGGTCAAACACTACATCACAGCAGACGGGTACGACCCTTTTGATGCCTATCTGAGAAGTGTGAAAGATCCCATAGCAAAAGCCATGATTGCTACACGTGTCGCCAGAATGTCTACGGGTAACTATGGTGATTGCAAGCCATGCAGAGAGGGTGTTTCAGAACTCAGGATTGACCAGGGGCCGGGTTACCGCGTCTATTTCAGCGAAGTCTTCGATCCGGCAGATGGCGCAGTGAGTCTGGTGCTATTGACCGGAACGAAAAAAAAGCAAAATGCAGATATTGAACGGGCCGTTGAGTACCTCAACGACTACAAGCGCAGGATATAAGAGGAAATCGGAATGGCTAAATCAGTACTTCATGATGACGCAATGGTACAGCTCCTGAAAGATTCTCCGGATTTCGCGCCCGTATATCTTCATCAGGCTTTCATTGAAATTGACGAGCCCGGAGGCTATGAGGCGTTTATGCTGGCTTTACGACATGTTATTGAAGCCTCTGGCGGGATGACCGTCATTGCTAAACGTGCAGGCATTTCTCGCGAATCACTCTATAAATCACTCTCACCAAACGGTAACCCCTCATTTAAGCGTATCGCAGAAGTGGCATCTGCAACGGGATACCCGATTTCCCGAATTGCAGCTGCAGGGTTAAACGCACCAGCGTGAGACGCGCGTCAAAACACTCCCGAAAGTGCTAGCCGGACGAAGCATCAATGACGATCGTCATACTCAAACGCTATTGGAAAAGGCGGTAAGCGACATACCTGCATGCCGCCTCACCTGTTGCATTAATACTTAATGTCCCGCGCTTTTTGTCTTCCGGACTGTTTCATCTGACGCTTGTCCTGACGGCAGTCGTGATTACTCTGGTTATTGTTCGCCACGCAGGTCTGCTTCACCTGCCGCGACGCGTCGCGGGTTTCCTGCCTGACATCACGCGCCACGCGCCGCTCCTGCGCCTGCTGGGTCGCACTGGCAGAAACTGAGAACAGCATCAGAAGAATGAAAGAAAGGACAGGAATGACAGATAACGATCTGTTCATAGCAACACCTCGAAGAAGAGAGCCCAGAACGTCAGGGGGGTTAGCAAAAGAATAGCAGTTTCAGAAGGGGCTGAATGGGGAAGGCGTTAATAATATAAGGCCGCACAAGGCGGCCTTATACGTTGCGTTATGCCGTCAGGCGGAACTTCTGCACCGAGCGCTGAAGATCTTCGGTCTGACGCTCCAGCGCCGCCGCCGCGGCAGAAACCTCTTCAACCAGCGAGGCGTTTTGCTGGGTCACGCCGTCCATCTGGGTAATGGCAATCCCGACCTGCGAAATCCCCTTGCTTTGCTCCTCAGAGGCGGAAGCGATTTGCTTCATGATGGTCGTCACTTCCGTCACGTCGCGCAAAATCGCATCCATGGTGGTGCCGGTGTCGCTCACCAGCTGCGCCCCCTGCTCTACGCGGGAAACGGAGTCGGTAATCAGCCCCTCAATCTCTTTAGCCGCGTTGGCGCTGCGGCTTGCCAGGTTGCGAACTTCGCCTGCCACCACCGCGAAACCACGCCCCTGTTCACCCGCGCGCGCCGCTTCAACCGCCGCATTGAGTGCCAGGATATTGGTCTGGAAGGCAATGCTGTTGATCACGTTGGTGATTTCAGCAATTTTCTTCGAGCTTTCCGAAATCCCGCTCATGGTGGTCACCACCTCTTCCACCAGCGAGCCGCCGCGGCTGGCGGTAGTTGAGGCCACATCGGCCAGCTGGCTGGCCTGACGCGCGCTTTCCGCGTTCAGTTTCACCGTGGCGGTCAGCTGTTCCATGCTGGCTGCCGTCTCTTCCAGCGCAGCCGCCTGCTCTTCGGTACGGGAAGAGAGGTCGTTGTTACCGCTGGAGATTTCCGTCGCGCCGCGCCAGATATTCTCACTGCCGGAGCGAATCGTACTGACCGCTTCGCGCAGGCTGTCCTGCATAGCGCTCAGCAGCGGCACCAGCTGCCCCACGCAGTTACGACCGAACGGCTCAATGGGCTGGCTGAGATCGCCCTGGGCAATCTGGCGGAACTGCTGGCGAATGCGAGCCAGCGGTTTGACCAGCATCGCCACCAGGTAACGGTCGGTGAAGAGCAGGATCAGCAGGCCGATAATCGTGGCGACGATAATCACCGTGCGGGTCATGCTTGTCAGGCCGTCCACCACCACGCGGGTGCTGTCGAGCGACTTCGCGGCGGCATTGTTGAACGCTTCGGCGGCCGCGCCGAACGCACGGCTCAGCGGAGGCGTGACGTTGTTGGCCTGCTGGCGATACCCCTCCAGAGCCCCCTGCTTCGCCTGCTGCATTTGCGGCGTGACGCCCTGTTCGAGCAGCGCCTGCCAGGAGCCGATCACCCTGGAAGAGATCTGCTCATCCATCGGGCCTGGGGAGATCGCTTTCATCTCGGCCAGTTTTTTGCCCATGTTATCCAGCGCCTGTTGGGCAGAGGACAGATCCGGCGTGCCGCCTGCGGCTTTGACTTCCATCGCACGGCTCAGACGGGTTACAAAGCGGAAATATTGATCGTTACCCTGGCTGAGTACCGTCATCTGTTTAACCAGCTGGCGGTCGACTTCATTGCCATCTGAAACGCGAGAAAGGGACCAGGTGCTGTACAACCCAACGCCCGCCCACATTAAACAAAAGATCCCGAGAATCGTCAGCATGACGAAACGGATCGTGAAATTACGGAGCATATTCATAAGTCTTCCTTGCCGTGAGGGTGAGTTCGCCCAGAGGCGAGTACTACTCTCGTTATCGGCAGGAAAGAGGGAAATTATAACGTTTTGTGATCATTTTTAATTAGCGTGGCTTCACTGGTCGCACAGCTGTCGTTAACCATTAAGCCCGCGCTTAGTGATGTAATTTGTGATGTGGTAAGTTCAGAATGAAAACGTTGTTTCGAAAAATTCATCAATAAGAAAGGAGACATCATGTCCTGGCACCCTTACCCCGGCCGCTATGAGAGTATGCAATATCGTTATTGCGGGAAAAGTGGCCTGCGCCTGCCCGCGCTGTCGCTGGGACTGTGGCATAGCTTCGGCCACGTCCAGCCTCTTGATGCCCAGCGCGCGCTGCTGCGAAAAGCCTTCGACCTCGGCATCACCCATTTCGATCTCGCCAATAACTATGGCCCGCCGCCGGGCAGCGCGGAGGAGAATTTCGGCCGCCTGCTGCGTGAGGACTTTGCCGCGTACCGCGACGAGCTGATTATCTCCACCAAGGCGGGTTATGACATGTGGCCGGGGCCGTACGGTTCGGGCGGTTCACGCAAATATCTGCTCGCCAGCCTCGACCAGAGCCTGAAGCGTCTGGGGGTTGAGTACGTGGATATTTTCTACTCCCACCGCGTGGATGAAAACACGCCGATGGAAGAGACGGCCTCTGCGCTGGCCCACGCCGTGCAGAGCGGCAAAGCGCTGTATGTCGGCATTTCCTCCTACTCTACCGAGCGCACACAAAAGATGGCCGAACTGTTGCGCGAGTGGAAGATCCCGCTGCTGATCCACCAGCCCTCCTATAACCTGCTTAACCGCTGGGTCGATAAGACCGGCTTGCTGGATGCGCTGGAAGCAAACGGTACGGGGTGTATTGCCTTCACCCCGCTGGCGCAGGGGCTGCTGACCGGAAAATACCTGAACGGTATTCCTGAAGGTTCACGCATGCAGCGCGAAGGGAATAAATCGCGCGGCCTGACGCAGAAGATGCTGACCGACGCCAACCTGAGCAGCCTTCGCCTGCTGAATGAGATGGCGCAGGCGCGCGGACAAACGATGGCGCAGATGGCGCTAAGCTGGCTGCTGAAAGATGCGCGCGTGACGTCCGTGCTGATTGGCGCAAGCCGCCCGGAACAGCTGGAAGAGAACGTTCAGGCGCTGGAAAACCTGCGCTTTACGGAGGACGAACTCAAGCGGATTGACCAGCATGTTGCGGATGGGGAGTTGAATCTGTGGCAGGCGTCGTCGGATAAATAGTGCGGTCTGATGCCCTCTCCCCTCACCCTAACCCTCTCCCCAAAGGGGAGAGGGGACTGCTCGGTGCGACTTTTCTCCCTCTCCCCTTTGGGGAGAGGGCGGGGTGAGGGGTATTAGATGTACTTTACTTCTTACTGATCTTATCCAGATACCCCATCACAAACGCAGACAGCACAAACGTCAGGTGGATGATGACGTACCACATCAGTTTGTTATCCGGCACGTTCTTCGCGTCCATAAACACGCGCAACAGGT
>Ga0207713_1000503_pt1 | contig 40245 bp, 30 predicted proteins | sample KBSS64metaG_FD_184404 | JGI IMG/M metagenome (GOLD analysis project Ga0207713, IMG submission 184404) | Switchgrass rhizosphere microbial communities from Kellogg Biological Station, Michigan, USA - KBS S6-4 metaG (SPAdes) (version 2) | ecosystem: Host-associated > Plants > Roots > Rhizosphere >... | reverse complement strand
AGAACTACGCTGCGGCCGGCGTTTCAACAACGCCCTTATAAACACAAGGTAAGGTTTGAATCATGAGTTTGCTCAATATCGGGATGTCGGGGTTGGCCGCGAGTTCATCCTCTCTGGCTGTGACGGGCAACAACATTGCCAACGTCGACACCGCCGGTTATTCACGCCAGCAAACCGTGCAGGGCACCAAGTCCTCGATTCAGTACGGTAACGTGTTCATCGGTACCGGTACGACTCTGGCCGACGTGCGCCGGGTGTACAACTCCTACCTCGAATCGCAGCTGCGTACCGCCACGTCGCTCAATAGCGAAGCCGCCGCCTTCGGTGCGCAGGCGACCGCGCTGGACGGCTCGCTGTCCGACACCAACACTGGCCTGACCGGTGTGCTGCAGAAATTCTTCACCTCGATGCAAGGCGTGTCGACCTCGGCCACCGACGACACTTCCCGCCAGTCGGTGCTGACCGGCGCCCAGGCCCTGACCAGTCGCTTCAATGCGCTGGCCAAGCAGATGAACGATCAGAACGCCACGCTCAATGGCAACCTGTCCGACATGGCGTCCCAGGTGAACAAACTGGCAACCTCGATTGCCACGCTGAACCAGAAGATCGGCGAGATCTCCACCAGCGGCGGCCAGCCGAACGATCTGCTCGACAGCCGTAACGAAGCCGTGCGTCAACTCTCCGAGCTGACCGGCGCGCAAGTCGTTGAGCGTGGCACCAGCTTCGACATCTACATCGGCAGCGGCCAGCCGTTGGTCATCGGCAATACCACCAATACCCTGAGCACCGTGCCGCTCAAGGGTGACCCATCGCGCATGGGCATCCAGATGGATCGTGGTTCGAGCACCATCGACATCACCTCGGCGATGACCGGTGGTGAAATCGGCGGTCTGCTGACTTATCGCAAGGAAGTGCTCGATCCTGCACTCAACGAGCTGGGCCGTGTGGCACTGGTCGTTGCCGACCAGATCAACCGCCAGCAAGCCCAGGGCATCGACAAGAACGGTGACTTTGGCGCGGCCATTTTCAACAACATCAACAGTGCCGCCCTGATCAGTCAGCGCAGCATCGCCCAGTCCGGCAACAGTGCAGGTTCGGGCAATCTTGATGTCACCATCAAGGACACCGGCAAGCTGACCACCAGCGACTATCAGGTCACCTTCACCAGCGCGACCAACTACACGGTCAAGCGCTCCGACGGCACCGACATGGGTTCGTTCAGCACCACGACCACGCCGCCTCCGGTAATCGACGGCTTTACCCTGGCCCTTAACGGTGGTGCGCTGAGCGCCGGCGATACGTTCAAGGTCACCCCGACCCGCAACGCGGCGTCCAGCATTCAGACCGTGCTTACCGACCCGAAGAAAATCGCCGCCGCCGGACCATTGACCGGCGTGGCCAGTGCCAACAACTCAGGCACCTACACTCAGCCGACGCTGACTGACGTCGTCGATATCTACAACCCGGCGTCCCAGGCAGAGTTGCAGAACGCGCTCAAGTATTCGACCCCGGTCAAACTGGTATTCGGTGCCACCACCAGCGGCAGCCAGACTTACAACATGGTTGATGCCAAGGGGGCCACGATCGGTTCCGGCGTCATCGTTCCCGGTCAGGCGAACACCCTGAACCTGAAGATCGGCATGGTCGACTCCACCGGTGCTCCGGTGATGGACACCACCGTCATCCCGAACGTGCAAAAGACCTTCACCGTGCAGACCACTGTGGGCGCGACGCCGAAGTCCGGCGAAACCTTCACCATCAACCTGACCGGCGCGGCCTCTTCGGACAACCGCAACGCCCAGGCACTGGTCGGTTTGCAGACCAAACAGACCGTTGACACCGGCACGGCGAGCAAGGGCATCAGCCTGACCGACGCTTACAACAAACTGGTAACCAACGTCGGTACCCAGGCTGCCCAGAGCAAATCCGACAGCGCAGCCACCACGGTGATCCTGGATCAGGCCCAGGGTGCACGGGACTCGCTGTCCCAGGTCAACCTGGATGAAGAGACCGGCAACCTGGTCAAGTATCAGCAGTACTACACAGCGTCTTCGCAGATCATCAAAGCTGCGCAGGAAACCTTCGCCACGCTGATCAACAGCCTTTAAGGAGCCGTAATTCATGCGCATTTCCACCGCCCAGTATTACGCGACACAAGCTGCCCAATATCAGCGCAACTACAGCAAGACGGTCGCGACCGCCAACGAAGCCAGCAGCCTGCAGCGCATCAACACGGCAGCCGACGATCCGATCGGTGCCGGTCGCTTGCTGAAGCTGGGCCAGCAGGCCGCGATGCTCGAGCAGTACAAAGGCAACATCGACACCACCAAGAGTTCACTGACCGTTCAGGAATCCACCCTGACATCCATCACCACCGCCCTGGCACGTGCCAAGGAAATCGGCCTGGCCGCCAACAACGGCATCGCCACCGATACGGATCGCAAGGCTTACGCGGCGGAACTGACCCAGATCCAGCAGCAGGTGCTGGGCCTGATGAATTCCAAGGACGCCAACGGCAACTACCTGTTCTCCGGCTCGAAGACCGATACCGCGCCGTACTCGCAGAACGCCGACGGCACCTACACCTACAACGGTGACCAGACCCAGATCAACCTGGGCATTGGCGACGGCCTGTCGGTGGCGACCAACACCACCGGTTGGGATGCTTTCCAGCAGACCATCAATACCGCCCGGACCCAGACCAGCATGACGGCTCCGGCTGTCGATGACGGTCGTGTGGTGCTGACCAACGGTATCGTGGGTACCGCTGCGACTTACAACGCCAAATTCACGGCCGGCCAGCCGTACACCGTGGATTTCATCAGCAGCACTCAGATCAAGATCACCGATGCCCTGGGCAATGACGTCACCACCGAAGCCAGTCAGAACGGTGCGATCACCAACAGCAACGGTGCCAACCAGACGGTCAGTTTCCGTGGTGTCGATCTGAAACTGAACATCAACCTCAAGCCAGGTGATACCAATCCGGACGCGGTCATCGCCGGTCACAGCTTCCAGCTGTCGGCCACACCGGACTCGTTCACCTCCGTGCGCAGCCCGGGCAACCCGTCGACCGCGGTCATCACCGGTTCGAACGTGACCAACCAGGCGGCCTACAACGGCGCCTTCCCGTCGGGCGGCGGCGCCGTTCTGAAGTTCACGAGTGCCACGGCATTCGACCTGTACGCGGCGCCTGTCACTGCCGACAGCAAACCGGTGTCTTCGGGCACCGTGGTCGGTGGCAACGCTACGGCTGCGGGCGTGACTTTCGCCATCGGTGGCACGCCAGCCGCCGGTGACCAGTTTTCGATTCAGTCCAACAACCACCAGACCCAGAACGTGCTCGACACCCTGGGCCAGATGGTCACTGCACTGAACACACCGATCGATGGTGATCCGGTCGCCAAGCAGAAATTCCAGGGTGCGATGGAGTCGGCGCTCGGCAACATCGAAAGTGCCGCCAACCAGATCGGCAGCGCCGTCACCTCGATCGGTGCCCGTGGCCAGTCGCTGGATGAACAGACCACCACCAACGAGACCCTGATCCAGGCGAACACCACCACTCAGGGCTCAATCCGCGATTCCGATCCGGCCGAGGTGATGACCCGCCTGACCCTGCAGCAGACCATGCTGCAGGCCTCGCAACTGGCGTTCAGCAAAATCAGCCAGCTGGGTCTGTTCAACAAGATCTGACGGCAGGCAGGCGGGCGCGCAAGCGCCCGCGTTGCCCTGTTCCTTCAATAGTTAATGTCTTAGCGGTTTCAAGAGCTCGCTTTTCTGGGCGGGTTCACACCGCCTGTGAGCCCGCCGTGAATTCACTTCCCCTCGTCAGCCTCGTCATTCCAGCCTTCAATCCGCGTTTTTTCGAACGGGCATTGCAAAGTGCCGTGAGTCAGGGCTATGGCAATCTCGAAATCATTGTCTGCGATGACAATCGTGGTCACGAGATCAAAACCATCGTCGACTCGGTGAGCGATAGCAGCGGCGTGGCGGTGCGTTATGTACGCAATCCCCGGACGCTGGGGCTGGTGGGCAACCTGCACGTCTGTCTCGAACAGGCTCAGGGCGAGTTCATAAAATTCCTGTGCGATGACGACCAGTTGTTCAGCATCTGTGTCGAGCGTCAGGCGCAGACACTCATCGATCATCAGGATGTCAATCTGGCCCTGGCCCAGCGCCTGTTCTGGGATGCCGACGACCGGCCGTTGCCGTCACGCCTGCAAAACACGCCGCTGTCTCCGACCTGCGGGCTGTTCAAGGGTGAAGACCTGCTGGCGATCTTCGAGAACTTCCCGGTCAACATTCTGGGCGGTTTCAGCAATGCCCTGTTTCGCCGGGCCGATGTAGTGGAGTTGCTGCCGGCGTTGACCCAGCCGGGACACTGCTTTGTCGCCAGTCTGGACTTCGCCTTGTATGTCTGCCTGCTGCGCCGGGGCAACATGGTGGTTTCGAACCATGTCCTGAGTGTCGAGCGTCTGTACCCTGAACGATTGAGTGGTCAGCAGGCCATGCGCGATGCGATCGAGGCCGAGCGTCAATGGCTGACGCAGATGCTCAAGGCACGCAGCGGCGAATCGGCGCCTGCACCGGGCTGGGTGCGCTACGTGCCGATGACCAAGGCGGCCGAGTTGCCGCGTGTCTGGGAAGAACTGCCGCTGAGCCGGACGCTGGGTACCAAGCAGACGACCCAGGATTGGCACGTGGGCATCTCCAGCGTCAGTTTCGCCGAGCTGTACGCGCAGTGGCTCGAATGCCGCCACCTGACCGAAGGCCAGCGTGAATTGCTGCCGGATACACTGGCCGCGTGGCCGCGTACACCGAAAATCGTTGCACTGATTATTGACGAGCAGGGCAGTCGCTCGGCGCTGGATCTTACGTTGCAATCACTGGCCGCCCAGGAGTATTTGCCCGAGCTGACCATCGTATTGTCTGCGGCCTGTACCGAGGCGCGGCTGGACGAGCGCGTGGTGCGCATGCCGCTGCAGGATGACTGGCAGCAACAAATCAATGATCTGTTGCCGCAACTCGATGGTGCCGACTGGTTCTACCTGCTGCGTGCCGGCGATCGGTTGGTGGTGCCAGCGCTGTTGGTGATGGCCGAGCGCATTGCGTTGTCGCGTACCTTGAAGTGTCTGTACAGCGATGAAGGTGGGTTGACCCAGGGCGAGTCGACCGAGCCGGTATTCAAGCCGGACTTCAACCTTGATCTGATGCGCAGCTACCCCTACGTCGGCAGGGCGCTGGCGTTCGAGCGTGAGCGCTTCCTGGCCCTGGGTGGTTTCGATTCGTCGTTTGGCGAACTGGCACCCCACGATGTGCTGTGGCGCATGGTCGAGGAGGGCGGCACGCCGGTGGTCGGTCATATCGCGGAGGTGTTGCTGGAGTCTGTATTTGACCTGGCCAAGTGGCTGTCCGGACCGGAAATGGCAGACAGCAATGCGCAACTGGTCGGCGCACACCTGGATCGGCTGGGCATCGCTCATGACATCCGTCGCGGTGCATCGAACCTGTTGAACCGGGTCGACTATCACCACGCCCGCCGGCCGCTGGTGTCGATCGTCATCGTCAGCAAGGATCAGACGGCGGCGGTGCAACGCTGCATCGAGAGCCTGCTGGAGAAAACCGCATACGCCGAGTACGAACTGCTGCTGGTGGACAACGGCAGCGAGAGCGCCGAAGCCCAGGCCTGGTTCGATGGCATGGCGCAATTGGGCAGCGAGCGGATTCGCGTGCTGGACTGCCCGCAGCAGGAAAACCTGGCGGCGGTGCGCAATCTCGCCGTGAGTCAGGCCCGTGGCGATTACGTCCTGCTGCTCAACCCGTACGCCGTGATCACCAACGGCGAATGGCTGGCGGAAATGCTCAATCATGCGCAAAGGCCGGAAGTCGGTGTAGTGGGCGCGAAACTATTCAACCCGGATGGCCGGATCGTGCATTCCGGGCTGATTCTGGGTCTGCAAGGGCCGGCCGGCGTACCGTTTTTCGGTGAATCGCTGCAGGCGACGGGTTACATGTATCGTCTGCTGGCGGCGCATGATCTGAGCGCCGTCGGCAGCGATTGCCTGCTGGTGCGCAAGTCGGTGTTCGAGGCCGTCGGTGGCCTCGACGAACAGGACCTGGCGCAGTCGCTGAACGAAGTGGACTTGTGCCTGCGTGTCGGTCAGCAGGGTTATCTGGTGGTCTGGACGCCTTATGCGCAGTTGGCATTGGGTGCGCAGCCGGCCGGTACGCCGAAAGAGGGTGAAGAGGCGCGGCTCGGCAAAGAGCAGGAAACGTTCTACAAGCGCTGGTTGCCAATCGTTGCGCGGGACCCGGCCTACAACAAGAACCTGTCGCTGAGCGGCCTTGGCGGGTCGAGCTTCAGTCTCGATCCGGGCTTGCGTACTGGCTGGACTCCGTTCTCCCAGCCACAACTGCCGAAGATCCTTGCGCTGCCGGTCAACGCCTCCGCCATCGGTCACTACCGCGTGACGCAGCCTTTGATCGAGCTGGAAGCGGCGGGGCGTGCGCTGGGGCGGATTCACTACAACCTGCCGACGATCATTGAGGTCGAACGCCAGTCTCCGGACGTGATCATTTTGCAGGGGCGCTATGCCGAAGCACCGATCAACGAAATCCCGGGTCTGCAAAAGTACTCCAGTGCGCGGCGGATCTATGAGCTCGATGACTACGTTATCGATGTGCCTCACCGCAACGCGCATATCCGCAACATGCCGAACAAGGACGAAATGGAAAAACTGGTCCGCCGGGCGATTGCCATGTGCGACCGGGTCGTGGTGTCCACGGCGCCGCTGGGCAATGCGCTGTCGAGCATGCACAACGACATCCGGGTCGTTCCGAACATGCTGTCCCAACATATGTGGTGCGACTTGCGCAGCCAGCGCCGCACCTCGAAAAAACCGCGGGTCGGCTGGGGCGGCGGCACCAGCCACCACGGCGACCTGGCGGTGATTGCCGACGTTGTTCGTGAACTGGCCAATGAAGTCGACTGGGTGTTCTTCGGCATGTGCCCGGATGAGTTGCGTCCGTACATGCACGAATTCCACGGCGTGATCGGTCTGGACGTGTACCCGGCAAAATTGGCGAGCCTCAACCTCGACCTGGCCCTGGCACCGCTGGAGTTCCACATTTTCAACGACTGCAAGAGCAACCTGCGTCTGCTGGAGTACGGCGCCTGCGGATACCCGGTGATCTGCACCGACACCGAGGCCTATCGCGGTTACCTGCCATGCACCCGGATCAAGACCAACACCACGGACGAGTGGCTGCAAGCGATCCGCATGCACCTGGCCGATCCGGATGCGAGCTATCGCATGGGTGACGAATTGCGTGAAGTCGTGCTGCGCGATTACGTGCTGCGTGGGGATAACCTACGGTACTGGGAAAACGGCTGGCTGGCGGATTGATCGGTTCATCCGCGCTCCAAAAAAAACAGGCGACTATTGCAATCGCCTGTTTTTTTTTACCTGCCTGTTCGTCTTTGTTTCATTGGCGATACATTTCTTTGCGACGGACTCAAGCGCAGGGAGTTTCCTGTCGATATCAACACATTGCAGTTCAAGAAAATCATGCCGCGATGACGAGTGATCGCCACGCTGGCCGGTACCGGTTCACAAACAAGGCAAGGAAGATGTAATGGCGGTAATCAACGGGACAAACGGCGCGGATACGCTGAACGGTACGAGTGGGGATGATGAGATCAATGGCCTGGGTGGCAATGATGTGATTATCGGGAGTGCCGGGGCTGACAAAATTGACGGTGGCGCGGGTTTCGACACGGTCGATTACTCGGCTTCGTTCGCCGGGGTCAATGTCGATATTCGTCCGGGCACCGGGTTGCCTGGCACCGGTGGTGATGCGCAAGGCGACACGCTGATCGGCATTGAAAAGGTCATCGGTTCGGCGTTCAACGATACCTTCACCACTGATGCTTATCTGTACGCCACTTACGAAGGCGGTGCAGGCGATGACATCTACTTCGTCAACGGCGGTGGCGTGACCGTCATCGAGCAGGCCGGTGGCGGCAACGATGAGGTACGCGTCACCTACAAAGAGCACACGCTGGTGGCCAACGTCGAGCGTCTGACCTACGTTGGCACCGAGTCGTTTACCGGTGCGGGCAATGCCAGCGACAACATCATCACTGGCGGCAACGGCAATGACACGCTGCTGGGCGGTGGCGGGGCTGATCAGTTCTTCGGTGGTGCGGGCATGGACACGGTGTCCTATGACGACAGCACCGTAGGCGTCACGCTCAACCTGAAAACCGGTGTCAATTCCGGAATCGGTGCGGGCGATGTCTACAACGACATCGAAGCAATCACTGGCTCCAAATATAACGACACCTTCATCGCCGATGGCCGGGTGTTTGCCTTCAACGGGGGGACGGGCACCGACACGGTCGACTATTCAACCTCGGCCGAAGCCATCAACGTTGATGTTCGTCCGGGTATCGGTCTGGCAGGCACCGGTGGCGATGCGCAGGGCGATACCCTGGCCAGCATCGAAAAAGTCATCGGTTCGGCCTTCAACGACACGTTCACCGCAGCCCCTCTCAGCACCGTGACCTTCGAGGGCGGCGCCGGCGATGACATCTACTTCGTCAACGGCGGTGGCGTGACTGTCATCGAGCAGGCCGGTGGCGGCAACGATGAGGTACGCGTCACCTACAAAGAGCACACGCTGGCGGCCAACGTCGAGCGTCTGACCTACGTTGGCACCGAGTCGTTTACCGGTGCGGGCAATGCCAGCGACAACATCATCACTGGCGGCAACGGCAATGACACGCTGCTGGGCGGTGGCGGGGCTGATCAGTTCTTCGGTGGTGCGGGCATGGACACGGTGTCCTATGACGACAGCACCGTAGGCGTCACGCTCAACCTGAAAACCGGTGTCAATTCCGGAATCGGTGCGGGCGATGTCTACAACGACATCGAAGCAATCACTGGCTCCAAATATAACGACACCTTCATCGCCGATGGCCGGGTGTTTGCCTTCAACGGGGGGACGGGCACCGACACGGTCGACTATTCAACCTCGGCCGAAGCCATCAACGTTGATGTTCGTCCGGGTATCGGTCTGGCAGGCACCGGTGGCGATGCGCAGGGCGATACCCTGGCCAGCATCGAAAAAGTCATCGGTTCGGCCTTCAACGACACGTTCACCGCAGCCCCTCTCAGCACCGTGACCTTCGAGGGCGGCGCCGGCGATGACATCTACTTCGTCAACGGCGGTGGCGTGACCGTCATCGAGCAGGCCGGTGGCGGCAACGATGAGGTACGCGTCACCTACAAAGAGCACACGCTGGCGGCCAACGTCGAGCGTCTGACCTTCACCGGCACCGGCTCGTTTACCGGCGCGGGCAACGACAGCGACAACATCATCACCGGCGGCGCGAGCAACGACATCCTCAAGGGCGGCGGCGGTGCCGACCAGTTCTTCGGTGGGGCAGGCATGGACACCGCGTCCTACGACGACAGCACCGTCGGCGTCACGCTTGATCTGAAGACCGGAATCAACAGCGGAATCGCTGCGGGCGATGTCTATAACAGCATCGAAGCGATTGCCGGCTCGAAGTACAACGACACGTTCTTTGCTGACAGCCGAGTGTTTGCTTTCGACGGTGGCACTGGCTTCGATACGGTCGACTATTCAACCTCGGCCGAAGCCATCAACGTTGATGTTCGTCCGGGTATCGGTCTGGCAGGCACCGGTGGCGATGCGCAGGGCGATACCCTGTCCAGCATCGAAAAAGTCATCGGTTCGGCCTTCAACGACACGTTCACCGCAGCCCCTCTCAGCACCGTGACCTTCGAGGGCGGCGCCGGCGATGACATCTACTTCGTCAACGGCGGTGGCGTGACCGTCATCGAGCAGGCCGGTGGCGGCAACGATGAGGTACGCGTCACCTACAAAGAGCACACGCTGGCGGCCAACGTCGAGCGTCTGACCTTCACCGGCACCGGCTCGTTTACCGGCGCGGGCAACGACAGCGACAACATCATCACCGGCGGCGCGAGCAACGACATCCTCAAGGGCGGCGGCGGTGCCGACCAGTTCTTCGGTGGGGCAGGCATGGACACCGCGTCCTACGACGACAGCACCGTCGGCGTCACGCTTGATCTGAAGACCGGAATCAACAGCGGAATCGCTGCGGGCGATGTCTATAACAGCATCGAAGCGATTGCCGGCTCGAAGTACAACGACACGTTCTTTGCTGACAGCCGAGTGTTTGCTTTCGACGGTGGCACTGGCTTCGATACGGTCGACTATTCAACCTCAGCCGAGGCCGTCAATGTCGAGATTCGTCCGGGCACCAGCTTGGCGGGAACCGGTGGCGATGCGCAGGGCGATACCCTGACCAACATCGAAAAAGTCGTCGGCTCGGCCTTCAACGACACCTTCACCGCCGCGGCTATCAGCTACGCGACTTTCGAGGGCGGTGCCGGTGATGACATCTACTACGTCAACGGCGGTGGCGTAACGATCATCGAACAGGCGGGTGGTGGTAACGACGAAATTCGCGTCAGCTGGAATACCCACACGATGGCAGCCAATGTCGAGCGCATGACCTACACCGGGACCGTTGCGTTTACCGGTTACGGGAATGCCGGCGACAACATCATGACCGGTGGTATCGGCAACGATGTGCTGTATGGCGGTGGCGGTGCCGACCAGTTCATCGGCGGTGCGGGCATGGACACGGTGTCCTATGACGACAGTACCGCAGGCGTCAGCATCAACCTGAAAACCGGTGTCAGTACCGGGATTGCGATGGGCGATACTTACAACAGCGTCGAGGCAATGACGGGCTCGAAATTCAACGATGTCTTCGTTGGCAGCTCTGTGGCGCTCGCAATCAACGGGGGACTCGGCCTGGATATGGTCAGCTATGAGTCCTCGGACAGCGCGGTCACCATCGACCTGAAAACCAACGCCAACGCCGGCGATGCAGCGGGCGATACGTTCGCCGGGATCGAGATTTTCCAGGGCAGTCGTTTCGCTGACACGTTCCTCGGTTCGACCGCCAACGACAACTTCGTTGGCGGAGCAGGTGCCGACGTGTTCGACGGTCGTGAAGGCATCGACACGGTGTGGTACGCCAACAACACCACCGCCGTGAATATCAACCTGCAGACCGGCGTCAGTCAGGGTGGCGATGCCGAAGGCGATGTATTCATCAATGTCGAGAGTCTGATCGGGACAAGCTTCAATGACACGCTGACCGGCAATGCTGCCGCCAATGGTCTGGAGGGCGGTCTGGGTAACGACGTCATTTATGGCGGAGACGGCAACGATGTCATCTATGGCAGCCTGTACACCCCGCTCGGACCGTTCGCTGTGAATGTTGCAGCGGGTGGGCCGCAGGCCGACCTTCTGTATGGCGGCAATGGCAACGACACCATCGTTGCAGCGCCCGATGACCGTGGCACCCAGGCCTTTGGTGAAGCCGGCAATGACACCATTACCGTGGTGTATGGCATGGCTGACGGTGGTGAAGGCGACGATCTGCTGACCGGCACTGGCGCCGGCTTCTCGCTGTTCGGTGGAGCGGGTGCTGACAAATTGCTTCTGCAGGGGCCCGGCTCGGCGTTCGGCGGCGAGGATAATGACACCTACACCGTCAATACCTCGAGACTGGTCACCATTCAGGACAATGGCACCAGTTCCGGCGACAAGTTGATCCTGACGAACATCAGCGCTCAGCAACTGCTGCTTGATCGGGTCGGCAATGATCTGTTCCTGCATCAGTACAGCGTCTTCGAAGGTCAGACTCCGGAAGACGGCGTGCGACTGAAGGACTGGTTCGCCGGTTTCAACAATATTGAATATATCCAGACGTCTGACGGCAAGTACATCAACCTGCCAACCGGCAATGACGGGTTCGCCATGTTTGGCTGATCCGCCTGATTCGCTGAGATCGTTCAATCAAAGGGGTGAGGCCGGCAACGGTCTCATCCCTTTTTTTAAGGGCAGCTGTCCTGCCGACGCGCAGCCAGCGGAGCTGGCGCGTTTCCTGCAAGTCCCCCTCAAATCGCCATAAAACGAGCGCTCGCGGTCATTGCCCCTGCGCCCGTACCGGCAGAAAGGTTTAGCCAGAAGGCCGCAATGCGCAAAAAGCAGCGCGCAGCCCTGTGACGAACGAGAGGGGAGACCATGAAGGCAGTTATTTTGGCGGGTGGCCTGGGCACGCGCATCAGTGAAGAGTCGCACCTCAAGCCGAAACCGATGATCGAGATCGGTGGCAAGCCAATTCTCTGGCACATCATGAAACAGTATTCCGCCCACGGGATTCATGACTTCGTGATTTGCCTTGGCTACAAGGGCTACGCGATCAAGGACTTCTTCGCCAACTACTTCCTGCACACCTCCGACGTGACGTTCGACATGCGTGAAAATCGCATGGACGTTCACCAGAACTACAGCGAACCGTGGCGCGTGACGCTGATCGACACCGGCGAGGAAACCATGACCGGTGGCCGTCTGCGCCGCGCCGCACGCTATCTGGAAAACGAACAAGCCTTCTGCTTCACCTATGGCGACGGCGTCTCCGACCTGAATATCAGCTCGCTGGTGGATTTCCACCTGACTCACGGCAAGTTGGCGACAGTCACCGCCGTACAACCGCCGGGCCGCTATGGCGCGCTGGATCGTGACGGCGACCGGGTTCTCGGTTTCACGGAAAAACCGCGCGGTGACGGTGGCTGGATCAACGGTGGTTTCTTTGTGCTCTCGCCCAAGGTTTTGCCGCTGATCGAAGGCGACGAAACCTCGTGGGAGTCCGGCCCGCTCGACGGTCTGGCCGAGCGCGGCGAGTTGATGGCGTACCAGCACGAAGGCTTCTGGCAGCCAATGGACACCCTGCGTGACAAGAACCACCTCGAAGCCTTGTGGCAGAGCGGGGAGGCCCCATGGAAGCAATGGGACTGAGTCCGGAATTCTGGCGCGGCAAGCGGGTTCTGGTCACCGGCCACACCGGTTTCAAGGGCAGCTGGCTGACCCTGTGGCTGCAAAGCCTCGGCGCGCAAGTCAGCGGTTTTTCCCTCGATCCGTCGACCGAGCCGAGCCTGTTCGAACTGGCGCGCGTGAGCGAAGGCATCAACGACCAGCGCGGCGACCTGCGTGACCTCGGCGCCTTGCTCGAGATCATCGCTGACACCGAGCCTGAGATCGTCCTGCACCTGGCGGCCCAGCCGCTGGTGCGTGAAGGTTATCGCGATCCGCTGGGGACTTATTCCAGCAACGTCATGGGCACCCTCAATCTGCTCGAAGCGATTCGTCAGGTCGGTTGCGTGCGGGCCTGCGTGCTGGTGACCACCGACAAGGTCTACGCCAACAAGGAATGGCTGTGGCCGTACCGCGAGGACGAAGCCCTCGGTGGTCACGATCCTTACAGCAGCAGCAAGGCCTGCTGCGAGTTGCTGGCGCAGTCTTACGCGGCATCGTTCTTCCCGGCCGACAAGTACGCCGAGCATGGTCTGGCCCTGGCCACCGCGCGCGCCGGCAACGTGTTGGGCGGTGGCGACTTCGCCCCAGAACGGCTGATTCCCGATGTACTGAAAGCCTGGTCGGCCGACGAGCCGGTGACCTTGCGTTACCCGCAAGCCGTGCGCCCGTGGCAGCACGCGCTGGAGCCGCTGGCCGGCTACCTGCAACTGGCCGCCGGCCTCTATGAAGATGGCCCGGAATACGCCGGCGCGTGGAACTTCGGCCCGGGCGAAGCGGACATGTGCAGCGTCGGCGAAGTGGTTGAACTGCTCTCCAACCGCTGGCCTCAGGCCCGTGGCCTGCGCCTCGAAAAGAGTGACCTGCACGAAGCCGGCCTGTTGCGTCTGGACAGCAGCCGCGCCCGTCAGGTGCTCGGCTGGCAACCGCGCTGGACGTTGCAGCAATGCCTGACCCAGACCCTCGACTGGCACTTGGCGTGGCAGAACGGCGACGACATGCGCACCGTGACCCTCGGCCAACTGAACCTGTACCGGGGCGCGTTGTGAGCGAGTTTTCCTTGAAACCGTTGCCGCTGGCCGGGTTGTTCAGCGTCCAGCACAAGCGCTTCGAAGATCAGCGCGGGCACTTCGCCCGTCTGTTCTGCGAAGGCAGCCTGAAAGCGTTCGGCAGTGAATTTCACATCCGCCAGATCAACCATTCCTGCACCCGCGAGAAGGGCAGCGTGCGAGGTCTGCATTACCAGAACGCCAATGCGCCGGAAGCCAAGTTGATCACCTGCCTGCGAGGTGAAGTGTGGGACGTAGCGGTAGACCTGCGCCCGGACTCGGAAACCTTCCTGCACTGGCACGCCGAGCACCTGAAGGCCGGTGACGGTCGCAGCCTGTTGATTCCGGCCGGCTTCGCCCACGGTTTCCAGACCCTCACTGAAGACGCCGAACTGCTTTACCTGCACAGCGCCGATTACGCGCCGGAGCACGAGGGCGGTCTGTCGGTGAATGATCCACGGCTGGCGATCGCCTGGCCGTTGCCTGTCAATAATTTGTCAGCGCGTGATTCCAGCCATCCCGCGCTCGATCAACACTTTGCTGGAGTGCGTCTATGAACTGCCGTGGGTGCGCCGCACCGCTGAGCCTGCCGCTGATCGACCTCGGTACCTCGCCACCGTCCAACGCCTACGTGCACGTCGATCGGCTGGAGCAGGCCGAACAATGGGTGCCGCTGAAGGTCGCCGTGTGCCAGCAATGCTGGCTGGTGCAGACCGAGGATTACACCTCTGCCGACAGCCTGTTCGACGCCGAATACGCCTACTTCAGTTCGTTCTCCAGCACCTGGCTGGCTCATGCCGAGCGTTATGTGGCCGAGATGGTCGAGCGCTTCGGCCTGACCGCCGACAGCCGCGTGGTGGAAGTCGCGGCCAACGACGGCTACCTGCTGCAATACGTGGCCGGTCGCGGCATCCAGTGCCTGGGCGTCGAGCCGACCCGCAGCACCGCGCAGGCGGCACGGGAAAAAGGCCTGGAGATTCGTGAACTGTTCTTCGGTCGCGACACCGCCGCCCAGCTGAAAAGCGAAGGCTGGGCCGCCGACCTGATGGCCGCCAACAACGTGCTGGCCCATGTGCCGGACATCAACGATTTCCTCGGTGGTTTCGCCACGCTGCTCAAGCCGACCGGCGTCGCCACCTTCGAATTCCCGCAACTGCTGACGCTGATGGCCGGCGCGCAGTTCGACACGCTGTATCACGAGCACTATTCCTACCTGTCCCTGACCGCCGTGCAGACGCTGTGCGAGCGCAACGGCCTGGAAGTGTTCGACGTCAGCCAGCTGACCACCCATGGCGGATCGCTGCGGGTGTTCGTCCAGCGCAAGGACGGTTTACGCCGCGCCGTGCAGCCAGCGGTGCAGCAGCAGTTGCAGGCCGAGCTCGACGCCGGGGTGAAAACCACCGGGTACTACGCGACGCTGGCGCCTGCCGCCGAAAACATCAAGCACCAGCTGCTGCGCTTCCTGTTGCAGGCCAAGGCCGAGGGCAAGCGCGTGGTCGGTTATGGCGCGGCAGCCAAAGGAAATACCTTGCTCAACTTCGCCGGTGTGAGGACGGATCTGCTGGCCTGGGTCGCCGATGCCAACCCGCACAAACAGGGCAAGTTCCTGCCGGGCAGTCGCATTCCGATCGTGGCGCCCGAGCGCATTGCGCAAGAGCGGCCGGACTACATTCTGGTTCTGCCCTGGAACCTGTTGAGCGAAGTGACGCAACAACTGGCCGAAGCCAAAACATGGGGTGCACGCTTTGTCGTCGCCGTTCCGGAGTTGAGCATTCAATGAGCAGAATTCACTACACCAAACCCAGCGTCGGCGAACTCGAAGCGCAATATGCCCTGGATGCCGTGCAGAACGGCTGGGGCGCGCGCTGCTACGAATACCTGACCCGCTTCGAACACGGCTTCGCCGAGCATTTGGGCGCGACCTATGCGATCGCTACTTCCAGTTGCACCGGGGCGTTGCACATGGGCATGGCGGCATTGGGGGTCGGTGCCGGTGACGAAGTGATCCTTGGCAATACCAACTGGATCGCTTCGGCGGCGCCGATCACCTACCTGGGCGCGACCCCGGTATTTGTCGATGTGCTGGCCGACAGCTGGTGCCTCGACCCGCAGCAGGTCAGAAACGCGATCAGCCCGCGCACCAAGGCCATTCTGGCGGTGCACCTGTACGGCAATCTGTGTGACATGGATGCCTTGCTGGCCATCGGCAAGGAATTCGGGATTCCCGTGATCGAAGATGCGGCCGAAGCCATCGGTTCGCAGTGGCGCGGTCAGGCGGCCGGTTCGATGGGAGCCTTCGGTGCTTTCTCGTTCCACGGCACCAAGACCATGACCACCGGCGAGGGCGGAATGTTCGTTACCTCGGACAAGGCCTTGTACGAGCGCGTGCTGACCCTGTCCAACCACGGTCGCGTGGCGGGCTGCACCAAGCAGTTCTGGCCAGAGTTCGTCGGTTTCAAATACAAGATGAGCAACCTGCAGGCGGCCGTCGGTTGCGCGCAGGTCGAGCGGATCGAAGAGTTGATCGCGCGCAAGCGGGCGATCTTTTCCAACTATGCACAGGCGCTGGAAGGCGTACCGGGCGTGTCGCTCAATCCCGAGCCGGCTCACGGGCGCAACGGTTACTGGATGCCGACCGTGGTGTTCGATGCCGACACCGGTATCCATCGCGACCAGTTGATCGCGGCTTTCCAGGCGGCTGACATCGATGCCCGGGTGTTCTTCTGGCCGCTGTCGACGTTGCCGATGTTCAGCGGGCACAACGTTGACACCCCGGTGTCATTCGCCCTGCCGGAGCGCGCCTTCAATCTGCCGAGCTATCACGACATGACCGACGCCGATCAGCAGCGCGTGGTGCAAGTGGTGCTGGACATGTTGGCAGGCAGGCCCGCGCTGTGAAGATGTATCTGCTGGGGGCCGCCAACCCGGAAGCGGTGCGCATGCTGCACGCGGTCAAGCGCAGTACGCCGAATGTCGAGTTCGCCTTTCTGGACAACGATCCGCGCAAGCACGGCACGCTGTTTTACGGGGTGCCGGTGGTGGGTGGTTCGGAGCGGGTCGCCGAGCTCAATGGCCCGGACGTGCGCTTCGTCAATCTGATCACCGGCAGTACCCGGTTACGCTACGAAACCACCTGTCAGTTGGTGGAGGCAGGGGCGAAGCTCGGCCAGTTCGTTCATCCCGGTATCGACCTGAGCATGATCCGCATGGGGCAGGGCAGTTACCTGCAGGAAGGCGTGTTGATGCAGGCCGAAGTCGAACTCGGCGACAACACCAGCATCAGCGCCGGTAGCGTCGTGGGGCATGAAGGGCGGATCGGCCATTCAGTGTTCATGGCGCCGGGCGTGTGCATCGCCGGCTGTGTGGAAATCGGCGACGGTACGTTTATCGGTACCAACGCCACGATTCTGCCGCGTCTGCGCATCGGTCGCTGGGTGACCATCGGCGCCGGCGCTGTGGTGACAAAGGATGTCCCGGATTTTTCGGTCGTGGTGGGCAATCCCGCCAGGATCATCAAGACCAACACCGTGCCATACCCTGACGCCAGGGTGTTCAGGTAAGCCGTTTTCCCGAATTTTTGGAGAGTCGCAATGAATCCACATGAGCAGTTTCGCGAAGAAGTAAAAGCCAACATCGAAGGCCTGCAACAGGACAAGGCGCTGCAAACCGAGTCTCTGGATTGGGTCGGCACTACCGCTAAACACAAGTACACCTACAACTTCAGCTGGATGGGCCGGCCGATCATTCAGTTCCCGCAGGACATGGTCGCCATGCAGGAAATCATCTGGAACCTGCGCCCGGACATCATCGTGGAAACCGGTATCGCCCACGGCGGTTCGCTGGTGTTCTACGCCTCGATCCTCGAGCTGATCGGTCACGGCGAAGTCCTGGGCATCGATATCGACATCCGCCAGCACAATCGCGAAGCCATCGAAGCGCACCCGATGTTCAAGCGGATCAGCATGATCCAGGGTTCGAGCATCGACACCGCGATCGTCGACCAGGTGCGCGAACGCGTGCAGGGCAAGAAAGTGCTGGTGGTGCTGGATTCCAATCACACCCACGAGCACGTCCTCGAAGAGCTGCGTCTGTACGCACCGCTGGTGTCGGTGGGCAGCTACTGCGTGGTCATGGACACCGTGGTCGAAGACATGCCGCAAGACGCCTTCCCGGATCGCCCGTGGGGCAAGGGTGACAACCCGAAAACTGCTGTGTGGGCTTACCTGAAAGAGAGCAGCGATTTCGAAATCGATCAGGCCATTCACAGCAAGTTGCTGATCACTGTCGCGCCGGATGGCTATCTGCGTCGCGTTCGTTAATCGACAAAAACAACGTTGAGTTTTCGGCGACTCGTCGCTTGTGGGGAATTTATGCAAGGCAAGAACAGTTCTGGACACGGTTTGGCACTCAACGAACAGTTGACCGTTGTGCTGATATCTCACGAACGCCCGGCGTTTCTGCGCAGGGCCGTGCGTTTCTACAGCACCCTGCCGTGCAGGATCCTGGTGCTGGATTCTTCGGCCGAGGCACAACCGGACATGCTCGGGCAGTTTGCCAACGTCGACTACCAGCACTTGCCGCAGTACGGCTACTGGGGCATCCGCGCCAAGCTGGCCTACGGTGTCGAGCAATTGCAGACGCCGTACATGGTGTTTGCGGCGGACGACGACTTCCTCGTGCACGATGCCTTGCATGAAGCCGTCGCCTTCATGAATGCCAACCCCGATTACAGCCTGTGCCATGGCTACAGCATGATGTACCTGTCGCTGGCCAACAGCGTCAGCTACTACCGTCGCGACAAGAAGGTCTGCGAGGACTACTCGGCCGATCTCGCCCAGGATCGCCTGATCGACTACATGTATCAGTACCTGCCGCCGTTCTATGCCGTGCAACGTACGGAGATTCTGCGCGACTGGTATGCGGCCATGCCGCAAGACACGATCTTCCAGTGGCAGGAAGTCGGTCACACCTACTACATGCTGGCGCGGGGCAAGGCGCGGATTCTGCCGATCCCGTACGTGGTGCGTGAGCTCAACTATCAGCACTCCGACCACAACACCGAGATTTATCACTCGCTGGCCTACACCGACGCCAGGCACGTCGCCGAACGCGAAGCCTTTGCCGGTTTCCTTGCCGGGTTGCCGACCCAGGTCAAGCATCAGGATCCGGAGCAGGGCAAACAGTTCGTGCTGGATAGCTTCGAAGCACTGGCCGACAGCCTGCGCGCCGGTCGCGCGTTGACTGCCGAGCTGGTATTCGAGTCGGCCTGGACCGATATCGAGGCGGGCCCACAGCGCCGTTTCGGCCCGAAACAGTACGTCGAGATGCCGTTCTACAATCAGGCGTTCTTCGATCAATTGACCCAGTTCGAATTCCTGCTGCACTCGATGCCGGCAGGGCGCCTGCAGTTGCAAGGCCTGGAAGGCATCTGGGCGCGCCAGCAGAACCTGATGCTGGCCCGCAACAACGACACCCCGGAAAGTGTGGTCGACCGTTTGTGGCGGGCCCACGACAGCAACGTGTTCAACCGCCAGGTCATCACGCGTCTGATTGACCAGTTGCAATCGATGGGTGAGGAAGAAGACGCGCAAAAACTGCGCGACTGGATCGCGCGTCTGCAAGCGACCTCCCTCAAAGGCAACGATCAGGCATTCGGCAAGATGAGGACCGGTCGCCTGCTTGAATGGCTCGCGGCGCGTCAACCGGATGCCGGACAGCTCGAGGCTATCGCCGGTCACCTGGCAGCCCACGATGGCGGTCCGCAGTTCGGCATCTTCCTGCTCGATCTGGACAACGACATCGACAAGTTGCAGATCACCCTGGACAGCCTGCTCGAAGGTCACAGCAAGGCCTTCAAGGTGGTGGTGTTCACCACGGGTGAGCCGCCGGCCGCGACCACTGCGCAAAACACTTTGCACTTTGTCCGGGTCTCGCCGAGCAATTTTGTCGACAAGCTGAACCTGAGCGTCAATCAGTCGCCGTGCGACTGGCTGTTGCTGGCCGAAGCGGGCGACGAGTTCACCGCCGGCGGTCTGTTGCGCGCCGGTCTGGAGCTGGCGTCTGCCGACGGGTGCCGCGCGGTGGCCACCGACGAAATCCAGCGCACCGCCGATGGCGCACTGGTGGATGTCTTCCGTCCGGGCTTCAACCTCGATCTGTTGCAAAGCCTGCCGGCACTGATGGCACGGCACTGGTTGATCCGTCGTGAAGTGTTGATCGAGGCCGGTGGTTATCAGGCCGACTTCAGCAAGGCGCTGGAATTCGATCTGCTGCTGCGCATCATTGAGCAAGGTGGTCTGGATGGCCTGGCTCACCTTGACGAACCGCTGTTGATTGCCGGTGCTTCGGTGCTGGAAGAAAACGCCGATGAGCGTCAGGCGCTGCTGCGTCACCTGGGCAATCGTGGTTACAAGGCGAAAATCACCTCGTCGAAACCGGGCACTTATCAGGTCGACTACCGTCACGGCGAACAGCCATTGGTGTCGGTCATCGTGCCGGCAATCGATGATCTTCCTGCGCTGCAGCGTTGCATCGAAGGCGTACTGCTGCGAACCCGCTACACCCGCTATGAGGTGTTGATCGCCGCAGGTCCCAATCTGTCCGCCGCGGTCAATGACTGGCTGGGCACACTGCAGCACGCCAAGGTGCAGGTCTTGCGTGCCGATCAGCCACTCGGTGCCGTGGCGCTGAGCAACGCCGCCAGCCAGCAGGCGCAGGGTGAATACCTGGTGCTGATGGCCGCCGACGGTGAAGTGGTCAATCCGAACTGGATCGAGTCGCTGCTCAACCATGCCCAGCGTCCGGAAGTCGGCGTGGTCGGTGCGAAACTGGTGGACCGCGATGGCAAGATCGCTCAGGCCGGTCTGATTCTGGGGCTGAACGATGGTGTCGGTTCTGCCTTCATCGGTGAGAAACATGACGCCGAGGGCTACATGCAGCGTCTGGCCGTGGATCAGAACTACTCGGCGGTGTCGGGCATCTGCCTGATGATTGGCAAAGCACTGTTCAATGCGCTGGATGGTCTGGATGACGCGCAATTTGCTGACGGCTTCAGCGATGTCGATCTGTGCCTGAAGGCGGGTGAAGCCGGTTTCCTCACCGTCTGGACGCCGCTGGTTCAGGTCATCCATTCGGGCGAGGTGCCGCAGGCGCCACAGGCACTGCAAGCGCTGCGTGAAAAATGGTCCGGCGCTTTTGCCCGGGACACGGCGTATAACCCGAACCTGAGCCTGAGCGGCAAAGGTTTTGTTCTCAACGAAAGTGCTTCGCTGGACTGGGCGCAGTTGCTCGCCTAAGCCTTCGCACAGGGAACAGGATTCAAGACATGTTCAACGGTAAATCGATTTTCATCTCCGGTGGCACCGGCTCGTTCGGGCGCAAGTTCATCGCGCGCCTGCTGGAGCAATACCAGCCCAAGCGCGTGGTGGTGTTTTCCCGGGATGAGCTCAAGCAATACGAAATGCAGCAGACGTTCAACGCGCCGTGCATGCGTTACTTCCTCGGTGACGTACGCGATGCCGATCGTCTGCGCCAGGCCATGCGCGGCATCGATTACGTGGTGCATGCCGCGGCGTTGAAGCAGGTGCCGGCGGCGGAATACAACCCGACCGAATGCATCCGCACCAACGTCAACGGCGCGGAGAACATCATCGCCGCCGCCATCGACAACGGCGTGAAGAAAGTTGTCGCGCTGTCCACCGACAAGGCCGCGAGCCCGATCAACCTGTACGGCGCCACCAAGTTGCTGTCGGACAAGCTGTTCGTCGCGGCCAACAACATTGCCGGTGAACAGCAGACGCGTTTTGCCGTGGTGCGCTACGGCAACGTGGCGGGCTCGCGCGGGTCAGTGGTGCCGTTCTTCAGCAAGCTCATCGCCGACGGCGCGACAGAACTGCCGATCACCGACGAGCGCATGACCCGCTTCTGGATCACCCTCGATCACGGCGTGCAATTCGTGCTCGACAGCTTTGCGCGGATGCACGGCGGTGAAGTGTTCGTGCCGAAGATCCCGTCGATTCGTGTGGTCGATCTCGCGCGTGGCATGGCCGAGCACCTGCCGCACAAGAACGTCGGCATCCGTCCGGGCGAGAAGCTGCATGAACTGATGGTGCCGCTGGACGATGCACGGATGACCCTGGAGTTTGCCGATCACTACACGATCCAGCCGTCGATTCGTTTCACCAGCGTCGACGTGGATTTTGCCGAGGACAAACTCGGCGAGCGTGGCGTGCCGGTCGGTGAAGATTTCGAGTACCGCTCCGACACCAACCCGCACTTCCTCTCGGTGGGGCAGATCGCCGACCTGCACGCGAAGCTGTCGGTATGATCCCCTACGGCCGGCAAAGCCTCGACCAGACGGACATCGACGCGGTGGTCGAGGTGTTGCAGTCCGACTGGTTGACCCAGGGCCCGACCATCGAACGCTTCGAGCAGGCGATGGCCGAGCGTTGTCAGGCCGATTTCGCCGTGGCAGTGTGCAACGCCACGGCGGCGCTGCACATTGCCTGTCTCGCGGCGGGGCTGGGAACGGGCGACCGCTTGTGGACCACGCCGAACACCTTTCTCGCGTCGGCCAACTGCGGCCGTTATTGCGGTGCCGACGTTGATTTCGTGGACATCGATCCGCTGACCTGGAACCTCGATGCCGAAGTTCTGGCAAGCAAACTCGATGCTGCCGAACGCGACGGTACGCTGCCCAAAGTGCTGGTGGCAGTGGCGTTCTCCGGGCAGAGCTGCGACATGCGGCGGATTGCCGAACTGGCCGAGCGCTATAACTTCACGGTCATCGAAGACGCCTCCCACGCGGTCGGCGCCAGTTACGCCGGGCGCCCGGTGGGTTGCGGTGAATTTGCCGCGATGACCGTGTTCAGCTTTCATCCGGTGAAGATCATCACCAGCGCTGAAGGCGGCATGGTGCTGACCAATCGCCCGGAACTGGCCGAGCGCCTGCAACGCCTGCGCAGCCACGGCATGACCCGCGATCCGCAGCAGATGACCGAACCCAGCCACGGCCCGTGGTACTACCAGCAGGTCGAACTGGGTTTCAATTACCGGATCACCGATCTGCAAGCCGCGCTGGGCCTGTCGCAGTTGGGCAAACTGGACGAGTTCATCGCCCGTCGCCGGGAGCTGGCCGCGCGTTACGACCGCTTGCTGGCGTACTTGCCGGTGACTGTGCCGAGCCTCCAGCCGGACGCCGAATCGGCCTGGCATCTTTATGTGGTGCGTTTGCAGACCGAACGCATCAGCCTCAGCCACCGTCAGGTGTTCGAAGGCTTGCGCGCCGCCGGCGTCGGCGTGAACCTGCACTACATTCCGGTGCATTTGCAGCCGTACTATCGTGACCTGGGTTTCTCCGAGGGTGACTTCCCCGAAGCGGAGCGTTATTACGCCGAAGCGATCAGCCTGCCGCTGTTTCCGTTGCTGAGCGATCAGCAGCAGGATTATGTGGTTGAGCAATTGCGTCGGTTGACTGAATGATTGCCGCCACGGCGGTGGATGGAAAACGGTAATGCGTGATCTCAGCGAGCAGGAACAATTCTGGCAGGGCGAATTCGGCAACCAGTACGTTGACCGCAACGTCGGCCAGCCACTGGTGGCGGCCAATCTGGCGTTGTTCGCCAAGGCGCTGACCCGGGCCGGGCGGATCGACAGCCTGCTGGAGCTGGGCACCAACGCCGGCAACAACTTGCAGGCGCTGCGTCAGTTGTTGCCCCGCTGCGAGCTGTTCGGGGTCGAAATCAATGCCAGTGCCTGTGCCCAGGCGCGTGCGCTGGAGATTGCGAACATCTGGCACGGTTCGCTGTTCGACTTTCCCCGTGAACGCCAATACGACCTGACCCTGAGCAAAGGCGTGCTGATCCATCTGGCGCCGGAACTACTGGCGACGGCGTATGCGCAGTTGTATGCGTTGAGTTCGCGCTACATCCTGATCGCCGAGTACTACAATCCGTCGCCGGTGGAAGTGTCCTATCGCGGCAACAGCGGCAAGCTGTTCAAGCGTGATTTCGCCGGTGAAATGCTTGATCGTTATCCTGATCTGCAACTGCTGGATTACGGCTTCGGTTATCACCGCGATCCGCAGTTTCCGGTGGACGACATCACCTGGTTCCTTTTGGAAAAACGTCCTTGAACAACGTCGCAATCATCCCGGCCCGCGGGGGCAGCAAACGCATCCCGCGCAAGAATCTCAAGCCGTTCGACGGTGTGCCGATGATTGTCCGTTCGATTCGCACGGCCCTCGATTCTGGGTTGTTCGAGCAAGTGGTGGTCAGCACCGACGACGCAGAGATCGCCGACGTGGCGCGGGCCAACGGTGCTCACGTGCCGTTCATGCGTCCGGCGGAGCTAGCCGATGATTTCACCGGCACTGCGGCAGTGATCGTGCATGCCTTGCAGCAACTGCCGGCCTTCGAATACGCCTGCTGTGTGTACGCCACGGCGCCGCTGTTGCAGGCACGGTTTCTGCGTCAGGGCGTTGAATTGCTGGAGCGACACCCGGACAAGTCCTTTGCTTTTTCAGTCACCGATTTCGGCTTTCCGGTGCAGCGCGCCCTGACCCTGGACGGGCAGGGCGCACTGACGGCGTTGTACCCCGAGTTTCGCAATACCCGTTCGCAGGATCTGCCGGCTGCCTTTCAGGATGCCGGCCAGTTCTATTGGGGTCGCCGCGAGGCGTGGCTGGGTAGCGAGGTGTTGTATTCGCCGGCCAGTCTGCCGGTGATCCTGCCACGCCATCTGGTGCAGGACATCGATACCGCCGAAGACTGGAAGCGCGCCGAGTACCTTTACGCGGCACTCAAGGCCGGCGGAGAACTGCAATGAGAGTGCTGATCCGCGCCGACGCCTCGCCGACCATCGGCAGCGGCCACATCGCCCGGTGCCTGACGCTGGCGCGGGTATTGCGCACGCAAGGCAGTCATGTCGCGTTTGCCTGCCGTCGTTTGCCGGGGCATCGGCTTGATGCGTTGCAGAGCGAAGGCTTCGAGACCTTCGCGTTGCCGGATCGCTATGCCGGTGAAGACCCGGAGCAAGCCATCGAATCGATGCTGCCGTGGCAGGCGGATATCGATGCACTGGCGGCGCAGCTGGAAGGGCAGCCCGGATTTGACTGGGTGATCGCCGACCATTACGGCCTCGACCATCACTGGCAGACCGCTGCCCGTCGCTTCGCGCCACGGATCGCCGCCGTCGACGATCTGGCGACCCGCCGGTACAGCGTGGATCTGCTGCTCAATCAGAACCTCTCCGGGCTCAGCGAAAACTATCAGCCGCTGCTGCCGGCCGGTTGCCGAACGCTGCTCGGTCCGCGCTTTGCCATGTTGCGTGAAGAATTCAGTGGCCCGGCCATCGAGATCAAACCGGTGGCGCGCCGGGTGCTGGTGAATTTCGGTGGCTTTGATGCGGCACGCCAGACTCATCACGCGATGCTGGCGCTGGCGGATTTTTCGGCGCTTGAAGTGGATTTTGTCGCCGGCGCCGACAACCCGGCCTGGGCAGAGATGCAGGCGCTGGCCGAAACGCGGCCGCACTGGCGCCTGCACAGTTTCGTCAGTGATTTTCATCGGCGCATGACCGAGGCCGACCTGTTTATCGGCGCCGGCGGTGGCACCAGTTGGGAACGCGCGGCCCTGGGCCTGCCGACGATCTGCATTGCGGTGTCGAACAACCAGCAGGCCAACGGCGAAGCGATGGCGGCGGCCGGGGCGCATGTGTTCATGGGCGCGCGGGAGCAGGTCAGCGTCGAGCAACTGCGTGATGCGATTGGCTTTGTCGTGGGCAACTTTTATCTGCGCCAGAGCCTGGCCGAGCGTTCGCGGCGACTGGTCGACGGGCGCGGCGCGCTGCGGGTAGCGGCGGCACTGGCCGGCGCGGTGCTCAAGTTGCGTCCGGCTACGCCGGATGACGCGCAGTTGCTGTTCGATGGCCGCAATGCCGAGGCGGTGCGCCGATGGTCGCTGGACAGCGCCGCGATTGATTGGACGCAGCACGTTAACTGGCTGGGCGCGAGCCTGCGCAATCCTCAGCGGTTGCTGCTGGTGGCCGAGGCGGATGACGGCCCGGTCGGGATCCTGCGCTACGATCTGCGCGGCTTTGAGGCGGAGGTTTCGCTGTATCTGCTTGAGGGGCGTTTCGGCCTCGGCTGGGGCCGGGCGCTGCTGGCGCAGGGTGAAGCCTTTCTGGCTGCGCACTGGCCGCAAATGACCGCCATCACCGCTCAGGTGTTGCCGGCCAATCGGCCCTCGATGAATGTTTTTCGTGACGCCGGGTTCACCCAGAGTGCCTGTGCGTTCACCAAGGTATTGAAGGAATCCCGTCAATGAGCAGTTTCAAGATCGGCAACCGTCAGATCGGTGCCGATGCGCCGCCGTTCATCATCGCGGAAATGAGCGGCAACCATAACCAGTCGCTGGACGTAGCCCTGCAGATTGTCGAAGCGGCAGCAAAGGCCGGTGCGCACGCCCTGAAGCTGCAAACCTACACCGCCGAAACCATGACTCTGGATCTGGCGCAAGGCGAGTTCTTCATCAAGGATCCGAACAGTCTCTGGGCGGGCACCTCGCTCTACGACCTGTATGAAAAGGCCCACACGCCCTGGGAATGGCATGCGCCGATCTTCGCCCGGGCCAGGGAATTGGGCATGCTCGCGTTTTCCACGCCGTTCGATGACAGCGCCGTGGACTTTCTCGAAAGCCTCGATGTGCCGGCCTACAAGATCGCCAGTTTCGAAAATACCGATCTGCCGTTGATTCGCCGTGTCGCGGCGACCGGCAAACCGCTGATCATTTCCACCGGCATGGCCAGCATCGCCGAACTCGATGAAACCGTGCGCGCTGCCCGTGAGGCAGGTTGCAAGGATCTGGTGCTGCTCAAATGCACCAGCACCTACCCGGCGACGCCGCTCAACAGCCACGTGCGCACGATTCCGCATCTGCGTGAGCTGTTTGGCTGCGAGGTCGGGCTGTCCGATCACTCGATGGGTGTAGGCGTGTCGGTGGCGGCGGTGGCACTCGGCGCGACCGTGGTGGAAAAACACTTCACCCTCGACCGTTCAGCCGGAGGGGTGGACGCCAGTTTCTCGCTGGAGCCGGCGGAACTGGCCAGCCTGGTGGTCGAGACCGAACGTGCCTGGCAGGCCATGGGCCAGGTGCATTACGGGGTGACCGAGGCTGAGCAGAAGTCGCTGGTTTACCGTCGGTCGCTGTACGTCACGGCCGATATGGCGGTCGGTGAACCCTTCACGGCGGCCAACCTGCGCGCCATTCGTCCCGGTCTCGGTCTGCCGCCCAAGCACACCGATGCGGTCCTCGGGCGCCGTGCGCGCCAGCCGATCAAGCGTGGTACACCGCTGGACTGGTCATTGGTCGAATGACCCAATCTGCCACCGATTCGGCAAAATAGCGTGACCTGCGAGTCATAACGCGCATCTTCACTGTATTGTAATGACCGGGGAGATGGCGCCTGGCCCGTTTTCGGCCCAGTGATAGCCCTTTGCGCTCCCCGTGGCTGCCCGTTGTGGCGGCCGTTTTCTGTTTGTCGGCGCCCCTCGAATCCTTGCGAGCGGTGGTATTGGGCAGTTTATTATTGGGAAGCCGTAATGATTGGCATAAAAAGCATTGCGAGCTACGTTCCTGTAGCCGGCGTGGATAACTACGCACAAGGTGCGAAATTCGAGAAGGATGAAGAGTTCATCCTTGGCAAGATCGGTTCGGCCTTCCTGCCGCGCAAAGACGCGGAACAGGAGACCTCCGATCTGTGCGTTGAAGCGGCCAATGCGTTGTTTGCCAGCAATCCGGATCTGAAACGCGAGTCCATCGACGCACTGATCGTCGTCACCCAGAACGGTGACGAAGAAGGCCTGCCGCACACCGCAGCCATCGTTCAGGACAAGCTTGGTCTGCCAACCAACGTGGCCGCGTTCGACATTTCCCTGGGGTGCTCCGGTTACGTCTACGGCATCTATGCGATCAAAGGTTTCATGGAAGCTGCCGGCCTCAAGAACGGCCTGCTGATCACCGCTGACCCGTATTCGAAGATCGTTGACCCGGAAGACCGCAACACCACCATGCTGTTTGGCGACGCTGCTACCGCCACCTGGATGGGCGAAGACCCGGTCTGGGCGCTGGGCAAGGCCAAGTTCGGCACCGACGGTTCCGGCGCACCGCACCTGAAAGTCACCGATGGCGTGTTCTTCATGAACGGCCGTCAGGTGTTCAACTTCGCGCTGCTCAAGGTGCCGGCCCACCTGCACGAACTGCTCGACGATTCCGGTCTCAAGGCCGATGACATCGATGCCTTCTGCATTCACCAGGGCAGTGCGGCGATTGTCGACGCCGTGGCGCGGCGCTTCGAAGGCGAGCCGGAGAAGTTCATCAAGGACATGGTCGAGACCGGCAACACCGTGTCGTCCAGTGTGCCGCTGCTGCTGGAAAAACACGTGATGGATTCCGACTGGAATCGCATTGCAATCAGTGGTTTCGGTGTCGGTTTGTCATGGGGTTCGGCGATTATTTATCGTCCTTGAATCCGCTAAGAACGACGGATACAAAAATAGCGTTCAAGGGTTAACCTTGAACGCTATTTTTTTGCCTGAAGGGAGCGCGAGGCGTCATGAGTGAGTTTTTCCAGGCCAATGCTGAAGTCATCGAACGACGCTGGCCGGCGCTGTTCGCGAGATTGCTGAACGAAGACGGTTCGGCGATCGAGGCTGAGCTGACGCAAGGGCTGGGCTCGACGCTGAGCATTGGCGGCATTCAGCTCACCAGCCGACATGACCGTGTCCGCGAGGCGCAGATTCAGGCCGCCAGCCTGCCGGCGGACAAGCCGCAACTGCATGTCTACGGCACCGGCCTCGGGGATTTGCCCGCGGTGTTGCTGGAGCGCATCGGGCTTGAGCGACTTTACGTACACATCCTCAATGGCGCGCTGTTCGCCCTGGTGCTGCAATTGATCGATCAGCGTCAGTGGCTGCAGGATCCGCGAGTTGAATTGCTCTACGCCGGCGACCTGCCCGACATCTGCACGCCGTTTTTTGCATTGCCTGCCGAGATGCTGCTGGCCGATGACTTCAACGCAAAGATTCGCGATCGGCTGGTCAGCGAAGTGCACCTGAGCTTCAACAACCGCGAGTTCGATCCGCAGTCACCGTTCATTCAACAGCGTCTGCAGGACTGCTTGCCGGTATTGCTGGATGACGATGATGTGGCGACGCTGTTCGGCACCTGTGCCGGTCGGGAGATTTTCGTGATTGGCACGGGGCCGACACTGGAGCAGCATTTCGAACGTCTGGCGGCGATCCGCGAGCGGGCCGATCGTCCGTTGTACATTTGTGTCGATACCGCGTACCGGCCGCTGCGCGAGCACGGGATCGTGCCCGACTATGTGGTGAGCATCGATCAGCGCATCAGCTTCCGGCATTTGCCTTTCGAGGACTCCGACGGCATCCCGCTGGTGTATCTGCCCATGAGTGACCCCGAAGTGCTGAGGGCCTGGAAGGGCAAGCGTTATGGCGCTTACTCTGCCAGTCCGGTCTATGCGGCATTGCGTGAGCAGTACCCGAGGGCGCTGTTGCATGTGGGCGGCAGCGTGATTCACCCGGCCGTGGATCTGGCAGTGAAGATGGGCGCTGCACGCATCACCCTGTTCGGCGCCGATTTTGCCTTCCCGATGAACAAGACCCATGCCGGCTGGAGTGATGGTGACCTGGGGCCGTCGGTGAATCAGGCGCGGCACTGGGTGCGTGACGGGTATGGCGAGCGCGTCAGTACCCAACTCAATTTTCGCGGTTATCTGTGCGTGCTCGAGCGATACATCGCCAGTCAGCCGCAGGTGGCGTTTTTCAACAGTAGTCGCGCGGGGGCGCAGATTGCCGGTACAGCGTTCAATCAGGAGTTTGTGCAATGACTGCGCTGCAAGGCTGGATAGACGAATGCCGCCAGTGCGCCGGGCTTTTTCGCTTGGGTCGTGATGTCGAGGCCGCTTTGACCATGGTCGATGTGTTCGAGGGCGCGCAGCAGTCATTGCTGTCGGCCGGCGCGCAGACGCAGCAAGTCTGGGCGCAATTGCTCACGCAAATGCTCGAGTGCCAGGAGCGTCAGGACTGGCTGGGACTTGCCGATTTCATGGAGTACGAGTTGATTCAATTGCTGGAAGAGCCATCTGCCTGAAGAGGGCTGAAGGCGCTGGCTCGCAGGTTTGCGCCGCGGACGGTTTTATGACGCCATTTTTTCGAAAGTAAAGTGCTGCTAAGTCTTTGTTTTCTAGGGGGTGGCAGGGTGATGGCAAATTTTTTCAAAAAAGCCCTCAAGCAACCTGCAAACCCGACGATAACTATTACGAAGGTTCTCTAGGCCATACCCGGCGGTTGCCAGGGCCGGAAGCCGCAGTACCCAACCAACGAGGAATTCGTCATGGCTTTAACAGTAAACACCAACACCACGTCGTTGAACGTTCAGAAAAACCTGAACCGCGCTTCCGACGCTCTGTCGACTTCGATGCAGCGCCTGTCTTCCGGCCTGAAAATCAACAGCGCTAAAGACGACGCCGCCGGCCTGCAGATCGCTACCCGTATGTCCTCGCAGATCCGTGGTAACACTCAGGCGATCCAGAACGCCAACGACGGTATCTCCGTTGCTCAGACCGCTGAAGGCGCTCTGCAAGCTTCGACCGACATCCTGCAGCGTATGCGTGAACTGGCTGTTAAAGCTCGTAACGGTACCAACGGCACTGCTGACCAGACCGCAACCAACGCTGAATTCGCTCAGATGTCTGACGAAATCACCCGTATCTCGGCTGCTACCAACCTGAACGGCAAAAACCTGCTGGACGGTTCGGCTGGTACTGTAACCCTGCAAGTTGGCGCAAACACCGGTTCGGCTAACCACATCGACCTGGTACTGAGCTCCAAGTTCGACGCCGTCAGCCTGTCCGTAGGTAGCGGTACTGTAGTTCTGACTGGTACCACCGGTACTGGCGCTGGTTCTGCTTCGCAGAACATCGACAACGCGATCACTGCAATCGACGCCGCTATCGCTGCAATCGGTGCAACTCGTGCCAGCCTGGGTGCTTCGCAAAACCGTCTGACCAGCACCATCCAGAACTTGCAGAACATCACCGAGAACACCACTGCTGCACAAGGTCGCGTACAAGATACCGACTTCGCCGCAGAGACTGCTAACCTGACCAAGCAGCAAACCCTGCAACAGGCTTCGACCTCTGTTCTGGCTCAAGCCAACCAACTGCCTTCCGCTGTACTGAAGCTGCTTCAGTAATTTCGGAATGAGTTTTGGCGGGGGAGTGCGCTTGGCGTGCTCTCTCGCTTTTTTCATGTTAGGAGGTGATGGGCATGGACATGAGCGTAAAGCTTAACGTGTCTTATCCGGCTCCCAAGCCAACAGCTCCGGTTGTTGATAAGCCGTCAGAGACGCCTGAGGCTCCCAGAAATACCGTCGCTCCGGTTGCTGACAAGAAGCAGGACACGGATGAGGCGAAATTGAAGCTGGCGGTGCAGGAGATCGAGAAGTTCGTCCAGTCGATCAAGCGCAACCTGGAATTCTCGATCGACGAGCATTCCGGAAAAGTCATCGTCAAGGTGATCGCTAGCGAGACGGGTGAAGTCGTTCGACAGATTCCCTCCGCAGAAGCCCTGAAGCTGGCAGACAGCCTCGCCAATGCGAGTCACGTGTTGTTCGACGCCAAAGTCTGATAGCTGGCATGAATAGTGTTTGAAGTTCTTTAGACGCAGATATTGGTCAAAAGACTGGCAACAACCCTAGGGAGATGCACATGGCAAGTCCAATTTTACCGGGTTCGGGCCTGGGTTCCGGCCTGGACATCGGTGCAATCGTTACTGCGCTGGTCAACGCCGACAAGTCGCCGAAACAGACGCAGATCGATAACGCGACAAAAACCAATACGCTGAAGATTTCCGGCATTGGCACGTTGAAGAGTGCGCTGACCGCATTTCAGACGACGATGACCAATCTGGGCAGCAAGACCAGTCCTGCGTTTGCCGGTTATACCGCGACTTCGGGTACGCCCGCAGTTTTGGGTGTGACTTCGGATAACACCGCAGTTTCCGGTACTTACAGCGTTGTTGTGACTAAGCTGGCCACCGGCTCGAAAGTAGCCAGTGCATCCTTCGCCGGCGGTGCGGCCAGTGCCATTCCGAGTGGTACCCTGAAAATCAGTCAGAATGGCACTGATTACAATGTCACGATTCCAGCCAACGCGACCTTGCAGAGCACTCGTGACGCAATCAACACGGCTCAGGGCGTCAATGGTATTTCTGCCAACATCGTGACTGACAGCACGGGTGCTTCGCGCCTGGTGATCAGCTCCAGCAAAACGGGTGCGGGTACTGACCTGAGTGTCAGTGGCATTGCCGGCCTGGAAATTGATGGTACCCAGCAGTTGGGTGCGACTCCGGCGCCTGGCGCTGCCGGTTCCGTCAATGGTCTTGCACAGGATGCGCAGCTGACCATCGACGGTCTTTCGGTGAGCAGCAAAAGCAACACGGTAACCGGAGCCATCAGCGGTTTGACGATGAACCTGCTGACGGTCCCTGCCACGCCGGGTACGCCAGTCACGGTCACTGTCGACACCAACACCAAAGGCTTGCAGACGTCGGTTCAGGCCTTCGTCGACGCCTTCAACACCTTGAAGAGCACCATCGATACCTTGTCCAAGGCGACGCCGGACGAAGATGGCAAGCTGACCGTTCAGGCGGCCTTCACTGGTGACTCCCTGCCGCGTTCTCTGATTGCCGATATCCGTGCTCAACTGACTGAGGGCGGCGCAGGCGATACATTGAAATACCTGTCGCAAATGGGCGTTATGACCGACCGGCTCACCGGTAACCTGACCCTCGACACGACGGCGTTCAACAAGGCGATGGCCACGCCGGGCATGACTGGTCAGGTGCAGAAGATGTTCACCGGCACTGACGACAAGAACGGTCTGCTGACGCGCATGAGCAAGGCAGTGGATCCGTATCTCAAGCCATCGGCTGACGGCAAGACCACCACGGGTCTGCTTGACCAGCGCATGACGATCCTGAACAACAACACCCGCAATATTACTTCCCAGCAGCTGGCGCTGGATCTGCGTGTGGCCAACCTGACCAAGACGTTGACTGCCAAGTACAACGCCATGGACTTGCTGGTAGGGCAAATGAAAGCGACGGCAAGCAACATTACGTCCTTCTTTGCCTCGCTCAACGCTCAGCAATCCGCGAAGTAACATGCAAGAGCGACAAAAACCCGGCTACGCTTTTGAGCGTGTGCCGGGTTTTTGTCTTATGGTCTAAAGTTTTCTGGCTTGCAGGCGATACACTGCTCATACGAGTCATAGTTGCAAATGAGGTAGAACATGAATCCGATGTTGGCCCTTCGGCAATACCAGAAAGTCGGCGCTCAGGCCCAGACGTCCGAAGCGAGTCCCCACCGTCTGGTGCAAATGCTGATGGAAGGTGGTCTGGACCGTATCGCTCAGGCAAAGGGCGCCATCGAGCGCAAGGACATTGCCGCCAAGTGCACGGCGATCAGCAAGGCCATCGGCATCGTCAGCGGCTTGCGTGAAGGTCTGGATCTGGAAAAGTCCGCCGATACGCTGGCTGATCTGGACGGTCTTTATATCTACATGATGAAGCGTCTCGCCGAGGCGAACATCGACAGCGATCCACGCATCCTTGACGAGGTCGCCGGCTTGCTGAGCACGGTCAAGGAAGGCTGGGACGCAATCGCGCCTGCGCCTGCTCCGCAGTTCTGAGGAGATTATCATGAGTCTTGTATTGCAGCGAATCGAAGAAACCCGAGTAGCGCTGGTCGGTGCCCTGGCCGAGCGCAACTGGGAAGCCATCGGTCAATTGGATCTCGATTGCCGTTCCTGCATGGAAGATGTCTTGAGTGAGGCTTCGCTTGATGAAGTGGCGCTGCGCGATAATCTTGAGGAGTTGCTGCATGTCTACAAGCAGCTGCTTGAAGTGGCGATGGGTGAGCGTCAGGCGATAGTCGACGAGATGTCGCAGATCACCCAAGCGCAGAACGCGGCAAAGGTTTACCATCTGTTTGGTTAATTAACCCTCAGTTAATCCAGACATGTGCGCCATAAATTTGACTGTGCACGGTTTTTTGACTTAACTAGTGGCTGTTTTCAGATTTCAGGCGTCTACAGGCACAAGGTGTCCTGCAAGCGTCTCGCTTGCCCCTCATTTTGGGCATTGAGTTGACTAGGGAAGTTGCTATTGCATGTGGCGTGAAACCAAAATTCTGCTGATCGATGACGATAGCGTCCGCCGCCGCGACCTGGCGGTGATTTTAAATTTTCTTGGCGAAGAAAATTTACCCTGCGGAAGCCATGACTGGCAGCAGGCAGTCGGCTCTTTGTCGTCTAGTCGTGAGGTCATTTGCGTACTGATCGGGACGGTCAATGCTCCTGGTGCGCTTTTGGGCTTGCTAAAGACACTCTCAACCTGGGATGAGTTCCTTCCGGTTTTGCTGATGGGCGATAATTCTTCGGTGGACCTGCCCGAAGACCAACGCCGCCGGGTACTTTCGACCCTCGAAATGCCGCCGAGCTACAGCAAGCTGCTGGACTCCCTGCATCGTGCCCAGGTCTATCGCGAGATGTACGACCAGGCCCGCGAGCGCGGCCGGCATCGCGAACCCAACCTGTTCCGCAGTCTCGTCGGCACCAGTCGCGCGATTCAGCACGTGCGTCAGATGATGCAGCAAGTGGCCGACACCGACGCCAGCGTCCTGATCCTCGGCGAGTCCGGGACCGGCAAGGAAGTGGTTGCGCGCAACCTGCATTACCATTCCAAGCGTCGTGACGCGCCATTCGTACCGGTCAACTGCGGGGCGATCCCGGCCGAGTTGCTGGAAAGCGAACTGTTCGGCCACGAGAAGGGCGCCTTCACTGGTGCGATCACCAGCCGTGCCGGCCGCTTCGAGCTGGCCAACGGCGGTACGCTGTTCCTCGACGAAATCGGCGACATGCCGCTGCCGATGCAGGTCAAGCTGCTGCGCGTGCTGCAGGAGCGCACCTTCGAGCGTGTGGGCAGCAACAAGACCCAGAGCGTCGACGTGCGCATCATCGCCGCGACCCACAAGAATCTCGAAAGCATGATCGAGATCGGCACCTTCCGCGAAGACCTCTACTATCGCCTGAACGTGTTCCCGATCGAGATGGCGCCGCTGCGTGAGCGCGTCGAAGACATTCCGCTGCTGATGAACGAGCTGATCTCGCGCATGGAGCACGAGAAGCGCGGTTCGATCCGCTTCAACTCTGCCGCGATCATGTCCCTGTGCCGCCACGGCTGGCCGGGCAACGTCCGCGAGCTGGCCAACCTGGTGGAGCGCATGGCGATCATGCATCCTTACGGGGTGATCGGCGTGGTCGAGCTGCCGAAGAAATTCCGCTACGTCGACGACGAAGACGAGCAAATGGTCGACAGCCTGCGCAGCGATCTGGAAGAGCGCGTGGCGATCAACGGCCATACGCCGGACTTCACCGCCAACGCCATGCTGCCGCCGGAAGGTCTCGACCTGAAGGACTACCTCGGTGGTCTGGAGCAGGGGCTGATCCAGCAGGCGCTGGACGACGCCAACGGCATCGTGGCCCGTGCCGCCGAACGCCTGCGTATTCGCCGCACCACGCTGGTGGAGAAGATGCGCAAGTACGGCATGAGCCGCCGTGAAGGAGATGAACAGGCGGATGATTGACGCCTGTTTTTCAACCGCTTCATTTATAAGCGGTTTTTTTTAGGCACGGGTATTGCTACGTCCCTCGCAACGTTCCGTTTAACTGACGGTCAGCCAAGCGAGAGAGCACAATGCCCCAAGCCTCCCAGATGTCTTCTGTTCCCGAGTCCTCGGGGCAACTGCCGTCCGTAGAGCAGGCGAGCCGCCAGGGGCTTGAGCAGGCATTCGCCCTGTTCAACCAGATGTCCAGCCAGTTGACCGATTCCTACAGCATGCTCGAAGCCCGGGTCACCGAGCTCAAGGGCGAGCTGGCCGTGGTCAGCGCCCAGCGCATGCAGGAACTGGCGGAAAAAGAACGCTTGGCCAACCGTCTGCAAAATCTCCTCGATCTGTTGCCCGGTGGCGTCATCGTCATCGACGGTCACGGCATTGTGTGCGAGGCCAATCCTGCCGCCATCGAATTGCTCGGCCTGCCGCTGGAAGGTGAGCTGTGGCGCCATGTCATCGCCCGTTGCTTTGCGCCCCGTGAGGACGACGGTCACGAAATTTCCTTGAAGAACGGTCGACGCCTGTCGATTGCCACCCGCTCGCTGGATGCCGAGCCGGGGCAGTTGGTGCTGCTCAACGACCTGACTGAAACCCGTCACTTGCAGGATCAGCTGGCCCGCCACGAGCGGCTGTCGTCCCTGGGGCGGATGGTCGCGTCGCTGGCGCATCAGATCCGCACGCCATTGTCCGCCGCCTTGTTGTACGCCAGTCATTTGACCGAGCAGGAACTGCCGGTCGCCACCCAGCAGCGTTTTGCCGGGCGCCTCAAGGAGCGCCTGCACGAACTGGAGCATCAGGTGCGCGACATGCTGGTCTTCGCCCGTGGCGAGCTGCCGCTGACCGACCGTGTCACGCCGAATGCCTTGATGCAGTCGTTGCAGGCGGCGGCGCTGACCCATGTGCAGGACCTGCCGATCCGCTGGCAGTGCGACAGCCATGCCGGCGAGTTGCTGTGCAATCGCGACACGCTGGTCGGGGCGCTGCTCAATCTGATTGAAAACGCCATTCAGGCGAGTGCTGGTGAGGTGCGTCTGAAGGTGCATTGCTATACCCGCGACAACACCCTGCGTTTGTGTGTCAGTGACAGCGGCAGCGGTATTGATGCGGCGGTGCTGGCGCGGCTGGGCGAGCCGTTTTTCACCACCAAAGTTACCGGGACCGGCCTGGGCCTGACCGTGGTCAAGGCCGTGGCGCGTGCGCATCAGGGAGAATTGCAGCTGCGTTCGCGGGTCGGGCGCGGTACGTGCGCGCAGGTCATCCTGCCGTTGTTTTCTGCTGTACAGGGAGCTGAGTGAAGGTCATGGGCATCAAGGTTCTGCTGGTCGAGGATGACCGCTCGTTGCGCGAAGCGCTGGCCGATACGCTGCTGCTGGCCGGTCACGACTATCACGCGGTGGGTTCGGCCGAAGAGGCGCTGAACGCGGTCGAGCGCGAAGCGTTCAGTCTGGTGGTCAGTGACGTCAACATGCCGGGCATGGACGGCCATCAATTGCTCGGCCTGCTGCGCGCACGGCAACCGCAATTGCCGGTGCTGCTGATGACCGCCCATGGCGCGGTCGAGCGCGCGGTCGATGCCATGCGCCAGGGCGCGGCGGATTATCTGGTCAAGCCGTTCGAGCCCAAGGCTCTGCTGGATCTGGTAGCGCGTCACGCCTTGGGCAGCCTTGTCGCCAGCGACGCCGAAGGGCCGGTCGCGGTCGAGCCGGCCAGTGCTCAATTGCTGGATCTGGCGGCGCGGGTCGCACGCAGTGATTCCACCGTGCTGATTTCCGGCGAGTCCGGCACCGGCAAGGAAGTGCTGGCGCGCTACATCCACCAGCAATCCCATCGTGCCAGTCAGCCGTTCATTGCGATCAACTGCGCGGCGATCCCCGACAACATGCTCGAAGCCACCCTGTTCGGTCATGAAAAAGGCTCGTTCACTGGCGCCATCGCGGCCCAGGCTGGCAAGTTCGAACAGGCGGACGGCGGCACCATTCTGCTCGATGAAATTTCCGAAATGCCCCTGGGTCTGCAAGCCAAGCTGTTGCGGGTGTTGCAGGAGCGGGAAGTGGAACGGGTCGGCGCACGCAAGCCGATCACCCTCGATATTCGCGTGGTGGCGACCACCAACCGCGATCTGGCCGGTGAAGTGGCGGCGGGGCGATTCCGTGAAGACCTCTATTATCGTCTGTCGGTATTTCCGCTGGCCTGGCGTCCGTTGCGCGAGCGCACCGCCGATATCCTGCCGCTGGCCGAGCGTCTGTTGGCCAAACACGTCAATAAAATGAAGCACGCGATGGCGAAGTTCTCGTCCGAGGCGCAAGCGTGCCTGATCGGTTATCCGTGGCCGGGCAACGTGCGCGAGCTGGATAATGCGGTCCAGCGGGCCTTGATTCTCCAGCAGGGCGGGTTGATCCAGCCGCAGGATTTCTGTCTCTCCGGGCCTGCGCTGTTTGCGCCATTGCCAGCGGTGGTGCCGGTTGCGCCGGTCATTCGTGAAGTCGAAATCGAGGTGGATTCGGCCGGTGCGCTGGGCGATGACCTGCGTCGCCGGGAGTTCCAGATGATCATCGACACCCTGCGTACCGAGCGCGGCCGACGCAAGGAAGCCGCCGAAAAACTCGGCATCAGCCCGCGCACCCTGCGGTACAAACTGGCGCAAATGCGCGATGCGGGCATGGATGTCGAAGGCTACCTGTTCGCCACCTGACGGGTGGCGCAAACGTTTGAAACGGCTTTTTCTGAAAGCGGTGCCCATGAGCTGGCACCGTTGTTGCTAACACCTGAGTACCCGCCGAGTGAGTGTCAAAAAATTGCGGGCCGCCCAAGAGAGTAGACCATGAGCCAAGGTATTGAATTTAATCGGTTGATGATGGACATGAAGGCCATGCAAATGGACGCCATGTCGAAGCCGAAATCGACTTCCGCTGTCCCGGAAGTGGCAGGCAGCAACTTTTCCGACATGCTCGGTCAGGCCATCAACAAAGTGAACGATACCCAACAGGCGTCGAGCCAATTGGCCAACGCGTTCGAAATCGGCAAGAGCGGCGTCGATCTGACGGACGTGATGATTGCCTCGCAAAAGGCCAGCGTTTCGTTCCAGGCTCTGACCCAGGTGCGCAACAAGCTGGTGCAGGCTTATCAAGACATCATGCAGATGCCGGTTTAAGGACGAGATTGAGTCATGGCAGAAGCAGTCGCCGATAACGTTCCGGCCAAGGCCACCCCGATAGACGGCAAACCGCCGTTGTTCGGCCTGTCCTTCCTGGAAAACCTCTCCGAGATGACCGTGCTGCGTCAGGTGGGCCTGTTGGTCGGCCTGGCCGCGAGCGTGGCGATTGGCTTTGCCGTGGTGCTGTGGTCGCAGCAACCGGATTACCGGCCTCTGTACGGCAGCCTTGCCGGCATGGACGCCAAGCAGGTCATGGACACCCTGGCCTCCGCTGACATTCCCTACACCGTCGAACCGAATTCCGGGGCCTTGCTGGTCAAGGCCGATGACCTGTCCCGTGCGCGGCTCAAGCTCGCGGCCGCTGGTGTCACTCCCAGCGACGGCAACATCGGTTTTGAAATCCTCGACAAGGAACAGGGTCTGGGCACCAGCCAGTTCATGGAAGCGACCCGTTATCGTCGCGGCCTCGAAGGTGAACTGGCTCGCACCATTTCCAGCCTGAACAACGTCAAGGGCGCGCGCGTTCACCTGGCGATCCCGAAAAGTTCGGTGTTCGTGCGTGACGAACGCAAGCCAAGCGCTTCGGTACTGGTCGAGCTGTACTCCGGTCGTTCGCTGGAGCCGGGCCAGGTCGTTGCCATTATCAACCTGGTGGCAACCTCCGTTCCCGAGCTGAGCAAATCGCAGATCACCGTCGTCGACCAGAAGGGCAACCTGCTGTCGGATCAGGCGGAAAACGCCGAAATGACCATGGCCGGCAAGCAGTTCGACTACAGCCGCCGTATGGAAAGCATGCTCACCCAGCGCGTGCACAACATTCTGCAACCGGTACTGGGCAACGATCGTTACAAGGCTGAAGTCTCGGCCGACGTCGATTTCAGTGCCGTAGAATCGACTGCCGAGCAGTTCAACCCGGATCAACCGGCCCTGCGCAGCGAACAGTCGGTCAACGAACAACGCACCGCCAGCAATGGCCCGCAAGGTGTGCCGGGTGCCCTGAGCAACCAGCCACCGTCGCCGGCTTCGGCGCCGCAGACCACCGGTGGCGCAGCCGCTCCGGCGAGCATGGTGCAGCCAGGTCAGCCACTGGTTGATGCCAACGGTCAGCAGATCATGGACCCGGCCACCGGCCAGCCGATGCTCGCGCCGTACCCGGCGGACAAGCGTCAACAATCCACCAAGAACTTCGAGCTCGATCGCTCCATCAGCCACACCAAACAGCAGCAGGGTCGCCTGAATCGCCTGTCGGTGTCGGTGGTGGTGGACGATCAGGTCAAGATCAACCCGGCCAACGGCGAAACGACTCGCGCGCCGTGGAGCGCCGACGAATTGGCGCGCTTCACCCGTC
>Ga0207713_1000502_pt1 | contig 40296 bp, 30 predicted proteins | sample KBSS64metaG_FD_184404 | JGI IMG/M metagenome (GOLD analysis project Ga0207713, IMG submission 184404) | Switchgrass rhizosphere microbial communities from Kellogg Biological Station, Michigan, USA - KBS S6-4 metaG (SPAdes) (version 2) | ecosystem: Host-associated > Plants > Roots > Rhizosphere >... | reverse complement strand
GAACTACACGAAGGTGCTCGAGCCGCTGGCCGACAGGCTGAACGCGGCGCTGGGCGCCTCGCGCGCGGCGGTCGATGCGGGCTTCGTGCCGAACGACTATCAGGTCGGGCAGACCGGCAAGATCGTGGCGCCGCAGTTGTACATCGCGGTCGGCATCTCGGGTGCGATCCAGCATCTGGCGGGCATGAAGGACAGCAAGGTGATCGTCGCGATCAACAAGGACGAGGAAGCGCCGATTTTCAGCGTCGCCGATTATGGTCTGGTGGGCGACCTGTTCACGCTTGTGCCTGAACTCGTCGAGCGGATTGCCGACGATCATCGTTAGGCACGACCGTGTTCGCGTCCGTCAAGCCGTGGCGCCGCGCGGCGAAGCGCGTACCGATGCCTTGGTCGGCGAGCCCGGTTTGCGCGTGCTGCCTCGCACGATCAGTGTCGCCGGCGAGATCGACGTGTAGGGTGACGCGGTAGCGGAATTCTGCCGGACGTGATGGACAAACCACAGCCCGCACGCGGTGGCGAGATCGTGTACGGGAAGTCCCACGGTGGTCAATCCCGGTCCCCACCACCGGAAGCCGAGTTCGTCGCCGAAGCCAACGACCGACAGATCGTCCGGAACTCGCACGCCCTGAGCCAGCAGTTCTTCCAGGATGCCTTGGGTCATCTGGACCGAACCGGCCACGATTGCCGTCGGCGGCTTGGATAACGACAGGAGCCGGCGGGTTGCGTTAGCGCCGAAGTCGACCTCGCTCGGCGCGCCCAGTTGCACAAGGGCGGGCTCGCCCGCTGCAACGCCGGTCAGTGCCTTGTGATAACCCTTGAGGCGCGCGGAACCCGTAGGCAGATCGTCGGTGCCGCCGATATAGCCGATCCGGCGATGGCCGAGCTGCACGAGGTGACTAGTCGCCTCGAAGATCGCCTCTGTATCGTCAATTCCGAACCACTGATCCCCGATCGCCGCATGCCTGCGCAACAGTTGCACGTGCGGGGACAATTTGATCAAGCGGATCGTTTCGCGATGGGGCTTCGCGGTCGGCACGATGATGATGCCCGCGACATTCGCGCTCGCCAGTTCACGGACGCTCTGCAACTCGACCATCCGGTCGTCGTCCGTTTCCGACAGGGCCAGTTGATAGCCGGCTGCCTGCAAGCATTTCGACAGCGCATGGGCGATGGTCGCGTAGAAACCGTTCCTGATGTCCGGCAGAACCAGGCCCACGAGATTGCTCGAGACGCCTCGCATCATGCGTGCAGCGAGATTGGCCACGTAACCCATTTCATCCGCGACTTGAGTCACTTTCTGTTTGGTGGCTGCGCTGATGCGTGGGTCGTCGGCAAGCGCCCGTCCTACCGTAGACGGGGAGACCTGTAGACGTGCGGCGATGTCTTTGATGGTGACCATTTGAGTTATCCGTTAAAGGTGCTTTTTTGTAACGATAGCACAACGGTGAAGCTCGCAATGGACCGAGCCGTGCGCCACTGATCGCCGCGTTTACCTCTGAAGTTCGCGGTTGCAAATGCTAACGCGAGCCCATTTGCATAGCCAGATTTATTTGACGCATGGAAAAACGCCCTTTATCATTGTGCTAACGTTAGCGCACTAGATGAAGCGGGCGCGTCGGGTAACCGCAGTGGTCCGTGCCGAAGTCCATTCGCCATTGGCCGGCTACGCGGGGACGGGAGGGGAAGCCATGTTTGAAGAGAGATCCTTGCGGTTCCATGTCGAAAAGTGGTTTGGGCGAACAGCCATTTCGTCATTGGAGGTGAGCCGCGTCAGGCCGGCGAAACTGGGACCGAATCGATGTGTCCAGGTCGTGTCGCCGCAGTCGGAGAACCGCGTGACGATATTTTTCTTCCAGCACGGCGACGGTCGATGGAGCGTCTTTCCGCCGCCAACCCGGCGCGCCACGCCGACGTTCGCAAACCGCTAGCAGCACGCAGCATCGAATTCAGCTTCAGTTTCCCGACCTGCGCAGACAGGACCGGCGACTCAATAAACGCAATACAAAGGAGACACCACAATGAACGCCCCTCGGCACGACGTTCGCTATGAACGCGGGACACTTGCGCTTCTCGGCATTGGGTTTGGACTGGTCGGCTTCGATCGCTGGCTGCTCGCTCCGCTGTTTCCGCACATCATGCGCGACCTGGGGCTGAACTACTCGCAACTGGGCAGCCTCGTGGGGATACTCGGCGTCGCGTGGGGTCTTTGGTCGATCGCCATGGGGCCGCTTGCCGACCGCATCGGCCGCAAGAAGATTCTCGTGACGACGATGATCGCCTTCTCGGTACTGTCGAGTCTTTCCGGATTGGCGAGCGGCTTTATCAGTTTGCTGCTGTTGCGGGCCGCGATGGGCGTCGCCGAGGGCGCATTCACGCCGGCGAGCATCGCCGCGAATAGCGAGGCGTCGCTGCCGGCGCGCCGCGGGCTGAATCAGGGGATACAGATCAGCATGATTCCTTTGATGGGCCTCGGCTTCGCACCTATCGCCGCCACGCAATTGCTCGAAGTCGTCCCGAACTGGCATTGGGTGTTCACGCTGTCGGCCGTGCCCGGCTTTATCGTGGCAGCGCTGATCTGGCGCTGCGTGCGTGACCGCGATGCGCCCACGATCCATGCGTCGCGGCAACCGGTCGGTCGGCCGCGCTGGACTGAATTGTTTGCAAGCCGCAACGTCGCCGTCGCGACCCTCGCCATTCTTTGCGCCATGAGCGGGATATTCGTGATCGGCGCGATGGTGCCGATGTACCTGGTTTCCGTTGTGCATCTCGACATGCGAAGCATGGGATTCGTTGCGTCCGCAGTGGGATTCGGCGGCTTTATCGGGTGTTTCGCGCTTGCCGGGCTCTCGGACTTCATCGGTCGCCGCCCGGCTGCCTTGATCGGGTTCGTCTGCGCGGCCGTTCTTCTGTATCTGTTTTCGCGCACGGGTCCCAATCCGACGATGTTGTTCATTCTGCTCTTCGGTGTCGCGATGTTCTCGATGGGTCTGTTGAGCCTGCTCAGTGGCCCGATCGCGACGGAGGCCGCGCCGGTCGGACTCATTGCGTCGACGATCGGCTTCGTGTCGGGCGTGGGCGAGACGTTTGGCGGCGGGGTTGCGCCGGTCATCGCAGGTTTCATCGCCCAGCATTTCGGCCTTGCACGCACGCTCGATTTCGCGCTTTACAGTCTCGCAATCGGAGCCGTGGTTGCGTTCTTCCTCATCGAAACCGCGCCGCGCAAGCGCCGGGACGAAGCGGCACGAACGCAGCCGACCGCGGACGGCATTGGCGGAGTCATCGCGCGCAACGGCGACGCATGAACTCGCGTTCGAAAGACACACGCTCGCCAACACCAACACGACTACCGCCATGCTCCCAGTACTTGTCAACGTTTCATTCGCTGATTGCCCGCCGTTTCCAGCGTTGTCGACCGAAACGCATGCGCTTGCGCTGGCCTATTGGGCGCGGGTGGGTTTGCGCGGGGCGCACTGCATCGAGACATTCCTGCGTGAGTGGGATGCCAACGCGGCTTTGCTAAAGCGGATCTCTGACGATCCCGCGACGGCTGATGCAATCGAAACACGCGGCGCGCCGCTGTCGAGCTTTCGCATGCACGCTCCGGTCGCGCCGCGGCAGGTCTATTGCACGATCGGCAATTACCGCAGCCAACTACTGCAAGCCGCTCTCGATGCGGACGACGGACCGGATGGTGCCGGCGCCGCCGCACGTCGCACCGCGCTGCTGGATTCCATCGAAACGCGGCGGCGGGAAGGCGCTCCCTACATCTGCCTGAAAGGCCCCGCCTGCGTTGCGGGACCGAACGACTTGCTGCCTGTTTCGCGCGACCTCACGACGCTCGACTGGGAAGTGGAAATTGGCGTCGTGATCGGCAAAAGCGCGGTACACGTCCGAGCCGAAGATGCGCTCGCCTGCGTCGCCGGCTATTGCGTCGTCAATGACATCACGCTGCGTGAGCGGATATTTCGTCAGGACGCACCCGCATTGGGCGCGGACTGGCTGCAGTCGAAGGCGCGGCCGGGCTGGCTTCCCGCCGGACCGTGGATGGTGCCGGCATGGCATATCGCCGACGCGCAACAGCTCGGGTTATGGCTTCGCCTGAACGGATCATCGATGCAGGAGGGCGTAGCCAGCGACATGATCTTCAGTATCGGCGAGCAGATTGCCTATCTTTCCAACTTCACGCGGCTCGAGCCGGGCGACCTGATCTGCACCGGTACGCCAGCCGGCCTGGGCACCCACCATGGGCGCTACTTGCGCCCCGGCGATGTCCTTGAAGCCGGCATTGATGGTCTTGGTGTCCAGCGGGTGACCTGTGTCGAGGTTTAAGTCGTTCGTCGCGTGGAATTTCGCAGTTTGCCCAAACCAACAACATGGATTTCAAAGAGGAGATCATCGTGCATAGATGTTCACGACAATGGGTCGCGGGGTTGCTCATATCGGCGATGCCGCTCGTCGCGCAAGCACAGGGCGTGGTGGCGAGCGCCCCCATGCCGTCGCAGCCGGACATGACGCCGGCTTCCGCGAGCAAGGCCGACAGCAAGGCACAGAAGCAGGCGCTCAAGGCACAACGCGAGGCACAACGCAAGGCCGAGAGAAAACAGGCGCGTCAGGTGAGAAATGCCGAATTGCAGAACCTTCAGCGCAACGGCTATGGGCCGCAGGCAGCGCCCGATCAGTATCCCGAGAACCTTTTGAATGCCGAACGCAAGTCCGCCCCTCAGAAGGCAGCGCCGGCAGTGCCCGCATCGTCGAATTGAGCGATTCGGTTGGACGAACCCATAAAGGAGCTGAAATGGAAAGGAGACAATACACGCCCATCGCAAAGATTCTCCACTGGACGATGGCGGTAGCAATCATCTGCGCATGGATCGCGGGGTACTACTCCAGCACGCTGAGTCTTCCGCAGAAGATTCAGACTGACAGCATCATGCTGCACAAGTCGATTGCGACGATCACGCTGTTTCTGCTGGCGGCGCGGATTCCGTGGCGGCTCATGCACGGCGCGCCTGCGGCGTCATGCGGCGTGCCGTCGCTGGAGCGCGCCGCAGCGCGTGTTGGGCACCTGCTGCTCTACTTATGCATGCTTGCACTGCCATTGTCGGGATGGCTCTGGAGTTCGGCGGCGGGGTTCAAGATTCCGGTGGCCGGCCTGTTCTTCTTGCCGCCCTTGATGGATAAGACGCCCGCGCTTGCACCCGTCTTCAAACAGGTGCATATCTTTCTCGCGTATGCGATCGCCATTCTGGTCTGCGGACACGTATTGATGGCGTTGAAACACTACTTCGTGGATCGCAGCGATTCGCTGGAATCGATGTTGCCGTCCTGGCTTATCCGCCGGCGCGATGGCGGTCAGCGGAAGGAGCGCTCTCCCGCAGGCTAGATGGCGGCTCTGCCAATACTCTGCCAATAAGCAAGGCGTTTCGTCATTCGCGCGCGAGAGCGCGAACTTTTGCCCGGCGTAAGCCGGGTTTTTTTTGCCGGGCGTGGCCGCGAAGCTTGCACCTGCGCGTGCCGCGCGCATCAAGAACTACTGGAAGCGGAAAATTGCCTCTCATATACTTTGGCACAAACACCACTTAGGGGAAGGCTATGCGGCGCGTGATCGTCCGGCGATCTTCGGTTCATGGAAAGGGCGTATTCGCCATGCGGCCGCTTTCGGCGGGCGAGCGGGTGCTCGAATACAAAGGCGAGTTAATCAGCTGGCGCAAAGCCGTGCGCCGGCACCAACGTGAAGGCGTGGCCGGGCACACGTTTCTTTTTGGCTTGTCGGATGGGCGCGTGATCGATGGCAGCCGCGGCGGCAACAGCGCCCGCTGGCTGAACCACGCGTGCGCGCCTAACTGCGAGACCGTCGAAGACGCCTGCCGCATTTTCATTCACACGCTTCGTCCGATCGAGGCGGGCGAGGAACTGTTTATTGAATACCTGCTGGAAACCGACGATCCGCCCGACGAAGACATTAGAGCGCAGTATGCGTGCCGATGCGCCACGGCGGACTGTCGGCAGTCGATGTTGGCGAACGCCGTCTGATCGGGCAGGGGAAAGGGAAGAACCGATTACGCGCGAGGCTGGCTATCCATAAGCGAAGGGCTATGATCTCCCACGGAATGTCTAATTGTCGTCAAGCTACAGACGGCCCTATGCTTGCTTCTTGCAATGAGAAGAGATGGGCCCGTGAGGCATCAATCTAAATGACGACTACCCTTGTTTTTTCCCATGCAGCGTGTCTGGATCATCGCCCAGGCTCCGGTCATCCGGAGTCGCCGGAACGTCTGAAGGCCGTGCTGCGCGCATTGCGGTCGCCGGAATTCGCGGCGCTGGAATGGCGCGAGGCGCCGCTGGGCACACTCGAGCAGGTGCAATTGATCCACGACCCGGCGTTCGTCGACGAGGTCGAGCAGATTGCCCCGCAGCGAGGTTATGTGCCGCTCGATGCCGGCGACACGGTGATGTCGCCAGGTTCCTGGGAAGCCGTCATGCGCTGCGTTGGCGCGGCGTGTGCCGGCGTCGATGCGGTAATGAACAGGGAGGCGCGCAACGCGTTCTGCGCGACGCGTCCATGCGGTCATCATGCCGAGCCGGCGAGGGCAATGGGTTTTTGTATCTTCAATCAGGCCGCGATCGCCGCGGCTTACGCTTGCGAAGTACACAAGCTGGAGCGCGTCGCGGTCGTCGACCTCGATGTTCATCACGGTAACGGCACGCAAGCGGCTTTTTTCCATCGCCCGGAATTGTTTTATGCCTCCAGCCACCAGTCGCCTTTGTATCCCGGTACGGGCGCCGCATCCGAGACGGGCGTGAATCACAACATCGTGAATATTCCGTTGCCCGGCGGTTGCGATTCGGCGCTGTTCCGTGCGCGGATCGCGTCGGACATGTTGCCCGCGGTACGCCGGTTCAACCCCCAATTCATCATCATTTCCGCGGGCTTCGACGCGCATCGCCTGGATCCGCTCGCCGGCCTGAATCTCGAAGACAGTGATTTCGGCTGGATCACCGACGAGCTAATGCATATAGCCGATGCGACATGCGAAGGACGCATCGTTTCGATTCTGGAAGGCGGCTATAGTCTGGAGGGTCTCGCGACCGGCACGATGGCGCATGTCCGTGCGTTGATGAACGTCGACGGCAACGGGCCCGGCTCACAGGTCACGGGCACTGCCGGATGAGCTCGGGTCGCGCGCGGCATGAACATGGCCGGCGCGGACGGCTGCTCTGCATCACCAGTTCGCCACGGCGCCGTTGAGCGAAGGCCGCAGCCTTCCTTCACCCAGCAGTTCTCCCCATTCGTAGTCGATGTTGTCCGGCGTGAAAGGCAAGACGCCCGCGCCGGGGGTAAACGTCAACTCCCCGAAGTACACCGCGTTATCCGGTGCGTACAGATCGACCCGGACGTAATCGAAGTCTTCGGAGAGCCGGACTGCCGCATCCAGCACCGAGTCGAGATGTTGTGGCCGAGGCGCCGGAGCTGGGCTACGTTTGTAGTAGCCGATGGCCACGTCGAGATGATTCCAGTTCTCGTCGTACACGTCCCCTCGCGTGTTTGGCCCGAAGCGGTCGGAAATCACGAGAATGTACATGACAGGTCGCCCTTGGCGACCACCGAAGCAGTGCACCTTGAAATCGGCGGGAATCTGTCCACGCTGATCCAGTAGCAGCCGTTCGAAGAAGATGCGCGGGCTGATCTTTCGGTAATGCCGTTCCCGCGAAACGTTATAAAAATCGATGGACAGCCAACGTGCAGCAATCTGTTCCAGCCGCTCGAACGACGTCTTCGTTTTGTCTCCGACCACCTCGACAAAGCTGCTGCCGTGATTTGCCTTCATCACGAATGAGTTCGGCAGCGCGTCGAAGACCTGACGATTGAAGACATCGGGAACGGCGATCAGGGGAATCAGATGATCCTGGCCGAGCTTGGCCGCCACATAATTGCGCACCGTAAGCTTGTCTGTCAGGTTGACGAAACGCGGATCGGGCTTGAGGCTGCGCTGCAGGATCTTCTCATTGAAAGTGGCGGGGTGAATGAGCTTGGGGTACCGGCCAATGCATTTGCGGTGTAACAGACTCAAAAAAAGTACATCGGGCAATGTGAACTTCGCCCTCTCCTTGATTCGTCTGACTATCGAGTGTTGCTCTTCCGGATCACCGTGATAGCTCGTCAGGAGCGACCGGATCGTCGGTTCACTTTGTCGATGCACTTTCAGATCTCCGCCAGTGGATTCCGGCGATTATGCGTTATCTTGAAGCAGACTGAGTGTAGGTTTTTTCGGTCCGTGCGAGAGAAGCCGCTAGCAGGTCTTCACCACCGCCAGTTCCATCGGCAGCGATTCGGTACTGTATCGACATCCGTTTTCAGTCTCCACGTTCGGCGCGCCGGGATCAAATGGCTGGCGCGCGCGAAAGTGCGTCGGGGACATTCCGTATCGTTCCTTGAACAGTCGTCCGAGACGATTTCCATCGCCCATGCCGCAGCGTCGGGCAATCTTGTCGACGGGCAGATCGCTCGTCCTGAGCAAGGTGATAACGACGTCGAAGCGGACCCGCAACAGGTACTCGAGCGGTGTCGTGCCGAATTCGTCCTTGAAACGACGCTGATAATTGCGCTTGCTCATTGCCGCGGATTCGGCGGCCTGGGCAACCGAAATCGGCTTGCTGTAGTTCTCGTGCATCCATCGAGCGGACGCGCGAATTTTTTCGGCCGTCGTGACAATGCTGACGCCTTCCATTTCGGGTCGTGTATGTTCGGCAAACTTCGCCTGCATGGCGCGAGCCACCTTTTGCGCGGTGTCGGCGCTGAGATCACGCTCGATCTGAGTCAGCGCCATTTCCGTGGGCGTGACGCCATGCGTCGGCGGCGCATCGGGGCCGTCGTCGAAAAGAAAGACCGGTACGGTTGCCTGTAGCGGTGTCTTGCGCACGATGGCGACACTGGCGCCTTGCCGGATACCGCTCGATGCGATGAATCCCTGCTGCGTGATCCACGATAGCAGCCGCTCGTTAGACTCCGCCGTGATCGCGGCGTCGCAACCGGCAACGAAAAGCGCATGGAAATCGGCCAGGCTGTACCGTTCGAGCCGCTGGGTCCAGATTGGAATGCTGGAAGAGGTCACGACAAAGCCGCCCTCGTCCGAGAGAACCGAAAGTCGGTACGGCGGCGGCGCACCTTGCGGCGGTTGCAATGCGTTGGCAAGGCGGAAAACTTCCCCAATCGCCCCAGTGGTCGCAACAGAGCATTCCTGAAAGACCAGCAGTCCGATATGGCGCTCGGCCTTTGAGTCGTCGTTGCTATTTGTAATACGCGGCGTGGGAAAGTTTGTAATACCGATCATATAAATTCTCCGCACGGAATGTACATTCCACCCCTTGAGCATAACGTACCGAATTACTCATGCGGCGACCTGTCCGGTTATCCGGATGTATTGGCGAAATCGTCCGAATTCGAGAAATTGTTGCCGCGCAACACGCTAAAAATCACACGGAAGCGCAGCAAATAAGGAAGTTTTTGCCGACGCAACGATAGGGGAGTCCTTGCATTCATCTGGCCGATTCAACTGAATGGGCCAATAGCACCCGACTTTATGCCGACGCCGACGCTGGTGCTTATGGCGGACTATGCTTCGATGCAGCATTGGAAGAAATTCTTGTAGTGAGTCACATGTGGATACCGGTCTGCCCGAGCCACGTCGTAGTTCTCTTTCAACCCCGCGCGGGTCGATTGCCGTTTCAATTCGCTTTCAAATCTGCATTGCGAAACAAATGCCGATTTGTTTGTCGCATGGAAATTTTACGTGTCGAATTGATTGGATTGCCATGGAGTGGCCGCAGGCGTGGTGCCGTCGAAACGTGCCTCGTTGCTGTCCGGTAGGTCATTACCGCATCACTTACGTTCGACAAATAAACATGTGAGGAATACGCCGGTGGATTACTACCATCAAAATTCACTCCCTCACGCCGCTGTCACGGAACGCGGTCAGCTCACCGCGCGCGAGATGTTGAATCTGATGCGCGATCACGTTTGGGAGATCGCGGCCACCACCGCGATATTCCTGATGCTGGCGGGACTTTATCTACTCATCGCGCCAAAGATCTACTCGGCCGATGTTCTCGTACGCGTCGACCCGCCCGAGCAAAACGCGCTCGGCATTGCCTTGCAGAACCAGGAGACGCTACCGCCTCCCGCGCCATCGCCCGTGACCGAAATGGCTGTCATGCGCAGCCGTTCGGTATTGGGGCCTGTCATCGAGCGATACCGGTTCGACGTCAGCGTCACACCACAAGCCATTCCACTACTGGGCGACATCGCCGCGAGGTTTGCCACGCCGGGCAAGCCCGCTGCGCCCTGGCTCGGATTGAAGTCGTTCGCATGGGGCGGAGAAAGCGTTCAGGTCGGCGCATTGAAAGTTCCACGCGATCTCGAAGAGGAGAAGCTCACGCTCGTTGCTCTCGAAGGCGGCGCGTACGAATTGCGCGCTCCGTCAGGCGATCTGCTCGTCGAAGGCAGGGTAGGTGCGGTCGCGAACGCAAACGACGTGTCGGTGCTCATCAAGCAACTGGTCGCGCGGCCCGGAACCCGGTTTACGGTGATTCGCTGGAACGCGCTCGACGCTCTGAAGCGCTTCGACGACCTTGTGAAGGTGACGGACAAGGTCAAGGATTCCGGTCTGCTTGAAATCGAGTACTCGGACAAGAGTGCGGCGAAGTCCGCGGAAGTGGCGAACGCATTGGGACGGCAATATCTGGCTACCGCCATCGCCAGCCGTCAGGCGAACGACACGCAGACGCTCGCATTCATCAACGGCGAACTCCCCAGGTTACTGGCTGATCTGAAGAAGACCGAGGCTGCGCTGAAAAGCTTCCGTTCAAGCTCCCAATCCATGCAGCCCGGTTCCGAAGCCCAAGCCTACTTGCAAGGCGGTCTCGACCTCGACAAGCAGATCGCGGGCTTGCAACTGCAGCGGACCCAACTTCTGGATCGCTATCAACCGGGTAGCCGCTGGGTGCAGAGCATCGATACGCAACTGGAGCAATTGAAGGCCGCAAAGGCGCAATTCGATAACCGCTTTGGCGGAATGCCCGCGTCCGAGCGCGAGAGCGTGGATCTGCTTCGCGCGCAGAAGGTTGCCGAAACGATCTATCTGGGCATGGTGCAGAAAGCCGAGCAATTGCAGGTCCGGCGTGCCAGCACCACGGGTGGCGCGCATATCGTCGACCCGGCGATCGTGCCGTACCGGCCTGTGAAACCCAAGCCCGGCGTCGTACTGCCCGCCGGCCTCGCGCTTGGCGTGGTGTCGGGCATGCTCCTCGTCTTCATGCGTCGCCACGTGATGATCGGCGTGACGGACCCGCAGTACGTCGAACGTCGCCTGAGCGTGCCGGTGTTCGGCGAGATCCTGTTTAGCCAGCAGCAAGCGCTGCTCAATCCGAATTCATCAGGCGCTACCCGCAAGCCATTGCCGGCAGGCGGGCGCAGCAGTTTGCCGTTTCAGCGAGGCGGAGCCCGCCTCGAACCGCTCCTTTCCGCAAACCGGGTCGATGCGGCGGATCCGTTCAGTACAGGCAGCAATCGGATTCTCGCGGCGCGCTTTCCGCATGATCCTTCGGTCGAGGCGCTGCGCGCCGTGCGAACCGCGATGGCGCGTGAGCTCGTGCATACGCCCAACAATGTGGTGATGGTCATCGGACCGACGCCGTCGGCGGGCAAGAGCTTCGTGGCGGCCAATCTGGCTGTCCTGCACGCCGAGATCGGCGCCCGCGTCGTTCTGATCGACGCCGACATGCGCCGTGGCCACCTCGCGTCCTTCTTCAAGCAAAGCAATCGTGAGGGTCTCTCCGAAGTACTCGCCGAGCGAATGCCCTTGCGCAATGCCGTGCGGCGCACCTGTATCGACGGCGTGTCTTTTCTCGCCTGTGGCGCGCGCCCGGAGAACCCCGCCGCCCTGCTGATGAAGCCGCATTTCAAGGAGGTGCTGCAGCGGCTCGGCAATCAATTCGACCTGGTCATTATCGACACGCCGCCGTTTCTCGCAGTGACGGACGCCTCGATCATGGCGAGCGAGGCCGGCGCTTCGTTGCTCGTTCTGCGCTCCGGGATGCAGAGCGAGGAGGAAATTGCCGACACGGTGAAGAAGATGGACCGCTCGGACGGGCGCATCGCCGGTGCGGTCTTCAATGGCATTCCGCTACGGCCCAGCACGCGGAACTATGGCTATCCGACTAACTATGCGAGCGACTTCGGCGACGTGGAAACCACGAAATGACATACGTGGGCGAGTAGGGACATTGTCGTCAGAGTTCTTGTGACTGCGTAAAACGGAGAGTGCCATGCCCTTCGCAATCAATGGAAAGTTCACCTCGCAGCCGATCACCGGTGTTCAGCGAGTCGCCTATGAATTAACGAGAGCCATGCAGATGCGCGCACATCCGGGCGATGAAGTGGAGGTGTTCGTGCCGCAGGACATCATCGAACCCGGCGCGTTGCTGAAGCGGCAGCGGCGCCTGCCGTGGCTGCGCGGCACGCTTTGGGAACAGATCACGCTTCCGCTTGCGGCAAGAGGCGTGACGCTTCTGAACTTCTGCAATACCAATCCGGTTCTGAAACGCCGGCAGATCGTCATGGTTCACGATATGGCCGTGTACGACGTGCCTCACGGGTTCTCGCGCAAGTTCCTGCTTTGGTACCGGTTCTGCTTTGCGATGCTGCCGCGAATGGACCCCACGATACTCACCGTGTCGATGTTTTCGAAAGCGCGGATTTGCGAACACCTGAAGATTGCCGAATCACGCGTCTCGGTCGTCACGCCGGGCGCGGATCATCTGGATCGCGTTGTCTCCGACGCGTCGATAACCGAGCGGCTAGGACTCGAGAAGGACGCCTATTGCGTCATCGTGGGCAGCCTCGATGCCCGCAAGAATCTTCAGCGCGTGCTGGATGCCGTGGGCCGGCTCAAGCACCGGCGCGACATCAGGTTCGTGGTGGTCGGCGGAAGGAACCCGCGTATTTTCGGCAACGGCTCCGTCTCGAGTTCAACGAACGCCGAGCAGGTGACCTGGGCCGGATTCGTTTCCGACGGGGAATTGAAAGCACTTTATGGCAACGCGGGCTGCCTCATATTTCCGTCGCTTTACGAAGGGTTCGGCTTGCCGCCGCTCGAAGCCATGTACTGCGGATGCCCGGTGATCGCCTCGACGCGCACCTCGATACCCGAGGCATGTGGAGACGCCGCGATGTACTGCGACGCGACGTCGGTGGATGATATTGCCGAAAAGATTTCCCTGATGATGACGGACGATGCGCTGCGGCAGCGTTACCGCGCCAAGGGCCTGCTTCACGCAAGGGAGTATCGCTGGGATCGTTCGGCGCAGAAGTTGCTGGACATCCTGCAGGGTCGGGCGAGCGACAGCCTCGCCTCGCTTGCACCGAACGTATCGGCGGGTTAATCGATGCTGACGAGGTGGCGACGTTATCAAGTCCGCAATGTGTCGGGAAGGCGCCGGGCGTTGTCGAAGCTGGCAGCGCTCGCGGCTGCGATGCTACCGCTCGCGCGCCCGACGGCGTCGTTTGCGGCCGTTGCCGACTCGCAGTTGCAAGCAAGCCGCGGCAGGCGGATCACAGACATGCTTGGAACCAACGGCTGGGCCGGATCGGCGAGCGACCTCGCCATGTGGCGCGAGATGGGACTGACGTGGGGCCGCGATTCGGTCGGCCCCGGCCAGCCCGATTCGCCGCGCGACCCCATGCGTGTCGACAGGACGGGCGTTCAATACAACAGCGAACTGCCGCCTGTCGTGATCCGCAATAACCGCAATGGCGTGCGCTCGCTGCTGCTGCTCGCCTATACGCCCAAATGGAATGCGTCGGTGCCGGGCGACTCGAAATCGGCTCCCATCGATGTGGACGCGTGGAAGCGGTACGTCGACGCGGTGGTGCGCAAGTACGCCGCGCCACCCTACAATCTGCGCCACTTTCAGATCTGGAACGAGGCGGCGGGCAAATTGTCCGGCGGACAAGTGCAGGCATCGTTCTGGCACGGCCCGCATTTCAATGAGGATCGGAAACTGTCACGGCCCTACGAGCGCGCCATGCAGGACTACGTCGAGCGAATCCATCTTCCCGCCGCGCGAATCATTCGCAGCTACGGCGCCTACGTCGTTTATGGCGGCTGGCCGGACCAGGGCGGCCTCGACAATTTCCGCCGGTGGCTCGAATACAGAAGTCCGCTCTATGACGAGCGAATGCTCGACCAGGTCGATTACATCGACACCCACTATCTTCCTGTGCACGAGCTCGATCCGCTTTACGAGCAATACGTGAAGCACGGTCCCGCCCGCGGCATCTGGCAGACGGAGATCGGCGATACGTACATGAAGGACCCGCACTACTTGCCGCGCTACTTCTTCGAGTTTGCGGCGTGGGCGCTCGATCGCGAGTGGAACGACCCGAACAAATACGTATCGATGATTTATCACTGGGATGGTTACGAGCCTTTCCGTCTGACGCATCGCGGTCCGCCCGCGCGCACTTACAACGTATCGGGACAAAGTCTCGTGGTGCTGCGCCGGACCGTCGCGGGATCGCTGCAGCGCTTTCCTGCACCGCTTGCGTTCGGCGGCGATACGTCGGGAACGGCAGTGCTGTCCGACAGCGATATCGTGATTCAGGTCAGCGCCGCGACCGGTTGGCGAAGCGTCACCGCGACCGGCGTGAAGCCGCCGGCTGCCAGAACGGCAACCGTTGAAATGATTGACGGCCTCACTGGCGCACGGAGTGACGGCGAGAACATCGCGTTGACATGGAAGGACGCGACGTTGAATGTCCGTTTCAAGGTGCCGTCCGAGGTGAACGGACCGCTTGCGAAGCCTCCAAGACACCTTGCATATATCGTGGTGCGTCGCGCGGCATAGGCATTGAATCGGCGAAGCGGAGGCTGGAACCCGCGATTGCCGGCCGGTTAAACCCTTTACAGAGCATTGCGAGATCATGGACAGAATCACAATAGTCATCTGCAACTATAACTACGAGCGCTATCTCGCCACGGCAATCGACTCGGCGCTGCAACAGGACTATGCGGCAACGCACGTGATCGTGATCGACGACGGTTCGACCGACGGCTCGCGCGCAATCATCGAAGGCTATGGGGACCGGATACAGTCGGTGTTCAAGAGCAACGGCGGCCAGGTGTCGGCGTACAACCATGCGGTCGAGATTGTCGATGCGGAGTTCGCCATCTTTCTCGACTCGGACGATCTGCTGTATCCGTCCGCAGCGTCGGAAGTGATGCAGGTGTTCGGCACCGGCGACTGGGCGAAGGTGCAGTTTCGCCTTGACGTGATGGACTCGGCCGGAAACACGACCGGCGCTTATGTGCCGAACTCCTCCGCTCCGCGAAATTGCGACACCTTGTTGCGGGGCGGCTGGCTCTATCCCTCGCCGCCTGCTTCGGGCAACGCTTATCGGGTAAGCGCTTTAAAACAGGTGTTTCCGATTCCGGAGGCGATTGCCGACCGCTACGGCGCGGACTTCTATGCGATCTACGGAACGGCCCTGGTGGGTCCGGTCGCGGACATTCCGAAATCGCTGGGCGGTTATCGCGTCCACAACACGAAGAGCTCGAACGTCTCGTTCGCCAACTCGGAGCAGATCAACAAAGCGCCAAAAGCCTTCACCATGCGATGGCAGATCCTGAGAACGACCGCCGCGTCCCGATTGCAGATCGATCTTCCAGAAGCGTTTTACGACTTCTCGCATGAGAAGGCGCTGTTCTGCTCGGGCGTCTATCACGCACCGGTTGCGACGCGGTGGCGCTGGATGATGCGCGACTCGCACGATTATCTGCATACGATCGTGGCGAACCCGTTCTGGAGCCTGAAGAAGAAAGTCGGCACCCTCGTTCTGTCGTGCCTCTGTCTCGTACCGTACTCGCCGCTGTCCGACTTCGTGGTTCGCTACATCAACAACCCGCTCGCCCGCCGGCGAGCGGTTGAGCAATAACACCTGGAACAGCGGTTGCATCGGCCTGAAGGAGGCGGGATGGAGCGACGAAAACACGTCAATATCATCGCATTCGTGTATGGCGGCTATTTGATGAGGTATGTCTACCTCATCATCGTGGTGCCGTTTTACGGACGCATACTCGGTGTGGCGGAGTACGGTCGCGTTCTGGCGGCGATGTCGCTGATGAACGTCATCTGGATGCTGGCTAGCTACGGCTTTACCTTTGTCGGCATGCGCGAGGTATCGAGAGCGCAGTCCAACGGCGAATGCAACAGCATTTATTCGCTGCATACCAGCGCACGTCTTTGTCTCGGGCTGCTGGGGGGATGCGTCGGCATCGTCGCCACGATGTGTTCACCGGTCTTGTCCGAACGACCGCTGATCGGTGTGCTCGCCACGCTGCTCGGCGTCGTCTCCGCGCTCAACCTCGGCTGGCTGTTTCAGGGACGCCAACACTTTCGCACGCCGATCATGATCGAGGTGTTCGGCTTCGCCTTGAGCCTGGTGCTGGTTCTGAATCTGGTGAAGGGCCCCGCGGACTCCGAATGGGTGCTGGCAAGTCTGCTGATTGCGGGCGTGGCCTCGATGATCATTTCATATGGGCTGACCACCTGGCAGCTCGGACTGCCGCGTTTAAGGGCCGCCGGCATCGTACCGCTGATCCGCGGTTCGACGATGCTGTTCTGCTATTCGTCGGGTTCGGTCGTGCTCACGGCTTCGTCCACTTATCTGCTTACGTTGTTGTCCACGCCGGCGCAGGTCGGGTACTTCGGCGCGGCGGAGCGCTTCGCGACGATCGGGTTGAGCCTGATGGGGCCCGCGGCGCAGGTGTTCGTGCCCACCATATCCGCGCAACTCGCGCGAGGCGACAAGGATGGCGCGCATGTCACCACGCGGCGCGGCGCGGCGTTGCTCATGGGCTACGGGTTCATTGTTCTGTGCGGCGCGCTGACGTTGTCACCTTTCTTGCTACCGCTGATCCTGGGAGCAGAGTTCGAACCGAGCGCCCGTGTGCTGCAGTGCTTCGCATGGATGTTCCCATTTGCCGCGTTTAATGAATTCGTCGCGTTCTACGTGTTCGTGCCTCGCAAGAAAGACCGCTTGCTGGCGATAGCCGGCGCCGTCTCGGGAGTGGCGAATCTCGCGGCGGCGCTCTATCTCGCACCGCGCTATGGGGCGATCGGTATGGCATGGGCTCGCGTGATCGGAGAAGCGACGCTGTCCGTCATGCTGATGAGCATCATGGTCCGCCTCGAACTGGTCGGACTGGTTCCCGGCGGGCAACGGGCGCTCGGTATGTTCAGACTGGCATGGGGTGCTCGCGTGCCGCCGGGCGCCAAGGATAAGTGAAAGGTTCTTTCCGACGCGTCGTGCCGGGTTGTGCTCTCAACGGAGGTCGAAGTGAAAGTCGCTATTGTTCACGATTGGTTGGTCGTTTCGGGCGGTGCTGAAAAGGTGCTCCAGAACATCATCGAGTGCTTTCCGAAAGCGGACATCTTCGCCATTGTCGACTTCATGGAAGACCGTGACTGCGTGAAGGGCAAGTCCGTCGAGACGTCGTTCATTCAGCGCCTGCCTTTTGCCCGCAAGCGCTACCGTGGCTACTTGCCGCTCATGCCGCTCGCGATCGAACAGTTGGACCTGTCCGGCTACGACCTCGTTATTTCCAGTTCCCACGCGGTGGCCAAGGGCGTGCTTACCGGCCCCAACCAGGTTCATGTGAGCTATGTCCATTCTCCCATTCGCTATGCGTGGGACCTTCAGCATCAGTACCTGAGGGAGTCGCACCTGACACGCGGCATGAAGTCCATGATGGCGCGGGTGCTGCTGCATTACATCCGCGGATGGGATTCCCGCTCGGCGAATGGCGTCGATTATCTGATCGCCAATTCGAGGTTCATCGCTCACCGCATCAGAAAAGCGTATCGACGCGAAGCGACGGTTATTTATCCGCCTGTCGATTTGAAGAACATGACGATGTCCGCCGAGAAGGAGGACTTCTATGTGACGGCCTCGCGCATGGTTCCGTATAAACGTATCGACCTCATCGTGCAGGCGTTTTCGCAGACCCCCGAACGGCGGTTGGTGGTGATCGGGGATGGCCCGGAGATGAAGAAGGTCAAGGCCGTCGCCGGAGCGAACGTGACGATCCTCGGACATCAGCCCATCGACGTTCTCGTCGATCATCTCCGGCGAGCGCGGGCATTCGTATTCGCGGCGGAAGAGGACTTCGGCATTTCGGTGGTGGAAGCGCAGGCGTGCGGAACACCCGTTATCGCTTTCGGCAGGGGCGGCGCGCTGGAATCCATCGTGGGTTTGCCCGCGGAGCGGCCGACGGGGGTCTTTTTCCATGAACAGACCACCGAATCGCTGTTGAGTGCCGTGGTGCGATTCGAACGTAACGCGTGTCTCTTCGATCCGGGCGAGTGCCGGAGAAACGCCGAGCGATTCTCGTCTGAGAATTTCCAGGCGGCGCTGACCGGTTTTATCGAAGCGCGGCTTCCTTATAGCTTCGTCGACCAGTTTGTTCCGTCGCGTCCCGGCGACCGCTCCGTCGAGCCCGCGCCGGCCGGCAAGCGTCGATTCTCGACCGTGGTCTCGTGAAAGTGGAATGGATGACGGCGCGGGTGGAGATAGGTGGCGAATGCAAGCGTATGCCGATGGATTGCAGGCGAATGCCTTTCGATCAACCGTTGAAGCGGAGTCGTGTGCCCGTACGCCAGCGCTGAAACCAGCAGAATGCTGAGCGTCGACCAGAGCGGCGGGAACCGCTCCACGTCGACATGACGCGCACCGCGTAAAAAGATTAGCGCAACGGCGGCTCCTATTACCCAGCCCGCAAAGACCTCGGGTAGCGAGTGCGAACCGTTCAATACCCGCGACATGCCGGTCAGGAGCCCGACGATCAGGCCCATGACGACTCCGGCTGCGGGCGGCAGACGCCACCACTTGAATTGCAGCGTAAAGACGACGATCCATACGGACGTCGAGAGCATGGCGTGTCCGCTGATCACGCGGAAATGAGAAGCCGGGAAAGACAGGCCCCACCCCGCGTGGAGGATCTTCGTGGCGCCTACGATCGACATGCCGACTGCCAAGGCGAGAAGCCAGCGGTATGCCGCGCGCACGTCGAATAGCGCGATCCAGATGCCGCAGGTCAGCGCCACGGGCAACGTGAGCGCGGCGTCCCCCAGATTGGTAAACATTCGCCACATGGCGTCGTCGTTTCCTTCGTTGTTTGCTTTTGTCGCCCCGTCCGGGCTACGGACGGTTATTCGGCACGAGTGGCGCGGCGCCGCGCCGCTGCCGCGTTATCGTCGGGTCGCCTCGTCGTATTCGATACACCGGCGGTCCGGACGTGGGGGCGGTCAACGGCCGCGATGCGAGCAGTAGCGAAATGACGAGAGAAAGAATCAGGACATTCGACGGCGACACCAACCGGTGTTCCGTTGCCGCCATCACGAGCAGGCAGACGGAGGCAAGCTCGACGAACCGGAATGCCGCGAAGTTCTGCACACCGGCCATCAACGCGGCGTTGGCCGCCCCTCTGCGGCTCCATTCAATGAGCTTCCAGAAGAAGTTCAGCATCAGGCCCAGTCCCACCACGCCCATTTCCGCCAGTAAATTCAGGTAAGAGTTGTGCGCATGAGAATCGCTGTGTTCGACGGTCACATCCGACGGTATCCCCAGGAGATCGAAGTAAGACACGACGTGGCCGATCTGATCGTCATACGAACCGAAGCCGAGCCCGACCACCGGGCTTTGGCGGAAGTACGCCAGCGCGCGCGGCCACAACCATTCGGATCGCGTGTCGAGGTTGGCGACCTTCGCGTCCTGGTTATGGATGTTGAAGCTGTAGCCCATGTAGTTGACGTTCGGCTCGGTATGAATGAACGCAATCGCCACCGAGCCGGCTACGAGGCAGCCCATCAGCGTGCCGAGCATCCAGCGCTTACGGCCAAAATACAGATACGGGAGCATCACCAGCGCACCGAGCAACGACCCGCGGCTATAGGTGGAAAAGAGCATCAGTCCGTTCATGGCGAGTAACGCCAGAATCAGCTTGCCGCGTTTTTGCAGGTAGCACGCGGTGCCGAGACAAAACAGCATCGCAAGAAAGCCGCCCGCCGCGTTACGGGCGATAAAGTAGCTGCCGAAGCTGTTGTCCGGATGCGTGAAGATGCTCAGCAGCCCGTTTTGCAGAATGTAGTAGGCGTAGGGCGGCACATTGATCGCCACGGCGAAGATAAAGAACGTTCGCAAGACCTTGTTGAGATCCCAGCGGTGCGCATAGAGGCACCCGGCGAAGATCGGGGCATAAGAGACGAAGAAATTGCCGTCGCGCCGGTAAAACTCGAATTCGATGAGAGAGCGTGGGTCGTAGAGCAGCGTGGAGACGAGAACGAATAACGTAAAGGCGGTCAGAGCCGACATGAAAGCCGGGTAGCTTCTACCGAAGAAACGCCACGAACATAAAACGATCGGTAAGAATCCAGCCGCGCTCACCGGAAGCAGATTGGTCACTGTCAGGAATAGCGCCAACAGGGATATATAAGCCATTGCGACTCCATCGAGAGCATACGGATGGCCGGTAACGAACAGGGCAACTGGCAGCGGGCAGCGGGTGCGCGAGACCGTCGGAATCCTATCTTTGGAAGTTCACCAACCACGCGGTGCGTTGACTCGAAGTTATCACGGCTCGGCATTGATCTCAAACCTGCTTCCACTTTGCGCGCACCGATGACGGCCTGCCAGCTACAACGCGCAAACGGATCGCGTGGACACGGCCAAAGTTTCAACGGTTCGCGCCACGCATGCTGTGGTGCAGCGTAACGTGCCTATCATTGAATCGAGTAACGCCCAACGCGTTTCGTGGCGGCATTCGCGGTTCGGATAGCCAACCAACGGATACAACTTTGCAGGGGCTTTAAATGGGCAATGTCACGCTGGAAGTCAATGCTTCGTCTGTCGAGTTGGCCAATGACACCGCAGCCGCGTGTTCGCGGATGGTTCCGGTGATCCTGGCCGGTGGCTCAGGCACACGATTGTGGCCTGTATCGCGCGAGCAGTTTCCCAAACAACTGATCGATGTGATTGGTGACAAGACGCTGCTTCAAGCCACCGTGTCGCGAATGGACAATTTCAAGGGACGATGGGAAGTCGCGCCGGAGCCCGTCATTGTCTGCGGGGCGGAGCATTACTTCGCCACTTACGAGCAGACTCGTGACAGCGGTGTCAACGCGCGCATCATCGTCGAGCCCGCTCGACGCGATACCGCGCCGGCGTTGACGCTGGCCGCATTGACCGCAACCGCCGAGGGCCACGACGCCATATTGGTCGCGATGCCCGCGGACCACGCGATTGCCGATCTCGACGCGCTGCATCGCTCGATTGCGATCGCCGCGGGCTATGCGGAGGGCGGCGCGATCGTGACATTGGGCGTGCCACCGGCTCGCCCGGACACAGGCTTCGGCTACATCCGGCTTGGCGCGGTGCTGCAGGACGGTGCCTATCTGATCGATCGCTTTGTCGAGAAGCCTGCTGCCGAACTCGCGGCCCAGTACGTCGAGGCTGGAAACTTCTGGTGGAACAGCGGCATCTTTGTCGTTCGTGCTTCGCTATGGCTCAAGGTGATCAAGCGCTTCCAGCCCGACATGCACGCGGCTTGCGCGCAAGCGCACGAGCATGGAAAAAAGGCGGAGGGTTGCGTCATTCCCGCCGCGGTGGAGTTCTGCCGCTCGCCCTCCGATTCGATCGACTACGCGGTGATGGAACGCCTGGGCAAGGCGGATTCCCCTTGCCTTGGCGTAGTCGTGCCGCTGGAGGCCGGCTGGTCCGATCTCGGCTCATGGGACGCGGTGTGGCAAGCAATGCAAAAGGACGAATCCGGCAATGCGGGAAGCGGCCGGGTGTTGTTCGAAGGCGCGACGAGCACGTATGCGCGCTCGCAGGGCGGGCGGCTTCTGGCTTGCGTGGGTACGACCGATCTGGTTGTGGTCGAGACGGACGATGCGGTGCTGGTCGCCGATCGCGCGCATGTGCAGGACATCAAGGGTCTGGTGTCGCGGATCAAAAGAGAGAAATCACCCGAGGCCGAGGCGCACAGAAAAGTGCGCCGTCCGTGGGGCTTCTACGATTCGATCGATCACGGCGATCGCTTCCAGGTCAAGCGCATCGTCGTGAACCCCGGCGCGCGTCTGTCCTTGCAGATGCATCACCATCGCGCGGAACATTGGATCGTGGTGAGCGGAACGGCGCTCGTCACACGAGGCGACGAGCAGCTTCTTCTGAGCGAAAACGAATCGACCTACATCCCCTTGGGTGTGCGCCACCGTCTCGAGAATCCCGGATGTGTCCCGCTGCAGATCATCGAGGTGCAGTCGGGCGCCTACCTCGGTGAAGACGACATCGTGCGATTCGACGATAAATACGGTCGTTGCGGCTAACCGGCCGGTATGAACAATGCGCGTGCTCTGGGAGCGTTGCAATGCGGGCAATCATTGGTTTACTGGCAAGATCGTTCGATGTCGCGGTAATCGTGGGGGGCGCTTTCGTCGCGCTGATATTCCGTTTCGACGACATTTCCCAGCACAGTTTCTACATGGCGTTCGTCGCCTTCGCCGCGGCGTTTTCGCTCGCGGTCTTCCCCGCGCTCGGCGTCTACGAGTCGTGGCGCGGGCGCTCGAAGTGGGTGCTCGCGGGGCAGGTTGCGCTGGCGTGGCTGATCGTTCAGGCGTGCGCGATGGCGTTGATGTTTTCACTGCATCGCATCGACTTCGTGTCCCGTTTATGGTTCGCGTATTGGACGGGCCTGTCAGGCGCCGCGATGATTGCCGGACGCATCTTGACGCATAGCCTGCTCGGCCGTGTTCGACACGCGGGATTGAATTTGCAGCATGTCGCCATCGCGGCATGCGGCGAGCACTGTGAAGAAATCATTCAAAAGATGGAGGCAAAGCAGGCTGCCGGATTCCGCGCCAAGGCGCTTTACAACCTGGGCGTTGGCGGCCGGGTGACATCGTCTGTCGCGGTGTTCGACCAGCACGCGGCGTTCGTCGACTATGTCCGTGAGCAGAAGATTGGTGAAGTTTGGCTGGCTCTGCCATTGAGCGAGGAACGCGCGATTCTCAAGCTGGTCGACGAGTTCAGAAACGATCTGATCAATATCCGTTTCATGCCTGACGTGCGCGCGCTTGCGTTGTTCGAAGGAAGCATTACCGAATTGCTGGGTGTTCCCACCATCAATCTGGCGGCGCCGCCGCTGCCGCCGAACGCCATGCTGATAAAGGAGCTGTTCGACCGGGTGTTTGCTTTTGGCGCGCTCGTCGCGGTGTCGCCGATCCTGCTTGCGTGCGCGGTTGCGGTCAAGCTGAGTTCGCGGGGGCCGGTGTTCTTCAGGCAATGCCGTAAAGGCGCCGACGGCAGGGTGTTCACCATCTACAAATTTCGTACGATGCGCCTGCACGAGCAACAACAGGGGGTTCTGAAACAGGCGACTCGCGACGATCCCCGCATCACCCGCGTGGGCTCGTTTCTGCGTCGAACCAGCCTGGACGAATTACCGCAATTCTTCAACGTGCTGCGCGGCGACATGTCGGTGGTGGGTCCCCGGCCACACGCGCTCGAGCACGACGATCTCTATCAGAACATCGTGTCAGGCTACATTCACCGATACAGGATCAAGCCGGGCATTACCGGTTGGGCGCAGATCAACGGCTTTCGCGGCGAAACCGACCACATCGAAAAAATGGAGGGCCGCGTGGCACACGATCTGTACTATCTGCGCAACTGGTCGTTCGGACTGGACGTCAAGATCATTCTTGCGACGATATTCAAAGGTTTCCACCACCGCAACGCTTATTGAGCCGCCTTATCGAAGATCATGTACGCGCCGTTGGCGTTGTTACGGCATTAAAGGATGCGCCTCAAATGGAAGACGATCTGGGCGATTGGGAAAGAGTGGAGCGTGACGACCGACAGGCCGAACCGGATCCGGACGCTGGCGAGCGGTTGTGGTGTATCCACATAGAAGGACCGGACGATTTCATCGCGGCCGCATCTCAAGAAGCGGCCCAGCACGAAGTGTCGGCTATCAACGCGTATCTGGAGAGGTTCGAAAACGGTCATCGCGCATCCGCCGCGCACGCGGTGGTGATGGAATGGCCGTTTACAGCGGAGAGTCACGCACGCTCGCTGGAAGTCGACTGGGATGATCTTCAACGAATGCCGCACAGAGGGCGATCCGCGAGTTCATCGGCGAATGTATTGACCACGATGGCGCGGCACCTCAGGGAACTCGTAGGGATGGCTCGCCATCGGTGAGGGTCATTTCCGGGCCGCACCGGCTCCTCAAGAGCCTGCCCGCGCAGCGCTTACTTCTTCATGATCATCAACTGGTCGAAATTGACGGTGCATTCAGGTTGCTCTGGCCGATTATCGGTGGCGACAGGGAGATTGTCGTCCCGCAAGTCGAACGCCCAGTTCATCTCGGAGGGTGTCAACCTGATTGGCCGTTGATCGCACATTTCGCGGACCGCCGCCACGGCGCCTTTATAGTGGGCCTGTTTAAGCATGATGTAGCCCGCGACGCTGGCCGCGGATAACAGGGAGTTCATCGCGGCAAAGACGACGATTGCATGGAACTGCTGCCGGCTGGTTGAAAACGCCGCGGTGATAAGCAACGGAACCGCGTAAAGCATCGGCACGTATCGCGCCCACCACGATTGAGGGTGGATCAGGACGATAGCCAGCGTGGCGAGCAGGAAAATCGTCAGGAGATCGGCGCCCTTCCTTTTCCAGAAGAAGGGGATGACACCGATGATGAGCATGACCCCAAAGAAAGGACCGAAGCCGGCAAAGCGCGTATCGGCCGTGTGAAGCGCGATGAACGCCTCGCGTAGATGCTCCGGCGACAGCGAAAAGCTGGGCTGCGCGTTACTGCAGGCATTACAGTTACTCGGCACCGAAAAATACGACAGGAAAAGTCTGTGCAACGGGTTCATGCTTAGAAATTCCGGCGATGCCTGTCGCACGATGATATCCACCTTATCCTTGCCGAGAATAGGGTAGAAGATGTGCTTACCCGAGGCGATATTTTCGATGTAGGGCGAATAGCCGATTACCGCGACGGCGACGAACGACCATACAGCCAGTTGCCCGATCACCACTTTGTGCTTTCCGATAAAGCCTCTTTTTTCTCCGCCGAAAAATGCCGCGGCGAAGAGCACTAAAACGGAGACACCGGCGAAAACCAGTCCTGTCATCTTTGAACCGACCAGAAGCACCAATGCGGTACCCAGTTGCACCGCGGAGTACGGCCGGTTTCTGATGGCGAACAGGAGATTGATGGAGAAGATCGTCCAGCAGTAATAGTGGGCAGCGTCGACGTAGAGCGTTGTCAACTGGCCGATCGCGACCGGATTGTAGACGCAGGCCGCCGCGGCTAGGAACGCGGCTCTCGCGGATTGAATCGCCGTCTGGAACAGCCGCATTAGACAGATCAAAGCGGGAACGCTGAGCAACAACGTGAACGATTTGCCGCTGTTGAAGTGCGTGGTGAGCACCTTGGCCGTGTAGGCGAAAAACTCGAACGCCTTGGGATAGTGCTCGGCCCAGAAGATACCGCTGGGCGCGCGCATGCCGGCAGACCAGGCCGATTCGCGGTCGAGCAGCAGGGCGACCGCGCTGTGGTAATTCAGACCATCGTAACTAAATTCCCTCAAGTGTCCGTAGCCAAACAGTACAGCCGCGATGAACGCTACGGCGAGAAGCGCTGTGCGCCATCCAGTCCGGAAAAAATACCCATATATTCCGATCGCGACAATAAAGGCAAGCCCGACGATTCGTTGCGATGACGGGCTGTAGATTCCAATGTTATAGAGCGTCGCCGCGTACAGAGACGACGCGAACACGAAGACAACGACATAGTCGCAAAACCTGGTCCAGTCCACATGTTTGAAGGTGTTTTTCATCGTCGTCGTAGACATGGATGGGCCTTCTCTCAGGTAAGGGAAAACGTAGAGCGATTGTTGCGGAGGTGATGCTGCTTTTGTTGAACTGCCCGTAGCCGGCATTGCTTCGAACGAGCGCCGATACGAAACGGGGGCGCGGAAAAGCTGTGAATTTGCCACGACAGGGAACGCGGCGATCGTGGACAGCGCCGTCGCTAGCGTGAAGATATCAATGAGGATTATGGGCGCATGTGCGGCGGCGCACAAGGAGCGTGCTTCCCGCTATCGACCCGCTATTGCCTATGAGTCAGCCGATGATGATTCGTACGTATGAGCCCACATGCAATTGGCCCTCGGCAGTGATATTTCGTCATCTTTTCGGGAGGTCTCGGGCGCCTCTTTATTGGAGCCCCGTGCTAATTTGAGTATCGTGCGACGCAGCGCGTCCCACCTTGGCCGGCCCCGTATGTTCAGACATCGGCGTGCGGCTCAACGCGCAAGTGATGGGAGCCGCCCCGGCGCTTTGCTCAGGCTAACACTTCGATAATCGTTCGAGGCTACCGATGGCTGCTGCAAGCATCCCGCTTTGTGTCGATCTCGACGGCACACTGACCCATAGCGACCTGTTGATCGAGTCGTTCCTTGTTCTGATCAAGAAAAATCCCCTCTATCTGTTCTATTGCGTCGTCTGGCTGCTGCGGGGAAAGGGATATCTGAAGGCCCAGATCGCCTCACGCGTCGCCATCGACGTATCACTGCTGCCCTATAACGCCCGCGTCGTTGACTTCCTCAAACGCGAGCAGTCGAGTGGTCGTGATCTCTATCTGTGCACGGCGGGTGACCAGCGATTTGCCGAACAGATCGCCTCGCATTTCGGATTCTTCAAAGGCGTGATGGCAAGCGACGAGTCGCGCAATCTCTCCGGCACGAACAAGGCGGGAGCCTTGCTGGCGCGATTCGGTGTGCAGGGCTTCGACTACTGCGGCAATGCTCGCGCCGATGTGCCGGTCTGGAAGCAGGCGCGCAGGGCGATTGTCGTGGGAAACAGGCATATGCAGGCGGCGGCGCAGAAAGTGAATCAGACAACCGTCTTCTTCGAAAGCAAGCGTTCTTTCTTGCGGCTCGCGCTCAGGGAAATGCGCGTTTATCAATGGGTGAAGAACCTGCTGATCTTCGTGCCACTTCTCGCGTCCCATCGCTTCACCAATATCGACACGCTGATCGCAGAGGGCGTGGCGTTCCTTTCGTTCTGTTTTTGCGCGTCGTCCGTGTATCTGCTAAACGATATGCTCGACCTCGATGCGGACAGGCGTCATAGCCGCAAGTGCAAACGCCCGTTCGCTTCCGGTGAATTGTCGCTGGTCTCCGGCATCTTTCTGATGTTCATCCTGCTGGCGGGATCGGCAAGCCTTGCAGTCATGCTGCCGCAGTCGTTCCAGTTCGTGCTGGCGTGCTATGTCGTCACGACGCTCGCGTATTCGTTTCGCCTGAAGCGCGTGATGCTGGTGGACGTATTCGTGCTCGCGGCGCTTTATACCACCCGTATCGTGGCTGGCGGCGCGGCCGGCGGCGTTGTGCTGTCCGACTGGTTGATCATGTTCTCGGTGATGATCTTTCTCAGCCTCGCGATGGTCAAGCGCTACACCGAACTCGACAAAACGCAGCGGGACGGCAAGGCTTCGGCGGCAGGCCGGGGGTACTTAACCGACGACATGAGCATCGTGCGCTCATTCGGAACGGCAGCCGGCTACGTCGCGGTGCTGGTGCTGGCGCTCTATATGAATTCGGCCGACGTCAAGGTGCTGTATCAGCATCCGCACAGGCTCTGGGTTCTCTTTTGTCTGCTTCTGTATTGGATCAGCCGCATCTGGATGGTGGCGTTCCGCGGGCAGATGCACGATGACCCGATCGTCTTCGCGATCAAGAACCGCGCGAGCCTGTTCGTCATCGCACTGTGCGTGCTGACTGTGCTGGCCGCGATGTGAAGAAGAGGAAAGGGCGTTCCGGAGCGCCTGTTCGCGTCTCCGGGGTCTTCGCGCTGTTCTGGCGTGCCACTATTCCGAGCGGGAAAGTCCCGGCCGCGCGGCTGCGCTGCGATTGATGTGGACGGCGATATCCCTTGCGATTCTTGCATTCGAAAACTGCGGGCGCCAGCCAATAGCAAGCGACTCGTCGATCGAGAGGACGTGCTGGAGTTCGAGCATAAGCAACTGTTCGCGCGCGAGCAGCCTGTAACCGGAAAGAGACGATATCCACTTCACGGGAAGCAATGGAATCGCGATTTTTCGCACATGCCGCACGCCAAGCTCCGCTGAGATTTCGTCGATCCACTGGCGAATCGACAGCGGGTCTGGATCGGCGGCATTGAAAAAACCGGCGGCACGCGTTTCCGCGACGCGATAGATCAGGCTCGCCACGTCGAGGACGTGCACCATGTGGATTTTGTGGTTGCCGTGACCGGGAAATGCAACGAGACCGAACTTCGTCATCATGTTGACGAAGCCTCGGAACAGGCCCTCTCGTCCTTCGCCGCCAATGATGCAGGGAATGATCGTGGCCGCCCCCGGCACGGTGTCGACGAACGCCTGGGCAGCCATCTTCGAGCGGCTGTACACGCCTTCGCCACCCATTCTGCTGTGTATGTCGTACTGGTCCTGTCCGGTTTGGCGGTACATCATGCTCGTGCCGACGTGAATGAAATGCGATCCCTGGAAGCGATAGCGCTCGCAAAGGTTCTTCGCCGCCAGCACGTTGTTCCGTTCAAAGAACGACTTTCTGAAGAGAAGGGGGACGCCCTTGGTAACGTATTGAACCGCTGCGCAATTGACCACCACGTCGACGTTCGGCAGCGAGGCAGTGAACGTGGCATCGGCGAGATCGCCTGGCAAGTCGACGGGGCCGGTCCTGTCGGTGGTGGTCACGTCATGAGCGCGCGCCTTGAATTGCTTGACGCACTCGCTACCGAGAAAGCCCGCTGCGCCGGTGATCAGTACTCGCATGATGTGACTCCCTGTTCGATCCCTACGATTTCGCAACCAGATAGACACCGACGATGATGACGGCGATGCCCAACAATTTCTGCGCCGACAGATATTCTCCGAACAGATACCACGCCGCTATCGCGTTCACCACGTATCCGATCGACAGCATCGGATACGCCACGCTCACCGGAACCTTGGACAGCGCCACGATCCAGATCGCAACGCTCAGTACGTAGCATGCCAGCCCCGCCATGATGTGAGGCTCGAATCCCACTCTGAAGAGCGCTGAAACGGCTGTTTGGCGACTGAATCCAAAGGCTCCCAGCGCATTGGTTCCCGCTTTCAGCCAGAGTTGCGCCATTGCATTCAGCAGGACGCCGGTCACGATCAGAACAAAGCTCGCAATGCTCACTTATCCTCCGGGAATGGATGCCAGAAATCGCGAGAGATCTCGCCATCCTGTTCGATCAGAAGAAAGACGGAAACGGCGAGAGTGAAGTGAGACCATGATACGTGGCTAATAACGCGGCGCGCGGCATAAATTCCGCATTCACGGCCAAACGTATCGAATAGCGCGGCGCGTGGTTCGTCAAGGGAGTGCCACTTGTGGAAGATGTCCGCTGAACACGATGTGTTGGCGGATTCGACCGAGGCTCGCCGAGAAACGCATTCAACGCTGGCGTCAGTACATTGAATGTAATGACAAACGCAGCCGATAGGTCAGTGCAAAAGAGAACATTCTATTTTCAACTTAGCCGTATTGGAAAATGGCCCATTACATATCGCCGATTTCGATCTATTTAAAACAACTCGTTGGAATAGGAATGTCTTGTTGCAACCACGGCGGTCTACTCCGGTCGAGTGAGTACAACTTGCTCGGTTGCGCATCGCGCATGGGGAGACGGCCGCGCGCGGGGGAAGGGTGGCCTCACTTCGACGAGTGCGCGCCGCCTACCCGGCGGAAAAATAAAGCCCCGTTCCAATAGGGTCGAAGTGCCAATTGAGCGCATCAGTCCTCTGATGATCATAAGAAAGTAGGAATTTTCGCTGCGTCTCAAATTGTTCGAAAGATTCCTGCTTTCTGGCGGAAAAAAACTATTTCCACTGTAATTCAAACCGCATTCCGGGTACGATTTACTCCGTCGCGCCGCATTTGTGAATAACTTACCGAACAGATCCCACGTCGGTCGTCCTTCCGGTGAAACGTTTGCGCCACGCGCGGCTCGCGGTTTGAGCAGCAGGTCAATACCGTGTCAGGTCGTCTCCATCGTTTGCAGAAGAGATAGTGGACGTGCGGGTAGGCTCGCCCGGAGGATCGGCGACGCTCGCGCGGCGGATTACTGCGTCTCTTCAAACGTCCTTGTCGACCACTAATCAAGCATCAGATTTGTGCGCGCATGCGCAGGACTTTCTTCGCTCTTAGCGTTCCGAGTTAATGGGCGGCGAGTCTTGACGCATCTACTCAATTCGAAAACTCCAGAAAGTTAATACTTGGATTTTTTATCGGGAATTTTCTCGACAGCGGAAATTATTTGACATGGTGAAACGACGTCAATTCATTGGTTGCCTAACGGCTCTTGGTGGCAGTTATCTTTTGAGCGCCTGTGGCGGCGGTTCGGAAGACGGCAACAGCACGGATCAATCAGCCGTCAATAAAGCAACGGCACACGCGGGCACCCCCTCGGCCAGCGGCACCGCAATTCCCCCTGCAAGTTCCATTACCGACAACTCGGGCGCCGTGTGGACGCTGGCGAATGGCTCGGTGTATCGAAACGGCGCGAAAGCCGGCAACACCTACAACGTCGCATTGGTGCTGTACTACAGCGGCGGTGTGTATCACCAGGGCTCCGGCGGCCAGTTCTATTCATGGACCGGCTCGACATGGGTAACGTGCAACGACCCGCGTATGGGCGGCACTTCAGCGGAGGGTACGACGCTCCCTACGTCGCCGTACATTATCGACAAGACGGCCGCGGTCTGGACCCTCGTGAATGGCGTCATTTACAGGAACGGCGCGACCGTGGGCAACACCTACAATGTGTCGCTGGTGCTCTGGTACGGCGGCAAGATCTGGCATCAGGGTTCAGGCGGCCAGTTCTACGTGAACGTGGACGTGCGCAACGTCAAGGCCCAATGGCTGCCCTGCAGCGACCCACGTATCGCCGTTGCTCCCGCGGCAGGTTCCTTCTACGGAATGAACGGGCACTGGGATTACACGTACACGCCTACTCAACTGGTCTCGATGTTGAAAGACATGGGCTGTACGACCTATCGCGTCGGCTGCACGGACGACCCGAACCAGATCAATGCCGTCGTCAAAATCGCGCAAGCCTTCCAGTCAGCCGGACTCAAGCTGCTCGTGCTGATCCAGCAAGGTGTGTACGACTCCAGCGGTGCGGTGTTTTCTGGCGAGTCGGCGGCTTATACCCGCGCTTTCGCTTGTGCCAGGACTGTCGCAAACGCAATGAAACCGTACGGCGTGACCATGTACGAATGCGGAAATGAACTGACCCGGCAGAACGCCACGGTCATGAACTTCTCCTACGCGGGTTCGTTGGCGATGGACTTCAACAATACCAACTGGCCCGCCATGCGCGGCGCCATGCGCGGCATGATCGACGGCGTGAAGTCGGTTCAGTCCACGGCGAAGTGCGGTATCAATTTCTGCGTTGCCGATATTGGCGCGGCCGACGCTTTGTGGGAAGGCATGCAACCCGACGGCACGGGCGGTCATCCGAAGGTGCGTTGGGATATCACCACCTGGCACAATTACGATGCGTATGGGGACATTTTCAGAATCGGCTCCGACGGAAACGGCCCCACCTTCGACCTTCCGACGTATTGCAAGGCCCGATATGGCGTGCCTTTCATGATTACCGAATGGAATACCGGCCCGGACCAAAGCGAGTCCTTCCGCGCGAACTACATCACCACGCAATTGGGCGAGTTTTATCAAGCGAGAAAGACGCACAACATTCAGTCCGTGATGTACTACGTGCTGGATAGCGGGAACACGACCTACGGCATTATGATCAACACGGTTCCAATAACCGAGCCGTACAATGCGTTCAAGACTTTCACGGGGGGCCACCCGGACAACTGATCGACGGGTTGTTCATTCGTGACGAAAGACCGGGTCTCCTGCTTCGCGCGGAGACCCGGTTGCGTCGTTTACAGACGTACCCGAGACACCGCTCAACCAGGCGCTCGACCGTGAGCCGCGGTTGTCGAGTCGCGGCCAATGCGAATACCGTCATTCGCAAACCTGTCGCTGTCTTGTCGCTGTCTTGTCGCTGTGAAGCGTCAAAAGCAAGTGCTAAAGAGACGGTCGGCAGGTTGCGGCTTCCTTGAACGGCCCAGCTATCTGGTCTGCCTTGCATCGTCTCGATGCTGCCCGCTCCCGCGCCAGCCCTTCTCTCTCGGCACTCAAAAGCGCTCTGCATACGGAGCTGTTCCGGTCGTCGAACGCACGGCGTTGACAGCCCATACGTCCACCATGCGTCCACCATTTTCGGCCATGCTGTCCAAAACTGCGGATGTAAATTCCTTACGATTTTTTTCAGTCTCCGTTAGGCTTGCTGTGCAGAGACGAGGATCGCGAAAGGCGGCGCTGCCGCACTTTTGCAAAATTATTAATTGAATCCGATTGGCTTGAGGAAGACCGAGGCCGGAGCAAATCCGGCCACGCCAATTGCCTGAACGCCCGCGGTAGAACACGCGAGCGCCGGCGCCAGCTATTGCCATACTGGCAAGCGATATCTCACGACAGCGCAGACCCGTCGCCAAAGATGTGTCAGCGGGGACGACACGCGGCCAATGCAAATGCATTGTTGCCGCCATTAAATGGAGGAGTCATGCCGTACGCTACGATAAAGCGCAGAACTTTTCTCGGCGCCGCCGCCACTGCCATGACATGGGCGTCGTTTCCGTTTTTGGCAAGAGCGTCGACTACGTTAGTGATTCGTATCGAATGGCAGCAATTCAAGACGACGCCTCACTATGCTTCATTTCTTAACGCGGTGCGGACCATGCTGGCCAACCCGAACGCGGCCGATCCGAATTCATGGCAGTACTGGACCAACGTCCACATGAACTACTGTCCGCATCGGCAGCCATATTTCCTTGCCTGGCATCGCGGATACCTGTACTACCTGGAGCGTCAGATCAGACTGATTTCGGGTGACAGCGATTTCACGCTGCCGTACTGGGACTGGTTCACCAACCCGAACGTGCCGGCGGAATTCACCGATACGGCAAGCGGTAATCCGCTTTATTGTCCTCGACTCAATACGAACGTCTATAACGCGCTCGACCTGTCGCCTTTCTCGTCGTCGGTCGTGAACTTCCAGCGCGGCACGGCCAATTCATTTGAAGAGAAGTTCGAGACGGCACCGCACAATCCGGTGCACAACATCATCGGCAATTCGATGGCTACCATGCAATCGCCTCGTGATCCGATTTTCTACCTGCACCATGCGAACGTCGACAGGCTTTGGCACGCGTGGGCGCTGCCGGACGGAAGAACCATGCCGGCGCCGACCGATCCGTATTGGGCCGGGACCTTCACTTACGCTTCCGCCTTGACGATCAACAAGGAGCAAACCTACTCTCCGCGTTCCCGGCTCGGCTATGACTACGCCAACACGGCGAGACCCACCACCTTGCCGCCGCAAACACAGGTGGGCCGAATCATTCGGGTGCAGGCGCAAACGACCGACCTTCGAGCACGCCCGCCCGTCGTCAGCTTCTCCCTAAGCTCGGCGCGCGATATTACCTCTGGCCGGCATTCGATCGGCGGCGTCACCGGCGTTGCGCTGAACGAGGCATCCATCACGGTTCGGATTCTGGGAGAGGCCGCCTCGATCAAACCCGTTCAGGACTTGCTTTCGGCGACCGCTGCGTCATACGACGCGGCCGCGCAAGGCCTGATTGCCCCTTCGACAACTACTGCCACGACGTCTGGGAAATATCGTTCGGTGAAGGTCGTATTCGACGACATCAAACTGACGGCTCGAGGTGCGGCGGGGGGCTATTTCTACAACGTGTACCTCAACCTTCCCGACAACTTCGGCGATAAGGCGGTGCGCGCTCAGCACTTCATCGGCACGCTGGGTCCCTTTGAAATTTCCGGTGCCGCGCATCATGGAGCGGTGACTTTGGACTATCCCGCTACCGCGGCGCTGTTGAAGGCCGTGGATCAAATCTCCCGAGAGTTCTTCATCTCTCTCGTCCGTGTCAATGGTGCGAACGCGCCGAAAGGAACGGTTATCCAGGTGGGCGAGTTACGGATCGAGTTGACCACCGAGCCGGCGTACATCGTGTTGCCGGTTGCTCCTGCCGGCTCCGGCGTGCCTTATTAGGCCGGTCGGCAGCGCCGCGCGGTTTGAGGACCATGTATAGGCCTTCCTTCCGTGGCGCGTGCTTGCCAGTCAACGCATTGAATACGTTTCGAGTTGTGATCGTTCGCCTGTCAACGCAATAGTCGACGTCTGTGATAACTCAACGATTAAGGAGGCTTCTGTGTCACGTCCAAGAAGAGTCTTTCAAGCGGAAACCGCGTTTCAGGTAAGCCATGCCCTCAATGCACCATTCGGGAGGGGAGAGAGCATTGGCGGGACACCTGTCGGCCTCGAAAGGCGGATAAAAGAGCATGCCAAGGATTTGCTGCCGGATTTTCTCTTCCTGTTACTTTTGCATCGCAAAGAGGTGGGCCGCTTTCCCAATCTCATCAAGCCGAGAACATTCAACGAACGCATTCTCAGGCGAAACCTGCAACCGGATCCTCGATTTGCGCCGTTGACGGACAAGCTTGCCGTGCGCGACTACGTGGGCCGGATTCTGGGAGAAGAATTTCTCGTTCCTTTGATTGCCGCGCCCACCAGGTTCACGCGCGCGGACTTCGATTCTCTTCCAGACTCGTTTGTCATGAAGGCGAATCACGGCAGCACGTTCGTCGAGATCGTCCGCGACAAATCACGAGAGAGTTTTGAGCGGCTTCACCAGTTGGCCGTCCGGTGGCTATCGACCGATTTTTACAAGGTGGCGCGCGAGCGGCATTACCGGGACATCGAACCGGGGCTATTCTTCGAGACGCTCCTGCTCGATCGAAACGGTCAGGTTCCCGCCGACTACAAGGTGCATTGCTTTCGTCGAAGTGCGGGGCGACCTGTCATGTACATCGTGAAAATCAGCGACCGGTTTGGACCGCTGCCGCGTGGCGATGTGTATGACGCGGACTGGAACCATCTCGACGTAACGATTGGCGAGTACGCGCGCGGCACCACGCCGAGCGCTCCGCCAGATAACCTGGACGCGATACTCGAGGCCGCCGCGAAGCTATCCAACGGCTTCGATTACGTTCGGGTCGATCTTTATGCACCGGACAATGCGCTGTACTTTGGCGAGCTCACGTTTACGCCTGGCGCGGGCGTCGTACCCATGTTTCCCGACCGCGTCGATTTCGAATGGGGCGAACTGCTTATGGAATGAAAGTACGTTTCTCTTGAAACGCGAGGGAGGGGCGAGGGCTCCTGGTTGCCGTTACAGTTGCCCGAGCCTCGACTTCGCGAAGCAACGCCGAACGGTGAGGCCAATGCGTTTAGAATGCGGATCAGCAAAGAGACGGTGTCGTTTCGAATCCACTACCGACACCGATCGCCGCTGCCCCGAAACGCAAAGACCAGGCAAAATGACCGGACTGTCTCACCTGAAATATCTAACCGGCTACCCTCCGGCGCTGCAGGAAAAAGTCAGGAAGCTGATAGCCGACGCGCAACTGGGCCCGTACCTCGCTGAGCGATACCCGAACACACACGACGTGCAAACAGACCGGGCGCTCTACGCCTATTGCGCGGACCTGAAACGCGAACATCTGCGCAGCGCGGAGCAAATCGACAAAGTCACCTACGACAGCAAGCTCGACGTCGTGCGTCACGCATTGGGCCTGCACACCAGCATCTCGCGCGTGCAAGGCGGCAAGCTGAAGGCGAAAAAGGAAATCCGCGTTGCCTCGCTGTTCAAATCCGCTGCGCCGGAATTTCTGAAGATGATCGTCGTGCACGAACTCGCTCATCTGAAAGAGAGCGACCACAACAAAGCCTTTTATCGACTGTGCGAGTTCATGCAGCCGGGCTACCACCAGATCGAATTCGATCTGCGCCTCTATCTCACGCATCGGGAACTGACGAAAAGTCCGGCCTGACGACGCGTCAAGCATCAAGCAGCCAGCGCGTCAGCTTCCGCAGCCTTCAGCAAGACCGGAATCGACTTCGAAGTCGGCGTCCCGGCGCCATCCGCCACCGAGGAAAGCGGCACGAGCGGATTCGTCTCAGGATAGTAAGCGCCGAGACATCCGCGCGGAATGTCGTATTCCACGAGCAGAAACCCCTTCACGTGACGTTCGATTCCGTCGGCCCATACGCTCGTGATATCCACGCGCTGCCCGGCGGCGAAGCCCAGCATCGCGAGATCTTCCTTGTTGGCGAACAACACGCGCCGTTGGCCGTATACGCCGCGATAGCGATCGTCGAGGCCGTAGATGGTCGTGTTGTACTGATCGTGCGAGCGCGTCGTCATCAGGGTCATCAGGCGCTCGCCGTGCTCTTCGCGCGCGCGATGTATCGGCGTGTCGAGCGCGATCGCGTGCACGATGAACTGCGCCTTGCCGCTCGGCGTTTTCCAGATCCGCTCGCGTGACGCGACACCCAGGTGGAATCCGCCTGGATGCTTCAACCGCTCGTTGTAGTTCTCGAAGCCCTCGATCACCTTCGCGACGCCGTCGCGGATCAGCGAGTAATCGGCCGCGTGCGCGAGCCAGTCCACCTTGTCGCTGCCGAGCGTCGCATGCGCCATGCGCGCGACGATTGCGATCTCCGACAGCAGATTGTCCGAGGCCGGCTTGTTCATGCCGTAAGAGATATGCACCATGCTCATCGAATCCTCGACGCTCACGCCTTGCGGCACGCCATTCTGCGAATCGATCTCGGTGCGCCCGAGCGTCGGAAGAATCAGCGCGTCACGTCCGTGCACGAGGTGGCTGCGGTTCAGTTTGGTCGTGATGTGCACGGTCAGGTCGCACGAGCGCATGGCTTCCCAGGTACGCGGCGTGTCCGGCGTCGCGATCGAAAAATTGCCGCCGAGACCGATGAACACCTTTACCTTGCCGTCGAGCATCGCCTGAATCGTATTGACGACGTCGAGTCCATGTTCGCGCGGCGGCTCGAAACCGTAGACCTCGCCGAGCCGGTCGAGAAACGCATCGGTCGGTTTTTCCTCGATGCCGACCGTGCGGTCGCCTTGCACATTCGAATGCCCGCGCACCGGGCACAAACCCGCGCCGCGCCGGCCGATATTGCCGCGCATCATCATCAGGTTCGACAGCAACTGCACGGTCGGCACCGAGTTCTTGTGCTGCGTGAGGCCCATGCCCCAAGTGGAAATCACCGCGCGGCCCTTCACGTAGATGTCGGCGAGCTTCAGCACGTCCTCGAACGGCACGCCGGATTCGGCGACGATGGTGTCCCAGTTCTCCGCCCGCAGATCGTCGGCGAACGCGTCGAAACCCACCGTGTGTCCGGCGATGAAGCCGACGTCCAGCACGCGCTCGAGGCCCGACGCGAGCGCCTCGTCGTCGAGTTCGATCACGCGCTTGGCGACGCCTTTGAGCAGCGCGAAATCGCCGCCGACTTTCGGCCGGATGAACACGGAGCTGATTTTCGTGCTGCCCATCGTGATCATTTCGACCGGATGCTGCGGACTCGCGAAACGTTCGAGGCCGCGCTCCTTGAGCGGATTGATCGACACGATGGTCGCGCCGCGCTTCGCGCATTCACGCAGTTCGCCGAGCATGCGCGGATGGTTGGTCGCCGGATTCTGGCCGAAGATCAGCAGCGTGTCGGCGTGTTCGAAGTCGTCCAGCGTGACCGTGCCCTTGCCGATGCCGACCGTATGCGGCAAGCCGCGGCTGGTCGCTTCGTGGCACATGTTCGAGCAATCGGGGAAATTGTTGGTGCCGTACATGCGCACGAACAACTGATACAGGAACGCGGCTTCGTTGCTGGCGCGGCCCGAGGTATAGAAGGCGGCGCGGTCGGGATCGTCGAGGCGCTTCAGGTGGCGTGCGATCAGGTCGAAGGCTTCGTCCCAGCCGATCGGCACGTAGCGGTCGCGCAGCGCGTCGTAGACGAGCGGGTCGGTCAGACGGCCATGCTGTTCCAGTTCGAAGTCCGACTGCGCCATCAGTTGCTCGACCGTGTGTGCCTCGAAGAACGCCGGCGTCACGCGCTTGCTGGTCGCCTCGGCGGCCACGGCCTTCACGCCGTTCTCGCAGAATTCGAAGGTGGACGCGTGCTCCCGATCCGGCCACGCGCAGCCGGGGCAGTCGAAGCCGTCGGGCTGATTCTGTTTGAACAGCGTGCGGTAATTGCCGCCCGTAACCTTTTCCTTGATCAGATTGATCGCGACATATTTGAGCGCGCCCCAGCCTGCGGCGGGGTGCGTGTACGGTTCGATGCGAGCTTCGGGTTTCTTCATGATGGTTGCCGCGGATACGCTTTGACGAGGCTTTTAAGCCGATACCTGCAAGCCTACTGTGTTCCAAAAGCCGCGCAGCATACAGAAAATTGGAAAGCCGAGGGGTACAGTTGGCCGCGTTTTGTCATAGACTGGCGCCTCAACTCACGCTTTCCGTTTGAGCCAGGTCCTTGAAACTCTACGAAAAACTCGCCGACGACATGACCGAAGCCGTGCGCCGCGGCGTGTTCGCGGCGGGCGAGCGGATTTTGTCGGTGCGGCAGGCGAGCCAGCAGCACGGCGTGAGCATCAAGACCGTGTTGCGCGCGTATGCGTTGCTCGAAAGCCGTGGGGTGGTCGAGAGCCGTCCGCAGTCCGGTTATTTCGTGCGCGACGCCGCGGCGAGAGCGGCCAGGGCGGCGGCGCTCGATGAGCCGCGCCTGAGCGGCAAGCCGGCAGCCGAGACCGCGCCCGTGGCCGCCGAGGTCGACGTCAGCCGGCTGGTGCTGTCGACCCTGCGCAGCATCCGCGCGCACGACGCCGTGCCGCTCGGCTCGCCTTATCCCGACCCGTCGCTGTTCCCGTGGCGGCGCATCAACCAGTATGCGAACGCGATCGCCCGGCGTAGCGCGAGCTGGAATCTGATCGACGATCTGCCGCCCGGCAATCCCGAACTGATCCGGCAGATCGCGCGCCGCTACGCCGAGAACGGCGTGCCGGTCGATCCCGGCGAAATCGTCATCACGCTGGGCGCGACGGAGGCGATCAATCTCAGCTTGCAGGCGGTCGCCAAGCCCGGCGATACGGTGGCGGTCGAATCGCCGACCTATTACGCGATGCTGCACGCCATCGAGCGCCTCGGCATGCGCGCGATCGAGGTGGCGACGCATCCCGCGCACGGCATCGACATCGAGGCGCTGGCTCAGGTGATCGCGACGCAGACCATCGCCGCCTGCATGGTGATGCCCAACTTTCAGAATCCGCTCGGCTTTCAGATGCCGGACGCGCGCAAGCGGCAACTGGTCGACCTGCTCGCCGCGCACGAGATTCCCGTCATCGAGAACGACGTTTATCAGGAACTGTATTTCGGCGACGCCCGGCCTTCGACGCTGAAGAACTTCGACACAAGGGGACTGGTGTTGCATTGCGCGTCGTTTTCGAAGAGCCTGACCGCGTCGTACCGGATCGGCTGGGCGATGCCGGGGCGCTACCGCGCGCAGGTCGAGAAGCTCAAGTTTCTCAATACGCTGACCACGCCTTCGGTGCCGCAAGTCGCGGTGGCCGATTATCTGAAGCAGGGCGGCTACGACCGTCATCTGCGGCACGTGCGCAAGGTTTACCGGCAGCAGGCGAGCATCATGACGGCGATGGTGCGGCGGTTTTTCCCGGTCGGCACGCGCATGTCGGCGCCGCAAGGCGGCTACGTGCTATGGGTGGAGTTGCCCGAACGCGTCGATTCGATGCGGCTTTACCAGGCGGCGCTCGCACGCGGCATCACGGTCGGGCCGGGCATGATGTTTTCGACGCGCGACGATTTTCGCCATTTCATCCGGCTCAATTACAGCTATCCGTGGACGGCGCAGACCGAGGCGGCATTGAAGACGCTGGGCGAACTGGTGGCGCGCATGGCTTGAAAGCAGAGAACGAGGAGACACGATGGAAGAAAGCGAAAACGATGAACTCGATCCGGTGCTGGTCGCCGGACACATCATCACCGCCGTGCAGTCGATCGTCAGCCGCAACGTCAGTCCACTCGACACGGCGGTGATCAGCCTGTGCGCGATGCAGGCCGGCAATCCGGGCGCCATGAGCGTCATTCCCGCGCATGCACGGCTCGTCGGCACCGTTCGGACGTTCCGGC
>Ga0207713_1000501_pt1 | contig 40333 bp, 32 predicted proteins | sample KBSS64metaG_FD_184404 | JGI IMG/M metagenome (GOLD analysis project Ga0207713, IMG submission 184404) | Switchgrass rhizosphere microbial communities from Kellogg Biological Station, Michigan, USA - KBS S6-4 metaG (SPAdes) (version 2) | ecosystem: Host-associated > Plants > Roots > Rhizosphere >... | reverse complement strand
AGAACATTTTGGCCGCGCCATCGGTTCCTACCCGCCACGGGAAGTGCTCTGGGACTACATCAAGGGCCGCGTCGAAAAAGCCGGGGTTCGCGACTACATCCGTTTCAACAATGTGGTGCGCCAGGTCACCTTTGACGAAGAGACTCGCCGCTTCACGGTGGTCGCCCACGACCACGGCAGCGATACCCAGACCGCGGAAGAGTTCGACTATGTGATCAACGCCTGCGGGCACTTTTCGACGCCGAAGATGCCGTACTTCCCCGGATTCGAGCAGTTCGGCGGGCGCATCCTGCACGCCCATGATTTCCGCGAGGCACTCGAGTTCAAGGGCAAGGATCTGCTGATCGTCGGCAGCAGCTATTCTGCCGAAGACATCGGCTCCCAGTGCTACAAATACGGCGCCCGCAGCATCACCAGCTGCTACCGCACCGCGCCCATGGGCTATGACTGGCCCGCCAACTGGGAAGAAAAACCGCTGCTGCAGCGCCTGGAAAAAAACCGCGCGTACTTTATCGACGGCACCCACAAGCACATCGATGCGGTGATTCTCTGCACCGGCTACAAACATCACTTCCCCTTCCTGCCGGACGAGCTGTGCCTCAAGACCGACAACCGGCTATGGCCGATGAACCTGTACAAGGGCATTTTCTGGGAGCCCAACCCGCAACTGATCTACCTCGGCATGCAGGACCAGTGGTACTCGTTCAACATGTTCGACGCCCAGGCTTGGTACGCCCGCGACGTGATCCTGCAACGCATCGCCCTACCCGACCAAGCACAAAGGGCCGCCGATAGTCAGCAATGGCATGCCCGTGAACAGCAACTTGAAACCAACCAGCAGATGTTCGAATACCAGGGCGCCTATATCCAGCAACTGGTGGACGCCACCGACTACCCGAACTTCGATATCGCCGGGGTCAACGACACCTTCCTGCACTGGAAGCACGACAAGGCCCACAACATCATGGGTTACCGCGACAAGTCCTACCGATCGCTGATGACCGGCACCCAGTCGCCACCCCACCACACGCCTTGGCTGCATGCCCTTGACGACTCCATGGCGGCGTACCTCGCTGAACCGCCGATGTCCGTAAAGTCGATCGGCTGACCTGGGAGCCTCACCATGAACGCACCTCGTGTTTCCCGCCCGCGGGAGCCCGGTCTCTTTGCCCGGGCCCCGGCCTTGGAGCGCTATCGGGTGGCCGCCGGCGGCCTGACTCTTGTCGCGCTGCAGCCCGGCGACAGCCTGCAAGTGATCGACCTCGAAGGCCGGCAACCCTGCGAATTGCTGGCCATGGATACGCTGGGGCGCAGCGCCCTGGCGGCCTGGGCGCTGAGCGGTTCGACGGCCTGCGGGTTCATCGGCGCACGGCTCGCCGAGCCGACCTTGCAGGCTCGGCGTATCAACCAGGCTTTGAGCCGACGCGGCATTGATCCGTACCACCTGCCCAGCGCGGCTTCACTCTGGGACGAGGACAGCCCTGCCGGCTTCAGTCGCCACTTTGTCGCCAGCGATGAACTGCTGGTGATTGTCGCTACGCCTGCCGGGCCAACAGCCGTCGACCGGCAGTATCGGCCCAGCGAACTGAGGTTGTGGGTGACACGGGCCAATCCCTCGCCGCTGCTGCTCCCTGCGTTGCCCGAACCCTTGGGCGAGTTACTCGACGAGTTCACCATCGGCGCCGGCACTGCCCACAGTTACACCGTTGGCAAAGGTCAGTATGTGCAGGTGCTGGATGTCGCCGGTCGCCAGTGCTCGGACTTCGTCGCTCTGGATCGACGGGCACTGGATCGCGGTCTGGAGCTGGACCTGGACCAGACCGTGACCCGCACCCTGAACGGCAGCGCCTACCCGGCACCGGGACTGTTCTCAAAGTTTTTTGACCGGCAGATGCAACCGATGCTGGAGGTGGTGCGTGACACCGTCGGCCGCCACGACTCCTTCGCCCTGGCCTGCGCCGCGCGCTACTACGAGAGCCATGGCTACTTTGGGCACGACAACTGCAGCGACAACCTCAGCCGAGTGCTCGCGCCCCATGGGGTCAATGCCCGCAATGGCTGGCCGGCGATCAATTTATTTTTCAATACCGGGATCGACGCCCACCAGCAGATGACGCTGGACGAGCCCTGGTCGCGTCCCGGCGATTACGTGCTGCTGAGGGCCATGACCGATCTGCTGTGTGGCAGCACCTCATGCCCGGACGACATCGACCCGGCCAACGGCTGGAACCCGTCCGATATCCATGTCCGCATCTACAGCGAAAAGGAGCGTTTTTCCATCGCCATGAGCACTCGAACCACGGCCGATGCCGACCCGATACTTACCCGTGAGTCCGCGTTCCACTCACGTACCAGCGCCTTGACCGGCAGTTTTACCGATTACCGCAATTGGTGGTTGCCGCTGCGCTACGACGGCTATGGCGCGATCGAGGAATACCTCGGTTGCCGCGAGCGAGTCGCAGTGATGGACCTGACCGCCCTGCGCAAATTCGAAATCATCGGCCCCGACGCGGAAGCCTTGTTGCAGTACTGCCTGACCCGGGATGTGCGGCGCCTGGCGGTGGGTCAAGTGGTGTACTCGGCCATGTGCCACGAGCACGGCGGCATGCTCGACGACGGCACCCTGCTGCGCCTGGGCCCGGACAACTTCCGCTGGATCTGCGGCGAGGATTACGCCGGGGTCTGGCTGCGCGAACAGGCGCAAAAGCTCGGCATGAAGGTCTGGGTCAAGTCCGCCAGCGAGCAGATTCACAACCTGGCGGTGCAAGGCCCGATGAGCCGCGAGCTGCTCAAACAAATGGTCTGGACCGCGCCGACCCAACCGAGCTTGGAAACCCTGGGCTGGTTCCGTTTTCTAGTGGGCCGTCTGGACGGCTACGACGGCTGCCCGCTGATGATCTCGCGCACCGGCTACACCGGCGAGCTGGGCTACGAAGTCTGGTGCCAGCCTGAGGATGCCGAGCGGGTCTGGGACCGAATCTGGGCGCTGGGCCAACCCTTGGGCCTGGTGCCGTTGGGCCTGGAAGCGCTGGACATGCTGCGCATCGAAGCCGGGCTGATTTTTGCCGGCTACGAATTCAGCGACCAGACCGATCCGTTCGAGGCCGGTATCGGCTTTTGCGTACCGCTGAAAAGTAAAACCGATGAATTCATCGCCCGCGACGCCCTGCTACGGCGCAGCGCCCATCCCGCTCACAAACTGGTGGGCCTGCAACTGAGTGGCAACGAAGGCGCCCACCACGGTGACCCGGTGTACCGCGGCCGGGCTCAGGTCGGGGTCATCACCAGTGCCTGCCGCTCGCCGCTGCTGGCCAGCAATATCGCGCTGTGCCGGGTCGACGTGGCCTGCGCCGACGTCGGCACAGCGTTGGAGATCGGCAAAGTCGATGGCCTGCAGAAGCGCATCAGCGCCACGGTCACCGCAGCGATTTTCTACGACCCGGACAAGAGCCGGGTACGCAGTTGATCGATCACACGAGCCTGTGCGCCACCCGACTTTGACTGCCCCACTACCACTCTACTCAGACATGGGAATACGAAGATGGAAGCGACTACGTTCGAGGCCGTACCGCAGGCCGCCAGCTCAGTGGGCAGCCTGCACCGCAAGATCGATTGGCGCGGGGCGTTCTGGGTCGCCAGTGGCGTGCCCGCCCTGGTGCTGTTCTCTATCGGCGCGATTGCTGCCACGGTAGGCAAACCGGCCTGGATCGTCTGGATCGTGTCGATCCTGTTCGGGTTTATCCAGGCCTTCACCTACGCAGAAATCGCCGGGCTGTTCCCGCACAAGTCCGGTGGCGCCTCGGTCTACGGTGCAGTCGCCTGGGTGCGCTACAGCAAGTTGATCGCACCGGTTTCGGTGTGGTGCAACTGGCTGGCCTGGTCCCCGGTGTTGTCCATTGGCTCGGGGCTTGCGGCCGGTTACATTCTCACCGCATTGTTCCCCGCTGATGCGCTGATCAATACCTGGCAACTGACCCTGCTTGACCTGGGCTGGGTCAAGAGCGGCCTGTCGCTGCGGATCAACGCGACGTTCGCCATCGGACTGTTGATCCTGCTGACGGTGTTCGCCGTGCAGCATGGCGGCATTCTGCGCTCGGCGCGTCTGACCCTGGTGCTCGGCGTAACCTCGTTGATCCCCTTGCTGCTGGTGGGCGTGGTGCCGTTGTTCACCGGGGACGCGGCCCAGGCCAACTTCCTTCCCCTGTACCCGCTGGCCCACGACGCGGCCGGGCAAGTGATCGACGGGCCTTGGGACATGTCCGGTTGGTCGTTGATGGCCGGCGGCCTGTTCATGGCCGCATGGTCCACTTACGGCTTCGAAACCGCAGTGTGCTACACCCGGGAATTCAAGGACCCCAAGCGTGACACGTTCAAGGCCATTTTTTACGCCGGCCTGCTGTGCATTCTGGTGTTCACCCTGGTGCCCCTGGCGTTTCAAGGCAGCCTGGGTCTCGGGCAACTGGTGACCCCGGCGGTGCTCGATGCCAGCGGCGCGGTGGTCACACCGGCGGTCTACAGCGGTCTGCTGTCACCCGCGATCTACAGCGGCATGGGCGTCGGGCAGGTTATGGCGGACAGCATCGGCGGCGGCAAGCTGGTGGCCAACATCGTGCTGATCATGTTGGTCCTGGCCACGCTGCTGGCAATCATGACCTCGATGTCCGGCTCCTCGCGCACCCTGTATCAGGCGTCGGTCGATGGCTGGCTGCCGAAATACCTGGGCCGCACCAACGAACACGGCGCGCCTACCGCAGCGATGTGGACCGACTTGTCGTTCAACCTGCTACTGTTGCTGATGTCCGATTATGTGTTCGTGCTGGCCGCGTCCAACGTCAGCTACATCATCTTCAACTTCCTCAACCTCAATGCCGGCTGGATCCATCGCCTGGACCGTCCCGACTGGATACGCCCGTACAAGGCCCCGACCGTGCTGTTGGTCGCGGGTGGCGTACTGAGCTTCGTCAACCTGGCATGCATGGGGCTGGGAGCCGATATCTGGGGTGCCGGCACCCTGGTGACCGGCCTGTTGCTGGCGTTGCTGATCCTGCCGGTGTTCTGCTACCGCCACTATGTGCAGGACAAGGGACGCTTCCCGGAAGCGATGCTCAGCGACCTGTACATTCAGGCCGATGCCGGTCAAAAACGCGCCGGTTGGTTGCCTTATGCCACGCTGATCGCGGGTGTACTGGTGGTGTACGGTTGCCATCAACTGGTAGCCTGAGCGCCCTTGCCTGCTGGTCTCTGATGGATCATCGGGGCGCAACGACGCCTCGATGATCACTTCGCCCCCCAATCAATCAAGACGACGGTGACTCTTTTGATCAGCACCACCCCTGCACTTGCCCGCATTATCGACGGCAAAGCCATCTCTGCCCAGGTTCTCGACGAAGTTCGAGAAGAGGTTCTGGTCCTGGCCGAACAGCAGATTTACCCTGCCCTGGCCGTGCTGCTCGTCGGTGAAGACCCGGCCAGCGAGGTCTATGTGCGCAACAAATTGCTGCGGGCCAAGGAAGTCGGCATTCGCTCCCTTGAATACCGTCTGCCGGACGACGCCAGCCAGGTGCAAGTACTGGAACTGATTGCGCAGTTGAATGCCGATGCCACGGTGAATGGCATCCTGGTGCAGCTACCCCTGCCGGGACATATCGACGAGGCGGCAGTGATTCACGCCATCGATCCGATCAAGGACGTGGACGGCTTTCATCGGGAAAACGTCGGCGGCCTGGTGCAAGGCATCGAAGTCCTGACACCCTGCACGCCCAGCGGCTGCATGCGTCTGCTGCAGGAAACCTGCGGTGACCTGAGCGGCTTGCACGCGGTGGTCATCGGCCGCTCGAACATTGTAGGCAAACCCATGGCGACCTTGTTGTTGCAGGCCAACTGCTCGGTCAGCGTGGTGCACTCGCGCAGCGTCGATGCACCAGCATTGTGCCGGTTCGCGGACATCGTGGTCGCGGCGGTGGGTCGACCTGAGTTGATTGACGCCAGCTGGCTCAAACCCGGAGTAGTGGTGATCGATGTCGGCATCAATCGCATTACCGACGAGTCGGGAAATCGTCTGGTCGGTGATGTCGATTACGCCAGTGCGCGTACCGTCGCCCGTGCGATCACGCCGGTTCCGGGAGGCGTGGGGCCGATGACCATTGCGTATCTGCTGAAGAACACCCTGATCGCCAGTCAATTGCAGCGTGCCGCCGAGGCGCGGGAGCGACAGACAATCAGTGATGCCGCGGCTAGCTGAGCGCCACGAAAACGGCCCACTCGAAGGTGGGCCGTGTCAGTCAACATTAAAGATCAGTGGTTATAGGCACTCTCGTTGTGCTCGGCCAAGTCCAGCCCCATCTCCTCCACCGACTCGTCGGCACGCAAGCCGATCACCGCGTTAATCACCTTAAGAATGATCCAACTGATGGCGAAGCAGTACACCGTCGTCAGCAACACGCCCTTGATCTGCGCCACGACCTGAGCGCCCATGCTCACGCCTTCCACCAACCCGCCCAGGGACGGCACGCAGAACACGCCGGTCAACACCGCGCCGATCATTCCGCCGATGCCGTGCAAGCCAAATACGTCGAGACTGTCGTCATACCCGAAGCGGCGTTTCAGCACCGTGACGCTCAAGTAGCAGAACACCCCACACAGCAGACCGATGGCCAACGCGCCGCCGACGCCCACATACGCACACGCCGGAGTAATGCCGACCAAACCGGCCAAGGCACCGCTGGCCAGGCCCAAAGCACTCGGCTTGCCGACCTTGAACCACTCGGTGAACATCCAGCCGAGAATCCCCGCGCAAGCCCCCAGTTGGGTGTTGAGCATGACAATGCCCGAAGTGCCATTGAGACCGCCGCCGGAACCGATGTTGAAGCCGAACCAGCCAACCCAGAGCATGGCCGCGCCGGCCATGGTCAAGCTCAAGTTGTGGGCGGGCATTGGCGTATTCTGGTAACCCTTGCGCTTGCCGAGAATCAGGCACGCGGCCAACGCGGCAACGCCAGCATTAATATGCACCGCAGTGCCGCCGGCAAAATCGAGAACACCCCAGTTATGCATCAATGCGCCCGAACCGCCCCAGACCATATGGGCCACGGGCGCATAAACCAGGGTAAACCACAGGGCCATGAACCACAGCGCCGCCGAGAACTTCATGCGCTCGGCGAATGCGCCGGCAATCAGCGCCGGGGTAATGATCGCGAAGGTCATCTGGAAGGTCACAAACACGCCTTCCGGAATATCACCGACCAGGCTCTCCGGGGTCATCCCAGCCAGAAAGGCCCGACTCAAACCACCGACGAAACTGTTGAACGTCACCTGCCCCTCGACCATGCCGGTACTGTCGACCACCATGCTGTAGCCATAGATCACCCATAGCACGCCGACCAGGCCGGCGATGCCGAAGCACTGGGTGAACAGCGAGAGCATGTTTTTCGCCCGCACCAGACCTCCGTAGAACAAGGCGAGGCCCGGCAGACACATGAACAGCACCAGCACCGCGGCGGTCACCATCCAGGCGGTGCTGCCGGTGTTCAAGGTGGGGGCGTCGGCCGCCTGGGCGAGCGGCGCGAGTGCGCCGGCCGCCAATAAGACCAGAAGGGATTTGCCGAGAAGACGATTGAACATTTTCAAAGCTCCTGCAAAAGAATGGAAAGTGTCTGGCAGCGAGCAATGGTTATTTCATGGGCCTCTTGGCGGGCCTCTCAATCTGTGGCGAGGGGCTTGCCCCCTCGCCAAAGGCCTTTCACTCAGCCTCAGTAACCGGTACCGGAACCCGGAACCCAGTTGGTTCCCGCCAGCGGTACCCGCGCCATGGCAGCCGACTCCACGGTCAGCGCCACCAAATCCTCGGGATCGAGGTTGTGCAGGTGCGATTTGCCGCACGCCCGGGCCATGGTCTGGGCTTCCAGCACCAACACGCGCAGATAGTTGGCCAAACGCCGACCACCCTCCACCGGGTCCAGACGCTTGGACAGCTCCGGGTCCTGCGTGGTGATCCCGGCCGGGTCGCGGCCGTTCTGCCAGTCATCGTAGAAACCGGCGGCCGAGCCGATTTTCTTCAGTTCCTCGTCCAGGCGTGGATGGTTATCGCCCAAGGCAATCAGTGCCGCCGTCCCGATGGCAACCGCATCCGCACCCAGCGCCATCGCCTTGGCGACATCGGCACCGTTGCGAATCCCTCCGGAAACGATCAGCTGAACCTTGCGATGCATGCCCATCTCCTGCAAAGCCTGTACCGCTTGCGGGATGGCCGACAGAATCGGGATCCCCACGTGTTCGATGAATACTTCCTGGGTCGCCGCCGTCCCGCCTTGCATGCCGTCGAGCACAATCACATCCGCCCCGGCCTTCACTGCCAACTTGACGTCGTAATACGGCCGGCTGGCGCCGATTTTCACGTAGATCGGTTTTTCCCAGTCTGTGATTTCCCGGATCTCGGCAATCTTGATCGCCAAGTCATCCGGCCCGGTCCAGTCCGGGTGACGGCAGGCGCTGCGCTGGTCGACACCGATCGGCAAGGTGCGCATGCCGGCCACACGTTCGGTGACTTTCATGCCCAGCAACATACCGCCGCCACCGGGTTTGGCGCCCTGCCCCAGGACGATTTCAATGGCGTCGGCCTTGCGCAGATCGTCCGGGTTCATGCCATAACGGGATGGCAAATATTGATAGACCAAATGCTGCGACTGGCCGCGTTCTTCCGGGGTCATGCCGCCGTCACCGGTGGTGGTGCTGGTGCCAGCGATGGTTGCGCCACGGCCCAGGGCTTCCTTGGCATTGGCCGACAACGCACCGAAGCTCATGCCGGCAATGGTCACCGGAATCTTCAGGTGAATCGGCTTCTTGGCGAAGCGGTTGCCGAGGATTACATCGGTGCCACACTTCTCCCGATAGCCTTCCAGCGGGTAGCGCGAAACGCTGGCGCCGAGCAGTAGCAAGTCATCGAAATGTGGCAGCTTGCGCTTGGTACCGCCGCCGCGAATGTCGTAGATGCCGGTTTCCGCGGCACGCTGGATTTCCTGGATGGTCAGGCGGTCGAAGGTGGCTGACTCGCGCAGTACCGGGGCAGTTTTCTCACTCATGTCGTGTTCTCCTGGATCAGTACGCGGAAGCGTTATCGACTTTGAAGTTGTACAGCTGACGGGCTGAACCGTAGCGCTTGAAGTCAGCCGCCCTGTGTTCGAAACCGGCGCGATCGAGCAGCTCTTGCAGCTCTTGCAGGTGCTCGGCGCGCATCTCTTTTTCGATGCAGTCCGAGCCCAGGGACTCGACGGTACCCTTCACGTAGATGTGGGTTTCGTACAACGAATCGCCCAGCGCATCGCCGGCATCACCGCAGACCACCAGGCGACCCGCCTGGCCCATGAAACAGCTCATATGGCCGATGCTGCCGCCGACGACGATGTCGATGCCTTTCATGGAAATCCCGCAGCGTGCCCCGGCATCGCCTTCAATCACCAGCAAGCCGCCATGTGCCGTGGCACCTGCCGCCTGCGAGGCGCTGCCTTTGACCCGAACGTAGCCGGACATCATGTTCTCGGCGCAACCGACACCAACATTGCCGTGGACGGTGATCGAGGCCTTTTGATTCATGCCCGCGCAGTAGTAACCGGCGTGGCCCTGGATATCGATGGACACGGCTTCATTCACCCCGACCGCGAGGTTGTGCTTGCCATCAGAGTGAGTCACCAGCCACTCGTGATCGGTCACGTTATTGACCTGATCGTGCAGCGCCTGATTGAGGTCACGCACGGTGGCAGTGGAAAGATCGATGGTTTTCATATGTGCGCTCCTTAAGCTGACTCGCGTTCCCAGATGTACATTGTGGCCGGTGCCGGCTCCCAGACCCTGGCGTGTTCGATGCCCGGCAGGCTCGACAGCGCCTGATACTCGGAGGCCATGGCCACGTAGTCGTCGGTCTCGGCGAGGATCGCCGGCTTGCAGGCAATCGGGTCGCGGATCACGGCAAAACCGTTGCGGGTGCCGATGGCGAAGGTGAAGAAACCGTCCAGATCCTCCAGCGAATGATCCAGCGCTTCTTTCAATGAGTCGCCCTGCTGCAGGCGCCAGGTCAGATAGCCAGCGGCCACTTCGGTGTCGTTGTCGGTCTCGAAGTGAATGCCTTCGCGCTTGAGTTCCTGACGCAGGCGGAAGTGATTGGACAGCGAGCCGTTGTGCACCAGGCACAGGTCGGCACCGGTGGAGAACGGGTGGCTGCCCTCCATGGTCACCGCGCTTTCGGTGGCCATCCGGGTATGACCGATGATGTGGCTGCCCTTCATACTGGCCAAGCCAAAACGCTGGGAAATTTCCTGGGGCAAGCCCATGCCCTTGAGGATTTCGATGCTTTGGCCGGCGCTCATGATGCGCAGGCTCGGTGCCAGTTCGGCGAGAGCCTGGCGCACCGGCGCCTCTTCGGCATGGATCTTGAGCACGGCGGCACTGGCGTTCTGGAACCAGTCCAGCGAACAGCCGAGGCGCCCTTCCAGTTCGCCCATCAAGGCTTTCCAATCGAAGCCTTCGGTGGTCGCCTGCAGGGTCAGCTTGACCCAACCGTCCGCCACTTCATCGCCATAAATGGCGAAGCCGGCACTGTCCGGGCCACGATCGGTCATGGCCTGCAACATGGGTTCAAACAGCTTGCCGAGCTGGGACTCCAGCTGCGGATTTTTCAGGTAAAGACCTACGATTCCACACATATCAAGTCTCCTTCGGAGGCAGTGAACACCCGACGCCGTGCCGGGTGCCCGAATGGTTGTCAAAACACAGCATCAGAAAAATTCGGTGTAGCGCTGGATCTCCCAGTCGGAGACGTGGCGGCTGTATTCCACCCATTCCATACGCTTGAGCTTGATGAACTCGCCTACGATCTGCGGGCCCAGCACCTCGGCGAACAGCGGGTCGGCTTCCAGGGCGTCACAGGCTTCCTTGAGCGATTGCGGCAGGGTCTTGATGCCCCGCGCGGCGATCTGTTCCAGGCTCAGGCTGTAGAGGTTTTCATTACAGACGTGGTCGATTTCCAGCTGGCGATCGATGCCATCCAGGCCGGCGGCGATGATCGCGGCGCTGACCAGATAGGGATTGCAGCCGGCATCCGGCAAGCGGAATTCCAGACGACCGTAAGGCACCCGCACCATGGCCGAACGATTGTTGGCGCCGAAGGCGATAAAGGCTGGCGCCCAAGTCGCGCCGGACAACGAATTACCGACCACCAGACGCTTGTAGGAGTTGACCGTCGGCGCGGCGAAGGCACACAGCGCCGGGCCATGGGCCAGCAGACCGGCGGCGAAGTGATAGGCCAGTTTCGACAGGCCCATGCCGCTCGGGTCGCTGACGTCATGGAACAGGTTTTTGTTCTCTGCGCTGCTGATCGACAGGTGAAAGTGCATGCCGTTGCCGGCGCGTTTCGGGTCAGGCTTGGGCATGAACGAGCAGATCATGCCCAAGTCGTTCGCGATCTCGCCGGCAGCCATGCGGAAGAAGGTGAAGCGATCCGCCGAGGTCATGGCGTCGCTGTAGGTGTAGTTGATTTCGAACTGGCCGTTGGCGTCCTCGTGGTCGATTTGATAGACCTCGAAATCCACCGCCTGCAAGGCTTCGGTCAGCCGCTCAAGGAAAACGCGGGAGCGCGACAAGCCTTTATAGTCGTAGCAAGGTTTGTCGAGGTTATCGCTGAGGTCCACCAGTTGCAGCTTGCCCTGCTCGTCGCGGCGCATCAGGTTGAACTCGGGCTCCAGACCGGTGTTGAGGGTCCAGCCCTTTTCTTCCAGGCGTTGCACTTGTTGCTGCAGCACATAACGGCTGTCATACGGATGGGGCTTGCCGTCGACGTGGCCGACGCACACCACCCGTCCATAACCCGGCTGCCACGGCACCGGGGTCAAGGTGGACAAGTCGCCGCGAGCCATGAAGTCCGGGCCGTGGGGTTCCATGCCCATGCCGCTGATTGCGAACCCGGCAAAACCTGCCCCTTCTTCAGCGACGGTCTTGAGCCCACAGATTGGCACCGACTTGGTTTTGGCCGCACCGTGAATATCCACAAACTGCGCAAGCACGTACTTGATCCCGTGCTTGTCGATGATGCGCTGGGTTTCTGCTGGCAACATTGCTCGTCACTCCTCGCGAAAGGCAAAACATTCTGGATTGGGCATGACCGTCTTTTTATTCCTAAAAAGAAAGTTAGTTTCCCAATAGGAATGCAAGGCCCTTGCCAGATTCGCGAGTGCAACGCTGATACGCCGTGAAAGGCGCTTTTGTGCTGTATATATGGGAAAATTCTTTTCCCTGTGGGAATACTGCAAAGATGAATGCGAGCCGAACGCCGCGATTTGCACTTTCTCAGTGCGAAACTAATATTACTGAACGGAAAGTGTGCAGGATCTGATGACTATGTCGACCGAAACCGCCCCGCGCCTCAAGCTTGAGCAATATCTGGGTTTGCAGATCAAGCGCCAGCGCCAGGCCCAGGACCTGAAATTGTCTGACGTGGCCAAGATTGCCGATATCAGTCAGGGCATGTTGAGCAAGATCGAAAACGCCCAGGTGTCTACCAGCCTCGATACCCTGAGCCGTCTATGCGATGTGCTCGGCCTGCCACTGTCCAAGTTGTTCAGCGAATACGACCAACAAGACGGTAGTGCGCTGTTGGTCAAGGCTGATCAGGGCATGGAAGTGGTGCGCCGTGGCACCGAGAAAGGCCATACCTACCATCTGCTCAACCACACCCGCGGGCCGAAGAAGAGCTTCGAGGCCTACATGGTCAGCATGGATGACGCGAGTGAGGAGTTTCCGACCTTCTCTCACCCCGGCACCGAATTCCTCCACCTGCTGGAAGGTGAACTGATCTATCGCCACGGCAATCAGCTGTACCACATGGAAGCTGGCGACAGTCTGACGTTCGAAGGCGAAATCCCCCACGGCCCCGAGCAACTGGTGCAGGTGCCGATCCGCCTGCTGTCGATCATGAACTACGGTTCCGACAAAGAATAACGCCCCACTTCCCCCGCTCTGCCCTGCCTCGAGGCCGACCCACTGTCGGCCTCGCGTATTTTCCTGTCAGTTAAAAAACTTTCTTAAAAGCTCTGGACTCGGCGCGACCATTCCCCTATAAAGCCACAAACAGGAATAATTTATTCCCTACAAGAAAATTCGCTCATGGATGAGCCTGCTGTCCGCTAATGATTTTTTTCGCTATGCGATGAGCTGCCGCCATCATCCCGAGGACGTGTCATGCAACACGAAAAAAACCATTTCATCATCAAGATCACCTGTCCCGCGGTGTCCGGCATCGTCGCTGCCGTCACCACCTATCTAGCGGACAACAGTTGCTACATCGGGGAGATGGCGCAATTCGACGACGACTTCAGCGGCCGGTTTTTCATGCGCGCAGTGTTCCGCTTCAATGACGGCCACCAAGGCGACCTGCAACAGATCAAGGACGGTTTCACCGACGTCGCCCAAGCGTTCGACATGACCTGGGAATTGCACGACACCCGCGAGCCAATGCGTGTGCTGCTGATGGTCAGCAAGTTCGACCATTGCCTGACCGACCTGCTCTACCGCTACCACAAGGGCGAGATGGACATGACCATCACCGCCATCGTCTCCAACCACCTCGACCTGCGGCCCATGGCCGAACGCGAGGGCATTCGCTTCATCTACTTGCCGGTGACGAAGGAAACCAAGGCCCGACAGGAAGCCGAGCTGATGAAGATCGTCGACGAAACCGGCACCGAACTGGTGGTGTTGGCGCGCTACATGCAAATCCTCTCCGACGATTTGTGCAAGCAACTCTCGGGGCGGGCGATCAACATTCACCATTCGTTCTTGCCCGGCTTCAAAGGTGCCAAGCCTTATCACCAGGCCTACCAGCGTGGTGTGAAACTGATCGGCGCCACCGCCCATTACGTCACCAGCGACCTCGACGAGGGACCGATCATTGAGCAGGAAGTACAGCGGGTCGATCACGTCTACCTGCCCGACGATCTCGTGGCCACCGGCCGTGACACCGAAACCGTGGCCCTGTCCAAGGCGGTCAAGTACCACCTGGAGCACCGGGTTTTCCTCAACCAGGACAGAACGGTGATCTTCCGGTGAACGCACACAAACTGATCGACGGCAAAGCCACCGCCGCCCGTGTCCTGGTACAGGTCCGCAAGGACGTGGAGCGCCTGCGCGAGCAAGACATTCAACCGGCGCTGGCGGTGATTCTGGTGGGCAACGACCCGGCCAGCCAGGTCTACGTGCGCAACAAAATCCTGCGCGCCGAAGAGGTGGGTATCCGCTCGCTGGAACATCGGCTTTCCACGGACACCAGCACTGAACAGTTACTCATTCTGATCGCCCGATTGAATGCCGATCGCTCGATCCACGGCATTCTTCTGCAACTGCCGTTGCCGGCTCATATCGATGAGTTGCGCGCACTGGAAGCTATCGCCCCGGACAAGGACGTTGACGGATTCCACAGTCAGAACGTCGGCGGCCTCAGCCAGGGACGCACCGTACTCGCGCCCTGCACGCCCAGTGGTTGTTTGTATTTGCTGGAACAAACCTGCGGCGATCTGCGCGGCAAGCACGCGGTGGTGATCGGCCGCTCGAATATCGTCGGCAAACCCATGGCAGCGTTGTTGCTGCAGGCTGACTGCTCGGTGACCGTCCTGCATTCGCGCAGCCAGGATCCGCAGGCCCTGTGCCGGCAGGCAGACATCGTCATCGCCGCCGTAGGTCGCCCAAGACTGATCGACGCCAGTTGGCTCAAGCCTGGCGCCGTGGTGATCGACGTCGGTATCAACCGTATCGAGGACGATGGCCGTAGCCGTCTGGTAGGCGACGTCGACTTCGACAGCGCCCTGACGCAAGTCGCGGCAATCACCCCCGTACCCGGAGGTGTCGGCCCGATGACCATCGCCTTTCTGATGAAAAACACCGTGACCGCAGCCCTTGCGCAACACCAGGCCCTACGCAGCCAATCGGAGGCCTTATGCCATTCAATCTATTGAAATACGGGCTGAGTTCGGAGTACCCGGTGGACGTGGATTTGCCGCCACCAAAGGAACTCAAATCGAGCTATGACGTGGTGATCATCGGCGCCGGCGGCCATGGTCTGGCCACCGCCTACTACCTGGCCAAGTACCACGGTATTACCAACATCGCGGTGCTGGAAAAATCCTATCTGGGCGGAGGCAATACCGCGCGCAACACCGCGGTGATCCGCTCCAACTACCTGACGAGCGAAGGTGTGCGCTTTTATGCCGAGTCGGTGCGGATGTTCCAGTCGCTGTCCAACGAATTTGATTTCAACATCATGTACTCCGAGCGCGGCCAGCTGACCCTGGCCCACACCGATGCCACGGTGCGTTCGTTCCGGCAGCGCGCCGAGGTCAACAAACACTTTGGCGGCCGCACCGAGATGATCGACCGGCAGCAGATCCGCGAACTGGTGCCCAGCCTCAACCTCGATCCCGGCCACTTGCCGGTCATCGCCGGCCTATGGCACATCGACGGCGCCACCGCGCGCCATGACGCGGTCGCCTGGGGTTACGCCAAGCAGGCTGCCAAACGCGGTGTGGAAATCCACCAGCTCACCGAAGTCCAGGACCTGATCATCGAGAACGGCGCCATCACTGCCGTAAAAACCAATCGCGGCACCATCAAGTGCGGTTGCGCGGTGCAGGCGATTGCCGGGCACAGTTCGTTGCTGATGGCCAAGGCCGGGATCCGCTCGCCGATCCAGACGTTCCCGTTGCAAGCCATGGTCACCCAGCCGTTCAAACCGTTTCTCGATCCGCTGGTGAGTTCCTCCGCCCTGCACTGCTATGTGCAGCAGACCAGCCGTGGTGAGGTGGTATTCGGCGGTGGCTCCGATCCCTATCCATTATTCAATACTCGCTCCACGCTCGATTTGAAGGAAAGCTTGCTGGCCCACGCGATCGAGATGTTCCCGTTCCTGGCCAACGCCAAGCTGATGCGCCAATGGGCCGGCATCACCGACATGACCCCGGATTACAGTCCGATCATGGGCCTGTCACCGGTGAAGAATTACTACCTCGACGCCGGCTGGGGCACCTGGGGCTTCAAGGCCACACCGATCTGCGGCAAGACCATGGCCGAGTTGGTGGCCAGCGGCGGCAAGGTACCGGAGCTGATCAAACCCTTCGGCCTCGAACGTTTCTCGACCTTCCAGCAAGTCAACGAAATGGGCGCCACGGCGGCCAGTCACTGACGGAGAGCGGACTATGAAAATCATGAATTGCCCGCTCAACGGGCCGCGCAATATCAGCGAGTTCACCTATGGCGGTGAATTCAAGCCGATGCCTGACCCGGTCAGTTGCAGCGACGTCGAATGGGCCGACTACGTGTTCAACACCGACAACCTCGCCGGCGTGGTGCGCGAGTGGTGGATGCACACGCCCTCCAGCTACTGGTTTCTGGCGGAGCGTCACACAGTCAGCGATGAAATCCTGCGGACCTTCGACCCCAAAGAACTGTTCACCGCCCGTGTCGACTTTAGCGCCCCCCAGGAGATCGCAGGATGAATCGCCTACCCGCCCCCATGGGCCTGCTGATCGACCGTGATCAGCCGCTGGATTTCAGTTTCGACGGCGACCGTTACCAAGGCTTGCAAGGCGACAGCATCGCAAGCGCCCTGCTGGCCAACGGGCGTTTCCTGATCTCCCGCTCGTTCAAATACCATCGCCCGCGTGGCCCGCTGACCATGGCCGGCCAGGACGCCAACAGCCTGGTGCAGTTGCCCGAAGAACCCAACGTGCTGGCCGACGCACACGCGTTGTCCGCTGGGTTGCAGGTGACGGCGCAGAACGTCAACGGCTCGCTGGATAACGACAAGGACGCCTACCTCGGCAAGTTCTCGAAATTCATGCCGGTGGGTTTTTACTACCGCTCGTTCTACAAACCCAAGGGCATGTGGAAAGTCTGGGAACCGATGATTCGCAAGAAGGCCGGCCTCGGGGTGCTGGACCTGAAGTTCCAGCCTGAGTACTACGACAAGGCCTACCTTTTCACCGATCTGGCAGTCATCGGCGCAGGCCCCGCCGGGCTCCATGCGGCGCTGACGGCAGCCAACGCGGGGGCCAAGGTGTTGCTCATCGAGCAACAACCGGTTCTCGGCGGTTCGCTAACCTATGCCCGCTTCGATATCGAAGGCAACAGGGCTGAAAACCTACGCCGCGAACTGCTCGCTGCGGTAGAGCAACACGCCAATATCCAGATCCTGACCGAAGCCACTTGCAACGCCTGGTTCACCGACAACTACCTGCCGGTCATTCAGGGCAAACGGATGTACAAGGTCCGCGCCCGCCAGTGCCTGGTGTGCAGCGGGGCCTTCGATCAACCGGTGATCTTTCGCAACAACGACCTGCCGGGCGTGATGCTGACCAGCGCCGCGCAACGACTGATGAAACTGTATGCAGTCAAACCCGGTAAACGCGCCGTGGTGCTGACAGGCAACGATGACGGTTACCTCGCCGCGCTGGATCTGCATGACCAGGGCGTGGAGGTCTCCGCGGTGGTGGACCTGCGCCATGGTCCTTCGGACGAATCCTTGCTGCGCGCACTGGCGCAACGCAAGATCTACCATCAGAGCAACAGCGCCGTATATGAAGCCCAGCACGAGAAAGGCATGCGCCATATCAACGGCGTCGACGTGCGCAAAATCACCGCACAAGGCCAGGTCGCCGAGAGCGGGCAACACCTGAAGTGCGATTTATTGTGTATGTCCGCCGGTTACATGCCGGTCTATCAATTGCTGTGCCAGGCCGGCGGCAAACTGGCCTACGACGATCAGCGTGCCGAGTTCACTCTCAGCGGCCTACCAAAGAATCTAAATGTCGCCGGCTCGGTCAACGGTCGTCACCAGCTGGATAACGTGATTGCCGATGGTGTGAATGCCGGTGCCGAAGCCGCCCTCGCGTTGGGTCTGACAGTCGGCACGCAACGTGCGCCATTCAACGGCGAGGCTCGGGTCAACTTTAATTGGCCAATCTTCCCGCACCCCAAAGGCAAGGACTTCGTAGACTTCGACGAGGATCTGCAAGTAGCCGACATCGTCAACGCCACCCGGATCGGCTATCATGATGTGCAACTGGTCAAGCGCTACTCCACCGTCGGCATGGGCCCGTCTCAAGGTCGTCACTCAGCGCTGCCGACCGCGCGGTTGGTGGCCTGGGCCACCCAACGCAACATCAGTGAAACCGGCGTAACCACTGCGCGACCACCGTTTGTGGCTGAAAAACTGGCGCATGTCGCCGGTCGCGCATTCGACCCGTACCGGCAAACGCCGATGCATGCCCGGCACCTGCAAGCCGGGGCGAAGATGATGCCCGCCGGAATCTGGCAACGCCCGGCCTACTACGGCAACGCCAAGGATCGGGAGACATGCATGCAGGCGGAAGCCCTGCACGTGCGCAACAAGGTCGGCATCATCGATGTCTCGACCCTGGGTGGCCTTGATGTGCGCGGCCCGGATGCGGCCGAACTGCTCAATCGGATGTACACGTTCGCCTTTCTCAAGCAGCCGATCGGCCGCTCCCGTTATGCGCTGATGACCAATGAGCACGGCGTGGTGATCGACGACGGTGTCTGCGCGCGATTTGCCGAGAACCATTTCTACGTCACCGCCACCACCAGCGGTGTCGACCGGATCTATCAGCAAATGCTTAAGTGGAACGCGCAATGGCGCCTCGACGTGGATGTCGCCAACGTCACTGCGGCCATTTGTGCAGTCAACGTCGCCGGGCCGGACTCGCGCAAGGTGCTGGAACAGGTCTGCACCGACCTCGACCTGAGCGCCGATGCCTTCCCTTATCTGGGCGTTCGCCAGGGCACCGTGGCCGGCATCAAGGCCCGGTTGTTGCGAGTCGGTTTTGTCGGCGAACTGGGCTATGAAATCCACGTACCCGCGCGTCACGGGCTCAAGCTCTGGGACGCACTGATTGAGGCCGGCAAAGCACATGACATCCGCCCTTTCGGCGTCGAAACCCAGCGCCTGCTGCGTATGGAAAAAGGCCACGTGATCATCAGTCAGGACACCGATGGAATGACTCACCCGGCGGAAATCGACATGGGTTGGGCGGTCAGTCGCACCAAGCCGTTCTTCGTCGGCCGCCGCTCGGTGGACATCCTCGAAGCCCAGCCACTGAAACGCAAACTGGTGGGTTTCAGCCTGCCCAAAGGCAGCCTGCAACCGCTGGAAGGCCATCTGGTCCTTAACGGCCCGGACATCAGCGGCAACGTTACCTCCTGCGAGTATTCCGCCTCCCTGGGCAAGATCATCGGCCTGGCCTACGCCGGCATCGACCAGAGCACGCCTGGGCAACGGATTCCGATCCGCGTCGAAGGCGGCATCGTGGTCCAGGCCGAGGTGGTGCAGTTGCCCTTCTTCGATCCCGACAACCAACGCCAGGAGCTTTGAGTCATGACCAGTCTGAGAGAACAACACAGCATCGCCCGGCAAGCCCTGGCACCGTTGCCGGGGTGCCGCCTGGCGGACCTGACCGACCTGCCGCGGGTCGGTTTCCGCGGAGCCCACAGTGCCGAGTACCTGCGCAGCCGCGGCTTCGTCCTGCCAGATGCGCCCAACCGTGCGGTGATTCAAGCCGATGGCAGTCAGGTAGCGCGCCTGTCCCAGACCGAGTACCTGCTGCTGGGCAGCCCCGAGGATCAGGGGCAACGCATCGCCGACGAAGAAGCCCGGTGGGAACTGGACCACCAGGCCAACTATCTGCTGCCGCGTCAGGACAGCCACGCCTGCTTTCAACTAGCGGGCGAACACTTGAGCAAGGTGATGGCCAAACTCTGCGGCGTCGACTTGAGCCCGTTGGCGTTCGGCCCGGGTACGGTGGCCCAGACGTCCGCGGCGCGGATAAACGTGATCGTGATCAACTCCAGTACGGTGCAGCAGGCGAGCTTGCACACCCTCTGCGATCGGGCGTCGAAGGCGTATTTCTTGGAGGCGCTGCTGGATGCAATGCAGGAGTTTTCCGGATTGGTAACGGATCGGACGACAGTCTGACGCTTGGCTGAAACGGGGTGAACCGCAGAAAACTTAGACGTTGCAAAAGCGGGCGTCAGCTCACACAAAAAGGAAGAGTTCCACTAAGAGCCAGCGGCTTTGGGGTAAACGTAGGGGAGTCCATTTCATGGCCTAAATCACCATCAAAGAACTCGAGTCGCTGACTGCCAACGATGCCGACCGGATCCTACGGGAGGATGGCAATTTGGCCGGTCGAATCTGAGTCCGCAAGGACGGTGTGTCGGTCAGCTTTATCTATCGCTATAGGTGGGGCGAGCAGAACAAAGAACACTGCTGCGGGTCTTGGCCGCGCAAATCCCTGACGGACATCCGCAAGACCCGTAACAATGCCGAATTACAACGCTGTTTTAATAAGGACTTATAGCCTGCACTCGGTAAAACAGCGGTGAGTAGTGTGTCCGAACACGATATTCGGGCGCTGATCCGAACCGTGGTCAACCGCGGCGCTCACCGTCAAGCCGTCAGCTTTTTCGCCGACCTCAACCCGATGTTCAACCGGGCCAGAAAACGTCAGCCCTGGCGGGTCTTATTGATCGAGGGCGATCCGACTGAACTGGTCGACATCTCCCCTCTGATTCCTGCCGACTACGAGACAGAAAGAAGCCGCATCCTTTCGCCGGCAGAGCTGTTGGAACTGCACAACCGCTTCCAACAAATGACCGCCGATTACAACGCCCTGCCCGCCGGGCAAAAATACGACGGCATTCGTCCGCTAAAGAAGGAAACGCAGCTCGCGCTCTGGATTAGCCTGGGCACGCTGTGTCGGATTGGTGAATTGCTACAGGCCGAATGGAAAAATATCGATCTGGAGCGGCAGACGTGGTTCCTCCCCAGCGAAAACGTCAAAGGCACTCGCGGCAAGAAACAGGACCACCATGTCTTCCTCACCCCCTTTGCCCTGCATTTCTTTCAGGAACCCAAGCCCCTGACGGGAGACTCCCAGTGGTGCTTTCCGAACAAGCTGGATGATGGGCATGTGGACGTGAAAGTGGTGAGTAAGCAGGTCGGCGATCGCCAGGCCCGATTCAAAAACCGCAAGGCCTTGTCAAGAGGGCGTCACGACGACACCCTGGTCCTGGCCGACGGCCAAAACGGCGACTGGACGCCGCATGACCTGCGCCGCACAGGCGCGACTATGATGCAAGCCTTAGGCGTTAGCCTGGATGTCATTGATCGCTGCCAAAATCATGTACTGGCCGGCTCTCGGGTGAGGCGTCATTACTTGCATCAGGACTATGCCGAAGAGAAGAAGTGTGCCCGGAACCTGTTAAGCGATCGACTCAGTGCCGTGCTGTCCTCAACTTACGGGCACACGCCAAACGAGTCGATGTTTTCTTTTCCAGCGTACGCGACGCCAGAGAAGCGAACACCGTCGTAGGCTGTTGCACCCAGAGTTTCCAGGAATCTAACATCCGCGACACCCTGTGTTATGACCTTAAATTCGCGATGAGCAAAGGTGACCGACTGCATGTACACATCTGTGAGCTTCACCGTTTCGGAACTGTTCGAAAAAGTGTGACAAACGCCCATGGTCAAATTGGCGCACGACATTGGTGTTTCCGATGTCGCCCTCGCCAAAGCTTGCCGCAAAGCCGGCATCCCTCTTTCTGGCCGTGGCCGTGGCCTCTGGTTAACACCGGAAAAGAAGCGACCGTACTAATCAAAGCTTGCTTCGGGCGAAGGCAAGGTCAAATTCCAGATTCTCGACCGCGATGCTTTACGTACTACGGCAGTTACTGATCCAAACTTGAGAGTCGTACAGCGTACTGTAGAAGTTCCACTTCAATCGGCCGAACCTCGCACTCAGGTAAGTCAATGTCTAAAGACTGCAAAAGCATCGAAGGTTAAAGAGGGCTACCTCGATTACGTAGGTAAGCGTGTTTTGAATGTGATGATCTCGCCGCTCCTGATCGAAAGCTGTTCGATCCTTTTGGATGCACTGACCAAACTGAATCGGATAATCCAGGAAACCGTTACGTGGAACACGACTCACAGCAGCAATAGTCCTTCCCCTTTACTTCGAATCTTTATCGTCCTGGGACTGAAGTTCTCTTGAAAGTCCCAACCACTTTCCTAACGCAGCAATCTGACGAGTAACCACCTGCTCCCATTTTCGACCAAAGTCGTGGCGTCGATGAATCATCCCGCATCACATCGGCGACCTCGTCGCTTTCACGATGGGCACTGACGATGTGTTCATATAATGTTGGCGCCACCGCCGAATTGACCTAGGTGCTGAGATGTCACTGACCCAGTCTGATTCCTCGCAAACCATTGTCCGTTCCAGATTAATGCCGATTTTGAGGTAGGTCATTCTTGCATCGCACCTGGGTCGATTCGGCGTCGGCGCCTACACCGTGAGCATTAATCTAGGTAGCAGCATTGGATGGCAGCTTACAAACCTTCCTCAGGACGGGCCGCTTCTACCGCGCCATGGGGTCTGACCGTAGCGCAGCTGTGCACGCTAGGATCATTCATTGGAGCGACTCACGCACTTTTGCGACTTGGTGTCACAGAAAGACGCAGAAAAACGCAGAAAAGGCCATATCGGTAACGCCCCTTAGACCTTCAATGACTGACTGATTTTGAAAGCAGCATTCTGCAAATGAGGAAGAACATTTTCTAGCAACCCTGCCCTGTTAACTCGGTTTGCATGACCACCCACGTTCATGGCCGCGATAATTCGACCATCTCGACCGAAGATTGGCACTGCGATTGATTGCAGCCCCTCCTCTAACTCTTCGTTGACGAAGCAAAAACCACGCTGTCTAGAAAGCGCAATAATATTTTTAAGGGACTCAATATCCGTGACAGTTCTAGGTGTGAAACCTATGATATTACTCGTTGAAAGAATACTATCGAGCTGCTTCTCCGTAACTCCCCCCAACAAGATTCGCCCCATAGATGTAGCCCAAGCCGGCAATCTTGAACCAATGGACAAATTAACCGACATTATACGATGAGTGGCAACCCGCATAATATAAACAATATCGTTGCCCTCTAAAACGGATATGGTACAAGTCTCCCCTGTTTGCTGAACAACTTCCTCCATGTAAGGGCTGGCCAACTCCCATAGCGGGTTCGCCGAAAGGTAAGAATATCCGAGATCCAGAATTTTTGGAGTAAGTGAGAACTTTCTATTTTCCTGACTTACGTAACCCAAATACTCCAGTGTGAGCAAAATCCTCCGTGCTCCTGCGCGGGTCAAACCCGTTACACCTGCGACTTCGGTCAACGTCATTAATGGTGTCGAAGGCCCAAACGCCAAGATCACGGAAAGCCCGCGCGCGAAGGATTGAGCGTAAGAGTCGCTTGGAGCCGGAGAAATCTGATTGTTATTTTGCATATTGCGCCAAATACAATAAATATTTTGATTGAAGTTGGCAATCTACCAATGCCTAGGCATCTGTAGGGCGAGTACTCCAATCGACTGGATAAAGAGCGTAAAAGACCTCTGCACCTTCGCCACTATAAGAGACCGTGGTGTTTTTGGGAATCCAAATGATGTCACCGGGGCCTGCTGAGAGCAAATCAATGCCCACGTGTAGCAAGAAATTTCCGCTCAAGACCACACAAACTTCGTCGTAGCGTAGAGTCCACGAAATATCGCAACCATTGAGGTGGAGGATGCCAGCCCCCATAGTCTTGCTCAAACCGCCATCCACTGCCCTAGCCAGCCAAGCCTTACCTTCATTCTCGGCGCCACCGAAAGGTGAAAAATCCATACTATTTTTTTTGAAGTGGACAACTTCCGACATGCTACTCACCTTTAGAGATATTAAATATAATGAAAAACCTGATCAAGACTGCGACTGAATCGCTTCACAATCTGCGATATTTCTTCTTCTGATACCGTATAAGCGGGAGAAAAAACAACATGATCGCCTTGAGATCCGTCGACAGTACCGCCGTTTGGATAAATCAACAATCCGTTTGCAAATGCCCGCTTCTTTAGACTGCCATTAACTTTTAAGGTGGGGGAAAAACATTTCTTGGTTTTCCTATCGGTGACCAATTCAAGCCCTACGAAAAGCCCCCTTCCGCGAATGTCTCCAACATGTGGATGATCAGCGAAATTTCGTTCCAACTCGCTTCTAAGTTGATGCCCACGCGCCCTCACATTAGAAAGTAAATCGTCTTGATGAATTATTCTCAAAACTTCCAATGCGGCGGCACAGGAAGCGTTGTGCCCCATGTACGTGAATCCATGCTTAAGTAATCCAGTGCCACTTTGGATGGCATCAGCGATTTTTTCCGAGACAAGTGTGGCGCCAATTGCCTGAAACCCACCTCCCAGGCCTTTGGCAATCGCCATGATGTCAGGGAATACGCCGTCATATTCACAAGAGAAGTAGGTACCTGTACGACCCGCGCCGCACATCACCTCATCAAATATCAAAACAACCCCGTATGCATCACATATTCGGCGAACTTCTTTGAGATAACCTTTCGCTGCCGGCACACAACCAAGCGTTGCTCCAACGACGGGTTCACAAATGAACATAGCAACTCGTTCCGGGCCGAGTTCGAGGATTTTCCCTTCCAACTCAGCAGCAGCCCTAATTCCATATTCCTCCTCAGTTTCACCGTCTTCCGCCAGCCGGTACTGATAACATGGAGTGATAAAGTGCGCACTGAATAGTAGAGGTGAATAGGTTTCTCGACGCGGTATATTTCCACCCACAGCGAGAGTACCCAGTGTGCCGCCGTGATAACTTTGGTGGCGAGAAATAACCTCAGTTCTCCCCGGCTCGCCTTTCTCCACCCAATACTGTCTAGCCAACTTCAGCGCGGCCTCGACGGCTTCAGATCCGCCACACGAAAAGACCACCTGGGAGAGATCACCAGGAGCTTCAGCGACAAGCGACGCGGCCAGCTCTTCGGCAACGTCGGAGGTAAAGAACGAGGTGTGAAAATAGCTAACTTCATTCAGCTGCCGGGCAATGGCAGCAATGACGCGGTCATTGCCATGGCCCAAGCATGTGACAGCAACCCCACCTGCGGAGGCATCAAGATAGGAGTTACCTTTGTTATCAGTTACCCACACCCCTCGACCAGAAGATAAGACAGGAAGTGTGCTATTCAACGTGCGATGGAGAATTTTGCTCATGAATACCTCGCGAACAATCTTATTTTTTCAGTGTGCCATCGTAGGCGGTTCTAGCATTAACCGACTCGCCGGGAATTGAGTCAGACAACCCAGATAATTTGGACGAAAGTGCCTGAGCCAATCGCTCGGCAGAAATTTTTATACGACGCTCATTTAGGTCACGACCACGATTTATAAGAGAATCGATGCTTCCCGTTAACGCAATGGCATAGATAACGGATTGACCAGGAATAACAATCGGCGATGCAATACCGGCATACCCCTCAACATCCTCACCTATGCAATAGGCCATTCGAGATTTTCTTATAACTTCGTATTCCTTTATAATTTCGGCCATGTCAACTTTCGTATTAGGCGTTAACTTTTGCAGTGGATTAGGCAAAATCTGTGATACACGCTCCAATGAGTGAAAAGCAAGAATTGCTTTTGCTGACGATGCAGCGTGAAGAACTACCTCACTTCCCGGCAAAACATACCCTCGTACCCGCGTGTCGGGCCCCATAATTGCAATGCTTCGCACAAAATTTCCAGACAGCTTTGCAACGAAGCATGACTGACCCGTCTGCATCGCCAAGTCTTCAAGAATGGGCTGACATACACTCCTCACCCATTCTTCTGTCGCTCCCATGTAAAGAAGATTTATGCACCGAGGGCCTATCTGATAACAAATCGCGCCACGATCAATGATTTCAACCATCCCAGTCTCAGTAAGTCCTTTCAGCAACCTGTGGACTGTAGTTCTCGGCAAATCAAGAATCTCTGCAATAGGGGCAAGCGAAAGGCCATTAGGGAAACCTGAAAGAACCTCAAGTGTACGAATATATCTTTCTAATGGCTTATCCATAATATTCACCCTAAAACTTATAAAATAATTATCCGGCGAACGAAATCCAACGGTCTTTTACGTCGAACATTTTCATCGTAAGCGGTACAAACCAAGGATTCCCGCGATACAACGGCATGGTTGGGAAGGCTTGGGTCTCGAACACAGAATACCCTTCTTTCATGCCTAAGATTTTTTGGGCCATTTTGACTCCGAAGTATGTTCCCATAGGAACGCCAGCAAAGTTGTACCCTACTGCATAGTGGATCCCGTCGTGGACGCCTATATGAGGCATAAAATCGAAAGTCCCCCCGCATTTACCCGACCATGCGTGGCTCAGTGCAAGGTCGTCACCGAGGCCAGGGAGAATGGTCAGCAACAGCTTCCGCAAATCTCCTGCCAGATCCATTGGCCCTGGGACATTTCGGCCTGTCATGCCCCCGAACAGGATTCTGTTGGTATCTGGAGCGGGCCTGATGAAATTGATATTCATCACAGTCTCTAGATATGTTCGCCGGTTAGGAAGCAGCTCTTCCACCTTGCCTGCTGGCAGCTCTTCAGTGGCAATCATATAGCCCGTGAAAGGAATTACCCGTCGCTGAAGCCAAGGCATCAACTCAGCACTATAGCCATTGGTGCCTACCACGACGTCCCGTGCTTTTATCGAACCACGTGTGGTCTCGATTTGGCGAAACTCTCCACTTTTGCCAATGGACTTGACCTTCGTTTGCGATATGAACACAACACCTGCTTCGCGGGCGCGTTTGACGAGACCGTCATGATATAAGCCAGGATGAATGCTTCCCAGATCTGGGATGACAGCGCCACCAAAATAAACATCTGTTTGTATTTCGCGGTGCTGCTCACTGCGGGGGATCATCTCGAAATCAGACCCAAGAACCGCCCGATTTCGAGCCAATTCCTTCTCAAGTAGACGATAGTGAGCAATTGAGTTAGCGCCTATGAAGCGTCCGCATGTATTGCGATAACACGTAATCCCTTCAGAGTCTACGATATCTTCTACTAAGTGCAGAGCGCTATTCAGTTCAGCGTAGACAGCATCGCCGTAACTTTCCCCTTTCTCTTTGCATAGCCATTCATGGCTGCGCTTTAGAGTTCGCCCCAAAAACCCAGCGTTTCGACGTGAAGCCCCATACCCACAGTTTTCTGAGTCAATCACCACAACTGATTTGCCGGCGCGGGCCAGCGTCAACGCGGCCATAAGCCCGGAAAAGCCACTACCCACTACAGCGACATCTGCACTGGCAGGCAACTCATTAACGGACTCAGGCGTCAGGGGGGCTTTATCCCACCAGTATGGTAGTTCTCTAAAATCAGCAGTCAAAAACTTTTTATCGATCATATCAGCACCACCAACCCTTCAGACCTTTTGACGCTGGAGGCGGCCTGCCAACAGCATGAGAACCACAGTTAATATAATCACTATTACGGAAGCCGAAATAATCGTCGGCTCCAACTGTTCCCTCATCCCGCTGAACAGCTGCCTAGGCAAAGTTCTTTGTTCTGGGCCAGCTATAAACAGAACTGCGACTACTTCATCAAACGAAGTAATGAAAGCAAAAACTCCGCCTGCGACCACTCCTGGAGCGATCAGTGGAAGCATTACGGTACGAAAAGCTGTTAGCCTACTTGCCCCTAAACTGGTTGCCGCACGCATAAGATTAAAGTCAAATCGGCTCAGGGTGGCCGTTACTGTAACAACCACGAAAGGCGTAGCAAGAACAGTATGAGCGAGAATTATTCCAGGGAAACTATGAAGCAGCCCAATCTTCGAGAAGAACAGATAGAAGCCAAGCCCAGAGACTACTACCGGGACAATCAAAGGAGTCAATATCAGAACGAAGACAGCGTTTCTGAACGGAAACTTTGGGTTAATCAAACCAATAGCAGCGCTAGTTCCCAGCGTGGTAGCCAGCAACGTCGTACATACTCCGATAATCAGGCTATTTTTTATTGAACTGATCCATAAAGGATTGTTGAAAAAAGCCTCAAACCATCGCCACGACACTCCTGGCAAGGGATATGTAAACCAAGGGTCGCTACTCACCGACATAGGGAGAACCAGAAGCAGCGGTGCCGATAGATAAACCAATATCACGCCCACAAGCGTATACATAACCACCCTGACAATTAGCGGAAGATCGTTGTATTCACGCATTAGATTCGCCCTCCATTACGACGCATGATTTGACGACACAGCGGGATAGCTATCAAAACAGCAGCAATAGTTAGCAAGACACTTAGAGCAGAAGCAAGCCCCCAGTTAAGTTCTTCGTTGACGAATCGGGCGATGTAATAACTCGCCATCTGGTCAGCAGCACCACCAACCAGTGCGGGCGTGATGTAATACCCCAGGCAGAGAATAAAAGTAAGCAACGCCCCGGCGGCAATGCCAGGGAGTGCCTGCGGCAGGAATACGGTAATGTGGGCTGTTAGCGGCCCAGCCCCCAGAGAACGTGCTGCTCGCACATGTGTCCTGGGGATTGTTTTCATTACGCTGTACATCGGTAACACCGTGAATGGAAGTTGGATCTGTGTCATGGCAGCGACAGTTGCGAAACGGGTGTAAAGTAGTTGAATCGACGAGTCACTAAATCCAATGTACTGCAATAGCATATTTACTACACCATTAGACTGAAGCAAAACCACCCAAGACATACTCCGCACCAGAAGGGATGTCCAGAATGGAATAAGCACCATTAACAGCAGTATAGCGCCCCACTTACCCTTTGCCTCAACCATTACATAAGAAAGTGGATAACCCAACAACACGGTCAACAGAGTAACACCAAGACTAATTAATGCAGTTCGTTTAAACATTTCCAAGAAAGCGTAGCCTTGGTCACTTGAGATTTTACCTGATACGTCTATCTTATCTAATTGATCGGTAGCCCATTTCAGATAGAAGAAGCCTTTCGTGCCACTTGCATTTGCAATAACACTCCATACCGCTTCTTGCTTCCATGCTGGATGAGCTGATTCAAGCCTTAACTGCCAATCAGCTTGCTCGCCAGACCCAGGAGCCGACAGCTTTTTTACCGTTTGGATGACCACTGCCCGCCCACCCACGAGTTCATTACCTACTCGTTGAGAAAGAGCGCCAATATTCCCAGATGAATTCAGCTCGACAAAATCTCGTACGACAGCCTCGTATGCATCGGTCGGGAGAGGTGAACCCTTGCTCCAGCCTTTGATAATCGCGGTCGTACGAGGTAATGAATTGCTTATCGCATCATCCTGAATCGAATAGAAAAAAATCGCAGAAATCGGCAGCAAAAAAAATGCAGCCAAAAATATAATCAGTGGTAGTGCTGGTGCGATCGCCAATAATCGTCTACGCACACCTCGAACTTTTATTGAGTCTTTAGTAGGTAAAACTATGGACGTTTCAATTGAATTCATCACGATTCCCCTCGCGGTACACGGCGTGTACTTTCGGCACGCCGTGTACCCTTTTACTTACTTCGATACCCAGGTAGAGAAGCGAGCGCTTAATTCAGGCCCATTCAGCCCCCAAAACTCAGCGTTCTGGACAAGGAAGCTCTTCATGTTTTCAGGAGCAGTCGGGAGATCTTTAAGCTTTTCAGGGCTGACATTTTTCAATGCGTCCGTCACTGTTGGGCCGTAGTCAACATATTTCGATAGCTCGGCATTGTTAGACGTGTTGAGCGTGTACTGAATAAACTTATAGGCCGCATCTTGGTTTTTTGAACCTTTGGGAATCGACCACATATCGAATCCTTGAATTTGCCCGTTCCAGACGACGCCCAAGCCAGCCTTCTCGTTCTTGTTAGCGTCACCAATTCGACCGTTCCAAGCCAGGCCAATTACCGCCTCTCCACTTTTCAAAAGTTGAGGTGGTTGAGCCCCAGCTTCCCACCAAACAATGTCTTTTTTGATGGTATCCAACTTTTTGAACGCCCGGTCTACGCCTTCTGGCGTCTCAAGTACTTCATACACTTTCTCAGGCGGGACGCCGTCCGCCATCAGGGCTACTTCCAAGGTATCTATCGGACTTTTGTGAAAGGTGCGTTTACCTGGAAATTTCACCGTGTCAAAAATATCGGTAATTGTGGTTGGAGTGTTTTTCAGCTTCGCAGGGTTGTAGGCGAGAATCGTCGCATACGAGCTGACGCCGACGGCGCAGTCAAGCACGGCCCCCTGCACCAGCGAGCTAGGTTTTACGATCTTGGCGTAGTCCAACTTTTCGAGCAGACCTTGACCACAAGCTTGCTCGGCGCTTTGTGGATCAACATCGATCACGTCCCAAACGACAGAGCCGCTTTCCGTCATGGCCCGTAACTTGGCCAATTCGCCGCTCCATTCATCCTGGCTCACCTTGATACCGGTGGTTTTTGCAAAAGGCTCCATGAACGCGCTGCTTTGGTTTTTTTGGAGCGCCCCTCCCCAAGAGGTCACGGTTAGCGACTCGGCGGCGTACGATGTGGAACAAAAGCCTGCTGCAAATGCGATATAAACATATTTAACGGCATTTTTCATTTTGTACCCCTAGTTCGTCAACTTCAGCGTTGTTATGGCAGATAGTCCAAAGCTTCACAGTCTTCTGCATTCCACTCTACGATGACTTTATTTCCCGCACTGTACGCACAGGTGCTTACTTCCCCTGACATCCGCGCAACCACTTCCTGTCCACATCCGATATCGACATGCACTCTGAATTCATCGCCATAGAAGACAGACTCCAGCACTATGCCAGAAATCGCGTAGGTTCCTCCCTGTTGGGACAACTTCACTTTTTCCGGCCGAACAACTACGGTGCACTGCTCGCCAACACGGGTATGACTTGTTGCCCGAGCACTAATTACTTGAGAGGACTCCAACTTCACACAAGCCATCCCATCCACGATACTTTCGACCACACCATGAATCTTATTATTCTCTCCAACAAATGTAGCGACGAAGGTATTCGAAGGGTGCTGATAAATATCTTGCGGCGTGGCTAATTGCTGGATAACACCATTGTTAAATACAGCCACACGATCAGACATCGTCAACGCTTCGCCCTGATCATGAGTCACGTAAACGACAGTCAATTTCAACCGGTTACAAATATGTTTTATTTCAAGCTGTAAATCTTCACGAAGGCGTTTATCCAAAGCCCCTAGTGGCTCATCCATGAGAACAAGCTTCGGTTCAAATACCAACGCACGAGCAAGTGCAACACGCTGCTGCTGACCGCCCGAAAGCTCTGACGGTTTGCGCTTGCTCAACTTATCGAGCTGAACGAGCTTCATGGCATCATCGACTCGCCGTTGTATTTCTGGCCTAGCGATTTTTCTCATCTTGAGTGGATAACCGATGTTGTCCTCCACTGTTAAATGTGGGAAAAGCGCATAATTCTGAAATACGACACCCATATCTCTTTTTTCAGGAGGTAAGTCCTGAATAGGCCGACCATCAAGAATGATGTCGCCTTCTGAGGGATGCTCAAACCCCGCGAGCATCATCAACGTCGTTGTTTTACCTGAGCCAGACGGGCCTAAGAAAGACACAAATTCCCCTTTCTTGATGTCCAGGTTTAAATCTTTTACGACCCAAGTGACACCATCGTAGCTTTTACACACGTTTTTGAAGCACACCTGCATACGCTCGCTGTCTACATGCGTATCCCTAACAGTCAAATCAACACCAGAGAGCTGCTGGTTGACCGATGGCGATGATCCTTCTGCAAACATTTCAGATCCTCCGAAGCTAACCTTGCATTTAGGGCAGAGAAAATTTTACAACCTGTGCCAGCGGTGGATTTACTCGACCCATAGTCATGCTGGTTTTATATTTATTTTTTCTTCAAGAGCATTGTTTCTTCACTAGCCTTTTTTATACGAGACGCACATTTTCAAGGACAACACGCTCGCGCTTAGCAACGGTAGCCTCAGGCTCCGCTTCAAAATCTCGGGCGTATTTATGACCTGTGTACACGGCTTGAAAGATCGCTGCTGGGGCAAGACAATCCCCAACCCTACCTACCGTTAAAATTTTATTTCCTGCTTCTTGCTCCACATAGGTCTGGAGGCTATAGAAGAGCTTGTCATTAGCAATTCTTGACGTGACCATGACTACACTACCGACAGTCAGCTGTTGCGACCTACCTGTATAAGGATGGAGAAATTGCGCTTCACCGCCCTCTACACTGGCCAAAATACTGTGTGTTCTCATCGCAACGCCACACTCGTCTAGGCGTTTGACAACCCTCGCGAGCTCCAAGGTGTTGGCTGTAAAAGCCGATATATCTGCCGCAGGCGTGGCAATGACGACCTCGAAACCCTGACGCGCCAGCTTCTCAGCGATCACGCTGCCCATGTAATAGTGGTCGTCGTCATACACAAGAACGGGGCCATTTATCACCGGTACCGCATCCATGATGTCGTCCGGCGAAAGCACTTGCACTGAATCATCAACAGGGATTGGACGATCGGTTGCACGCCCGACACCATCTGCACGCCATGCAGAGCCCGTTGCCATGACTACGTGTGCCGCTCCGAACTCAACGATGTCCGGAATCGAGAGATCACTGTCCATATAGATACCCACGTTGGGTAGCTTGTTAAGTTGGGTGATACGCCAATCTCTCACACGCAACCATTCCCGCAATCCTGGCAAATGCTCCCCTTCTCGGGTTACTCGACCACCCAGCTGTGTCGTTCGCTCAGCGAGCGTCACCTGGTACCCACGTTGGCCTAGAGCTCGCGCGCACTCCAAACCGGCGGGCCCAGCGCCAATTACCAGAATCTCGCTCTCGGATTTTTTGGGCTCGATATATTCCGGATGCCATCCTCTGCGCCATTCCTCACCCATCGTAGGATTTTGAGTGCACCTCAGATTGGTCATAGCAAAATGACTAGAGACACATATGTTGCAACCGATGCATTCGCGGATGTCGTCGTATCGCCCTTCTTTTATTTTGTTGGGAAGGAAAGGGTCTGCAATTGATGGACGTGCCGCACCGATTAAATCCAGCACTCCGCGTCTAAGCATGCTGGCCATGGTATCTGGCGAAGTAAAACGCCCAACACCGACTACGGGTTTGGTAGTCACTGACTTGATGCCCAACATGAAAGGTTCATGATCGTTTTCTGACGCGAACCTAGAGCTGGGTGAATCGTCCGCCCAGGTACCGACTACCAGATCCCAGAGGTCAGGGAGTTCGGCGAGAAGTCCTATGGCTTCAATGCCCTCATCCTTTGCCTGCAAACCCATAGGGCCGCAAAGCTCGTCGATAATCAAACGTACACTGATTGCACATTTGCCTTGGGTCGCCTCACGGCTTACCTCAATCAGCTCTTTGAGCAAACGCGTACGGTTGACGAGCGAGCCACCGTATTCGTCGGTTCGCTGGTTTCTAGGAGAGAGAAATTGAAAAGCAATAGTCGAAAAGTTTGAATCGACATTGATGATGTCAAAACCAGCTTGCAATGCGCGCCTGGACGCAGCAGCCCACCAGTCATGTAGATTTCGAATGTCTTGCTTATCCATCCCCCGAACTTGGACGGGGTGATAACCGCTGACTGGGCGGGACATCGGCCCAAGCGGGATCTCACGAGTCAGCCTATTTCCGTTGTAATAGGTCGAATACGCCAACTGTACGCCAGCAAGAGAGTTGTGTTCATGGACAGCTTCAACCATTCTTGCCAGCACAGGAATGTCACCGTCGTCCCAGAGAGTCTGAAGCACCTCAGGCATCAAATCGCTGCTCGGATGCACCGAGCAGTTTTCAGTATTTACGATTCCCCAACCACCTTCTGCTTTTATGCCTCGCATCCGGGCATGAGCATCCGGACGAAGGTTTCCCATACCGTTGCAGTGAGGAGTTTGATAGAACCGATTTCTTGTCGTGACTGGGCCAATCTGTAACGGTTCAAAAAGCAAAGCAAATGGAGAACTATCCATTACAGTTATCTCACTGTTGTAGATATCTTATTTTTTGTCTCAAAGCCGCCGCCCGATCAGACGGCGGCAGAGCCTTCACTTACGCAATTTAATCCAGGTGGTTTTTAGATCAGTGTATTTTTCGATCGCGTGTAGCGATTTGTCGCGTCCGAAACCTGACTGTTTAACGCCGCCGAACGGAACGGTGATATTGCCCTCATCAAAGCAGTTGACCCAGACCACGCCAGCCTTCAGTCCGCGAGACATCGACATCGCAGTATCGATATTGCTTGTCCACACTGCTGCGCCAAGGCCATAGATCGTGTCGTTAGCAATCTGCAGCGCTTCGTCCGCACCTTTGAACGTGATCGTTGCCAGCGCCGGACCAAAAATTTCTTCCTGCGCAATGCGCATCGAGTTTTTAACTCCGTCAAAAATTGTTGGCTCTACGAAGTAACCACCGGACTCCATCCGTACACGCTCGCCGCCCAACACGACTTGTGCGCCTTCTTTGCGACCAATATCGATGTATTCGAGGACGCGATTCATTTGTGACTCGCTAACAATCGCCCCGAGTTTACTTTCAGGATCGAGTGGATCGCCTGGTTTTAGTGTCTTGCTGATTTCAATGACTTTGGCGAGGAATTCGTCCTTGATCGCCTCGTCAATGATGAGGCGAGATCCTGCGTTGCACACCTCGCCCTGATTGAAGAACACCCCATAGGCCGCAGCGACTGCTGCCTCATCCAGATTTGGGCAATCGGCCATGACAATGTGCGGACTTTTGCCCCCACACTCCAAAGAGACACGCTTCATATTTGACTTGGCGGCATAGCCCAGGAACATCTTGCCCACGTCGGTTGATCCTGTGAACGTTATAGCGTCAACGTCTCGGTGCAATCCAAGGGCACGCCCAGCAGTTTCGCCGAACCCAGTCACAACGTTGAAAACACCTTCCGGTATGCCCGCCTCTAGTGCGAGTTCAGCCAATAGCAGTGCGGACAATGGAGACTGTTCAGCAGGCTTGAGCACAACTGAGTTGCCGGCAGCCAGTGCAGGGCCGAGCTTCCAGCAAGTCATCAGCGTCGGGAAGTTCCATGGAACTACAGCACCCACAACACCGATGGGCTCCCGGGTGATAAGCGCTAACGCATCACTGCCGGTAGGAGCAACCTCATCGTAAATTTTGTCAATCGCTTCTCCATACCAGGCCATACAGTTAGCCGAGACCGGAACTTCGATGTTACGGCTGTCACCGATGGTCTTACCCATGCTCAAGGTGTCGAGCAACGCAATTTCATCACCATGAGCAAGCATCAACTCTGAAAAGCGTTGAAGTACTTTCTTACGGTCACTCGGTGCTTTGCGAGACCAGCTTCCAGAGTTGAAGGCTTTGCGAGCAGAGGCTACCGCTGCATCAACGTCAGCTACGTCTCCGGCCGCTACGTTGGCAATCGGTTTACCCGTAGCCGGGTTGATTGCAGCAAACGTCTGTCCTGACTGCGCATCAACCAGTCGGCCATTGATGAACAACTGGGACCTGATCTTCAACGATGCAGCCAATTCACGCCAATTAGTGGTACTCATCAAATTCATCCTGTTCCGTTTATCGGTATAAGTGACCGCTTAATTACATTGAAGCTTTTGGTTCTCAGCTGTCAACAAAATCTTCAGCAACCTAAAACTTGAATTCGAATAAAGAATTTCTAGTAATGCAAAATTGCTATTAAAAACAGGAAATTCCCTAATTTATTCAACAGAAACCGCGATTTTTGATTTCGCGTTCTCGTTTCAATTAAAAAACACCGCCCTTGCCTTCATCAAAATTTACGGAAAACCGATCGCTAACATCCTGATAATTTTTTCTTGACGTCGCTAACCACACAGGAATAGTTTAATTGACGAACACAATGTTCATATATAGAACATTTTTAATCTAAAAAGAGAGCGGTTCCATGGATGCATTCATTTGCGACGCAGTGAGAACACCAATTGGAAGATATGGCGGTGCCCTATCATCGATACGACCTGATGACTTGGCTGCCGCAGCCATTCAAGGCCTTATGAAGCGCAGTCCCGCGCTACGCATGGAGGCGGTTGAGGAGGTAATTCTTGGCTGCGCGAACCAAGCCGGCGAAGACAATCGCAATGTGGCGCGTATGGCGGCGATGATTGCGGGACTGCCAGTTGGTGTGGCCGCTGTAACCTTGAATCGGCTATGCGGTTCAGGAATGGATGCGATTGGGTATGCCGCTCGTATGCTGCATTGCGCAGAAGCTGAGGTAGTCATCGCGGGTGGTGTTGAGAGCATGAGTCGTGCTCCCTTCGTCATGCCCAAGGCAGACCGTGCTTACGCCCGGGGTACCAACCTCTACGACACCACAATTGGATGGCGATTCATCAACAATGAAATGCGGCGCCTATATGGCGTCGACTCAATGCCTGAGACGGCGGAAAAGGTTGCTGAACGCTTTAAGGTCTCCCGGGAAGATCAAGATTTGTTCGCGTATCGAAGCCAGTCCAAAGCGCTCAAGGCCCAAATCGCCGGTGCCTTCGACAGCGAAATCATACCGGTGCTGGTACAGCAGAAAAAAAATGACGTGCAGATGTCTGTTTCGCGCGATGAGCATCCTAGAACGACGTCCGTAGAACAGTTAAGCGGTCTGCCAGCAATAGTCTCGTCAAATGGAAGCGTCACAGCTGGTAACTCCTCGGGGATCAATGACGGGGCTGCAGCACTTCTCATCGCTTCGCGAGCTGGGGTCAAAGCCAACAACTTGCAACCAATCGCGCGAATCCTAGGGATGAGCACCATCGGTGTTGAACCATCGATCATGGGTATCGGCCCAATACCGGCGACAGAAAAGCTGCTAAAGCGCCTTGGCCTGACAATGGATGACTTCGATCTCATCGAGATAAACGAGGCATTCGCCGCTCAAGCTCTGGCGGTAACCCGAGGTCTGAATCTTGAGGATGATGATCCACGGGTAAATCCGAATGGTGGAGCCATTGCTCTTGGGCATCCCCTGGGAATGAGTGGGGCACGCTTGGTTGGAACAGCGGCACACAGTCTTAGACGTACCGAAGGTCGTCTTGCTCTTTGCACCATGTGTGTCGGGGTGGGTCAGGGCATAGCAATCGTGATCGAGAATGTGAGAGGTGAAAACTCATGATCGACAAAGTCTCGCCAAGCCTGGAAGAGGCCATGAGCGGTATATCTGATGGTGCCGTGATAATGATCGGTGGATTCGGTCCCTCTGGTCAGCCCACAACGCTCATCGACGCTCTTGTTGCCCAAGGCTCTAAAAATCTCACAGTTATCAGCAACAACGCGGGTAACGGCGAAATCGGACTGGCTGCCCTTCTGAAAATGAAGCGCGTAAGGAAAATTATCTGTTCTTTCCCGCGCCAGGCAGATTCCTACGTATTCGATGAACTGTATAGGAAAGGTCAAGTCGAGCTTGAGCTTGTTCCACAAGGCAATCTTGCTGAACGGATCCGCGCAGCAGGCGCAGGGATAGGTGCTTTCTATTCACCAACTGGGTATGGCTCGCCGCTTGCGGAAGGTGTCGAGTCGCGAGAAATCGACGGCAAAAACTACCTGCTCCAGTATCCAATCAAAGCAGATTTTGCGCTGATCCGAGCAGATTGTGCTGATCGCTGGGGAAATTTGACGTATCGCAAAGCTGCCCGAAATTTCAACCCGATTATGGCCACCGCCGCAGCCACGTCAATCGTACAAGTCAGAGAAATCGTCGATCTAGGAAAGCTGGATCCCGAATCAGTCGTTACTCTTGGGATTCATATCCAGCGGGTGTATTGCGTGGGAGGACAATGATTATGCAGAAATTGACTCGTGACGAAATAGCAGCCCGGGTTGCTGCAGATATCCCAGAAGGTGCTTATGTCAATTTGGGTATCGGGCTTCCCACTCTCGTAGCTAATCATCTTCCTGATGATCGAGAAGTAATTCTGCACAGCGAAAACGGGATTCTTGGAATGGGCAAAGCTCCGCCCGAGGATGAAATCGACGGTGATCTGGTGAACGCCGGGAAGCAGCCGGTCACACTGCTTTCAGGCGGAAGCTATTTCCATCATGCCGACTCGTTCGCGATGATGCGGGGTGGGCATTTGGACGTATGCGTTCTAGGTGCATTTCAGGTCTCCGAAAATGGCGATCTGGCGAACTGGCATACGGGTGACGCGAATGCTATCCCAGCAGTCGGCGGTGCCATGGACTTAGCACTTGGGGCTAAGAAGGTATATATCATGATGGAGCTCTTCACCAAATCTGGTGACAGCAAGCTCGTGCAAAATTGCAGCTATCCCCTCACAGCCCTCAACTGTGTATCCCGCGTATACACCGATGTCGCAACGTTTGACATCACTCCCGATGGAGTCATCGCACGAGATTTGATCGAGGGTCTGACCATTACTGACCTGATGAATCTTACTCACTTGGTATTCATCAACGACACGCTCATTGAGGGTTGATCATGCATTATCCAAGTTTCAACTCTGCTTCAGCGAAGCTGCATGAGCGTGCACTCAAATATCTCCCTGGAGGCAATACTCGCACGACCGTGTACATGAAGCCCTATCCCATCTATGCCGTCAGAGGCGCCGGGTGTCGCGTATGGGACGCGGATGGTGATGTTAGAATCGACTGCATCAACAACTTCACGTCTCACATTCACGGTTATGCGAACCCCACCATCAATGCTGTAGTTAAAAAACAGCTAGAGAATGGAACGGCATTCGGCTTGCCCACGTCATCGGAAATCGATCTCGCAGAGCTGCTCTGTAGTCGAGTTGAATCCATCGAGCGGGTACGATTCACCAACTCTGGAACTGAGGCGGTGATGATGGCGATTAAAGCCGCTAGAGCCTTTACTGGCCGGGCCAAAATCGTCAAAGTTGAGGGGGCTTATCACGGTTCCTACGACTATGCAGAAGTGAGCCTTGATTCGAAACCTAAGGAATGGGGAAACGACGACACCCCTTCCTCCATTCCATATGCGAAGGGAACACCGAGTTCCGTCCTCACAGATGTAATCACAATTCCCTTCAACGATCCGGAGATGGCCGTCAAGCTACTGAGATTGCATGCAGGTGAGTTGGCAGCTGTACTTATCGACCCAGTTCCCAACCGTGCAGGTTTGATCCCGGCCTCGCAGCAATTCATCACCTCTCTCGTGGACACTGCAAAAGAAATTGGCGCGTTGTTGATCTTTGACGAGGTTATCAGTTTTCGATTGTGCTACCGGGGAGCGCAATCGCTCTGGGACGTCAAACCCGATTTGACCGCCTTTGGAAAAATCATAGGCGGTGGGTTTCCGATCGGTGCTGTTGGTGGGCGTGAAGACGTGATGGCGGTCTTCGATCCCACATACGGAAAACCCGCGTTACCCCATGGGGGCACCTTCTCGGCGAATCCTATCTCTATGACCGCCGGACTGGCAGCTATGCAATTACTGGATCGAAAATCGTTCAAACGCTTGGATGAGATGGGAGCCAGCCTTAGAGCAGCGATCAACAAAATATTAATCGCACGAAATCTTGCAGGTCAGGCCGTTGGAATGGGCTCGCTAATTAAAGTGCATCTTACTTCCCACGACGTAAAGGACTATCGATCAGCCTTTCAGGATTCTGAAACAGCACGCAAGTTATCCGTATTTGTCCAAGGGCTGATGAACCGTGGAGTTCTCGTCGCCAGCAACGGCCTCATTGCGTTGTCCACACCAATGACCAATGAAGACCTGGATCTCATCATTCAGGCGGTTGAGGGTGCCGTAGACGACGTGCTGGTGAGCATGGACACCATTTAACGAGATGCCTTAGGAGTTAATTATGCGAATCGTCGTGGCTGTAAAAAGGGTTTTGGATTCAAACGTTAAGGCAACCGTTAAATCTGATAACTCAGGCGTCAACTTTTCGAACACAAAAATGGCCCTTAACCCGTTCTGCGAGATCGCCGTTGAAGAAGCCGTACGCCTGAAAGAAAAAGGTGTTGCGACTGAAATCGTCGTCGTCTCCGTTGGCCCGTCCACCGCTCAAGAGCAACTGCGCACCGCGCTGGCTCTGGGTGCTGACCGCGCCATCCTCGTCGAATCCGCCGAAGATCTGACTTCCCTGGCCGTTGCCAAACTACTGAAGGCTGTTGTCGACAAGGAACAGCCTCAGCTGGTGATCCTTGGCAAACAAGCCATCGACAGCGACAACAACCAGACTGGCCAGATGCTCGCTGCATTGAGCGGCTACGGTCAGGGCACTTTCGCTTCGAAAGTCGAAGTGTCCGGCGACAGCGTTGCCGTGACCCGCGAAATCGACGGCGGCGCGCAGACGGTTTCCCTGAAACTGCCGGCCATCGTCACCACCGACCTGCGTTTGAACGAGCCGCGCTACGCGTCCCTGCCAAACATCATGAAAGCCAAGAAGAAGCCTCTCG
>Ga0207713_1000500_pt1 | contig 40370 bp, 44 predicted proteins | sample KBSS64metaG_FD_184404 | JGI IMG/M metagenome (GOLD analysis project Ga0207713, IMG submission 184404) | Switchgrass rhizosphere microbial communities from Kellogg Biological Station, Michigan, USA - KBS S6-4 metaG (SPAdes) (version 2) | ecosystem: Host-associated > Plants > Roots > Rhizosphere >... | reverse complement strand
GGCTTATCTGCGCCATATCCTGAGCGTGCTGCCGGAGTGGCCTTCCAATAAAGTGGCCGAACTGCTGCCATGGAACGTGGTTCTCACCGATAAATAACCGTCAATACGGCGTTCACTTAACGCTTACATTACAACGCGATAACTCGCGACAATTACAGGGCTGCACTTCGGTGTGGCCTTTTCTGTTTTTATCACCCGTAGATCGGGCCAAGCCCCGGCAAGGGGGAGGGATGAAAATGCCAAACAGTCCCCATAGCTGGGTGGACATCAGTGAAATTCTCGCAGCGTGGTGGCGCGGCGACGTGCCGATCGGCGGCGTCATCATGGCTATCGTGATGGCGGTATTGCGAATGGCTTACTCCGGCAGCAGTTGGAAAGAAACCATTTTCGAAGGGCTAATGTGCGGTGCGCTTGCACTGACCACTTATTCCGCGCTGGATTACTTCGATGTGCCGAAAGCCTTAACCGTTGGCATCGGCGGGTTTATTGGCTTTGTCGGCGTGAAGAAGCTCAGCTCGTTCTTATCTGGTTATGTTGGTAATCGCTTTGGCGGAGGCAATCAGGATGCAAACAAGTAAGGTCGGGCGAGAGTTCATCAAAGGCTTCGAACAGCTTCACCTCAAGGCATACCCGGACCCAGGCACCGGTGGAAAACCTTGGACAATTGGCTGGGGCCATACCAAGGGCGTTAAGCAGGGCGACCGAATCACCCAGGAGCAGGCAGAGCAATTCTTCTCTGATGATCTGGCGGTGTTCGAACTGACGGTTAACAGCGCCATTAAGCGCCCAATGACACAGAGCCAGTTCGACGCCATGGTTTCGCTGGCGTTCAACATCGGCGGGGCTGCGTTTGCTGGCTCAACGCTGGTGAAGAAATTCAACGCCGGTGATGTGCAAGGTACAGCGGATGAGTTTTCCAAATGGCGTAACTCAGCAGGAAAGGTTATGCCTGGTCTGGTGAAGCGCCGAGCGGCAGAACGAGAGGTGTTTCTGTCATGAGTGGCTGGCCGGGTAAATTAGCAGGTGGTGGCATGTTACTCCTGCTGGTGGTATCAATCTGCCTGGGTGGTTATAGCTCATTGCTGTCTCACCGGCTGGAACTGGCGCGGCAGCAGATGGCCGAGCAGGAAAAGACGCTGGCGCAGCAGTCAGGACTGATCGCCACCATGCAGGAACAGGACGCCCGTAACCGCAAGCTGATGGCCGAACAGCAACAGAGAGAGCAGCAACTGCGCCAGCGGGGCGAAATTTACCAGAGGAAATATCAGGATGCGATCAAAAACAACAAATGTGCTGCTGAGCGCATGCCTGATGCTGTTCTTGAGCTCCTGCGCGGAACGGATACCATCACCGCCAGCGCCGATCGTCCTGTTGCCCCCTGAATCGGTATTCAAACCTTGCGAGCAGCCAACGTTGCAAGGCGATACATGGGGCGATGCTGGCAGCTATTCGTTGGCATTGAAAACGGCTTTATCAATCTGCGCCGGCCAGGTGGCCACGCTGAACCAATGGCGGGAAGCCGCCGGGAGAAAACAATGAACGAAGCTAAACCGCAAGATGGCAGCACTGTAAAGGGTTATCGCACCCTAACGCTGGGCGACATTGAGCGCATGAACCGCCTGAAGGGCGTTAGCCGTCATTTTTGCAGCCTGATCGAAACTGAGCGCGATGAGGTTGCCGCTGAGTTATGTGAAACGGGAAACCACTCAGCCGAAGCACATGAGGCTGCTCGCTGCCTGGCTATCGCCCGCACCAAGATGCAGGAGGCCTGCATGTGGGCCTGCCGTGCGGTTGCCCGACCGGATGCGGATTGCTAACACCATAGGCATTACAGATGGCCTTTGCGAGGGCCATCGATAATGCACAATAACCAAAGCCATCACTCTGCACCTACCGCGCACCCAGCGCATCGGCAGGCTGGTGGCTTTTCTATTTGGAGAAACGGAATGAAACAGTTACCTCTGCGAGAAGTGATGCGCAACCTCGGCTTAACCGTCACCGATGACGGCTATGAGTTAAGTAACCCAGCCGGCAGTGCGCGTTATGACCTTCATGGTGTACGTACTACGGTTAGCGGTATCCCTGAATACTTCCCGATCACGCTTTCGGTTAAAGGTGGCTATGTTCCAGTCGTCGGTGACCAGCCTAAGACAGAAGAAAGTATCGGCACTATGACCCTCGGCATTAACGTTGATAGTGCAGCCCTGAGTGGGCTGGAGAACCAACTGACGCGCATTGCTGACCTGTGTGAGCGTATCCAGAAGACTCAGCACCTTGGCGAACCAGCCGAGTATGTTGGCCAGTCAACCTACACGATTAGTGCAGGTCAGGTATTCCTCTGTGATGCACAGGTCAAGAATGCTGTTATTGGCAACGACATTCTCAGTTCGGAGCTGGCGAATGAAAGACAGGATTACATAAAGCGTGAAGTCCAGGCGATCATTGAGCGAGAGCTGCAGGCTGGCGGTAAGATCCATAGGGCCATGCTCGGAAGGTAACCCATGCCAGCCAGAATCCCCCGCGCATGCCGCAAGCATGGATGCCGTAAGACCACAACCGACCGCTCAGGCTACTGTACAGACCACCAAAACACAGGCTGGGAAAATCATCAGCAGGGTAAGAGCCGGCATGAGCGAGGCTATGGTAACGACTGGACAATCAGGCGGGCTCGTATCCTGACGCGTGATAATCATCTGTGCCAGGAATGTCTGCGCAATGGTCGCGCTGTAGCGGCTACCACGGTTGACCACATCAAGGCAAAAGCACATGGGGGTACCGATGATGATTCGAACCTCGAAGGCTTGTGCTGGCCCTGTCACCGCCGCAAGACGGCAACGGAGAGAATGAGATGACACGAGACGATGAAACGGTATTGCTGTTCAAGGGCCTGATAGCCTCTATGCCTGAAGAACAACAGCAGAGTGTGAAGCAATGCATTGATGCTATTCGAAAGCTACTCAGTGACTACCCAGGCGGTGAGGCGATGGTTGCTATCGGGCTGGTCGGTGCAGAGTTGCAACAGCAGGCTGGCTGAATGACTGCAAATGAAAATGAATATCATTTAACTGTTATTTGATTGCAATTTGAATCATTCATCATCAAATGATATCGGTTCTCATCATCAAGGGGAGGGGGGGATCAAATCTCTACCCCTCTCGGCCTAAAGTACCGCCGCCTTACCTCTTTTCACACCGCCGCAGGTTAGCAAACCTTTTTTTGGGTGCCCCCATGCGGTCATTAATAGGAGTTTTCGATTATGCCTGGACCACCGAAAACCCCGACACACCTAACTTTAGTGAAGGGGAACCCATCCAAACGGGCGATCAACAAAAACGAACCAAAACCGCCGTCTGGGGTACCCCCAACGCCGAAGCATTTTGATAAGCAGGGCAAGTATTGGTTTAAACGGATTGGCGAGGAACTTGATGCCGTCGGCGTGATGACCACACTGGATGCCAAGGCCCTCGAATTGTTGATCGAGGCCTATGTTGAGTACCGGCACCACTGCGACACGCTCGATCGAGAGGGCTATACCTACGCGGTTTACAGCGAAGATGATCCTGACGAAGGGAAAGAGCGGGAAATCAGAATGATTAAGCCGCACCCCGCTGCCGTGATGAAGGCTGACGCCTGGAAGAGAATTCGCGCCATGCTGTCAGAGTTTGGCATGACCCCTTCAAGCCGATCCAAAGTCGGTGCCAAAGGCCCGGCTGAGGTTGATCCACTGGAAGAATTCCTTAAAAAGCGCAAATGATGAATGGCAACCGTTGCAGATGGATTCCGCTACGCCGAGCGCGTGGTATCTGGCGAAATAGTTGCTGGCGAACTGGTGCGCCTGGCGTGCCGGCGGTTTCTTCATGATATAGAGCACGGCCCTGAGCGCGGTGTTTACTTCGATGAAGGCCGCGCACAGCACATTCTCGATTTTTATAATTTCGTGCCGCATGTGAAGGGACACTTGACCGGCAAGCCGATCGACCTGATGGATTGGCATATTTTTATTCTGATAAACCTCTTCGGTTTTGTTATTCCGCTGATAGACGAATTGACGTCTGAGACCGTTCTGGACGATGACGGTGATCCGGTGTACGTGCGCCGGTACCGCACCGCCTATGACGAGGTGGCACGTAAAAACGCCAAATCAACCCTGTCCTCTGGCATTGGTCTCTATATGACCGGCGCCGACAGTGAGGGCGGTGCGGAAGTGTATTCCGCTGCGACAACGCGCGATCAGGCCCGTATCGTGTTTGATGATGCTAAACGGATGATCAAGCTGGCGGCAAAAACGCTAGGGCGGTTGTTCGGCAGCAACAAGTTGAACATCCACCAGGAACGTTCTGGCTCTAAATTCGAGCCGGTGGCCAGCGATGCGAACAACCTGGACGGCCTGAACATTCACTGCGGGATCGTTGATGAGCTGCATGCTCATAAAACCCGTGACGTTTGGGACGTGCTGGAAACGGCGACCGGCGCCCGCTTGCAGTCGCTGATTTTCGCTATCACTACGGCAGGTTTTAACAAAGAGGGCATTTGCTACGAGCAACGAGATTACGCGATCAAGGTATTGCAGAATTTTGATAACCCTGACCCCCTATCCATCAAGGATGACAGCTATTTCGCCCTGATTTACACCCTCGACAAGGACGATGATCCCTTTGATGAGGCCAACTGGCCAAAAGCAAATCCCGGCCTGGGCGTCTGCAAGCGCTGGGACGACATGCGCCGCCTGGCTAAAAAGGCGAAGGAGCAGGTGTCCGCGCGCGTTAACTTCTTCACCAAACACCTCAATATCTGGGTGCAGGGTGAGCAGGCGTGGATGGATATGGCGCGCTGGGAAAAATGCCGTGATTCATGGGAACGTGCAGATTCAGCGAGCTGGCCAATGTGGCTTGGTGTTGACCTGGCCAACAAAATTGATATTTCAGCCGCGGTTAAGGTTTGGCTTGCGCCTAATGGCGATATCTATACCAAATCACGCTTTTGGATCCCAGAAGGCCGCCTGGAGGCCTGTTCAAGGCAGCAGGCTGAGTTGTATAAAAAGTGGAATGAGGCCGGTTACCTGGAGTTTACCGACGGGGACGTTGTTGACCATGCGTTAATCAAAGAGGAAACCTTAGCCTGGGCTGGTGGTGACTCGATGAACGAACTGGCATATGACCCGTGGAGCGCGACTCAGTTCGGGTTGTCGGTAGCGGCTGAAGGTGCTCCGGTCGTAGAAGTGGCTCAGACAGTGAAAAATCTTTCTGAGGCCATGAAAGAAGCCGAGGCGAAAGTGTACGCAGGCCGCCTGCACCATGATGGCAACCCGGTTATGACCTGGATGATGTCAAACATCACGGTCAAACCGGATAAAAATGAAAATATCTTCCCCAATAAATCCACTCCAGAAAACAAGATCGACGGTCCCGTTGCCATGTTTATTGCCATGAGCCGGCTGCTTGTTAACGGAGGCGGTGAGGTTGATTTCCTGTCCACTATCGACCCTGATGAAGACCTGTTAATTCTATGAAAACACTAATTATCGATGTTATCGGGCTGGCTGGCCTCGGCCTGCTGGTGGGCGGTATTTACCTGCAGTTCGGCACGGCAACCGCTTTACAGTCTGCCGGTGCTGCTCTGCTGGTATTCGCCCTCATCGCCGCCAGAAGGGGAAAAACGTGATACTTGATGCGCTATTCCGTAATGAACCGCTGGAAAACCCAGCAAACCCGATCACCGCTGAAATGGCAGAGACGGACGGCATTTTTAACTCGGACGTTTATGTCAGCCCTGAAACTGCAATGAAACTCGCAGCTGTGTATTCCTGTATCTACGTGGTGTCTTCCAACGTCGCGCAAATGCCTCTGCACGTCATGCGCAAGACGGGTAATAAGGTCGAAGCCGCCCGAGATCATCCTGTTTTTTACCTTGTGCACGATGAACCGAATGACTGGCAGACCAGCTACAAATGGCGCGAGCTCAAGCAGCGCCATGTTTTGGGATGGGGTAACGGCTATACCCGCGTCCAGCGTTCCCGCCGGGGAGAGGTCACAAAGCTTGATGCCTGCATGCCGTGGGAAACGACGTTGTTGAATACCGGTGGGCGCCATACCTACGGTGTTTATAACGAAGAAGGCAGCTTTGCCATCAGCCCCGACGACATGATCCACATCCGGGCGCTGGGGAATAATCAGAAAATGGGCCTCAGCCCCATCATGCAGCATGCCGAAACCATCGGTATGGGAATGAGTGGGCAGAAATACACCAGTTCATTCTTCAGTGGTAACGCTCGGCCAGCGGGCATCGTGTCGGTTAAAGGTGATTTGAAAGCAGAAGGGTGGGAGCGGCTGAAGAAACTCTGGCAAAAAGCGGCTCAAGCGCTACGCAGTCAGGAGAATAAAACCCTGCTGCTTCCCGCAGATCTGGATTACCAGGCACTTACTGTGTCGCCTGTCGATGCTCAGCTGATCGATATGATGAAGTTGAACCGCTCGATGATTGCCGGGATTTTTAACGTTCCAGCGCACATGATCAACGATTTGGAAAAAGCTACCTTCAGCAACATTACATCACAGGCGATCCAGTTTGTGCGTTACACCATCATGCCTTGGGTTGCCAACTGGGAGCAGGAGCTTAATCGCCGATTATTTACCCGTGCGGAGCGTGTCGCTGGTTATTACGTGCGGTTTAACCTGGCCGGTTTGATGCGAGGCACCCCGCAGGAGCGTGCGCAATTCTACCACTTTGCCATTACTGACGGCTGGATGAGCCGGAATGAGGCCAGGGTCTTTGAAGACATGAACCCGGTAGATGGCCTGGATGAAATGTTGGTCAGCGTTAATGCGGCTAACCCGACAAAATTCAAACTCGACGATAAAACCAAAGAGGAAATAACCGATGAGTGACAGAGAAATGCGCTGTTACAGCGGTGAGGTGCGCGCCGAACAGCAGGAAAACCAGCCGACGCGCATTGTCGGTTATGGCTCAGTGTTCAATACCCGCTCCGAACCGCTCTGGGGCTTTCGCGAAATTATCAAGCCTGGCGCCTTCGATGACGTACTGAATGATGATGTTCGTGGACTGTTTAACCATGACCCCAATTTCATCCTGGGGCGTAGCACAGCGGGAACGCTTAAGGTTTCTGTCGATGAGCGTGGGTTGCAATACAACATTGAGGCCCCGGACACACAAACTATTCGCGATCTGGTGCTGGCGCCTATGCAGCGCGGTGACATCAATCAGTCTTCTTTTGCGTTCCGTGTCGCCCGCGATGGCGATCACTGGTACGAGGATGAAGAAGGCGTGGTAATTCGCGAGATCCACAAATTCTCACGGCTGTATGACGTCAGCCCGGTGACCTACCCGGCCTATCAGGCTGCTGACTCTGCTGTCCGTTCCATGAAAGCCTGGCAGGAGGCACGCGACAGTAGCGCGATCGCCAACGCCGTAAACCAACGAATGGCGCGCGAGCGTCTGCTGACTTTAATTAATGCGTAAGGAATGACTATGTCTGCGAAAAAATTGCACGAACTGAAGCAAAAACGTAACACCATCGCCACCGATATGCGCGCGCTGCATGACAAAATCGGTGATACCACCTGGACCGATGAACAGCGCGCTGAGTGGAAAAACGCGCAGGGTGAGCTGCAAAACATCGACGAAAAAATCGAACGGGAGGAATCCCTTCGTTCTCTGGATCAGTCATTCGTTGATGAAAATAACGAAGAGCAGCGCCAGGAACTGAAGAAAAAGGGTCCAGAGGGGCAGGAGCAGGACAAGCGAGCACAAGTGTTTGACCGCTGGATGCGTCACGGCCAAGGTGAGCTGAGCGCCGAAGAGCGTCAGGCATTGCGTGAACTGCGTGCTCAGGGCACCGCCCCTGATGAAAAGGGCGGTTATACCGTGCCGACCCAGTTCCTCAACAAAGTTGTTGAGTCCATGAAAGCCTACGGCGGTATTGCCGGCGTGGCGCAGATCCTCAACACCTCCAACGGGCAGGATATCGCCTGGGCAACGGCGGACGGCACTGCGGAAGAAGGCGAACTGCTGGGGGAAAACAAAGCGGCCTCCGAAGAGGATACCGAATTTGGTGGTGCTACCCTGGGTGCCAAAAAACTGTCTTCCAAAATTATCCGCGTGTCGAACGAGCTGCTTCAAGACAGCGGTATTGATATGGAAGCTTACCTGGCCAGCCGTATCGCCCAGCGTATTGGCCGTGGTGAAGCGCGTTATCTGGTGCAAGGTTCGGGGGTTGGCAGTCCATTGCAGCCGAAAGGGCTGGAAGCCTCCGTTACCGGCACGGTCAACGCAGCGGCGGCGGACAAGTTCACCTGGAAGGAAATGAACGCACTGAAACACAGCATTGATCCTGCGTACCGCAACGGGCCGAAATTCCGCTGGGCTTTCAACGATGCCACGTTGAAGCTGGTGGAAGAGATGGAAGATGGCCAAGGACGTCCGCTGTGGTTGCCGTCCATCATCGGCGGTGCCCCGGCGACCGTTCTTCAGGTGCCGTATGTTATCGATCAGGCGATTGCAGATGTGGGCGCAGGTAAGAAGTTCATTTTCTGCGGTGACTTCGATCGCTTCATCCTCCGCCGTGTCACCTACATGGTGCTGAAGCGTCTGACCGAGCGCTATGCAGAATTTGACCAGACTGGCTTCCTGGCATTCCACCGCTTCGACTGCATTCTGGAAGATACCGCCGCCATCAAAGCGCTGGTAGGCAAGCCAGCCGCTGGCGGTTAATTCAAACTGAGAAAATCGTTTACCGCTTCGGCGGTTTTTTTATGCCCGCAATCCGGCCATTGGGTTGCGGGCATGGAGCAGGACATGAAGCCAACCATTGACGAATTACGTCTTCAGTGCCGGATCGACGGTGATGAAGAGGACAGCTTGCTGACAACATACGCAGGGGCTGCAAAGACGCGGGCGGAAAACTATATCAATCGCACACTGCACGAAGAGGCAGTGCCAGAAAATGACAGTGACGGGCTCGTGATTACCGATGATATCAAGCTGGCCATCATGCTTGCCGTAGGCTTCTGGTACGAAAATAGGGAATCACAGGCTCTGCCATCCGGGTTTAAGTCTTTGCTTGAACCTTACCGCTTTATCAATTTGTAAGGGGCATCATGGAAGCTGGCAAACTTCGCAACCGCATCAGGCTTTTTCGTCCCGTCACTATCCGCAATGAACAGACCGGCACCCCGGTGAATTCCTTCGAATTTGTGAAGGAGGTATGGGCGGGGGCTGAACCGATCTCTAACCGTAAAATTCGCACGGGTGAGCAGGGACAGGTAGTAGAGACCATGCTGTTTACCCTGCGGCCACGTCGTGATGTGCAAACTGACTGGCGTGTTGAGCTGAAGGGCCGCTTTTTTACCGTCCGTGCCGCTGATACGACCCAGCCAGACCGATTACTGATTACCGCGGAGGCTGATACCCGCCATGATCGAGTATGAAATCAAAGCGGCGCTGGAGGTATTAACCAGCCTGCCGGCGTACCCGCTATTGTTGCCCGACCCAGAGCAGGAAGGGGTGACATACCAAAAAATCACCGACCCTAAATTTGATGCCGGGCTGGCCAGTACCGCGCTGGTACAAGGACGCTTCCAGGTTTCGTTGTACGTGATCGACGATTACGCCCGCCTGCTTGAGTTGGATAAGGCCATCAGCGCCGATTGGGAAGGCATTCAACACGGGCACATTGGCCGCTGGCCGGTTCAGACGGTGACACGCGGCACAATGTTGCAAGGTGCCACCACGCTGACCAACAACAGCATCCAGTACCGACTTGTGCGTGATTACATCATCTGTTACCCGGAGGACGCGACATGATCAGTATCAACGTCACCGGCCTTGATGCGCTGGAGCGTCAGCTTAAAGCGATGGGGGATGAGGCGGTTAAGGTTCTGCGTGATGCAGGCCGCGCTGCCCTGGAGCCGGTGCTGGAGGACATGAAGCAGCATGCCGGGTTTGATGAGAGTAGCGCTGGGCCACACATGCGGGATGACATTAAAATCCGCAGCACAAGCCGCATGCAAGACCCTCGCTATTTGACGGTGATTACCTTCAAAGTTGGCCCCAGCAAAAAGCATCACATGAAGGCGTTGGCGCAGGAATTCGGCACGGTGAAGCAGGTGGCCGATCCGTTTATCCGTCCGGCATTGGATTACAACAAAACGCAAGTGTTACGCATCCTGGCGGCAGAACTCCGCTACGGCATCGAAAACCGGTAGCGACCGCTGCCACAATCATTTAAGAGAGGAATTATGGCTGATAAAACTTCGCCAGAATACGCCATGCTACCCGCTGGCACGGTTGTGAAATGGGGCGCGGTCGGGGCAGCCGCCGCCACCATGAAAGCGCTGACCAACTGTAAGGCGGTCGGTGAGATGGGGCAAACCGGCAGCTTTGTTGACTGCACCACGCTGATCGACACGACCAAGCAATTTATTTCCGATCTGCCTGAGGGCGCTGAAAAATCCATTGGATTTATCGATAATCCTGCAGATGAAAATTTTGCGGCATTCCTTACCGCAGCAGACAACCGAGAAACCGTGCAGTTCTATGTCGAGCTGCCGAACGGCCGCACATCAACCTCCATTCTTTCGTTGTCCGGCTGGAAAATGAATGAGATCACCGCGCCCGCGAGTGAGGTCATTCAGATCACGGTGCAGGGCAAGCAGAACAGCAACACCTGGGGAGCCGTGGCCCCAAAGGTGTGATCAGCGTGACTACCCAGCCGAAAAACGCTGATTTGGCGGTCGGGGGCAATTTGTCCCTGACTGTTGCGGCTACCTCCAGTAACGGCAAGCCCGTTAAATTCCAATGGCAGAAGAACGGCGCCGACATTAACGGTGCTACTGCTGCCACCTATACCAAAAACTCTGTTGTGGCGGCTGATGCCGGTACGTATCGCGTGGTGTTGTCTGCTGAACGGGCCGACACCGTAAACAGCGCAGCGGCCACTATCACCGTTAAATAAGGGAATTTCATGTCACAGAAGAAAAGTTTCAGCCTCAAGAATGCGCTACTTCAATCGGCCAATACGGCAATTGCCCATACGTTGTTTGGCGTGCCGGTACATATCCGCCGCCTGACGGTCTGTGAACTGATGGATTATGACGAAGCACTGGGTAAGGCCCAGACTGAGAGTGACCAAAAAGCAGCAACTCTCTTGGGTGCTCAGTTGATCCTCTCCGCATTGGTTGATGAGCAGGGCAAATCAGTGCCTGCGTCTGATCTGCCTTCACCGGCTGAGCTGTTGTCCGCTCACGATAACGCAGCATTGTTTGATGCAATTCGCGCTATCCAGAGCCACAGCTACGGCACGCTGGAGGAGGCCGAAAAAAACTGACCCACTCACCGTGGCTGTGGCTGATTTATCAATTGGCCGATCGCTTCGGTGAGCCGGATATACGAAAAATTATGGCGCTCCCGGCACCGGTTATCCGGCACTGGGAGGCGTTTTATTCGCTGGTGGATAAGGCGTCGTCCGATCCCGCTGTTCCGCCCCCCGTCACCTTGTCAGCCCCTGTTTCATCTGACGTTGATGAACAGTGTGCTGCCGTTATGCGAGCGCTCATGTAATGGCCGATGTAGCTACTCTGGCGGTAGCGCTGCACCTGAACTCCGCCAGTTTTAAATCTCAAATTGTCGATTCATTCAGGACGGCGGAAAGTGCGTCCAAAAACTTTACGGGGAAAGCGCAGCAGGAAAGCCAGAAGACCACCGAGGCGTTAAACCAGATTGGTAACCAGGCGAAACGCACCGGTGGCCAGCTTAACACGCTGAGTGGTGCCCTGAACGCCAGCCAGGGGGGATTTGAGCAGCTCCGGACGGTGATCAGCGGGCTGGCTGGTGGTAATAATATCGCGGTCAGCACGCTGGCCAACGCGTTAATTCCGACGCTCGATCGCACGTTCACCGGTTTTAAAGGGTTGAGCAGCGGCTGGGAGGCCCAGCGTGAGGCGGCGAAAGAGGCGGCCGTTGAGTTTAAGAAAGCGTCTCAGGGGCAGATTGAACAAGCGCAATCCGCCCGCCAGCAGGCTCAAGCGCAATTTGAAGCAGCGAAACGTACCCGAGAGCAAGCACAGGCATCCCGTGAACAGGCGCAGGAAATGGCGCGATTCTATGCGGCCAAGACACAGGAAAATCAGCTTTACGGCTTGTCGGTCAGTTACCAAAAAGAGTACGCCGATATTAATCGGCAGGTACGTGAAGCTAACATTGCCGAGGTTGGTGCCAAAGGCAAGATGGCACAGGCATCAAAAGCAGTATTGGCGGCTGACATTGCTGAGGCTCAGGGTAAAACCAACCTGCTTTCCTCTTTGACTCAAATCAGTGCGGCAAATAAGGAAGTGTCGTTCTCTGCCCGGGCAGCCGCAGCTAGCACCAATCTGCTGAAGAGTGCAATGGCGTTGCTGGGGGGCCCTGTTGGGCTGGGCATTATGGCCGCTGTTGCTGGTGCGACGGCGTTATATACCGCTTATCAAAATGCGGAGGCTGAGACAAAGGGATTCAACGCAGCCCTGCAGAAGAGCGGTAATCAAGCCATTATGACGGTCAACGATCTGCAACTGCTGACCCTGACCCTCGGCAGCACCCAAAATGCCGTTAAAGCCGTAACCAGTGCTGCTGGCGCCGGGTTCGGCGGTGACATGCTGACAGAGGTGGCATCACTCGGGACCCGGATGAATGAGCTGGGCATGTCCTCCGACGATCTGGTCACGCAGTTGTCCAGCTTGAAGGGCGAGCCGCTGAAAGCACTGGAGGCACTGACCAATCAGGGGGTTCAGCTCAATACCACGTTTATCGAACATATCGCCACGTTGTCACGCCAGGGTAAAACCAGCGAGGCAACGGCGCTTCTGCAGCAGAAATACCTGGATGATGTGAAGGGGAAGGTCACCGAGCAGGAAAACAGCGTCGGCGGCCTGACGTCGATCTGGAAATCCCTGAAGAACGAAGTGGCGTCCGCGTTTGACATCATCAGTCAGGCGCAGATGAAGACCGCGCAGGCGCAGGCACTGGCGCAGGGTGTGAAGCTGGATATCAGCAATGCACCGGCCGAGGAGATGAAGAAAACCGCCGATGAGCTGTATAAGCGCCAACAGCAGGAGCAGGACGAAGCCCGCGAGCTGATCAAGACGCAAAACGAGGTGGCCGCTGCGATCAAGGCCGGGACGGACCCGAAAAAAGAGCAGGCCAGGCTGACGGGAGTGGTTACCGCGCAGTATAAGGCCGGCAAGCTGTCGGCTGATGAATACGCGCAGGCGTTGAAAGGCATCAACAAGCAGTATGGCGAGAAGACAAAAGCTGGCTATAGCGACAGTGAAGGCGTGCGTCGCCTGCAACAGCTACGGGAGCAATCCGCGGTATTACGCGCCCAGGCGCAGGACACCGACAAGCTGAGCGATGCGCAGAAAAAGCTGGTGGCTTTTGATCAGGAGATTGCCGGCCTGCAGGGCAAGAAGCTGACAACCGGGCAAAAAAGCCTTCTGTCCATGCAGGATCAGATCCGTGCTCAGTTGACAGAAAACGCGGCACTGGAGAAAGCCAATCGTGAGCGGGAGATTGGCAAAAAACTATTGGAACAAACCCGCAGCATGGTGATGGAAACCGCCGCGAAACAGCAGGAATACGCAAACCAGAATGCGCAGATGACCCTGTCTACCGCTGCTTACGATCAGATGGTGGCAGAACAGCAGGTCAGGGAGTCGTTCCATCAGCGCCGCCTGCAACTGGACAAGGAAGTGACGGACAAAGCGTCCGAGCAGTATGTACAACAGACGGTCATTCTCGCCAGCGAACAGCAGCGCCAGTTGGATATCGTTCGTAATGCCGCGCAGGAAAAGGCGGCTATCGAGGGGGATTACAGCGCTGGGCTGAAGAAGGGCATGACGGACTGGGCGGCAGATGCCGGTAACGTTTATGGCCAGGTGAAAGATGTGACCACCAGAACGTTTGACGGTATGGCCAGCACCTTGACCAACTTTGTCACCACAGGCAAAGCCAGTTTCGGCGACTTCGCCAAATCTGTCCTAACCGACCTATCCAGCATGTTGATCAAAATGGCGATGTTTAACGCGCTGAAAGCCGGCATGAGTTTCTTCTCACCCGGCGGTAATGATCCGGGGCAAGTGCCGATGTTCGCCAACGCCAAGGGCGGCGTTTACTCGTCACCGTCCCTGAGTTCCTACAGTGGCCAGGTGGTCAGCAGCCCCACAATGTTTGCGTTTGCCAAAGGGGCTGGGCTGATGGGCGAAGCGGGGCCAGAAGCTATTATGCCGCTTAAGCGTGGCGCTGATGGCTCACTGGGTGTCCGAGCAATGGGGGCTCCGCAGCAGACAGCAGCAGCACCGATTGTGTACATCACAATCGAAGGCGGCGGCAATGCCAGCACACAGGCAGATCCAGACTGGGAAGAGTTCGGCAAACAGATGGGCAACATCGCCGCGCAGGAAAGCCAGAAGGTCATCAACCGGAATCTTAAGCCCGGCCAGCCTATTTGGAAAGCAATCAAGGGGATGTAATGGCCATTCAGATATTTGGTTTCCCAGCGCGGGTTAATGCCGCCGGTGATACCCGTTTCCGCATCCGGAAAGCACAGTTTGGTGATGGTTACATGCAGGTTTCAGGGGATGGGATTAACCCGGTTATCCGCTCATGGGACCTGACCTTTATTGGTAAATATGACTATATCACGCCAATTGTTGCCTTCCTCGAAACTCACCAGGGGGTTAAATCCTTTCAGTGGACCCCGCCAACCAACGTCCCCGGCCTGTACCGTTGTGAAGGCTATAAGTCTGTCGCGATGGGCGGGGAAAATTACACTCTGACGGCCACTTTCACAGAGGCCTTCCACGTTTAATCGGAAATAATCATGCTGAATTCAGACCTGCAGAAGTTGGAGCCGGGCAACCGCATTCGCCTCATTGAAGTGGACGGTACAAAGTTTGGTACCGATGTTCTGCGTTTTCACTGTGACACGCTGCCCTATACGCCGGAAGAACTGGCTGCTGCTGGCGGTGATGAAACTAAGCTGCCGGCGAAGCCAATATGGTGGCAAGGAAAGGAATATGGTCCGTGGCCGTTTACCGTTGAGGGACTGGAAATATCCTCAGACAGCCAGAGCACCGAGCCAAAGCTAACGGTGGCTAACCTTGATGGGTTGATCACTGCGCTTTGCCTCCAGTTTGAGGATATGGCGCAGGCCAAAGTTCTGATCCACGATACGTTAGTTCACTATCTGGATGCCCGTAATTTTCCAGAAGGAAACCCTACAGCTGATCCGGTACAGGAAAAGCTGCAGGTCTTCTACATCGATCGCAAGGCAACGGAAAGCGATGAATCGGTTGAGTTTGAACTGTCGAGCCCGGCGGACCTGCGGGGGTTGCGTATCCCGACCAGGCAAATTCATAGTCTATGTACCTGGTGTTCCCGTGGCTGGTACCGAACCGGTAAAGGCTGCGATTATGCCGGCACCCGATATTTTGACGACAAGGGCAATCCGGTTGACGATCCCAGCAAGGACCGTTGCGGCGGCCTGCTGAGTGATTGCCAAAAACGTTTTGGTGAGAATGAACCGCTGCCGTTTGGCGGGTTCCCCGGCGCCTCATTAATCCGGCAGTAGGGGGATACATGAAAGAGAAAACCATAGCGGCCATTATGGCGCACGCTGAAGCTGAATATCCGCGTGAATGTTGCGGCATCGTGGCGCAGAAATCCCGCGTTGAACGTTACTTTCCTTGCCGTAACCTGGCCGAAAACCCCACTGAACAGTTTCACCTGGCGCCAGAGGACTATGTAACAGCATCGGAGTGGGGCACGGTCACAATGATTGTACACAGCCACCCTGATGCAACCACACAGCCGAGCGAGCTGGATAAGGCACAGTGTGACGCGTTAGAGTTGCCCTGGGCCATTGCCAGTTGGCCGGAAGGTGACCTGCGCACAATCATGCCTCGCGGTGATCTGCCGCTGGTGGGCCGCCAGTTTGTGCTGGGTCATACGGACTGCTGGGGGCTGGTCATGAGTTATTTCCGGCAGCAACATGGCGTTGAACTGCGGGATTACCGCGTCGATTATCCGTGGTGGGAGCGAGGCGAAAACCTCTATATGGACAACTGGCACGGATGTGGTTTTCGTGAGTTCGACGGGCCGCCGTTACCGGGTGATATGGTGATCATGCAGGTGTCGGCACCAGTAGCGAACCACGCCGGTATTCTGCTGGAAGATGGCATGTTGCTGCACCACATGTACGGTATGCTCAGTCAGCGGGTCCCCTACGGTGGTTACTGGAAGGAGCGAACTGTGAAAATCGTTAGGTATAATATCTTGAATGTATAAATTTATTGTTTTTACCATATCTGCTAATATGCGGTCACTTGTTAGTCTATATGGGTGAGAATTAAATGAGAAATGCAGGTTTCTTCATTTTAGCTGTTGGTGTTATATGGTTGCTTGTGGCTTTGAATATGGATACAAGCATTGCGACTGGATATGGCGGTCGAGTTAATAACATTGGGTTAATGGCATCGAAGCAGAATTATATTATTGTTGGTGGACTTATAACACTTTGTGGTTTGCTTATTACTATATTTTGCAAGTCCATCCCATCTTATACTATGGTTAAGTGCCCTCTCTGTGCCGAGGATATTAATCGTGATGCAGTGAAATGTAAGCACTGTGGAAGTGATGTTTCAGAATTCACGACAAAAATGAAAATGCCAGAAATACCAGGGTTAAACACGGAAGATATAGTTATTAAGAATGCCAATGGTGAAAAAGAGCTGAATGGAGCCGCGATATCTGTAATGGCTATGGCGCTGCATAAGGAAATGCCTAAACACACAGCGCTTTCTGTGATGGTAACGAACTCACCAACTATTAGTATTATTAAAGAGAGTATGGACAAAAAAATGGGTAAGGAGTTTGAGATTGCTCTTGAAGAAGAGATTAAAAAGATAAAGAGTGACATTTGATTTTTTTGATTTATTAATACATTCAACAAAATACATAACCTCGCTAGTCGAGGTTTTTTATTGGAGGTTACATGGCATTTACCGAAGCCCCACTTCGAACTATTCAGTTTCATGGCCCAATGGTAAAAATATTTGGACGTGAATTTAAGTATCGTGCTCTTAGTGTGCCAAAAGCAATTGATGCAATGAAGAACCTTCTACCGGGTTTTGAGCGCTACATGCTGGAAGCCCATAAGCGGGGGCTGACCTTTGCCATTTTTGTTGGAAAGCGTAATATTGGCCAGGACGAGCTGGAACTGACGAAAGGCTCGGAAGATATTCATCTGGTGCCTGTAGTTATCGGCAGTAAACGCGCTGGCGTATTCCAGACCGTGCTGGGGGTGGCGCTTGTTGCTGTTGCTATGTATGTGTCTGCGGGGACTGCCGCAGGAGCTATGGGGGCATTTGGTGCTGGTGGCGCCACCGGCATTGCGGCCATGACCGGTGCATCTTTGGCCCTTGGTGGGATTGTTCAGATGCTTTCGCCGCAGATGGGTGGTTTGCGAACGCGACAGGACCAGGACAACAAACCAAGCTATGCCTTTGGTGGCCCGGTGAATACAACCGCGCAGGGTAATCCTGTGGGTGTGCTGTACGGCACACGTGAGATCGGCGGGGCTATTATCTCTGCAGGCATTTATACCGAAGACCAGCAATAGGTGATATATGCAGATATTGAAAGGTGCAGTTATTATCAGAGGGGGAAATAACTCACTCCAGAACGATAATGATAAAATAAAACAACTAAAAAAAGAGGTGGAAGATTACTGCAAATTTGATGCTAAGGATTGGAGTAATCCGCTGTGGATGGAGAGTAATCCAGTACATTGCTGGAGGAATTACGCACCTAAGCAGCTTAGAGATATATGGCATTCTTTTTCAGATAATCAGAAAAAACATATAGCCTTCACCTTGCAAATAATTGCAGATAACGAGCATTGGGATTAATAGAATACTCTAACCAACTGACCGCCTAAATGGCGGTTTTTTTATGGGTGCAATATGGGCAATGTAACGATTAAAGGCCGTAAAGGCGGGGGCGGCGGTGGCCACACGCCTGTTGAGTCTCCAGACAGTGTTCAATCCATCTCCAGAGCCAAAATGCTGTTCTCGCTGGGAGAAGGTGAGTTTGCCGGTCGACTGGATGGCACAAATGTTTATGCTGATGGCACTTCAGTTTTAAACAGTGACGGGACTGAGAACTTTCCCGGTTTTCGCTGGGAATTTCGGCCAGGTACCCAGGCACAAGATTATATCCAGGGCATCCCATCGGTTGAGAATGAGATCGCCATCAGTACCGAATTGAAAAGCGGTCCCCCCTGGGTACGAGCAGTGTCAAATCTGCAACTGTCTGCTATTCGCTTGCGCTTCGGTTGGCCGATGCTGCAATCACAGGCTGATAACGGTGATGTAAACGGCTATCGCATTGAGTACGCGATCGATATAGCGACCGATGGTGGCAGCTATCAGGAAGTGTTAACGGCTGCAATCGACGATAAAACTACCTCGCTGTATGAACGTTCACACCGTATCAATTTGCCGAAAGCTAGAACCGGCTGGCAGGTGCGCGTGCGCCGCCTGACGCCGAATGCGAACAGCGCCAGAATTGCTGACCGCATGAATATTGAGGCGTTGACCGAAATTATTGATGCCAAGTTGCGTTATCCGAACACCGCGCTGCTATATGTGGAATTTGACTCCAAGCAATTCCCGAACATACCGAAAATCAGCTGCAAGCCTCGTGGACGTGTGATCCGCGTACCGGATAACTATGACCCAGAAACACGAAGCTATAACGGTGTTTGGACCGGTGGCTTCAAGTGGGCCTACAGCGATAATCCAGCCTGGGTGTTCTACGACATTATTTTGGCTGAGCGCTTTGGCCTTGGCGATCGCATCGATTCTTCTCAGGTATCCGAATCCGAGCTGTACCGCATAGCGCAGTATTGCGATCAGCTTGTGCCTGACGGACGTGGTGGCGACGGTACCGAGCCGCGTTTCACCTGTAACGTTTACATTCAATCGCGTGAGGATGCCTGGACCGTCCTGAGCGATTTAGCCGGCATCTTTCGTGGCATGACCTATTGGGGGCGGAACCAAATGGTTGCCCTGGCAGATATGCCGCGTGATATGGATATCACCTACACCCGTGCCAACGTCATTGATGGCAAATTTACCTACTCGTCAGCAAGTGAGCGTACCCGCTATAGCACTGCGATGGTCAGTTGGTCCGATCCTGCCAACCATTATGCCGACGCGATTGAAGCCGTTTTTGATAATGATTTGGTTCGTCGCTATGACGTTAACCAGACGGAGTTAACAGCAATCGGCTGTACCCGCCAAAGTGAGGCCAACCGCCGTGGCCGTTGGGCGTTACTGACAAATAGCAAAGACAGGGCGGTAACGTTTTCTGTCGGTCTGGATGGCATGATCCCCATGCCTGGGCACATTGTTGGCGTTGCGGATCAGATGGTCGCTGGTAGGGTTATCGGTGGCCGCATCAGTAGTGTGGACGGCCGCAAGGTGAAGCTGGATAGAAAGCCAGGTGCCAAAGCGGGTGATCGCCTGATTGTTAATCTGCCATCCGGCAAGGCACAGGCGCGTACCGTGCAGGCTGTGAATGAGTGCGTTGTTACCGTCACGACCGATTACAGCGAAACACCGGTACCGGAATCAGCCTGGTCGATAGATGCGGATGATCTCGCCGTCCAGCTGTATCGCGTCGTGGGTATTGCTGATAACGGTGACAATACTTTCACTATCAACGCGACAGAGCACGATCCAAACAAATATGCCCGGATTGATACGGGGGCGCGTATCGATGATCGCCCTATCTCAATTATTCCTCCGGGCGTCCAGGCACCACCGAAAAATATCACCATAGAAAGCTATTCCTCTGTGAGCCAGGGGATCGCCATCACAACGATGCGAGCAGCATGGGGCTCGGTGGAGAACGCGATAGCGTATGAGGCTGAGTGGCGGAAAGATAACGGTAACTGGGTATCAGTCCCGCGGACATCAGCTTTGGGTTTCGAAGTACCTGGTATTTATGCCGGTCGCTACCTGGTACGCGTGCGGGCCATCAACGCCAGCGATATTTCGTCTGTTTGGGCGACATCGATGGAAACCTATCTGAAGGGGAAAGAAGGCAAGCCGCCGGTGCCGGTGGGATTCAAAGCATCTCCCCTACTGTGGGGTATCCAGTTGGATTGGGGCTTTCCATCTGGCGCAGAGGATACGCTGAAAACCGAAATCCACTATGCGGACAACGCTGCCGGCGACAACGCGATGCTGCTGGCCGATATTCCGTATCCGCTGCATACCCACACCATGACCGGATTGAAGGCGGGCCAGGAGTTTTGGTTCCGCGCACGACTGCAGGACAGGACCGGGAATATAGGTGACTGGACCGGATGGATTAAGGGGCAATCCAACGCGAACGCTGACGATTACCTTGAAAGCATTGGCGATGGCTTTCTGACGGACAAAGACGGCGACAGGCTGACCGGTGATATTGACACAAATATTGAAGCCATTATCCAGAACGCGCTGGCCAACAACGCCACGGTGGAGCATCAGTGGGCGCAATACGGGACGGTGCGTGCTGATATTCTCATTGTAAAGACCACCATAGCGGAAGTTGACAAAGCGATGGCGGAGCTAAGCACCCAGGTGCAGGCGCAAATCGATGACGTTACTGCGGTGCTGGAGGATAAGTTGACGGCCACGGTTGACGCTGATGGCGCAACGGCAATTCACACACTGAAAGCCGGTGTGCGGATCAATGACGTTTTCTACAGTGCTGGCATGTCGATCGCTGTTCTGGCGGAAATCGGGAAACCAGTCATTACCCGCATTGGCTTCAATGCTAATCAGTTCGTGCTGATGAGCGGCAGTGGCGATAAACAGTATTCGCCGTTCGCCGTAATCGATGGGCAGGTGTTTATCAGTGACGCCTTTATTCAGAACGCGTCTATCACGTCTGCAAAAATTGCGGATGCGGCCATTACTAACGGCAAAATCAGCGGGTTTCTTCAGTCTGACGATTTCAATGCTACCAACGGATGGCGTTTTGATAAAAGTGGCGCTGGTGCTGGCCGGATACAAATCAACGGCGGCGACGGCAACGGACGCATGGAGATACGCGGCGATCAGATTAACGTTTATGACGCAGGCGGAAATCTGAGGGTGCGGATGGGGAGGCTTTAATATGGCCTATGGGCTGGTAGTGAATGGTAAACAGTTGGCAGCAGTGAATAGCCCATCGCTGTTAGCCAACGATAAAGAGCCGTGGGCCGATGGAAATAGACAGAAGATATATACTCCCCCGGATTATGTTCCGGGGAACCCGGTGTTTATCGTTGGGCAGACAGGCTATATCTTTGGTAGCTCGACCAATCCGCCATTTTACGGAGGGATCACGGGTTGGCGAACCGATGAGAATAGAATCATCGTTGATTTTTCCTCGGCAAACAATCAGGCATTTTTTACCGAGTTCAGCATATATCAGGTTCAGACTCCGCAATCAGTTTCCGGGACTTACGGAATTATGATCCAAAACTCAGTTGACTGGATGAGTATTAACAGTGCGCAGCGGCTTGGTTTTGTTGCGTGGAAAGGGGTAGTGACAATCAACGGGCAATGGACTTTGCCGACTGTTCAAAATGACAACACGAAAGTTGTGTATGTTCGATGTGATGATCCAGGCGTGTCGGTATATCACTCAGTTGAATATAACGAATTAACGGTATCGCGTGATAATGGGAGTGGCGAACCTTTCCGAACTACTGCTAGCGTACAAGTGGTGATTATGAATAGTGGGTATTACCCGCCAACACCCAGCGGTTACGGTATGGTGATTAAAAATGACACTGGGAATAATACATTTACGAGTGATTGCGAACCTTTGTTATGGGATGGGCGATCAGTAAACGTCGGTAGGAATCCCGATGATTTAGTTGAAACAGGAATTCCGAGGCCCATGATACCCCTTGCCGTCAATGCATTCATGCGCGGTAACTCGGAAATGAGCGGGGGGTATTATAACTATTACAGTTGTGGCTATAGATTTAACGGATCGGCGGTGCAATTTTGGCGCGCTGATTCAGGGCGTAAAATACAGACGAAATGGAATGTATCAACGCGATGGTATTCGTCCCAGATGCCACTAATGGTTATAAACGCTGATCACTACTTCTAAAAACCGGCCATTGAGCCGGTTTTTTATTGCTAAATTTCAGGAGAACATCATGCCAGCAGGCACTCTAACCCTAACGAATAACTCCGCTGTAGTGAAGGGGGCGGGAACGGCTTTTAACACTGAGCTGAAAGCCGGTGATTTTATCGTGAGCGTCGTTGGCGGGGTAACCTATACGCTGCCAGTGAAAACGATGGACAGCGCCACACAGGTGACGCTGATTAAAGCCTACGATGGCCCAACGCAGGCGGGCGCAGCATGGTATGCCGTCCCGCGCGATGCGATGAACACCATTACCGCCCAGTTGGCCTCAGAGACAGCTAAAGCCCTGCGCGGGCTGAACCTCGATAAAAACAACTGGCAACAGGTATTCAGCGGCACCGGAAACATTACTGTAACGCTACCTGACGGCAGCACCTACACCGGCCCGGCCTGGAATAGCTTTACATCCTCGTTAAATAATAAAGCCAATAAGGGGGCCAATAGCGATATCACATCACTGTCGGGGTTAACTACAGCGCTTAGCGTCCAGCAGGGAGGGACTGGCGCGAAGGATGCAGCAACTGCACGCTCTAATCTTGGGCTTGGGTCCGCGGCAACAGCTAACATCGGTGCCAATAAAGACCAAGTTCTGTTAAATGGCGAGTGGGGGATCGGTGGTGCCTGGCAGGGATATAAGCGTATTGATACCAAAAATATTAATCCTATTCTTAGTGAGATTGGAGAACGCGGTCTTATAGCCTTTAGGAACTTGTCTCCAATAAGCGAAAACGGGGAAGGGTGGTTCACCCCAGCATGGGGTCCGTCAATATGGTGCCGAACAGAAGATGTCTATGCTGCTTTTAATATGGCATCCACTGAAAATCATCTATCCGTATCATGCGGAGATCTACGGCAAGGTTGGACTAGACATAAACTTATCTGGCACAACTTAAATACAGCTGTTGATGGAAATGGATTCATTAAAAAAGCATCGCCGGTTACTAACATCTATGGTGATGGTACTTGTGAAAATAATATGGAGTCAGAAGGAGTTGTCTGTAAGCGTCTTGATGTTGGTCTCTATCATGTGGACGGCTGTTTAGGTTTCTATATCGATAATGGCTGGAAATTTGAAGTGCCTAAAGACGAAAACGGTAACGCTTTGTTGTGGGTTGATTACAAAGTTGAGAAAGATGGTTCAATAGTCTTTAAGACTTATCATCGAACTAACGAATGCCCAATCCCTGAACTACAGAATAATGTTGAGGGATACAATAATGGTGATCCTATCGACATTCCGGAAGGTAAGTTTTTAATGGTTCGTTTGAACGTTCCAAATAGCCAGTGTGCTGAGTACGTGCCTGACGACTCAATTCCACAACCATTTAATGAACCTGATGTTGAGTGAAATAATTACATACGTTATCTACACGGTCCGTTCGAAACGGATTTTATAATTGGAGTTAATATATGACGGTTATTAGCGGTGTATTAAAAGGACCTTATGGCGATCCTCGAACTGGTGTAACCATTACGATGCGATCTTTGAAAACATCGTCAACGGTGCTTAACCTGGCAAAGTCACAATCTGTTTCCGACGACACTGGCCGGTATTCGCTTAATGTTGAGCCTGGCGTCTATGAAGTTATTATTTCTGTCTATGGTGCCCAGCCTGAGCGCGTCGGCACGATAGAGGTTTATACGGACTCACTACCGGGTACGCTCAATGATTTCCTGCGCCGTCCTGGTGAAAGCGACATCACGCCAGAGATTATTCAAACCGTTGACGCCATGAGAGCTGATGCAGCAAAATCCGCTGCAGCGGCAAAGGTCAGTGAACAAAACTCTGCTGATAACGTTAAACCAGTAGTTGCGGCTGGGTTTGGCTCTGGCCCGCTCCATGCTGCTGATGCGTTTTCCAAAGATAATAAGTCCTCAATCCAAAGATTCACAAACGCGACGGCGAACAGGCCCGCAAACACCAGTGGCGGATTATTAACGCTACCTATAGACGGTGGGCCATCTTGCTCGTATTTGGCCACGTCTGTTTCGCGGCAGGCATGGGTCGGTAGCTCAAACACTGCCGCGCCTTCAACTGTTGTGTGGTCGCGGTTATTCAGCACATCCGACCTTCCTACGGTGAACGATATTTCAAATATCAAAGACTGGGGATTGAGTAAAGGCGTCACGGCGGCATCCAAAGGTAACTTTAACGCGCAGATGCAAAGCCGGCGTGGTTATGTGTCCACTGACCCGATAGGTAATCCGTTCAAGGATACTGGCACCCATTTCTTGGATACGCGGTCGTGGGCAGTAACGCAGACAGGGACCGACGATAGTTATCGAACGGTGCAAACTTGCTACGGATACGGAATAAGCGCCGCTCACGTCGGCAAGGTTGCCCTACGCAGCTGGAACGGGACAACGTTCACTCCGTGGATTTGGCTCTGGTCTGAGGCTAATACGACGGTAGACAGTAACGGCTTCATCAAGAAAGCATCGCCTATTGCCAGGCTATCTGGCGCACCTGAAAAAATGACAGATGATTACCTGGACGGATTCTCGTTAGCGGGTAGCGTAGCGGTGAACCGTGAGGCTGAGGGGGTGACTGCTGAGCGGGTTTCTATCGGGGTCTACAAGGTCACCGGTTCGTTGGGCTTCGCTGAGGAAGGCTGGAATATTGAGGTGCCCCAAGATGTGAACGGAAACCGCCTGTGCTTTGTGGAAAGCAGCACCGGTAAGGATGGCACAATCTATGTGAAGGTCAGCAAACGCCGCTTTGACATCGATACTGCCGCGATTGTGGCCGGTGATCCGATAGATATCCCTGATGGGCGCTGGATTGATTTGCGGCTTGAAATGCCTGCGCGGGAAGTTGTTGAAGAGCCGACCCCAGATGAGCAGGAACTTCTGACCAATGGGGGGCAAGTTGAACAGGTAGAACTATAAATTTAAAAGCCGGAGTGAATGCCGGCTATTTAAAAAGTTTGTAATAATCGTAATCCATCGCAGCCTCAACAGCTTTTCCTTGGGTTGTGAATGGAGTTTCTGATATGAGTGGCCAGCGTCCTTTATGCAGAAAGTAGACCCAGAACTTACCTTCTTCATCCTCACGTAAGGCGAACATGGGAGGGCTGTTGATCGTTGGTGACGGGTACCGGTCGTTTTCTGTCAGAAGGAAAATCTGCCTGCCATTTATTTTAAGACTGCCCATCAGACATCAGTGACAAGCCACTGATCCGATTCTTCAAACATTTCTTCCAGCATCCGGTTCAGCTTTTCTTTGTCGCTTTTACTGGCGTCGGTGTTCAGGCTGTTTGCCTGCATCGGCTTCACACGAACGTCAGCGGCAGGAAAAATACCGTGAACCCGTTTGGTCAGTTCTGCCTTGATCATTTCAGCAGCACCAGGAAGCTCTGCCACATTGCGTTTATCAAATACGAGTTCTACGAACATTTATGCACCCCTAAATTTTACTGTGATTTTATACAGTATATTCGGATGAGTGTTTTTTTCAATACTCAGCGATCCAATGGGGCATAAATGGGGCATGGATAGTGCAAAAATGGGGGTTTCTGAGCGGGAGTGGGTTTTTCTTGAAAGATAAAAAACTCAGTAAAAACATAATATAAGCAGTATTGAGCAGGTATGACAAAAAGAGGCTCATTACGGTATAGACGTATTGAGCCACGGTGCTCTAGCCTCTCTATATCAGTTTTTATAGGATGTCTGGCTGCGGAGTGTAGCCCGTTTCGAAAGCGGATCCCAGACATCACTCAGCGATCGCTAAGTATAACCGGTTATGCGCCCGTGAAGGCGCATATTGGTCGCTTAAGGAGTGACGACGATCGCGACGCGGCGGTTTTCCGCCCGGCCGCTGGAGGTGCGGTTATCGGCGACCGGGTCGCGTTTGCCCATGCCGCGAGTTTCGATGTTAGCGCGTGGGATGCCTACGCTGGCCAGCAGGTCGGCCACCGCATTGGCGCGGCGCAGCGAGAGCTGGTCGTTATAGCTGTCTTCACCGTAATTATCCGTGTGACCGTCCAGACGGAATTTGGTGATGCCGACGCTCATCAGTGCACGGCCCATTTTCTGTACCGTGTCGGTGCTTTCCGGGTTCAGCTTGCCCACGTTGTTGCCGAACAGCACCTTGTCGGACAGGCCAAATTCCCAGCCGTTATCCGTCAGTTTGAACCCTTGCGACTGCAACAGTGCAATCTGCTCGGGCGTCAGGCCCTGCGGCTTGCTCTGACAGCCGGCGAGCGCCAGCAGGGCGATAAACATCATCGTCAGCAGTGAAAAACGGTTTTTTAGTGTTTGCTGTATCATAATCAAATCCCTAGTTTTATTTTATAGCCGGGGCTTTATTTCTGTATTGCCAGCCGCCAGCCTCCGTTATAACGATGCTTGGCCTGGTACATCGCATCGTCAGCTTCGTGCAAGAGCCCCTGAGGCGTCACCGCATGTTCAGGGTAAAGTGCAATACCGATACTCAAAGAGGAAATGACCTCTTCGCCGTTCGGTAAAATTACCGGTTGGGTCATGCAGTCGATAATGTTATCGGCAATCTGCAGTACATCTTCCGTAGTGTGGACCGGTGCCAACAGTACGGCGAACTCATCACCTCCTAAACGTGCAACCAGGTCGCTCTCGCGTAACTGCGCGCGGATACGCCCGGCAATGGTGGTCAGCACTACGTCGCCGGCGGCGTGGCCGTAGCTGTCGTTAACTTCCTTGAAGCGATCGCCGTCGATAAACAGCACCGCCAGTTTTTCGGGTGACTCGATGTCTCCCAGCGCGCGACTCAGTCGGCCTTCGAAGAAAGCGCGGTTTGGCAAGCCGGTCAGGCTGTCGTGGGTCGCCCGGTGGGTCAGCGAGTCATTCTCCTGTTTCAGGTGCGCCTGCCAGGCCTCCAGTTCGTCAAGCAGGCCATTAAAGTCGCTGCTCAGCTCATGCAATTCGGCAATCGGTGCCGAAGGTACCCGCAGCCCAAAGGCGCGATCGCGCCGTACCGCATGCGCCACGTTAGCGATATCGTCCAGCGAGCGGACGATCCCCTGCAACATGCGGCGCGACAATACCAGCGCACACAGGGTACTGAGCACCAGACAGGCGATCATGCCTACCATACCGCGTAGCAAAAAACGCAGCAGGCTGCCGCCGTGGCCACTTAACCACACTTTGCCGACCTCTTTGCCTTCGTGAGTGATCGGCAGGATCACCGGTTGTGGCAACGCCCAGTGCGCCACGACTTGCTCCATGCCGTGCAGTGGGCCATCCTTGGGATGGTGCCAGGTCGCAAGCACTTTGCCGTTGTTGTTCAGAATCCTGGCTTCCGACACTTCCTCTTTAGAGGCGATCAGCACCAGGGCTTCGCGGGCGGCGGCACGGTCTTCGAACACCACGGCGGCTTCAACGGTATAGCTGATGGAGCGCGCGATCAGATGCAGGTTATGGTTGGCATAGGCGCGCAGTGCAAACAGCGCCACCAGGGTCAGGAAGATCCCCGCAGTACCCACGGCAATCAGCGCCAGCCCAAGGTGTACTCTTTGCAGTACCCGGCCCAGCGTAGGGCGTGACTGACCCGAACGGTTCTTGCGCAACCACTTCATAGCGGGGGCGCCTGTTTGCGTGCCAACTGCAACACGTTGGGGTGAACGCGCACGCCGCTACGTGCCAGCGCATCGAGATTGGCTTTAAAACTCGCGGTATCCCCTTCGATTTGCAGGCAGAACGCGCTGCCGGCCGAGCATTCAACATCGTTTTCGCTGATGCTGAGAATGGAGTGGCCGCTGATACGCTGTATAAAATTCTGCTTCTGACCGGCGTTAACATTGCCCAAATAAATAACATCGCAGCCGGTGCTCAGCAGCGGACTGTCAAAGGATACGCGTTCGGCCTTAATGGGCCGCGGAGCACTAAGCAGGATCGGATCGAACAGGCCTTCGGCATACTGGGTGGGTGCCGTCACACACAGTCGGATCGGATTGGGTTCGCTGGGCCAGCGGGCATAGCTGATAATGCCTACCACCACGGTGGTGACGGCATGGATGCGATTTTGATAAGGATCACCGGTTTCGGGGCGGGCTGAACCCGGGAAGGCCATCAGGGTGAGCAGCACCAGCGATAACAGGCGGCCGTAGTCCAGACGTGCGCAAATGAAACTCGCAAGAGAATTTTTTGCGCAGGTCGCTAGCCACACGGCATTTTTTGCCATCTTCATCTGCCATTCCTGCCCAGATCCGCAGTACCGATGCGGCAACATAACAATGAGAAGCCTGACCCGCTCGAAGGGATAATTGCCTTACTGAAAACTGTCAATCGCACTGCCTGATGAACACTATCTACCCATTATTGGCGCGGATTGTATTATAAGATATCCCGGTTGCGCGCTTTATGTGCCGTTTTCTCAGAATTATCTTACCTTTTTTTAATAGTATAAAAACGTCCGTCAGGGTTTGCCAGGCGTTTTCTGCAAAGTTAGCCCGCCCGGCCTGAGGTTTGGGGCATTTGCGCAACGGCGTTGTCGTCGGCCAGGAAATATATCCTGCATGACTAATTATTTCAGATGACTTCATCTTATTGTCGGCAGCGCTTATTAATAATAAATGAGCTGCTCGTTTCCAGTGTTAACCTCGGGTTAATGATTAATACGCTGTCTTTGGCGCCGGCTTTATTTTATTTGTCAGCGAGGGTAAACCTTTTTTACCTGAAGCCCTTCGTGACGATAAACTTCATCTACAGTAGTGAATGGATAAGCGATCGCGCTGTCTATGGTAGATGGCTGAGCCAGTCACTCAGCGCTTCCTTTTGTTCTGGCGTGCCGGATGAAGCGATATCCCACGACAGAGCGCGAAACACTCGGAGAGCCGTTTCACTGTCCGTTGGCTGCTGGCGTAGCGCGGCAACGGGGGAATCGGCTCTGGCAACACCATCAGCATTAGCGAGGAAAGAGTCAGTATGGTCAAGGTAGACAAGTGGCGGTTTTTGGCTGTGGGCCTGTGCCTGACGGCATTCTCAGGCGCCGCATTGGCGGACTCGCTGGACGCCCAGCGTCAGCGTTACCTGCAGATTAAACAGGCGTGGGACAGTAAGCAGATGGACGTCGTGGCGCAATTGATGCCGACGCTGCGTGATTACCCGCTATACCCTTATCTGGAATACCGTGAGCTGACGCAAGATCTCAGTCAGGCCGGGTTCTCCGAGGTGAACGATTTTATCAAACAGCATCCGACGCTGCCGCCGGCCAAATCGTTGGCCCCGCGCTTTGTTAACGAGCTGGCACGGCGTGAAGACTGGCGGACTCTGTTGGCCTTTAGCCCACAGGCGCCTAAACCTATAGCTGCGCGTTGCAATTACTACTACGCCAAATGGGCCACCGGCGATCAACAGGCGGCCTGGAGCGGTGCTGAAGACGTTTGGATGAGCGGTAAATCGTTACCGGGCTCCTGTGACAAGCTGTTCAGCGTCTGGAAGGGCTCCGGCAAACAGACACCATCGGCGGTACTGGAGCGCATGAAGCTGGCGTTGAAAGAGGGCAACAGCGGCCTGGTCAACAGCTTGTACCGTCAGTTGCCGTCAGATTACCAAACCATGGGCGATGCGTTGGTGCGTCTGCAAAACGATCCGGCCACGGTAGAATCCTTTGCCCGTAGCGTAGGGCCAACAGATTTTACCCGTGCCGCGACCGGCATCGCTTTTGAACGCCTGGCGCGCCAGGATGTAGAAAATGCTCGCGCGATGATCCCGACGCTGGTGCGCCTGCAGAAAATGAGCGACAGCGAGCAGTTGGGGTTGGAAGAGGCGGTGGCCTGGCGCCTGATGGGCAGTGATGCCACCTTCGAACAGACCCAATGGCGCGATAAGGTGATCCTGCGCAGTCAGTCTCCGGCTCTGCTGGAACGTCGTGTGCGTATGGCATTGGGCAATGGCGATCGCCAGGGGGTGGCTACCTGGCTGGCCCGCCTGCCGGTGGAGTCACGCAATAAAGATGAATGGCGTTACTGGCGTGCAAGCCTGCTGCTGGACGAAGGCAAACGCAGTGAGGGTGAAGAGATCCTGCGTCGCCTGATGAACGAACGCGGCTTCTATCCAATGGTGGCGGCGCAGAAACTGAATAAGCCTTACCCGGTAATGGTGGCCGTGGCGGCGAAACCTCGCGCTTCGCTGGTGGACGGACCGGAGATTGCCCGGGTACGCGAACTGATGTACTGGAATATGGATAATCTGGCGCGCAGCGAGTGGACCTCGTTTGTGTCCAGCCGCAGTCGTCCTGAACAGGAAGCGCTGGCGCGTTATGCGTTCGAGCAAAAATGGGCCGATCTCAGCGTGCAGGCAACCATCGTTGGCAAACTGTGGGATCACCTTGAAGAGCGCTTCCCGGTAGCCTGGCCGCAAGAGTTCCGGGCCGCAACCGATGACAAGGGGATCACGCCGAGCTACGCCATGGCGATAGCCCGTCAGGAGAGCGCCTGGAACCCGAAAGCCCAGTCACCGGTAGGGGCCAGCGGCCTGATGCAGGTGATGCCGCGTACCGCGCAGCATACGGTGCAGATGTACAATATTCCCGGCTACTCAAGCCCAAGCCAGCTGCTTGATCCCCGGGTTAACATTACCATCGGTACCAGCTACCTGGAGTATGTGTACCAGCAGTTCGGCCGTAACCGCATTCTGTCATCGGCGGCCTACAACGCCGGTCCATCGCGGGTGAATACCTGGTTGGGCAACAGCGAAGGGCGGGTAGATGCGGTGGCGTTTGTCGAAAGCATCCCGTTCTCGGAAACCCGTTCTTATGTGAAGAATGTACTGGCCTATGACGCATTTTATCGCTACCTCATGCATCGTCCGGCCAAGGTGCTGACCGATGCCGAGTGGCAGAGGCGTTATTGATTTTTGCGGCGCTATGGTATGCTGCTGTACTAGTTAAATAGTATGGTGGCTTGCCATGACGCAATTATCGCTTAACGACCCGGCTCTTTCAGAACAAGGCAATGAGGATTGGCTGCGCTTTGTCGCGCTGCTGCAGAATTCGTTCGCCCAGGATCTGCATCAACCCCTGCTGCAACTGCTGCTGACGCCGGACGAAAGAACGGCTTTGGGGACGCGGGTGCGGATTATTCAGGAACTGATGCGCGGTGAGATGAGCCAGCGTGAGCTGAAGAACGAGCTGGGGGCCGGTATTGCCACCATCACTCGCGGTTCGAACAGCCTGAAGGCGGCGACGCCGGCGTTGAAGCAGTGGCTGGAGCAGCAATTGCTGGGCGAGGCACCTTAGTCGCGCCACGCCCGCATGCGCTTATTTTTGCGGCGCGTTGTTATGGTTTTGGTAGATCGGGTTGTGGAAGGGCACCAGTGCCAACAGCAGAGCCTGATGGTAAACGCTGGTGCGGCTCAACCGCCCATCGGTGAAGATACCGATAGCGCCGCCCTGGCGCTTCACTTCGGCATTGCCGGTGATGGTCGCCATTTCCGTCCCCAATTCGCGACCGGCGCGAATTCCCTGTAAAATCGTCTCCGGCAGCATCAGACTGGCTGAACGCGATTCGCCCCGGGTATACGGGTTTTCCACCGTCATCCAGGCGAAGGTCATATTCTCTTCGATACCCGCTTCCACGCCGACCCAAAAGTCGGCCTCCGGGCGTACCTGGCGTGCTTCCATGACGCGCTGGCGTGCACCGGTACGGGTTTCGAGATTGCCGATGGGTTGTAGTGAGACACCGCTGGCGACGTCGACCGATTCAATGCGGCATTGGTCTACGCCAAAGGTGTCCTCAAAGGCCAACTGAATAGCCTTAATCTTTGCCGGGTTGGTAGTTGCAGCGACAACATGATACATAACGGGTTTAGCATCCTTAAGCTAAGAGCCTATTCAATACGTCAGACGCTTGCGCAAGCGGCCTGTGACGAAGATAAACTCAGGTTTCACGCAGTATAACGGAAAAGCAAAATGTTACAGGTATACCTCGTTCGCCACGGCGAAACGGAATGGAATGCGGCTCGCCGTATCCAGGGTCAGTCCGACAGCCCGTTAACCGCCCACGGCGAACATCAGGCTCATCTGGTTGCCCAACGCGTCAGCAAGCTCGGCATCACGCACGTGATTACCAGCGATTTGGGGCGTACCCGACGCACCGCGCAAATCATCGCAGAAGCTTGCGGTTGCGAGGTGATAAACGATCCACGTTTGCGCGAATTGCACATGGGGGTTCTGGAAGAACGCCTGATCGACAGCCTGACGCCGCAGGAAGAGCAGTGGCGCAAGCAGATGGTCGATGGTACTGCTGACGGCCGTATCCCTCAAGGTGAATCCATGAGCGAGCTGGGTGGGCGGATGCGCGAGGCGCTGGAAAGCTGCCTGATGCTGCCGGAGGGGAGCAAACCGCTGATCGTGAGCCACGGTATCGCGTTGGGTTGTTTGATCAGCACCGTGCTCGGGTTACCTGCCTATGCCGAACGTCGCCTGCGTTTGCGCAACTGTTCGCTGTCACGTGTCGACTATCAGCAGAGCCCTTGGCTGGCTTCCGGCTGGATTGTCGAAACGGCGGGCGATATCACGCATCTGGACATGCCCGCACTCGACGAACTGCAACGTTAACGGCGGATCGGGATCAAATAGTCGCAGTTGATCTCGGTTGGCGGTTGGGGTGGCCGACGGTCACCCTTGGGATAAAAGCGCTCAATGTCGTGCCCTTTGCGGCGCGTGAGTTTGAGTGCCGGCAGACAAGTGCCGTACAGCGTCAGAATAAAGTCCTGCAGGCCAGAGGCTGGGCCTTCATAACTGAACATCGCATACTCGCCACCCAGCAGCGTCAGCGGCTGCCCAGCCTGAATTTCCTTCGGAACGTGATGCGGTTCCAGTGCCGTGGTGTACAGCACTTCCTGCTCGTCGTCCTTTTCCTGGCTTGGACGCGAATGATGAAGACCATACAGCACCGGCGGCAGCGTCTCCGCTTCGCCCAGGTATTGGCGCCAGAACTGTGAACGCAGCTCGGTACGGAAGTTTGAAATTTGCTCCAGCGTGCACGAATAGCTTTGCGTCAGGCCAATCAGGTGCAGTTCCGGTAGTGTGACAAACTCTGGCTGCGGCAGGGTAAAGGCGCCCAGGCGGATTGGCGGACAGATGCCGAATGCGCTCCAGTCTTCGGCGCGGCGATACAATGCCGGCGTTTGCGCAAACTGTTTTTTAAATGCGCGAGTGAATGTCTGCTGCGAGTCGAAGCGATACTGTAAGGCGATATCCAGAATAGGGCGGCTGGTTAAACGCAGCGCCACCGCAGCCTTGGATAATCTCCTTGCCCGGATATAAGCGCCGATGGCGTTACCGGTAATATCTTTGAACATCCGTTGTAGATGCCATTTTGAGTAACCCGCTTTTGCCGCCACGTTGTCCAGCGACAAGGGTTGGTCCAAATGGCTTTCCAGCCAGCTAAGCAGATCACGAATGATACCGGCTTGATCCATAGATCTTCCTCGTAGAGCTTTAGGGTCGGGACCCGAACTGTTTATTCGTCACGCTGGTGCTTGCGCTATCAGACCAATCCATGAGCCATTTTGCGTAGCACTCTTTGCCTCTCGCAGCGGGTTGTGCGGGAGTTGGACAGGGGCACACCTTAAAGGGCGCAAAGAAATAACGACGCCGCATAATAGCAATTTTTTTCCTCCGAGACTCTCAAAGATTTTTTTCACGCTCTGTGCTAAAAAGACCGGTGCAGACCGGAAAAACCCCTATTCTGTGACCTGAAACATAAACAATATTAATTGCCTGCGGCTATTTTCAGCGCCCAGGTTATTGGAGTTAAGTGAATGAAAAAAGGATGGATATTTTTGTTTGGTTTAGTTTGCGCAACGGTAAACAGCGCGCAGGCAGAACAGGTTGGGTCGGTGGATACGGTATTCAAACTCTTCGGTCCGGACCACAAAATCGTGGTGGAAGCATTCGACGATCCTGATGTTAAAAATGTAACTTGTTATATCAGCCGAGCCAAAACCGGCGGCATTAAAGGCGGGCTGGGATTGGCGGAGGATACTGCGGATGCGGCCATTTCTTGCCAGCAGGTCGGGCCGATTGCGCTGAACGATAAAATCAAAAACGGCAAGGCTGAAGGGACGGTGGTGTTCCAGAAACGAACGTCGCTGGTGTTCAAGAAGCTGCAGGTGGTACGCTTCTACGATTCAGCTCGTAATGCGTTGATTTATCTTAGCTATTCAGACCGTGTGGTGGATGGGTCACCGAAGAACGCGTTGAGCGCGGTGCCGATCATCCCTTGGGGTGAGGCAAAATAAGAGACTTGGGGTTCAACTGAACCCCAACTATTTTAACGCGAGACTTACTCTTCCAGATCGCCGCAGAAACGGTAACCTTCACCGTGAATGGTGGCGATGATTTCAGGCGTGTCCGGCGTGGATTCGAAGTGCTTGCGGATGCGACGAATGGTCACGTCCACGGTGCGGTCATGCGGTTTCAGCTCGCGACCGGTCATCTTCTTCAGCAGTTCGCCACGGGATTGGATCTTGCCCGGGTTTTCGCAGAAGTGCAGCATGGCGCGGAATTCACTGCGCGGCAATTTGTATTGCTCGCCCGCTGGGCTGATCAGTGAGCGGCTGTTGATGTCCAGCTCCCAACCGTTGAACTTATAGCTTTCAACCAGACGGCGTTCTTCGCCGACGCTGCCCAGGTTCATGGTGCGGGACAGCAGGTTGCGTGCGCGAATGGTCAGTTCACGTGGATTAAATGGCTTGGTGATATAGTCATCAGCGCCGATTTCCAATCCGAGGATCTTATCAACTTCGTTATCACGGCCGGTCAGGAACATCAGCGCAACGCTGGCCTGTTCGCGCAGTTCACGCGCCAGCAGCAGGCCATTTTTGCCTGGCAGATTGATGTCCATGATAACCAGATTGATATCATTTTCAGACAGGATGTTGTGCATCTCTGCACCATCATTGGCTTCATGAACAACGTAGCCTTCCGCCTCGAAAATGCTCTTCAGGGTGTTACGAGTGACTAACTCGTCTTCGACAATCAGAATGTGCGGGGTCTGCATATTTGCTACCTAAAATTGCCAACAAAATAGAAAATAGGAAGTACAGAAGTCTTTGTTTTCTTAGCGGAGGGCAGAGATTAGCGCTCACGTTCCCTCTTACCAAATGACTACAGTACGTAAACTCGTTCTTGATGCACTTTCCATCTCATGTCAACAAGATCGCTAGCTTGGTGGGGGTGCTATTCCTTACATCCCCAAAGGTGCCAAAACGGCGCATATCCTAACCCTATTAACAGCAATATAACAGTGCGTACCGAATTCATCACCCAACAAAACTAAGCTTTGTTGACATATATCAAATTCAATTGTAGCACGTTAACAGTTTTGTGAAAAACACTTACAGAAATGCCAGCTTAAGTCACAGAACCATAAATTCTGTGTACGATTCAGCATTGTTGTGCCTAATGAGGTAGAATTAACGGCTTATTGATAAAGCAGTTATATTAACACCTTGATTAATAAGAGTAGTAAATCATAAGAAGTAATAATATGTATTCCGTGCCATTTATAAGGCCAATAGCGCATTTACCCCTGTCTATCGCGGCCCGCGGGATTATTGTTGCACACTTGTAAATATAATCAGACTATCCTCAACAGTCAAAAACCTGCGATCCCTTATTCTGTGGAGTATTGATGCAGCTGCATATTGTTTTAGTGGCTCCGGCACGGCCGGAAAACGTCGGCGCTGCGGCGCGGGCAATGAAAACCATGGGTTTTACTTCGTTGCGCATTGTCGACAGCGAAGCGCACCTGCAGCCGGCAGCGCGTTGGGTTGCTCATGGGGCGGGGGATATCCTCGACGGCGTGCAAACTTTCGCCACGCTGGAACAGGCACTGGCGGACGTAGATTTCACCGTAGCCACCACGGCCCGCAGCCGTGCGCGTTTTCATTATTACTGTACGCCGCAGCAACTGTTGGGCCAACTGAGTGAGCGCAGCCAGTGGGTGAACCAGGCGGCGCTGGTGTTTGGCCGTGAAGATTCCGGCCTGACCAATGAGGAGCTGGAACTGGCGGATTTGCTGACCGGCGTACCTATGCAGGTGGATTACCCTTCGCTAAATCTCGGTCAGGCGGTGATGGTGTACTGTTATCAACTGTCAGAGCTGATGAACGTCAGTGCGCCACAAGAGCCGGTAGCCAACGAGGGGCAACTCAAGGCATTACGTCAGCGCGCCGAGGGATTACTGGCGGCGCTGGAGGTCAGCGACGATCAAAAATTGCGCGACTGGCTGCATCAACGCCTTGGTGTTCTGCAACAGCGGGACACGGCGATGCTGCATACTTTGTTGCACGATATCGAAAAAAAACTGACAAAGTGATACCCGTAAACATGGTTAATTTTGCAGTGTGATCCACTGCAAATTTGCCGCCTGCCTGTCTTTTTGTTCTGTCATCTGGCTTTTCATCTCTCGCATCGCCCGGTTAGCCTGCTGGACGATAAATAAGCAAAAACAAGAAATAATTTGACTTGGGATAGCGATTGCTTTAACCAATAGAGGGGACAGAGTATTTAATGAGACAGACAGACAAAATGCGAAACATCAGCCTGAACACAACAATTATTACCACCACCGATACCACAGGTAACGGGGCGGGCTGACGCGTACAGGAAACAAAAGAAAAAAGCCCGCACCTAACCAGTGCGGGCTTTTTTTTCGGCTTAAATTCGGGAGAGACAAGAAATGCGAGTGCTGAAATTTGGCGGAACCTCGGTAGCGAATGCAGAACGTTTTCTGCGCGTTGCCGACATCATGGAAAGTAATGCACGTCAGGGACAGGTGGCCACGGTCTTGTCCGCTCCGGCTAAAATCACTAACCACCTGGTGGCAATGATTGAAAAAACGGTAGCGGGGCAAGACATTCTGCCAAATATGAGCGATGCAGAGCGCATCTTCGCCGACCTGCTGAGCGGGCTGGCGCAGGCGTTGCCCGGCTTTGAGTACGATCGCCTCAAGACGTTTGTCGATCAGGAGTTCGCCCAGCTCAAGCAGGTGCTGCATGGCGTTGCGTTGCTTGGACAGTGCCCGGACAGCGTGAATGCGGCCATTATCTGCCGCGGCGAGAAGCTCTCCATCGCCATCATGGAAGGGGTGTTTCGTGCCAAAGGTTTCCCGGTCACGGTCATTAACCCGGTTGAGAAACTGCTGGCGCAGGGGCATTACCTGGAGTCCACGGTAGATATCGCAGAATCCACATTGCGTATCGCCGCATCGGCCATCCCGGCGGATCACATTGTGCTGATGGCCGGTTTCACCGCCGGCAACGACAAGGGCGAATTGGTGGTGCTGGGCCGTAACGGTTCCGACTACTCTGCCGCGGTGCTGGCTGCCTGTTTGCGCGCCGACTGTTGCGAGATCTGGACCGACGTTGACGGCGTTTATACCTGTGACCCACGCACCGTGCCGGATGCCAGGCTGTTGAAATCGATGTCGTACCAGGAAGCCATGGAGCTTTCCTACTTCGGCGCCAGCGTTCTCCACCCCCGCACCATTGCCCCCATCGCCCAGTTCCAAATCCCCTGCCTGATCAAAAACACCGCTAATCCACAGGCGCCAGGCACGCTGATTGGCGGCGAAAATCTGGATTCTGATACGCCGGTGAAGGGCATCACTAACCTGAACAATATGGCGATGATCAACGTCTCCGGTCCGGGGATGAAAGGCATGGTCGGCATGGCGGCGCGGGTGTTTGCCGTAATGTCGCGTGCCGGCATCTCTGTGGTGCTGATCACCCAGTCGTCATCCGAATACAGTATCAGTTTCTGCGTGCCGCAGAGCGAACTGCAACGTGCGCGTCGGGCGCTGGAAGACGAGTTCTATCTTGAATTGAAAGACGGCCTGCTGGAGCCGCTGGATGTAATGGAACAGTTGGCGATCATCTCGGTGGTCGGCGACGGCATGCGTACCCTGCGCGGCATTTCGGCCAGCTTCTTTTCTGCGCTGGCTCGCGCCAATATCAACATTGTCGCTATTGCTCAGGGCTCTTCTGAACGCTCCATCTCGGTGGTGGTCAGCAATGATTCCGCGACCACCGGGGTGCGCGTTTGCCATCAGATGTTGTTCAACACCGATCAGGTGATTGAAGTGTTTGTCATCGGCGTTGGTGGCGTGGGCGGCGCGTTGATCGAGCAGATTTACCGTCAGCAACCTTGGCTGAAACAAAAGCATATCGATCTGCGGGTGTGCGGTATTGCCAATTCGCGTGCCATGTTGACCAACATTCACGGCATTCAGCTTGAAAGCTGGCGTGATGAGCTGGCCGGCGCGCAAGAGCCGTTCAACCTGGGGCGTTTGATTCGTTTGGTGAAGGAGTACCACCTGCTGAACCCGGTGATTGTCGACTGCACCTCCAGCCAGGCGGTTGCCGATCAATACGCGGACTTCCTGGCGGATGGATTCCACGTGGTGACGCCGAATAAAAAGGCCAACACCTCGTCGATGAACTACTACCAACAGTTGCGCACCGCCGCGGCCGGATCGCGCCGCAAGTTTCTGTATGACACCAACGTCGGCGCGGGCTTGCCGGTGATCGAAAACCTGCAGAACCTGCTGAACGCCGGTGATGAGCTGACGCGTTTCTCCGGCATCCTGTCCGGTTCGCTGTCGTTTATTTTCGGCAAACTGGACGAGGGCATGTCGCTGTCGGCGGCGACCCTGGAGGCCAAGGCCAAAGGATATACCGAGCCGGATCCACGTGACGACCTTTCCGGTATGGACGTGGCCCGCAAGCTGCTGATCCTGGCCCGTGAAGCGGGGTACAAGCTGGAACTGGAAGATATTGAGGTCGAGTCGGCGCTGCCGCCTTCCTTTGACGCCTCCGGGGATGTGGAAACCTTTATGGCGCGCCTGCCGGAACTGGATAAAGAGTATGCTCGCAATGTGGCCAACGCCGCTGAGCAGGGCAAGGTGCTGCGCTACGTCGGCGTCATTGAAAATGGCCGCTGTCAGGTTCGCATAGATGCGGTAGATGGCAACGATCCGTTGTATAAAGTGAAGAACGGCGAGAACGCCTTGGCTTTCTACAGCCGTTACTATCAGCCGTTGCCGTTGGTACTGCGTGGCTACGGTGCCGGTAACGATGTGACTGCAGCAGGGGTCTTCGCCGATCTGTTGCGCACACTGTCATGGAAGTTGGGAGTTTAATATGGTTAAGGTGTATGCGCCGGCCTCAATTGGCAACGTAAGCGTCGGCTTTGACGTTCTGGGTGCAGCGGTGTCACCGATCGACGGTACCTTGCTGGGCGACTGCGTCAGCGTTGAGGCTGCCGCCACGTTCAGCCTGCAGAACGCCGGTCGCTTCGTCAGCAAACTGCCGGACGATCCAAAAGAGAATATCGTTTATCAGTGCTGGCAGCGTTTCTGTCAGGAGATCGGCCGTGAGATCCCGGTGGCGATGCGGCTGGAGAAAAACATGCCGATCGGTTCAGGATTGGGTTCCAGCGCCTGCTCGGTGGTTGCCGGGCTGATGGCGATGAACGAATTCTGCAACCGTCCGCTGGATAAAATGACCCTGCTGAGCCTGATGGGCGAGCTGGAAGGCCGCATCTCCGGCAGCGTGCATTACGACAACGTGGCGCCTTGCTACCTTGGCGGCTTGCAACTGATGCTGGAAGAAGAAGGCTTCATCAGCCAGGAAGTGCCATGCTTTAAAGACTGGCTGTGGGTGATGGCCTATCCGGGCATCAAGGTGTCCACCGCCGAAGCGCGCGCGATTTTACCCGCGCAGTATCGTCGTCAGGACTGTGTCAGTCACGGTCGCTATCTGGCGGGCTTTATTCATGCCTGCCACACCCAACAGCCGCGTTTGGCCGCCAAACTGATGCAGGACGTGATTGCCGAGCCGTACCGCACCCGCCTGCTGCCGGGCTTTGCCGATGCGCGTAAAGCTGCGCAGGATATAGGTGCGCTGGCTTGCGGTATTTCCGGCTCCGGCCCGACGCTGTTCGCCGTCTGTGATGATGGCGCTACGGCTCAACGCATGGCCGATTGGCTGACTAATCACTATCTGCAAAACGACGAAGGTTTTGTTCATATTTGCCGTCTGGATACCGCAGGCGCACGACTACTGGGATAACGCATGAAACTGTACAACCTTAAGGATCACAACGAGCAGGTCAGCTTCGCGCAGGCGATCAAACA